>Ga0315294_10000041_pt1 | contig 126902 bp, 117 predicted proteins | sample YL17G13_40_MG_FD_203626 | JGI IMG/M metagenome (GOLD analysis project Ga0315294, IMG submission 203626) | Sediment microbial communities from Yellowstone Lake, YNP, Wyoming, USA - YL17G13_40 | ecosystem: Environmental > Aquatic > Freshwater > Lake > Sediment | place: USA: Wyoming | collected...
TCAATGTCGGCGCTTATAAAAAGATGCTGGCCGAATTCAAAATATCAAAACCGATCTGGGTAACAGAAGCGGAAAGTTTTAATGGCAAAACCGCCGAGGAGAATTATGAACTGACAAAAAAGAGCACAATGGGGGCGATTTCAGCCGGCGCGGAAAAGATATTTTACACCCGTTACAATTTTAACGATTTCCGCACTGATATGTCTCAAAAAAATGTTGGATCTGAAGAATCGATAAGGACCAGCGAAAAACAATATCAAAGTATTACTTCGCAATTTTGAGGCTAATCGCAAAAGTTTGTGATTTTAACTAATTTATAGTAAGAGGAAAGGCTTATATTATAAGGGTTTCAGAGTCAGAATGCGAGATATCGCTTGTGGCGCATTATTTTAAGTCGAGCTATGGTTTTACCCCTCAAAAATGGCACTTTTTTAGCTAAATTTTCACCCCTCCAAAACCTGAAAGTGGCTATTTATAAGGGTTTAGTGATTTTGGGGAGGCAAAAATAGTCTAAAAACAGGGGTCGTAACTGCCAATTTTTCGAAAATTGAAGCCTCAAAAAAGGCACTCTACGTGCGTTTAAAGGGCATTCCTGAAGGGGGTCTGAAAAGCCTGTAAATAAAGGGTTTAAAGGAGGGGAAATCGGAATTGAATTTTCATTCCGCGGAATTTGGCACCAACACGGTAAGAATGGTGAAATAAACCTCATAGGGATTGTTATTTCTAAGCAGGTTTATTGAATTAAAAATTGAGCATGGACGGTAACGGTAATATCTTTCTTCCGGGAAGAAGTATTATACATTCCGTAACTTTCAACCTCAGTTGAATAGGGTTCGATGATTTGAAAAACACCGGCTTTAGCTGAAATCATCCGTCCCGGATGATAGGGGCTATCCTGTAATATTTTTTCGGCCCGTTCCCTGGCATTTTTAGTTGCCTTAGTCAGCAAATCCTTTTTCAACAGATCAATTTTAGAATAAAAATACTCTAAAGATGATGTTTGGAAAAAGATATTACTTTCCAGCAGCTCGTCAGGATTTAGCGCTAGATTTTCTACCTTTTCAATAACTTCTGAAATGATAAAAAGCGATTGTTGAAGTGTATAGCCAACAACTTTTCCATCTTCCCATCGGTCCTGGGTGTTAATCGGATTGATATTGATCCCCTCTTCGGGAATTCCCTGACTGCTCAAAATATTCACCAAGCGGTCCCTTTTATCCTGAATATTACGGTAACCTTCCCCTACATTCTCCAGGCCGGTGTTTTCTTGAATGGTAATATTCCATTTGACAATATCAGACTCAAAACGCTCAGCAGCTGAGCCAAGAACATCTACATAATCACGGGTTATCCTGCTTTGGTAAAAAAAGAAGCCAAATATTAAAGCAGCCAGCATGATTGACAATCCTAATAATAAAAAGGGAACTTTAAGGTTCGGTATATGATTCTGTCCCTCCATTTTTTTATTACCTTTCATTTTTTTTCAAATAATTCTTGAAAATCTTTTCCAGATATCAGAAACATCCTGCTCCAAAGGTGGCTTTTAAGGCATTCCTTTTTAGATATAATAAACTAAAACAGGTTAAATTGCAAAAAAATTTTCAAAGAAAATGGGATGAGTATCTGTTTATTAATTTAGTTACCCGGTTTGCCAGTTGATCAGTTGAGACTGCCGTACCCTGATAAACCAGGGTTCACAATGACAGAAAATGTTTCACCCTCACCCTACCCTCTCCCCTCAAGGGCGAGGGGATATAAGAAAAATCTCCCTTCAAGGGCGAGGGGAGGTAAAAGATTGATAAATAACGTGAGATTCTGTCCTATAAAAAATGTCTTTATAATTATATCAGGTTGGGTTGGCAACAATACGGTAGAAATTATGAGATAAAATATATTTTTTAATATTTATTTAAAAGTCTATAAATTATTATTCGACAAAGTTATGAAAAATCCTCTTTTTCGTAATAACTTTCACATTTTAATTATCAGCTTCTAATTATTATCCCCTCTTCTTTCCATTCCTTCCATTCGAGGTTGGTGATTTCGGGCAATTGGGTGAGGGCTTGTGGGTCTTTGAATCCTTTTAGTTCTTCTCATAAGGCGATTATTTTTTGGGCGAGAGGTTCGCTTATTTGTAAGATACTGGTAAGTTCTTCTAGGGATGCGGAGTTGATATTTATAATTTTATCTTCTGGTTTTGAGGGAGTGGGAGAAGTAGACAAGAAATCTACTTTGGCTTTATTGAATAATTCTTTGGTTCTTTCGGGGCTATATTTATTGGTCCATAAGGTTACAAATTGTCTTTGGTATCTTAGAATAACCCCTTCATCGTCTATAATTAAAAATTTTCTCTTTTTAAAGCTTTTGATGAAATAATATTGCTCGGTCCATCTCCTCTTGATACAGAAACTCCTATATTATTTCCAACAGCCTTGGAGATTGCAGTAACATCCGCATGGGTAAATCCAGGGCAAAGTGCTACTTTATCAATTTTTTTATTCTCTATAAATTCTTTACAAACTGCTATAGCTTCTTCTAGATTTCTTACTACTACCGAAAATTGTTGATACTTACCTGTATCGATAAAACTTCTATGTTTTGTTTTATCAGCGTCTGGTCTGGGGCATAAGAAATTAATAACTCTTTAAAAGACATAATAAACCTCCTTATTTTTTAAAGCTCATTTAATTTCTAAATTTCAATCCTTCTAATCTTCAATAGATCACAAAGATCAGTTAATTCTCCGACTAAATCGCCTTCTTTTAAGAGGAAATGATGATCTACTCCTTCCGCCAGCATCTGATTAAATTTATCTAAGGCATTAGCACCTAAATTAACTTTAGCAAAAAATTTACTACCACCATCCACCCATTCCTGATGGGTTACCTCTTCGGTAGAAACTTTAGCCACTAACATTCTATAAGTATTTTCCCGGCCACATAAATTAACCATCGTAACTTCCGGCATAGCTTTTAAAGGAGTGCCTACAAAAGTACCTAAATCACCACTCGGTGATATTTGCACTTTAGAGATATTTTCGGTAATAGAATGAGCAGAACTACCTTCGTGGGCTAAATAAATAATTTTCCCCTTGATACTTCCAATCTCAGCTAAAGCAGTCGGTCCCGGTTTGAGCTGATTAAGTAGGGTCATTAAGACCGCATGCCCGATATCTCCCTCTGTATCTAAAATTATTCCTTCATCAGCTAACCAGGAAGATGGTAAATTAATTAATCCACAAAATTTAGGATAGCATTCCGCAGCAGCAGCATCTAAAGTATAATGCTCAAATATCTCTTTAGTAGCTAAATATACTTTAGCCGCATAGAGAAGATTCTCTTCACCTGCAATAGCTTTACCCATTCTCTGCTCTTTTTTAAATTTCAATAGAGTTTTTTCCGCTACAGATTTTTCCTGTTTTTTAGCTCGTTCTAAAACTTCGTCCATCTCTAAATGAATAATCGTCACTCCAAATTTCTTAGAAAATTCCCATTCTTCACCGGTCATATCTTGTGAGCCTGCTACCCTCCAAGTTTGCCGCGGTCCTATTAAAGCAATTCTCAAACTACTTAATCCTTTATAAAGTTTAGCGGTAGTGGCATATCTGGTAATTTCCTTAATTAAATCAACATTTTCCGGCAAACCATAAACATATTTATAATTAAAACCATGCTCCCATAAAATACTTCCAAAGTGCTGAACACAACCAATAGAAAAGGTCTCCGGATAAGGAATCCCCCAGAGGATAACCGGACACTTTAGATTATTAATAAAGATATACTGTAAAGAATCTAAAACCCAGGTAATATGAAGCAGCACTAACAAATCGGGTTGCTGCGTAGAAAAATAGTCTACCGCGGCAAAGGCATCCGCAGGATCCCATACTGTTTCTGGATAAGCCTTTACTTCTAAGCCACTTTTTTCTAAATATTGGATAGCTCCTTTTAAAATTTCCTCGTTCCGTTGACTACCACTTTCAAATCTACTAGCCAACGCTACTAAGGCAACTTTTGGTTTATTCATAATAAAATCTCCTTTTCTTTAGATAAATTCTTATCCTGTCGCTCCAGTTACCAAAGCCACTTGACCTGTTAATTGCATAATCTAGACCTCACCTCCCTCCCTTATGAAATCCAGATAATTTATCGAGTTGAAAAACCATCGATAAAAATTACTCTTTTTCAAACATTCCCAGTAAAGAATTATACAAATCTAAATAGTGGCGATAGGCTTTTTGATAGGCCAGTTCATTATCTTTTTGGGGTTCTATCTTCTTCTTTACCTGAACCATCCGGTCAGCAGCTACCTTCAAATTTGGATAAATACCAGTAGCCACACCGGCTAACATAGCTGCTCCTAAACAAGCAGCCTCTTCATTTTGCATGGTGTAAACCGGACGCTGTGTGACATCAGCTTTAATTTGTGACCAGAGAGAACTGCGAGAGCCACCACCTAAAGAGCGAATTTCAGTCACCTTCATCCCCAAATCTTCTAACACATCAATATTTCGTTTTACGGCAAAGGCAATGGCTTCCATAATTGAACGTATAAAATGAGGCTTACCATGATGTAAAGTGAAACCATAAAAGACACCCTTTGCTCGGGGGTTTGATTCAGGCGCCATAGCCCCCTGCAGATGAGGTAACATTACCAATCCGTTACAACCTGGCGGAACTTTTTCCGCTTCCCGATCTAAGATATGATAAGAATCTACCTGCAGTAAAGAGGCCAGGTTAATTTCGGAAGAACAAAATTTATCTCTATACCAACGTAAGACCATTCCTCCGGTAGTGAAAGTATGGGCCATATATTTATCCGGTATCCCGTGATAATGACAAGGCATTCGTCTCTTTTCATCAAATAAAGGTTTCTCCACCGTAGCGCAAATAGCTAAAGCAGCGCCGGTATTTTCGGATATAACTCCAGGAGTAATATTACCTACTCCAATAGCTCCGCAGGCTTGATCCAAAGCTCCGGTAGCTACTATGGTCTTAGTGGATAAACCTAATTCCTTAGCTACAAATGGTAATAAGGAACCGGCGATTTCTCCTGATTCACAAATTTCTGGCAATTGTTCCTCTTGAATGCCTAAATACTCTAACATCTCTTTCCACCATACTTTTTTAAGGATATCCCAGTAAACCGTGGAACAGATCAGTGATCCTTCACAAAGGTATCGTCCGGTAAGGCGATAAATAAAATAGTCTTCAATTAATAAAAATTTATTTACTCTATTAAAAATTTCTGCTCGGTTCTTTTTAAACCATAATATTTTAGAAGCCGGCCAGGTTGGTACTATTTCTACCTGTCCGGTAATTCTATAAGCTTTTTCATTTTTAAATACCTGGGCTAATTCCTTAGCTTCTTCTTGAGCTCGACTATCCAGCCAGACTAAGGCATTAGTAATCGGAGTACCTTCTTGATCCACTAAAATAAGAGTTTCTCCCTGTGCTGATATCCCTAAAGAATGAATCTGATCAGAATCAACCTTTGCTTTAGCTAAAACTTCTGCTACTCCTTGTTTAAAGGCTTGCCAGTAGGTCTCTACTTTTAATTCAACAGCCAATTCAGTTGGAGTTAATAATTGATATTCCTGGGTTGAGGAAGCTACGACCTGACCGTCAATTTGAAATAAAATCACCTTAATGGCAGTAGTACCAAGATCAACTGCTAAAATATATTTCATTTTCAATCTCCTTCCATTTTTTACAGTAATGTCAAAAATAATTTACTAATTTTCTCTTAAACTCTTTATCCCCAAATGTTTTAGTGAAATTGACTTGCCTTCCCCCTACTTTTTTAGTAGGATTTAAGAAATCTACCTCAAAAAAGGAGGCAAGCCAAATAAAATTGTGGGATTTTAGGATACCCCTTTCATTATCTAACCTAACTTGCGTAAAAAGTGACGTATAATTATAAAAATCTATATTATTTACTCTTCCAATTCAAGCTCCAGTAGCTTTTCTTTGGTTGGAATACCCGTTTTAGCATCCCACCCCCGTGCTGTATAATATTCATCGAGCATACCCTCAAAATCTTTTATGGCGCACCGACCTTCATTTTTATAAAAACCAAATGCTGGTTTTTGTTTCATTCTTTCGGGCAGTAGATCATCATCACGACGAAATCCTTCCCGCATATTGAACAATCGTTGCAAATTTATCACTCGTTCTCCTATCTTTAACAGTTCCTGGCCATCTATATTCCATCCCGTAACTGCTGAAAGAAGTTCGGCAAGATGGTCAATATAGATTCCACAGTACATGAAGAATTTACAAGTATTCAATATGTCTGGTAATATTAATGCATCCTGAAGAATTTTTACAATCTTCCCTTTACCTTTCTCATCCCATCGATCTATGGTATTTGGATCAGGAACACCATACTTCATCAGTCCCCAATCCATTTTCCCTGAGTCATAAGCCATGCCTTCCAGAGGATGGATATGGCACATTCCCCTATTGGCCGTACCATAGGTAATACCAAGAATCTTTCCTGATCTTGGATCATGTGCTGGGGCCTCAAGTCCTTTTCCATGAATGGCATATTTTTCAGAGCCTCCCCCCCATCTCTCAGAGGCAATCTTCACACCTTCTGCCAGCAGATCACCAATTCCTTCTCTCAGCGATATCATCCGTACTAATTCGGGAAGTGCATCAGGATTACCCCAACTCAAATCTATACCACCTACCTCTTTCTTTTTTAATATTCCATTCTCATAGCACTCCATGGCAAAGGCAATAATGGCACCGGCAGAAATAGTATCGATACCGAATTCATTGCATAAATGGGTTGCCTGGATAGCCGCCTCTATATTCTCATTAAAAACAAAACCCGTAAAGGCCGATAAAGATTCGTATTCTGAGCCTTCATGAACAGGGGTTTTAAATCTTCCTTCTCTAACTTCCGAAATTCTACCACAGGCGATAGGGCAGCCGGTATAGCATCCGTGATTCTTTACTAAGTGCTTATTAAAGAATTGATCGTAAAGTTGTTCACCTTTGCCCCAGGAATTAGAATGCCAGTTTTTCGTTGGCCAATCACCTGCAGCATCATTTGCTGCCATATCTCCAGTGGTACCATGCTTTTTTAAGTTAGTGGCAAAATCATTTTCCCGTAATATTTTCAAACAGGTTTTTATTTCCTCGGTTAATTTCTCAGGATGGGCAATCGGAGTCTGGTGAGAGCCTTTTACTGCAATACCTATTAAGTTCTTTGATCCCATAACCGCTCCTGCACCACCTCTACCTGCTGCCCGGCCCTCAAACATTACATTGGCAATCTTAACTAACTTCTCCCCGGCAGGCCCTATACACGCTACAGATATTTTTGGATCTTTCAGTTCATCACGAATTATTTTTATTTTTTCGGTTATTTTCTTTCCGATCAAATGTTTAGCAGACCTAATAAAAACATGGTCATCATCGATAACCAGGAACACCGGATGGTCAGATTTCCCTTCAATAATTAAGGCATCATATCCTGCGCTCTTTAAATTGGGGCCAAAATCACCGCCACACCTTGATTCCCCCCAGGCATTGGTTAAAGGGGATTTATAACCAAGCATGATACTTCCGCCTCCCGGAATGCGATTAGCGGTAAGAGGGCTGGTTATAAACATGAGTTTATTTTCTGGTAAAAGAGGATTAATGCCTTGGGGTATTTCATCATAAAGAACTCTGGCAGCATAACCTACACCACCTAAATACTTTCGTAAAATACTGGCATCAATATTCTCTTTAAGAATTTCTTTACTATCCAGTGATACTCTTAATTGTTTCCCAAAATACCCATATAGATTCTCCATAGTTTTCTCCTTAAATTTTAACCAATTAGGTTATATAACCAACCAAACAGGTGCCGAGTCCAAGAGCTGTTGCAGAAAGAATCAAATGATCCATTACAATGGCTGAATCGACGTCATTATAATTCTTTCCATCCCGGCGTGTCCAATTTCCCTCTGGAATCCCACAGATTCCGATTACGTTCAGATAGTGCATCTAAAATAGGGTGCTCGAATGCTTTCTGTACATCTCCCATGAACTTTGCTGCCTCTAACCCGTCAATCACTCGGTGATCATAGGTAAAGTAGTAGGTCAGGATAGGCCTAATAACGATTTTCTCATCTCGGACAACCACCCGGTCTGAAATACCACCAGTTCCGAGAATTGCCGACTCTGGTTGATTTATTATTACGGTCTCGAAACGGTACCCGGTACCACCGAAAGCCCCCAAATTTGTAATCGTAAAAGTGCCACCCGTTACCTCATCAGGCTGTAGTTTTCCTTCCCGTGCTCTTTTCACCAGGTCTTTTAGTTCCTTGCTCAATTCGGCCAAGGATTTCTGGTCGGTATCTTTTAGCACCGGCACAATGAGGCCGTTTTCCAGGGAGGTGGCAACTCCAATGTTTACACTATCCCAAAGTTTTATCTCATCGCCGATAATACTGGAATTAATAATTGGATGATTCCTGAGTTGTTTTGCCACCAAATAAATGAACAAATCGGTATAGGTGATCCTATTACCGAGAATCCCTTCCTGGGCAAGGAAAATTTGGCGGACCTTTTTCATCTCCGTCAGGTCGATTTCTCCCATTAAGGTAACCTGTGCAGCGATGGATAAGCTTCTAACCATATGTTCGGCTATTTGTTTCCTCATTTTATGGAGAGGTCTGGTTTCTTTTACCTTCCTTCCATAGAATAAATCCGAGATATCTTGCTGTTTATCTTTATCGTTTATGAATTTCTCGATGTCCTCTCTTACAATTGTCCCGCCGGGTCCGGTACCACTGACTAATTCTAGGGTTATCCCATGTTTCCTGGCAATCCTGCGTGCAACTGGTGAAATTCTTATTCTCTCAATATTCGCTGGAGAAGACGGAGCATGGGGAGTCAATTCATCTATGGTCTTATTTGTATAATCCTTAAGCTTTCTCAACTCTTCCATAGTTTCAGCAATAATACCAATGACTGTTCCTATGGGAACTTCTTGTCCTTCTTTCACTATTATATGTAAGTACCCTGAAATTTCTGCTTCAATAGCATGAGTGATCTTTTCTGACTCTAAGGTTACTAATTCACTGCCTTGTTCAACACTTTCTCCTTCCTTGGCTTTCCACTCAGCAACCAGAAGAGGAGTATTGGTCATCCCACGCTTAGGTACTTTTACTTCCTGCAACATTAATATTACACCCCTTTTATCTATTTCTCATAATAATCTAATGCTACTGCTACTAATGGATATTTTAGATTTTGACGCCTAGGTCGCTGATCCACCGTGCACCTTTCGCTAAAATTTCACCAGCAGCAAATGGTCTAACTATTTCATCTATCCTATTCATCACATTATCGAGTGTATAGCATTAATAAGATTCTCTTCACTCGGTATCCAGTATTTTTCAAGTACCGGGTTGAATGGTACTGGGGTATTTGGTGCACATACCCTTTTTATTGCAGCATCGAGGTACTCGATTGCCTTTTCGGCAATTATTGCAGCAATCTCACTTGCTGCGCTTCCCGTTTTTGGTTCTTCATCTATTATCACCAGCTTTCCTGTCTTCTTAACTGATCCAATTATTAGGTTCTCATCAAGTGGTACTAAACACCTTGGATCAATAACCTCTACATTAATATTCTCTTCTTTAAGTTTAGCAGCAGCAGAAAGTGCAGTATGAACCATGTTACCAATAGCAACAACAGTTACATCACTTCCCTCCCTTTTAATTTCTGCTTCTCCAAGTGGAATAGTGTATTCATCAATAGGAACCTCTCCTTTAAATCCACTAAGAGTTAGCGCTAAATTTTGGAAAAAAATAACCGGGTTATCATCCCTTATGGCAGATTTTAATAAACCCTTAGCATCATAGGGAGTGGACGGCGACACAATCTTTAGCCCTGGTATACTCATTAGCAGGCCTTCCATACAGACAGAATGCTGCGCCGCAGCACCCAGCCCAGCACCAGAGAGACACATAATGGTAACTGGCATCCTCGTTTTACCTCCAAACATATATCTCATCTTGGTCATCTGGTTATATATTTCATCCATGGGTACTGTTAAAAAATTGGCAAACATGACATTAGCTATTGGCCTCATACCTGTTACTGCGGCTCCTATTGCGCAACCCACAAAGCCAGCCTCAGAAATCGGTGTTTCTCTTATCCTTTCAGAGCCAAATTTATGCCATAACCCTTCAAATTCTTTTACTGATCCCTGCCAATGTTCCCCTATATCTTCACCCATAATAAATATAGATGGATCTCTTTCCATCTCTTCATTTAGTGCTTCTATTATTGCTTCTCTATAAGTTATCGTTCTCATTTTATACCTTCCCCCTTTTTTTAAACATAAACGTCTTCTAAGGTTTCTTCAGGAGCAGGATATGGACTCTCTTTCGCAAATTTCACCGCTTCTTCTACTGCAGTTTTTATTTCTTGATTTATCCTGCTTGCTTCCGCTTCAGTGAGAGTGCCCTCTTCAATCAACCATTTTTTAAATATCTCGATGGGATCCTTTTTCCCCCATGCCTCAATATCTACTTTTGTTTTATAGGTTTGTAGATCCCCCTCTTCATGCCCAAAAATCCTATAGGTTTTGCATTCTATGATCGATGGTCCCTTCCCCTTTCTAGCTCTATCTATGGCCCGGCCAACTTTTTCATATATTTCCATAACGTCGTTACTGTCAATAGTCTCCCCCGGTATACCATACGCAACAGCTCTCTCAGAGAGGTTTTTCAACTTACAGGTAGAAGAAATGCTGGTAGATTCTGCATAATGATTATTTTCTATAATAAAGACAACCGGTAGATCCCAGATTGCAGCTAAGTTAATTCCCTCATGAAATCTTGTAGTATTCGATGCACCATCACCAAAGAAACACAAGGTCACTTGGTCAGTTCCCCTTAACTTCGCTGAAAGACCAGCACCTGTTGCAATGGTTATACCCGCACCAACAATACCATTTGCACCCAATATTCCAAGGTCCATATCAGCGATATGCATTGAGCCACCTTTTCCCTTGCAATAACCTGCCTTTTTGCCATATAACTCAGCCATCATTAAAGTAATCTTTCCACCCTTGGCAATTAAATGACCGTGTCCTCGATGTGTGCTCGTAATATAGTCATCAGTCCTTAGGTTGGCACAACATCCAACTGCAATCGCCTCCTCTCCCGCATATAAGTGGACAAATCCAGGCATATCACCTTCGGCAAATGACTTCTTTACTCTCGTTTCAAATTGCCGTATCATAACCATTTTACGAAACATTTCTAAAAGCTTTTCTTTTTCAATATTCATACCTAAGCCTCCCATAATAATATTTTTTAATATTCCATAAAAAACTAACTATACCACAGAATGAATCAACAAAGGTAAAGAGATATTTTTGAAGAGCAGTACAAGTTTATTCTGCAATAATGTGTAATGGAAAAAGACAGGTGATAAAGTTTCGGTTCCGATTGTCTAAGTTGGGCTAATTTTGAACAGCATCCTATAACAATCCCTACTTTTATAAATTAAAACTTTTAATTAAAAAGAATCCTACCGGTATAATAAATTATCTCTTAGGATAAATTAATACTTTAATCCCTTCACCTTTATCTAATAGTTTGATCCCTTTATGGATTTCATCTAAATCTAATTTATGTGTTATAAGTAGTTCCACATTAAGTATATTACTCTCCAGTATTTCAACAGCCCGTGGGAAATTGTCCTTTGCTAACCAGGTGCCTAGTATCTGTATTTCTTTTGTAGTAATCTCACTCTGTTTTATGGCTGATTCTGCTTTCATATTTACACCAAAGAGCAGAACTCTACCACCCTTTCTTACTGTCTTTATACACTCATTGATCTGGGAACCTACTGCATCTACTGTAACATCTACACCAATATCAATTATATCTTTAACATACTTCTCAAGGTCTGTTTGAAATGGATTTACTACGTAATCTGCGCCACATTTTCTGGCATATTCTTGCCTTAGTTCAGTTGGTTCAGAAACAATAACAGGGTTAACCCCTGCAGCCTTAAGCAACTGGGTAAATAATAGACCTATGGGACCTGCTCCAATAATCAGAGCACTTTCTCCAAATTCTACCTTTATCTTATTCATACCATTCACTGCACAGGCAAGAGGCTCAGCAAAGGCAGCAATTTCAGCAGGTAAATTTTTATTAATCTTATGGGCCACTTTCTCGGTAATTTTAACATATTCTGCAAAACCGCCATCAGCTTCGATTCCCATAGAAATAATATTTTCACATTCATTAGGTAGTTTTTTTCGACAATATCTGCAAATTCCGCAGTAAAGGTCAGGGTTAATCACCACCCTGTCACCTATCTCCAAAGTCCTTACCTTTTCTCCCTTTTCCACCACCTTTCCTACCAGTTCATGTCCCAGTATTGTACCAGGCTTGGCCTCATATCCAGGAGGTACTTTCATTATATGGACATCAGTACCACAGATACTGCATACCTCTACTTCCAGAATTAGCTCATCATGGTTTTCAATTACAGGAACTTCAACCTCTTTTACTTTTAAATTACCAACACCTTCAAAAACAGCTGCTTTCATCTTTTTATTCATCTTATTACCACTACCTCGTTTTTGTTATATAAGTCAAATAATATTTTATATTAAAATTTAGATATTTTTATTTATTCTGGGCTAGGTGCACAACTCCAGGTAATGATGGCTTTTGGATTACCAATATTAATTAGCTGATGCGGCACTCCTTCCGGAATAATGATAATGTCTCCTTCTTCTAATTGATAATATTTCCCATCACTTGGTGTATGCATAAGCACTTCTCCACGACTAACGTAGAAAATCTCATGAGAATGTGGATGACCTGGATCAATACCACCAGTTTGCCCGGGCAACAAAGAAGAGGTTCCAAAAGTTATTTTATCAGTTTTTATATATTCGCGACAAACTTCAGGTCCATCCATAAATACTTTTGTTTCATTTGATTTAATAACTTTAACTTCCATTATATAAATCTCCTCCTTCAAAGATATTTTAATAGAGCTTGTCAATTAATCTATTCAATATAAAATTACTTAATTATCATTTATTACTAAATTTTATTCAAATATTTTAAAGATTTTTATTTTATTTATCTTAGCTTTGATGTATTCACCATAGTTTGTAAATTATTTTTTTTTAATAGATAATCCTGGTCCATAACCCAAAGTTTCTCCTTGATCAATTATAACTGCTGATCCCTTCATTGCGGACGAATCATCTGAAGCAAGAAACAGAACTAAATTCGCTACTTCTTCAGCTTTGGATATTTGCCCCATTGATTTAAGGACTTTTGCTGGATTTTTTTCTAAGCTCAGTTGATTTTCCAAAAGAGGAGTATACATATTACCAGGACAAACTATATTAATTCTTATGTTATCTTTTGCATGGTCTAGCGCTAAAGCTCTTGCAAAAGAAACTACACCTCCTTTTGAAGCGGCATAACTTGTAAAGCCTGGATCACATACATAAGCCCAATTAGAACCAGTAAAAACTACAGTTCCACCACCCTGCCTTAACATTTGCTTTATTGTATTCTTGGCAGTTAAAAATACTCCATCTAAATTAACGGATATTACTTTTCTCCAGTCTTCGAAAGAAGTTTCGTTAATAAATCGGCATTTATCTATAATGCCTGCGTTTATATGAGCTATATCGATTCTTTTATATTTCTTTAATACAGTCGTAAATGCTTTATCTACGTCTTTTTCATTAGATACATTACACTCAACGGCAATAGCATTCCCACCCTTTTTATTAATTTCATCTGCTACTTTTCTGCCTAATTCTATATTAATATCTAAAATAGCAACTTTGGCACCATTTTCCGAAAATTTTTCAGCCACTGCCCTACCCAGACCAGAAGCACCTCCAGTGACTATTGCAATTTTTTCGTTTAATTTTCTCACTTATTTCCCTCCTTATTTTAATTTGTTTATTAATGACTCTTTGTTTTTTAAAAATTTAAGGATTTGAAATAAAATATCTATATTTTATTGCTTAACCGCACCAAAAGATAAACCTCGTACTAAATGTTTTTGTAAAACAAATGCAAGTATTATTACTGGAATGGTTACAACCGTGCCAGCTGCAGAAAGTTGAGCCCAAAAAGTCCCATGTGGTGTGACCAATCCAGGAAATGCAGCAGGCAAAGTTCTTGAAGCTGTTCCACCCAAAACTAAAGCAAACAAAAATTCATTCCAAGAGAAAATAAAACTAAATAAAGCGGTAGCGACAATCCCAGGTTTTACAATAGGCAATATTACGTTCTTAAATGCTCCAAAAATAGTATAGCCATCTGTCATTGCAGCTTGTTCTATTTCTATGGGGATATCGTCAAAAAATCCTTTCATAATCCAGATAATAAATGACAGCGTAAAAGTTATATGAGCTATAATAACTCCCAGATGAGTTCCTAAAATACCAAATTTACTGAACAAAATATACATTGGAAGAGCAAAGGCTACCGGTGGAGCCATTCTAGTTGAAAGAATATAAAAGAAAAAATGCCCTTTGGCCTGAAAGTCAAACCTTGAAATTGCATAAGCGCATGGTATCCCAATTATAATTGATACTACCAATGCAACAACAGCTACTATAAGGCTATTAATAAAATACTTTAAAAACTCTCTTTCTATAAAAACTTTAGGAAAACTTTCTAAGGTAGGTTTAAAAATCCATTTAGGAGTAGTGCTTAACAAATCAACCCTGGTCTTAAAAGAAGACAAAAGCATCCAAAAATAAGGAATAAAAGTAATCATAATAAATGTTAAAATCGCAATAATAATTAAAGCTTTTGTTATTGGTTTAATTTTCTTTTCCACCATCGCCATAAAATATTACCTCCCTTTCTTTTTTAATTTGTTCCCTATTTAAATAGCGAAAAAATACAACGCAAAGCAACCAACTAACTATATACAATAAAATAACGACTGCAGCCCCATAACCTATTCTCCAATGCATAAAATTTAACCTATATGCATAAATATTGGAAGTTTCTGTAGATTGTCCTGGCCCTCCACGTGTCATAATCCACGCTGTATCAAATATTTTAAATGCTTCAATTGATCTCAATAAAACAACAATTACAAATAAAGGTTTGATCATAGGGAAGGTAATATTTGTAAAAGTTTGCCAAGGAGTTGCTCCATCCACCGCAGCTGCTTCATAAGGATCTTTAGGAAGCGATAGCAATCCAGCTAGTAATATTACCATAACAAAAGGAGTCCATTCCCATATATCAAGCAATGTTATTGCAGGCAAAGCCAGGGAACTACCCAAGACAGAAGTTTTAACTAATCCCATTTTGTGTAAATATACCCCAAGGACTCCATATTCTGAATTAAGAGCAAGGTTACCAATTAATCCTACTACCACTGGTGCAATAATTGTGGGGATGATTATAATTGGTATTAACTTTTTAACTCCTTCAATATTAGATTTTGCAAAGAGCATTGCCCCTAAGAAACCAAGAATTAATTCAATTAAAACAGCTGGAATCATAAATTTAAAGGTTATACCTAAACTATGAAGAAAATCGGGATCAAAAAGAGCTTCTCTGTAATTATCTAATCCAATCCATTGGCCAGTAGACCCAGAAGAAGTATAACTAATATCCCGGAAACTGTAATTTAGAGCAATAAAAAAAGGCACGAGCGATACAATAAATAATATTATCATGGTTGGTGCAATCCAATTTGTAACTCTTGTTTTCATAAATTATTTACCTTCCTTTTCTACTACAATATCTTTGGGCCATATTTAGAGCATATAGCCCAAAGATATATGTTGTTAAATTTTAAAATACTCTATTATATTACTTTACTAACTGTTTTTCTATTTCTTTTTGACACCAGTCTAAAGCTTCTTTTACGGTTTTTTCGCCAGTTAATGCACTGTTTACCGCTAACTCAATTTTTTCTACCACCCATTCTTGCTCAGGGAAAGTTGGTTTTGGAATAATGCTAACAGTAGTATCTCCGGTCAATGGGTTAATCGCATTCACAAAGGTTTCTGGAACACCTAACCCCGTTTTATCTCCAACTTTTCTTGTTTTTAATAATTCACCACTTTTCAAGTAAAACGCAGTTGGTACATAGATAATATTTTTGATTTGTTCGTTATCGTAAGTTTTTCTTACCGATGATTCACCACCGTTAAGCATTTGAGCAATTTGAGAATCTTCTCCCATGCACCATTGCATAAATAGCCATGAAGCTTCTTGCTTTTTAGAAGATCTCGGAATAAACATTGACCATCCTTCAATTTGAGTCATCTTCACTTCTTTAATAGGTGTACCACTGAAAGCCATTTTACCTGCTACTAACGATTGTTCTGGGTCCTCAACAGCATAGGTAGCATCATCCCATTGAATTGCTTGTGCTACGAATGATTGTTGTTGTGATGCTTGCGTTTCATCCCAGGTGTAAGTTAGACACCCTGGAGGTGAGTATTGTAAAAGTTTTTTATAATACTCCAAAGATTCAATTGCTTCAGGCGAATTAACAACCACCTTCCCATAATCACTGCCTTTGTCTATTAATAATTCTCTGCCTCCAAAGCTATAGAGAAAATTTAACCATCCATACCAAGTAGCAACATGTCGTGCAGCTTGAATAGCAGTCCCATAGAAATCTTCTTTTAATGCTTCCCCAGCAAGTTCTTCACCTTTTTTCCTGGTAAAAAATTCAGCAGTGTTTAAATAATCTTCCATGGTTATCGGTGGGCTAGGTAATTCGTATCCATATTTCTCTTTAAAATTAGCTCTTTCTTGGGGATGTTCAAATAGATCATAGCGATACCACATATACATTGATATAAAATGAAAAGGTAAAGCGTAAATAACATCGTTGTAGGTACAAGTCTCATTAAACCATTGTTTGTTTATAAACATCCCTTCAAAGTTTAATTCTGGATCCCGAAGATCTTCATTATTGTAAAAACCTTCTAATGGTAGAACCCATTTATTTAAAACTATTTTACCTATTTCGCGATGAGGATTTAGTACAACATCATAAATTCCGGTATTACCTATAAAATCTGCGGTAGTTTTTTCAATCACCTCTTCATGTCCATACATTTCAATTATAACTTTTATTCCGGTTTTCTCTTCAAATATATTTTTAACTTTTTCTAAACCTTCTAAGGGCGGCAGACTTTCTCCAATCAACCTTAAAGTTACTCCGGAGAAAGGTTTAGAATTTTCTTCTAAGGATGTCCATTGAGCAAAACCAAAATTAAAAAATAAACAAACTGAAGCTAACAAAATTACACTCACTATTAAAATTCTCTTTTTCACGATAATTTTCCTCCTTTAATTTAAATAGATCTAAATTACTAATTTACTTGCACCCATTTTAGTAAAATAATTTTTCGCCACCTCCTTTCTAACTTTCTAAATATGATATCTTGCCTTGGTCTTATCATTAAAATAATATAAACTTTCTTCATCGAATTTAATCCATACTTTTTTAATATCTTTAGGAAATTCTTCACTTAATCTTTTTGAATATATTTCTATATCACCTACAAATAATGAAAATATATTTGCTCTTCCAACATTTTCAACTACTGAAATACTTGCAGGTGTACTATTTTCTATTTGTATATCGCTTAAAAAAACTTTGCCAGGCCTAATTCCCAAATCAAAGTTATTATTATCCTTTAATAAACTTAATAATCTTTTACTTTCTTCTTTAGGGAGGGCAATCTTAAAATAAGGATTTACCGCAAAATATTTTTCATCCTCAGTTTCAAAATGACAGCTAATGATATTCATAGGAATATCGGAAATAAAGCTTGCCACCCACTCATTTACAGGATTTTCAAAAATATCATTTGGTTTCCCAACTTGCAATATTTTCCCCTCGTTAAGAACTGCTATTCTATCACCCATGGACAAAGCTTCTAATTGGTCGGGAGTACTATAAATGGTCGTAATTTTAAGCTCACTTTGAATATTTTTTAATTCTGCGCGCATTATGTGTCTTAGTTTTGCGTCTAGATGCGCAATTGGCTCATCCATAAGAAAAACATTAGGTTCTCTTACCAGCATCCTCCCTATTGCAACTCTCTGTTTTTGCCCTCCAGATAGTTCCTGAGGTAATCTACTTAGTAGATCTTCAATCTGTAAAAATATTGCCCATTTATGTACTATTTTATCTATTTGTTCGGGTGAATATTTTTTTTCTTTACAAAGCGGACCTTTTAAAGGGAATGCCATATTATCAAAGACATTTAAATGCGCATATAAAGCATAAGATTCGAAGGTAACTGCAACATTCCGCTGATAACTAGGGATTTTGTTTACTAAATTATTTTCAAAATAAATATTTCCGGTGTATGGTTCTTCAAGACCAGCAATTGTTTTTATAAAAGTTGTTTTTCCTGCCCCAGAGGGACCTAATAAAACAAAAAATTCACCTTTATTAATTTCTAAATTTATATCACTCAAAGCTTCAATCACTTCATAAAATTTAAAAAGCCTTTCTACTCTAATAGCTACACTCATTATTCCTGATCCTCCCCCTTTTTTATTCCTAATCCTCCCCTTTTTCAAGCGAAACAAATTCTTTTTCCGATACACATATATTTTTAGCAGTATTTTGGTTAAAAATATTTATTTTTTCTGGATCAAAATCAATCTGAACTTCCTCATTTTTAGAAAAATTAAATTTTGCAGGAGTTTTTACCATAACCATATTTTCATTAACCTTAACCATTGCAATTCCTTCATCGCCACGTATTTCCCAATGAAATATTTTTCCTGAAATGCTTCTACTTTTTTTATCTTTAATTATGGTCATGTCTTGCGGTCTAATCCCTAATTTCATTTCTTTTGATAATATCTGCTCTTTTTGTATTTCATTTTTAATTTTTTTTGGTATTTCTAATTGAAAATTTTCAGAAAATAAATATAAATCATTAAAATCCCCTTTTAAGTTACAATCAAACATGTTTATAGGTGGCTCCCCTATAAATCCAGCAACAAATTCATTAAAAGGCCTATTATAAAGGTTTTCCGGAGTATCATATTGTTGTAGTTCTGCAAAATTCATTACCGCTACACGATCAGCCATGGTTATAGCTTCATGCTGATCGTGTGTCACATATATAGTTGTTCTATTAAATTTTTTTTGCAATCTAACTATTTCAGCTCTCATATGGGTTTTTAATTTTGCTTCTAAATGAGAGATGGGTTCATCCATTAGTAGAACTTCTGGGTCTCTTACTAATGCCCTTCCAATAGAAACTCTTTGTTTTTGCCCTCCACTCAAGTTAGCAGTTTTTTCATTTAAGATATCCATAATTTTTAATATTTCTGCAACCGAATAAACCTGTTTTTTAATTTCGTCAGAAGGAATTCTTCTTAACATAAGCGGAAAAGCAATATTTTCAAAAACAGTTTTGTGGTTATACAATGCATAGTTTTCGAAAACCATTGCAATATTTCTATCTCGTGGAATTATTTCATTCACAATTTTTTCCCCTATCCATATTCTCCCTTTGGTTACTTCTTCTAACCCCGCTATCATTCTTAGAGTTGAAGATTTCCCGGACCCAGAAGGCCCAAGTAAGGCTACAAATTTTCCCTCTTTAATATCTAAATTTAAATTTTTTACTCCAATTACATTGCCTTTTTTGGTTTTATATATTTTCCAAATATTTTCTAATTTAACTTTACTCATTGATAGTACCTCGATTTTATAAAATTTTGACCATTATTTATTATTTTCAATATGGTTATATAGATGTAGTTTTTTATTTAACATATTAATTTTTTCTTTTTGCCTTAACTTTACAGGATCTTCTAACCGAATAATATAAATAATAATGGGTATACTTATAAAATTAGATACCCAAACCGGGAAAAGTCCCTCTAAAAATCTCAGCCAAAATAAACCAATAAGACACCATAATGTTATTGACCAAAATATTTTATCTCCCCAGAGCATTCTTTTTGGAAACATGTAATCACCTCTTTCTTCAATTTTTAGTTATAATGAAAATGGATAGAAATTATTTTAAATTATATTATTTTACTTTCCATAAAAATGCGAGCTTTATCTTCACTAATAACTTTTACTTCCATCTTTTATATACCCTCCCTGATCAATTAAAAAAAATCACCAGATCGATAAATAAGAACAGGTTGATTTTTACTATTCGCTTTGATTACTGTCCCAATAAATAAAATATGGTCACCCACCTCAATTTGATGAGATAACTTACAATCAAGATAAGCAGCACAATTATTTAGTATCGGAGATCCGGTAGCTGGATATGAAATCTCTTCTTCTTGAAGTTTATCCTGATCTCTCCCAGAGCTAAAACCACATTTTCGGGCTAACTCCATCTGTTCGGTGGAAAGAATGTTAACCGAGAATGATTTAGCTTTAGATATTAGTTCACTAGTATAATGACTTTTACCTACTGCAACGGAGATCATTGGCGGCTGGACGGACACTTGAGTTACCCAAGCAGCAGTCATTCCATTTATTTTTGTTCCATACTTAACTCCAATTATATATACACCATGGGTTAATAAATCAAGCACTTCTTCAATTTTATAAGGGCACATCTAAATTCTCCTTTAATTTATTTTTAATTAAATCTTAATTTTTTAATTATATTTTAATTATTCATTATTTATTTATTTTTGAAACAATTATCTCAATTCCGTAATCTTCATATTTTTGTTTTACTTTTTCATCTATCCCTTGCTCAGTAATTATTTTATCAATCTCCGATAAATCGCAAATTTTTATCGGTGCTAATCGATTGAACTTGGTGTGATCTGCAAGAACAATTTTTACCTTGGATCTTTGAATCATCTGTTTTTTAATTTCTATTTCTTCTACCGTATAATCAGTTAAACCATGATCAATAGAAATTCCACCTACTCCAATAAAGCAAATTTCAATATTAAAATTATCTAAAAATTGTAATGGATAGTTACCAATAATCGACATTTCGCGACAATTCACTTTGCCGCCGAGTAAGAAAAGATTAGAAAACTGTTTTTTTCCTAATTCTTCGGCAATGGGAATCCAATTAGTTATCACAGAGATATTTTTGTCTAGAGGTAAATTTTTAGCTAATTCTAATAAGGTAGTACCTACATCTATAAAAATTAGTGAATTCTCCGGAATTAAACTGGCAGCTAGTTTACCAATGGCTTTTTTTTGTTCTTCCATTTTTAAAGAACGAATCATATAAGGAGGTTCATAATCTTTAGTAGTTTCAATAATCGCCCCTCCATAAGTCTTTTTTATCATATTTTGCCTGGCTAAATAATCTAAATCTCTTCGAATAGTAACTTTAGAAATATTTAAAATCGAACTAAGTTCACTAATGGAAAGTATATTTCTTTCTTTTAATAACTTGCAAATATCATCTCTTCTTTTTTTAATTAATACATCCGTCGCCAAAACAATACTACCTCCCCTTTTGTATTATTTAAGATAAGATAAAACACTGATAATTTGATCTTTAAATGAGCCACCTTTTACAAATTTCTTATCAAAGAAGGCTCCACCAATAGTAAACCCCCAGGGATTAAATTTTTTAACTTTATCTAACCGTTCAAAACTATGAATGCTACCTGCTAAAACCGTGGGAATCTTTATTTTTCTTAAAAATTCTATAATCAATTCCTCCGGGTCTCCTGGTTTATAACGATATCCCAGGAGGTCAAAGCCATCAACTCCTTTCTTTTCAAGTTTTTGAGCTTCCTCGATAATCTCCTCAATAGAACCTTCTAATATACTGGGATGGCCATTGATCTTACCACAAAAGGGAAAATATTTAAGGGGATGATTTTTTAAGAGATGGTGGACTGATTCAAAATATACTGTACCCATCAGATAATCGAATTGACACTCAAGAGCAAGTTTTGCGGCAGCAAGACAGGAATCTTCAGTATAAGTGACCACCTCTAAAAAAGTAGATTTGTGGGCTTTTTTCATAGCAGAGACAAGTTCTTTCATCTCTTCCACCGGTAAGCCTATATTTTTAAATCCCCAACATTCTACCGGTAGTTCTTTATTTTGATCAAATATTTCCAAAGCATTGGAAACGGTTTGATCCTTATAGGTTAACATAGTAATTAGTTTCGGTTTCATTTTTTCTTCCTTTATATTATTTAAATATTTATTTTTTAGTAGTAATAATTAAAACTATTTAAAAACTAAAATTAATTAATTTTTTATTATCTATTATGAAATAATAATATCATAAAATATTTTTTATTGCAATACTTTTTTCATTTTTTTTATTATTTTTTTCAGATTTATTAATAATATGTTAATATGTTACACTTTCTAATAATAATATTATCATATATAACATATTTTTGTTATTATTTAAAAAATTTTTTTAACGTAGTATTCCCCCGAGGAAGGAACGGGGCGGATAACCGCCCCCTACAAAAAATCAGGGAGAGAAAGGTAAAAAATATGGAAAAAGAGACTGAAGAAATACCATTAAGAATATTAGGCAAAATTTATGGTGGTAAAAGGTAGATTTGAAGTAGATATTCTGGTCGGGGCGAGAGGACTTGAACCTCCGACCCCCTGAACCCCATTCAGGTGCGCTACCATACTGCGCTACGCCCCGACACTTTTTATATTATACTAAATCAGCTTTATTAAGGCAATAATTTTTTGTTTCTATTTATTATATTATTGTTCTGGGAATTTGTCCTATTATAGTTTAATAAATTTTTTACCTTCGATCTCTTTTATTAAATCTTTTAGTTCGAGGTTTAGTAATATCTCGCTAACTTTACTGGCAGATAATTTGCTAACTTCAATAATTTCGTCTATGTGGATAGGTTCGTTGGAAATTATCTTATAAATTATTTGCTCTTCTTCAGATAGAAAAAATTTTTCTGCACTTATTTCTTTGGTATTTATTTCTTGGACTACCATTCCTGGAATTTCTTCCAGAATATCTCGATAATTATTTACTAACTTCGCTCCTTGTTTGATTAAATTATGCGTACCATTTGACAAGGAAGAGGTTATATTCCCTGGAACCGCAAAGACTTCTCTGCCTTGTTCAAGGGCAAAATCAGCAGTTATTAATGCACCGCTCTTCTCACCAGCCTCCACTACCACTGTGCCTAAACTTAATCCACTGATAATACGATTTCTGCGGGGAAAATTCTGCCTTTCTGGCAAAGTAGAAAAAGAAAATTCAGTTATTAATGCTCCTGACTCTTCTATTTCTTTCGCTAACCTTCTATTTTCAGGGGGATAAATAAGATCAATTCCGCAACCCAATACTGCGAATGTTCGACCGTTTACTGATAATGCACCTTTGTGAGCCGCTGTATCTATTCCTCGAGCCATCCCACTTATTATAGTCAATCCAGCTAAAGCTAAATCCTTGCTTAAATTTTCTGCGACCATTTTTCCATAATAGGTAGCTTTTCTTGAACCGACCAGGGAAATAGAATTTTTGTCTTTTTTGATAATGTTCCCCTTAAAATATAGAACTGGGGGAGGATCGTGAATTGTTTTTAAATTCTCCGGGTATAAATCATCCTTTATAGTTAAAACATTAGCTTTATATTTAGCTAATAAATCTAATTCTTGTTCGGGAGTAATATTATTTTTTTCTTCGGAAATCCTGGAGGATATTTTGTTGCTCAAATTTAGCACTCTGGATATTTCTTCTGATTTTACAGACCAGGCATTCTCGGCTGAACCAAAATATTCCATTAATTTATGAAATCTTTTTGGTCCTATATCTGATATTCTATTCCAAGCTAACCAGTATTTTAATTCTTGTTCTTTCACCTAATACACCTCCTCGATTCCTAATTGGTTCGATAAACGTGATACTAATAAGATCCTTTACTAACTAATAGATTAATTGTATTATTATCTGACTCTATATTTCCCGGTTCAGGGGCCTGGGCAATAACTACGCCCTGGGGTACGGAAAAATGTTTGGTATAGGTGACTTTGCCTAAAGTAAGGCCGTATTCTTCGATGATGGCCGTGGCTTCTTTTAGCTCTTTACTTTTAAGATCGGGAATATTTAAAGCAATAACCTTACTCCCTTTGCTTACCACCACATAAATTTTCCTATTCTTTTTTACTTTTGACCCGCTAGCTGGATCCTGGGTGATGATTTTATTGGGGGAAATTTTTTCATCAAATTCATCACCAGAAACCTTTATCTGTAATCCAGCATTATATAATTTTTCTTGAGCAACTTTTAATTCCTCACCAATTACGGAAGGAACGACAGTATTTGGAACAGAGTATACATTTTGATATATTATAAAGGCACTTACTCCCCCAGCAATCACTATAAAAATTAAAAAAATAATACTAACCAATGATTTTAAAATAAAATGAAATATTTTCACTATCCAGTTCATTTATGACCCTATCCTTTTCTGATCATTTTTGCCATAAAGAATCCATCTAGATCTAAATTTGAAAGTCCAGTGACTATCTGAAAAAATTTCTTCTGTTTATTCTGATTTGATGGATAGACTTTTAACTTTCGCTCTTTTATGAATTCATTTAAATTTTCTAACTCAAAATTAGGATTTTTATCTAAAAATTTAGTTACTACTTCCTCGTTCTCTTCTGGTTCAGTGCTGCAGGTAGAATAAACTAATCTCCCACCCACTTTCAGGTAATTAGAGACAGTAGCCAATAGCTTCCCCTGCAGTTCGGATAATTGTTGAAATCTCTTTAAATCATAAGTTTGCCACTTTAAATCAGGTTTTCTCCTGAACACCCCCAACCCGGTGCAGGGAACATCTACTAAAACCTTATCTGCCTTCTTTAGATAATTCTTATCTAAGATAGTGCTATCCTTTATCTGGGTCTTTACTATCTCAATTCCTAATCTCCGACAGTTCTCTTTTACCATTAATAATCTTGCCCCATTACTATCTAGAGCCAGAATGTTACCCTGATTAGCCATTAATTGAGCAAGATGGGTAGTCTTTCCTCCTGGGGCACTGCAAACATCAATTACCAATTCACCAGGTAGAGGTTTGAGCAGATGAGTGACCAAGATCGATGCTTCATCTTGAATCTGAAATAGTCCATCCAGATAAGCGGGAATTTTGGTGATATTGGAAAGGCCTTTAACATATAATGCTTCTTCGGTAAAAATACTTTCTCTTACCGAAATGTTCTCTTTTTCCAAAATATTTTTTAATTCTACTCGAGATATCTTTAAAGTATTGACCCTAATTACCAAAGTTGGTATTCTATTATTTGCTTCACATATTTTAACCGTATCGGCAAATCCAAATCTTTTTAACCAACGTTCAACTATCTGAAGGGGGTGTGAATAAATGGTGGAAATATATAAAGCAGGTTCTTTGTCTTGAGCGGGCCAATTAATATTCCCACTATTTCGAATAATATTCCTTAAAACACCATTTACAAATTTAGACATCCCCAGGTTTCCATATTTTTTAGCTAATTGTACCGCTTCATTACCGACTGCATAATCAGGAACCTTATTTAAAAATAGTAATTGATAAACACCCATTCTCAATATATTTTTAATTAATATTGGAGTTTCAGATAGACCCCGATTAGAAAATTGAGATATCACCCAGTCTAATTTATTTCGGTTTCTTATCACTCCATAGGTTATCTCATTGATAAAAGCTGCATCTAAGGTAGAAATTCTATTTTTTTCTAATGATTTATTGATTAGAATATTGATATAGCCCTCTTTAGAATCAATTTTAACTAAAATAGTTAGGATGATTTCTCTTATCGGGTCAACTTTTATTTTATCCATAGATTTAATTTATTTTATATTTCCTTCTATCTTCTTCTATTTCTCAATACTATAAGTCTTAACAACTGCATAACTGCTACTGCGGCAGCGGCTAGATAGGTTAAGGCAGCAGCATTTAGAACCTTTTTAACTGCACTAATTTCTTCTGTGTCTGAAACAATATCTGCTTTCACTAATAAGCCTACTGCTTTATTGCTGGCATTAAATTCAACCGGTAAAGTGACTACCTGGAACAGCACTGCTAAAGAGAAAGCAATAATGCCGATATCCATTAACCCGGGAAGAGTAAATAAAAATCCAATTAAAAATAAAGGAATAGCCATTCGAGATCCGATATTAGTTACCGGCACTAAATTACTGCGAAGAGCGAGCGGAAAATATTTCTCTGCATCCTGGAGGGCATGGCCTATTTCATGGGCTACAATTCCCTGAGCAGCTAATGATTTACCATAATAAATTTCTTTGGATAGGCCTAACTTTTTCTGTCTGGGATCATAGTGGTCAGAAAGGCTGCCTTCTATCGGTTCAATTTTTATATTTACTAAATTATTTTGCCGTAATAATTCCTCAGCTACTTCCTTCCCGCTTAATCCGCTTTTTGCTAATATTTTTGAATACTTTACATAAACGGTTTTTACCTGGTATTGAGCATAAAGGGTTAAAACTATAGCTGGTAATAAAATAAACATTGTACTATCGAAATAAAACATAAAATCCTCCTCTTATTAAGCCTCAATAGACAGGCGAGACGCCTGTCCTACGTATATTTCTAAACTGTTCTACGTATATTTATAAACTGTCCTGGGTATATTTATAAACTGTCCTGGGTGTGACTTAGGTGTGTTTTACCTAAAATATCTCCTACTTTTATTTTATAACCATTGACAAACTGGCTGGCGGTTAATTCTTTTGAGCCAGCCGGAATAAGCCTGAATATCTTTATAATTCCCTTATCAGCGGTAGAAATCAAGATGCTCTCTTTTTCAATTTTAAATACACTACCGGGGATTGAGGAACTTAGTTCAACTTCATTTTGATAATTGCCTAAAAATCTCGCCTTAGTAATCTTAATTTTTTTACCTTTATAAGAGGTAAAGGCACCAGGGTAAAGAGTAGTTCCTCTTATTAAATTATATATCTTTTCCCCCTTTTCACTCCAATTTATTTCCCCATCTTGTTTAGTCATTTTTTTAGCAAAAGTTACCAATTTACCCTCCTGGGATATTCTTTTTATCTTTCCTTCTTCTATCTTTTCTAAAATTGTATTGATCATCTTAGCACTTAAATTAGATAATCTATCATAAAGTTCTGCGTAGGTTTCATCTGGTAAAATAGTTATTTTCTGTTGATCTATAATATCACCAGCATCTACTTTTTCATTCATAAACATAAAAGTTATCCCAGTTTCTTTTTCACCATTTATAATAGCCCGGTTAATGGGGGCAGCACCTCGATATTTAGGTAACAATGAGGCGTGAATGTTTAAGCATCCTACTTTAGGAATATTTAAAATATCTTTAGAAAGAATTTGACCATAAGCAACTACTAAAATAAGATCAGGGTCAAATTCTTTTATTTTTTTTATAGAATCATCATTATTAATATTTTCTGGTTGAAATACTTCTATTCCCCTATTAAGAGCAATTTCTTTAATGGGGGTAGGCAATATTTTTCTACCACGACCTTGAGGGCGATCTGGCTGGGTAATTACTCTTATTATATTTTCTTTATCATCTATTAATTTCTTTAAAACTGGTCCTCCAAAATCTGCTGTCCCCACAAAAATGATCTTAAGTATAAAAATCATCCCCTCTTCGGTTAGTATCCAGAATTTTACTAATTCTTTTGTTTTTTTAATTTATTTAACAATAGCTGCCTTTTTACTTTCCCTATTCTATCCACAAATAAAATACCTTCTAAATGATCGATCTCATGCTGTAGTGCCCGGGCCATTAGACCCTCTTTGGTGATTTTAATCGGCTCTCCACTTTCATTAAGTGCTTTTACGGTTACTTTTGATGAACGCTTAACCTCGCAATATACACCAGGAATACTTAAACAACCCTCTTCTTCTATAACTTCTCCCTCACTTTTAACCATCATTGGATTTACCAATACTATTAACCCCTCTTCCTCTCCGTCAATAATAATAATTTTTTTTGATACCCCTACTTGGGGAGCAGCAAGGCCTACTCCAGAAGCAGTATACATTGTTTCTGCCATATCTCTTATGAGATTCAATATTTCTGGAGTAATCTCTTTAACCGGTAATGATTTTTCTCTCAAAACAGGTTCTCCATATTCTTTAATTTCTAATATTGCCATCTTTTTCTCCTGGTTAAATACTACTTACCGGTTTGATAAATCGAACCCCTTGTCATTGCGAGGAGCAAAGCAAGCCTGCCCCAGCGAAAGCAGGGGAAGCAATAATGACATTAAATACTTATTTTATAGAAAAATTATAACATCTTTACTGGATCTACATCAATTATTAACTTATTTTCTTGGTCGAAATGACTTAATAACATTTTATCATATCCTTCCTTAAATGCCTGGTTAAATTTTTCTAAATCTTTTACTTTTATTATAAATTGTACTTGAAAGTGGTTTTTAGATTTCCGTAAGACCATATTTTCGGCACCCAGTAATTTAAATTCTGGGGCTTCTTTGATTTTGGGTATGGAATTTAAATAATCAATTAGATGTTCTGCTCTCTGCTTAACGGTCTCTTTTTCTTCCCCTTTAATCTCGATTTTAATAATATGAGTAAAGGGAGGGTAATTTAATTCTTTTCTCAATTCAACTTCTTTTTGATAAAAATAATTGTAATCTTGTTCTTTTATAGCAATGATACAATGATGCTCGGGATTAAAAGTTTGGATAATTACTTCTTTAGGAGAACTAATTTTCTTAAAAGAAGAAATAACCTCGCTAAGTAGTTGAAAGGTCTTTTCTCCTGAACGATAATCTGGTAAATTCAGCAAGGTATCAGCGGAAATAATTCCTATTAAATCTATATTGGTAAAATCTGCTCCCTTTATCACCATTTGAGTGCCTATTAATATATCGATATCTCCTTTTTTAAATTCTTCTAAGATTTGCCGATAATCATCATTTTTAATTAAGGAATCCCGATCTAAGCGTCTTATTTTAGCCCGCGGAAACATCTTTTTAATTTCACTCTCTAATTTTTGAGTTCCCATTCCTAAAGGACGAATATCTTTACTACCACATTTACTGCAAACCTTCATTACTTCTGTCTTTTTCCCACAGTTATGACACACCAGTTGAGCTTGTTTTTGAATATTTAAATGGTAAGAAAGAGAAGTATTGCAATCAGAACATTTGGGTATATAGCCGCATTGGTTGCAAATCATAAAACTCGAAAAGCCCCTCTTGTTTAAAAAAAGCACAATCTGTTTCTTTCTCTTTAAACTTCTCAAAATAGCTTCCTGAAGTTCATAGCTGATTATCTTTTTTTTAGACTTTTCTTTAGTCATATCTATTATTTTATTTTTTAATAAATTTTCATCTTTGGCATGGGAGATTAAATCCACCCCAAGATAATTCTTTTGAAGAACATTCTGGTAAGATTCAATGGATGGGGTTTCGCTACTTAAAATCAGGGGAATCTCCTCCAATTCTGCTCGTTTTAAAGCAACTTCTCGAGTATTATATCTTGGTGCTCTCTCTTCTTTATATAAACTGCTATTTTCTCGGTCAACAATAATCAGGCCCAACTTATCAAAAGGCACAAATATAGTTGATCTCATCCCTAAAGCTATATCTACTTGTGAATTTCTTATTTTAATCCACTGAAAATATTTAGCTTTTTGATCAATCTTTTCATCAAAGACTACCATATTATCCTTAAATTCTTTTTCCAGCCATCTGGCTAATTCTGATAAATGAGACTCTGTAGGAGCCAATATAATAGTCTGCTTTCCCTTCTCTAATGCCCTTCTGATACATCTGAAATAAAATTCCACCCTCCTGGTAAAGTCATTGCTGCGCATTAGAATTGCTTGAAATTTTTGCTTTTGGATAATTTTTTCTATATTTTCCTTATCCGGGGATTTATCATCTTCAGATAGACGTAGTTTTAAGGGTGGAAGGTCTATTTTATCAAATTTGTTAAGCCAAGCCTTCCGGGTCTTAGGTATAACATAATTTAGCGTCTTTTCCCAGGAACAGAGATAGTAATTAGAAATCCATTTGGTTAATCTTACTACCTGGGGAGTCAGCAGGGGTTTTTTATCCACTATTTGCAGGATATTTTTTAAGCTTTTTATATCTGATTCCGGTAAAAACCCCACCAGGCATCCGGTGGTTACCTTATTTCTAAAAGGTATTAATACTCTCATCCCTATAGCTATTTGGTCTCTTAAATCTGGGGGAATACAGTAGTGAAATACTTTATTGAAATTATATTCTAAGATTACTATTTCTGCATATTTCTTTTCACCATACATATTAAAAAACTCATTAATTCTATTGTTCACTTTATCTTTAGAATCTCATCTAAGATCTTTTCGGCTAGATCACTTTTGGGCATCAGGGTTAATTCTTGAACTACTCCTTTGCTATTTATAAGCTTAGCTTTATTATCATCTGATCCAAATCCTGCTCCTTTTGCGGATATATCATTAGCTACAATTAAATCTAATTCTTTTTCCTCCAATTTTTTAAGGGCATTACCTACTAAATTTTCAGTTTCAGCGGCAAATCCTACTAATATTTTATTTTTCTTTCTCTTCCCCAATTCATAAAGAATATCAGAAGTTCTTTCCAATTCAATAACCAATTTTTCAACTTCTTCTTTTTTAATCTTTCCCGAGAATACTTTTTTGGGTCGAAAATCAGCCACTGCAGCGGCTGAAATTATTATATCTGCCTCTGAAAAGTATTTAAAAACCTCTTTTTTCATTTCTTCAGCAGACTCAATTAAAACTGTTTTAATTCCTTTTAAGGCAGCTAAACAATTTGGTCCGGTAATTAAAATCACTCTTGCTCCTCTAGCCTGAGCAATCTTTGCTAAAGCAAAACCCATCTTGCCAGAAGAATAGTTAGAAATAAATCTTACTTTATCAAGGGGTTCTCTGGTACAGGAAGCAGTAATCAATACAGTCTTATTTAGATAATCCTTTTTAAAAGTTAAAGCATACTCAACTTTATCTACGATTTCCCCAATATCTGCTAATCTACCCTTTCCTATTTCTCCGCAAGCCAAAGGACCATATTCCGAATCAATAAATTCATAACCTAAAGCAGATAGTTTTTTAACATTTTCCTGATAAATAGGGTTAGATATCATATTTTTATTCATTGCCGGAGCAAAAACAACTCTCGCTTTAGAAGCTAGCACGGTAGTGGTTAACATATCATCGGCAATGCCCTGGGCAATTTTAGCAATAATATTTGCTGTAGCTGGAGCAATTAATATTAAATCAGCCCATTGGGCTAAAGAAACATGGGTGACTTTTATCTTATCATTTAAAGAAAACAAATTATCTACTGTGGAATGTTCAGAAAGAGTAGAAAAGGTCAAAGGCTGTACAAATTTTGTGGCTGATTCAGTCATAATAACAAATACATCTGCACCTTTTTTCTTCAATAAACTTAATATTTCTGCTGCTTTATAAGCAGCTATACTTCCGGTAACTCCTAGTAGAATCTTCTTTCCTTTTAACACCTTTTTGCCTCACCATATTTCGTATCTCGTTAAACCTCTGGCTTCTGACTTTCATTTTTATTTATATCTTACTAATCACCTAACTCTAATTATTCCATATCCTTAATTATATTTTCTTTAATTTTTTCCTCAGATTTTTGGGGTTCTTGAACTTCTTTAAGATACACTTTTCCTGCTTTTATCTCTTCTAAAGCAATTAAAATTGGCTTCTTATGTTTGGATATCAGTAAAGGTTTACTACCAGATTGTAACTGCTTTGCTCTTTTGGCTATCATCATAGTTAATAAATATTTATTTTCTTTCACGCTTGGTTCTCCTCCTTCCTCTTAGTAAAAATATATTATTTTTATAATTCAAATCTATTTTTAATAACTTATTATCTTACATCTTTCAGCAATTACTATGGATTTTAGTTTTTTCATGGCCTCTTTTATATTATCATTAATTACTAAATAATTATAATTTTTCGTATATTTCATTTCTGTATGAGCGTCCTCTAATCTTTTTTTGAGGTCTTTTTCTTCTTCTGTCTTTCTTTTACGCAATCTATCTTCCAAATCCTTCCAGGAGGGAGGGGCTATAAAAATAAAAACACCATCAGGAAATTTTTTCTTAACTTGCATAGCTCCTTGTACATCTATTTCTAATAATACGTCTTCTCCTTTTTGAAGTGTTTCTATTAAATAATTTATAGGCGTACCTTTGTAATCTCTATGTACTAAGGCCCACTCTACGAATTTATTCTCCTTTATCATCTTTTTAAATTTATCTTCGGATACAAAATAGTAATCTTTACCTTCTGCTTCTCCCTTTCGAGGAGCGCGGGTAGTCACCGAGACAGAATATTTTAAATCTGGGAAAATTTTAAATATTTTTTTTCGCAAGGTGCCTTTGCCGACCCCGGAAGGACCAGAGATAACAAATAGTAAACCTCTATTTAATTTCGTATTGCGTATTGCGTATGGCGTATTGCGTTTAGAAAGAAAAGGTAAAAAGTCTTTTTCATCAGTCATATTTAAAATTACCTACTTGGTAACACTTTCTTTTAATTCAAGATTTTGTCCAGTAGCTTCAGTGAATCTATGGGCAATAGTTTCAGGTTGAATGGAAGATAAAATTATATGATTACTATCGGTAATTATTATTGCTCTCGTTCTTCTCCCATAGGTAGCATCAATTAATTTTTTCTGAATTTTTGCTTCTTCTTTTATCCTTTTCATTGGTGCGGAACCTGGATTTAAAATAGTAATAACTCTGGTTGAATTCACAAAATTACCAAAACCAATATTTACTAAATCATTTACCATTTTCAATATCTCCTATTATTCAATATTTCTAGCTTGCTCTCTTATCTTTTCTAATTCACTTTTCGCTAATATAACTAAGGAAGTTATCTTTAAATTATTATTCTTTGAACCAATGGTGTTTGTTTCTCGGTTGATTTCTTGAATAATAAAATCCATCTTTCTTCCTGCGGATTCCTTAGAATTTAGTAAATCATTAAATTGAATAAGGTGGCTTTTTGTTCTAATAATTTCTTCAGTGATGTCACTCTTTCCAGCAAATATTGCTGCCTCTAATTCAATCCTTCCTTCATCAACATTTAAACCATTGGTTAATTCTTTTAATTTGCTTAAAAAATTGCCTTTATAATCCTGTAAAGATAATTTTGAATATTTTTCAATCTTGTCCATTAACTTTGTAATCTTTTTTATCCTTTTCTTTATATCATTAATAAGAATTTTACCTTCTCTTTCTCTCATCTCCAACAAAGAATCTAAAGCCTTATTTACTGCTTCCTCTATCAAAGGCCACATCTTACCAGTTTCTTCTTCTTTTACCACTTGAAAAATATCTTTAAATTTAATTATAGAATCAATATTTATTTCATCTTTGAACTTATATTTTTCTTTTAAAATTTTTAAGGCTTCGCAATAAGAATTGAATAAGCTTTCGTTTAATATTACTTTTTCTTCTCCAGGATTATTGCTTTCTACTTTTATTAATATATTTACTTTTCCCCTGAATATCTTTTCCTTTATAAGTTTCTCAATTTTTTGTTCAATTTCTAAAGATTGCATCGAATTTTTTATCATAATATCACAATATTTATTATTTAAGGTTTTTATTTCTACTAAACATTCTTGGTCTCCTCTTTTAATCTTTCCTACTCCATAACCAGTCATACTTTTAATCAATTTTACTTCCCCTTACCAATTATATTTTTATAAATTATAAACTTCACATTAATTTTATGGTAATAGTTACTGCTTGTCAAATTAATCTTGAAAATGTTTAATAGTCATTTATTTATATTCTCCTCTTTTGCTTGATTATCTCTTTACAATAGATTATATTAAAATTAATATAATTAAAGATATTATAAATATTTTTTTACTATCATATTAATAAGGAGATTAAAGTGTCTTTGGATAGCATAAGTTTAGAAGCCATCAGAAAAGAACTTCTGGATAAATTTAAAGATGGAAAGATAACCAATATTATTCAAACTAAAAAATATAAAATTATTATGGAAGTAAAACCTAATAATTTTTTAGCCTTAAATGGTATAAATAAAAAAAGAGACACCTTTTATATTCATATTTCCATAGACCCATCATCTATGGAAATTTATTTTTCTGAATCCGAAAATACTAAAGAGACAATTAGCTCACCCTTTTTGAACTTACTCCAAAATCACCTTATCGGTGGAAAGATATTAGATATAAAACAGCCAGATTTTGACCGAATTTTGCATTTTATTATTCAGCCCTACCTTAAATTTGGTCAAACCCAAAACCAAATACTAATAATAGAATTTATGGGCAAACACGGTAACATGATTCTTCTTAAAGAAAATACAATAATAGAAGGTAGTATAAAATTAGTAGATTCTAATATCAACAGATACCGAGAAATTTTGCCCGGTAAATTTTATATCCCTCCTCCTTCTCAAAATAAATTAAATCCTCTAAAAATTAATCGGAAAGAGTTTTTTAATATTTTTTACTCCCTGGAAGATAAAAGTTTAAACCTCTGGAAGCTGATACAGAACAATTTTATAGGTATAAGCCCACAGAATGCAAAGGAGATGGTTCTGCAGGCAAATTTATCCCCGGAAAAAGATGTTTCTAATGCTTCCCAGGCAGATTTGGAAATGCTCTGGACTTCTTTTAATAGAATTAAAAATAATATTAAAAATCACATTTTTCAGCCAACCATATTTTTAGATCCGCTATCCGAAAAGATAAAAGCCTATTCTCTAATAAATTCTATCCAGTTTCCTCCATGCCATAAGCGAAATTTTAAAGATGCGAATTCGTGCTTAGAATTTTTATTTACTGAACTTGAAAAAGAACGAGAAATTCTATCTATACAGAATAAGTTGGACCAGATAATCAGTAAAAATATGCTAAAAATAAATAATAAGATAAACGACTACCAAAAAAAGCTTGAAGAAGTGAAAAATTGCGAAAAATATAAAATAAACGGAGAACTGATCAAAGCAAATCTTGCCGGCATTAAAAGAGGAGACACAGAAATTAACCTTATCAACTATTATTCTCCTCGGCAGGAAGGTATAACTATACCACTAAACAATAAATTAACACCTTTGGAAAATGCCCGGTTATATTTTAAAAAATATAAGAAAACGAAAGATAGCTTGGAAATAATTTTAGAACAATTAAATAATAACCAGTTAAAGCTTGATCAATTAGCAGGATTTCATAAATTATATAAACAATATAGTAATTCTCTTCCTAACCTGCTCAAAATTTATAACGATTTAATGAAATTGGGATTATCTAAAAAAATAATTGTTCCCCTTAAAAAACAGGAAAAGAAAAAAAATAAGCTACTGCCGGTAAAATATATCTCCAAAGATGGCTGGGAAATCTATGTGGGGAAAAATAACCATCAAAATGATTTTCTAACCTTTAAATTGGCTTCTGGTAATGATATTTGGCTTCACCCAAAAAACATCCAGGGAGCCCATGTTATTATTAAAAATAGAGGTAATAAACAATCTCCTCCACTTGATACCTTAATTCAAGCTGCTAATTTAGCAGCGTATTTTAGTAAAGCTAAAAAAGAAAATAAGGTATTAGTTGATTATACTCTTAAAAAATATGTGAAAAAACCTAAAAATGCTAAACCGGGAATGGCTATTTATTCCCAAGAAAAAAGTCTTTTAATAAAAATAAATCTCCCCGAGATTAAAAATATGTTTTCTCAAAATAACTATTAATCATTATTTTTTAATCTCTTCTAAGGTAGTAATTAATTCTTGCATATCGTTCGGTAGAGGAGCCTGAAATTCCATATATTTCTTAGTAAAAGGATGAATAAAGCCTAAGATATGAGAATGTAAGGCTTGCCGCTTTATAGTTAATTCCTGCTTTCGGGGGCCATATACTTGATCGCCAACAACCGGGTAGCCTATAAAAGCCAGATGAACTCTTATTTGGTGAGTTCTACCGGTATGAATAACTGCTTCGAGTAAGGTATAGTTTAAAAATTTCCTTAATACTTTAAATTGGGTGATCGCTTCCCGACTATTCACTTCGATTACTGCCATTTTATTTCTATGCTTTACACTTCTACCAATTGGTGCATTAATAATTCCTGAATTATTCTTTATATTTCCATGAACCAAAGCAATATATTTCTTGGTGACCTGACGATTTTTTATCTGATTGGATAAATCGAGATGGGCGAGATCATTTTTTGCAACTACCATTAAACCTGAGGTATCTTTATCTAGTCGGTGAACAATTCCGGGTCTAATTACTCCATTTATACCAGATAAGGAATCTTTACAATGATACAGTAAAGCGTTAACCAGGGTACCAGAATACACTTTTCCGGTAGGATGAACAATCATACCGGCTGGTTTATTAACCACAATCAAATATTCATCTTCATAAATAATATCTAAAGAGATTACTTCTGCGTTAAGCTTTAATTCTTTCTCTTCGGGTGAATATAAATTTATTTTATCCCCCTTTTTTAAGGAATAACTTGGCTTAATTATATTATGATTTACTCTTATTTTACCTTGAAGAATTAAATTTTTAATTTGAGATCTGGAAGGATATATTTTTTCTTTAGTTAGATAGAGGTCTATTCTAATTTTATCTTCATCCTGATAGGAGAGTATTTTTTCTTTTTCCATAATAAATAAAATCCTTTTTTAGCGTATAGCGTACAGTGTTTAGCGTATAAGATCTTTAAAACTTGTTGTTTTCAATACTCCTTGTTATCTTTTTTTTATTTATATTTTATTCAAATATTTACTTCAACTATAATAATATACGAAATAGATTTTTATTCTGGCTTCTGGCTTCTGACTTCTGGCTTCTTTCTTTTTACGCTAATTTTGCTTTCTCTTTTTTAAAATATTCATATATATTAAGGAACAAAATATGACCCCTAGACAAATAATCTGAGTAATAGTTAAATAATTTAAAATTTTATTATTATTATCATAAAATCTAAAAAATTCTATAGTAAAACGAGATATTGAATATAAGATTAAAAAACTTAAGAAAACATATCCATTATATTTTTTATGCTTTTTAATCCACAGAAGAATAAAAAATATTAAAAAATTATATAAAGAAGAGTAGAGCTGAGTAGGAATTACCGGAAGAGTAGAGGAGCTTCCCGAGACAATTAATCCATCTTTTAACTGTTGCAGATATACCGGAGGCATATTTAAAGCAGGAAACTTTAATCCATATTTTTCTGCTACTAAACCATAACAACAACCATTTAAAAAACAACCTATCCTTCCAATTGCTAACCCAATAGCAATAGAGGGGGTAACAATATCAGCATATTTCCAGAACGATATTTTACTTATCTTAACATACCACCAACATAAAACATAGGCTATCAAAAATCCTCCAAAAAAGCTTAATCCACCTTGCCTAAAATATAATATTCTCACCGGGTTCTTTAAATAATAATCAAGATATAATAAAATATATCCTAATCTTCCCCCTATTAGCGCACCTAAAATAACATATAAACTTAGATCTAAAATTCTTTCTGGATCTTCTCCATTTTTTTTTGCTTCCTGCATAGCTAAAAAAATACCTATAATAAAAGCTAAAGCAAGCATAACACCATAAGAATAGATAGGAAATGAACCAATGCTAAATAAAATTCTATACATTTAAACTTACTCCTTATCTTCTTCTTTCGAATGAAATAAAAAATGAATTAATAATATTAACATTCCGCAAACTATTGATGTATCAGCGAAATTAAAAATTGGCCAGATTCTAAAATCTAAAAAATCTATTACCAGTCCTCCCATTCTTAGTCGATCGATAAAATTACCCATGGCACCACCTGATATAAGTACTAAGGGGATAAACAAATATGAATCTTTTTGTACAATTTTTTTATAAATAAAAATTACTAAAAATATTGAAACAAAGACTGCAATTATAAAAAATATGATTTGATATTTAAATAGTCCAAAGGCAGTTCGGGGATTTTCTATGTAGGTAATATGAAATACCCCTTTAATTATAGGTAGAGATTCATTGAGCTTCATTTTTTGTTGAATAAAAAATTTACTTATTTGATCAAATAATAGTACCAATGTTGTCCAACCAATAAATCTTCTCATATTTCCTTTTTATTCCTTAAAATGATTATTTATTACTATAGCACATTTGTGGCAGATAGTAGGATACTTTGTATCCTCCCCCACTGTTTCACTATAACACCAACATCTCTCGCATTTCTTACCCGGGGCTTTAGTTATTAATACTTTAACAGTTGGAATTTCTTCCCCCGGATAGACCTCAGATGGTGGATTTTTTTCTCCATAAATTACTTCTACCTTAGAAACAATAAATACAGTTTCTAACAGATTGGTAAAAGAATTTAAATAATCATAGGCTTCTTTATCTTCAGTATAAATATTTACTTGTGCTTCTAAGGAATTTCCGATAAATCCTTCTTGCCTCTTTATTTCTAAGGCCTTTAACACATCTTTTCTTATCTTTAAAATTTTATCCCACTTTTGCTCTAAATCTTGGTGAACATATTCTTGGTTTATTTTGGGCCAGGAGGCAAGAAAAATACTTGCTTCATCTTTTTTGATTGCTCTTAAGTGTTGCCAGATTTCTTCTGCAGTAAAACTTAATACTGGGGAAATTAATTTAACTAAATCATATAATATCAGAGATAATACTGTTTGAGCTGATCGGCGTTCTGTAGAATTCGAAAAAGAAGTATACAGCCTATCCTTAATAATATCTAAATAAAATGAACTAAGCTCAATGGCACAAAAATTATGAATTTCATGGTAAAGAGAGTGAAATTCAAATTTTTCATAATCTTCATTTACCTTCCTAATTAAACTTTGAAAATTACTTAAGATTAGCCTATCTAATTCGGTAAGTTTGCCATAGGAAATTATATCTGTTTCAGGATTAAAGTCATATAAATTTCCAATAATAAATCGTACTGTATTTCTAATCCGGCGATATATTTCTACTAATTGATCTAATATCTTAGAAGAAATCCTAATATCAGTCTTATAGTCAGACGAGGCAACCCATAATCTTAATATATCAGCTCCGTATTTTTTAATAATTTCTTGCGGAGCAATGACATTGCCTAATGATTTAGACATCTTTTTGCCTTCTGCATCTACAATAAAACCATGAGTTAAAACAGTTTTATAAGGAGCCTTTCCAAAAGCAGCCACTGAAGTTAAAAGTGAGGTTTGGAACCATCCTCTATGTTGGTCTGTTCCTTCTAAATATAATTCTGCAGGCCAATGAAGTTCATTTCTCTGGGTTAGGACTGCAGCATGACTACATCCTGAATCAAACCAGACATCCATTATATCTTTTTCTTTCTCAAAATTCTTCCCCTTGCAATAGGGACACTGATAATCTTTAGGTAGAATATCTTTAGCAGACATAGCAAACCAAGAATCTGATCCTTTTTCTAAAAATAACTCTTTAATTAAGCTAATTGTTTCATCGTTAACTATGATTTCCCCACATTCTTTACAATAAAAAACTGGAAGAGGTACTCCCCATACTCTTTGCCGAGAAATACACCAGTCAGTTCTACTCTCCACCATCCCATAAATTTTTTCTTTCCCCCAGGCGGGAACCCAATGAACTTTTTCAATTTCCGATAAGGCTAAATCACGAAAAGCATCAATTGAAACAAACCATTGTTCAGTAGCACGAAATACTACTGGTTGCTTACAACGCCAACAGTGGGGATAAGAATGGGTTATTTTACCAACTTTTAATAAACTTCCATTTTCTTGTAGTTCTTTTACTACAGCGGTATTACCTTCTCCGTAAGTTAATCCTTTGAACTTTCCAGCTTCTTCATTGAATCTTCCCTGGCTATCCAGAGTGGTAAATATGGGAATTTTATATTTTATTCCCATATCATAATCTTCTTGTCCATGTCCAGGTGCAGTATGAACACAGCCAGTTCCTTCCTCTAACAAAACATGGGTACCCATTACAATTATGGAGTCTCTTTCAAAAAGAGGATGTTTACACCTTATATTTTCAAATAATTTACCTTTTTCTGTTCCCATAATTTTATAATCAGTAATTCCAATTTCTTTCATTACTCCTCTTATTAAAGCAGAAGCTAACATAAGATTTCCTTTTTCAGTTTTTACTAAACTATATTCAATATCTGGATTAAGGGCAATAGCCATATTTCCTGGAATTGTCCACGGTGTAGTGGTCCAAATAAGCACATAATTTTCCCCTAATTTGCTTTCGGGAAATATTTCTTCTAAATTATCTTTTACTAAAAATCTTACATAAATAGAAAAGGATTCTTTATTATTATATTCTATCTCTGCTGCTGCCAGGGCTGTCTCGCAATGAGCACACCAATATACTGGTTTTAATCCCTTGTAGATATATCCTTTAGAAAACATTTTACTAAATATTTCTATCTGTTTTGCTTCATAAACAGGATCGAAAGTTAAATAAGGATTATTCCATTCACCCATTACTCCTAATCGTTTAAATTCTTCTCTTTGCACCTTAATATAGTGTTGCGCATATTCTTTGCATTTTTGCCTTAATTCAACTGGATCAATATCACTTAGAGCAACTTCTAAGTTTTTAGTCACCTGATATTCTATAGGTAGTCCATGAGTATCCCAGCCAGGAACATAATGGGCATTATACCCTTTCATTGATTTATACTTTGGTATTATATCTTTCAATATTTTATTATAAGCAGTTCCTATATGTATATTACCATTAGCATAAGGAGGTCCATCATGTAAAATATATTTTTTTAGATTTTTCTTCTTTTCCAATACTTTTTTATATATTTCCTGTTCTTCCCAAAACCTTAATATTTTAGGTTCTTCTTGAGCTAAATTAGCCCTCATTTTAAATTGTGTTTTCGGTAAATTTAAAGTATCTTTATATTCCATTTGAATCTCCCTCAAAGCTTTTCAATTAAATTATAATAAAAACCCCTTGCCGCGTAAAAAGAAAGAATTATGCTTTCTCAATTAATTTTGTTTAATTTATTTAAAAAATCATCTTGATCAATATTATAAATTTTAATAAGTTTATTTCTGCTACTCTTTCCGGACAATATTTCAATATTAGAATTTGCTATCTCAAAATACTTAGATAAATATAATATACATTTTTTATTGGCTTTACCTTCAACTGGCGGTGCAGTAAGGGCAATTTTAAAACAATTTTTTATATTGTTGCTCATTTTCTGTTTTTTCAATTTTTATATTTCTGTTCAGGGCTACTTCTTTTATTTTATCTTCGGAAATTAATTTTTCAGTAATTTTATAATCCCCTTGTTCTTCAAACTCTTCACTTTCTAACATTTTCAAATATAAGTTCAACATTGATTTAAATTTTTCTTTAAACATAAATTTATATCTTCGCAGGTTATTAATCTCATTTTTTGATTCATCTTCTTTTTGAGATGCTTTCTGTTTAATTATTTCCGCCTCTATTTCTGCTTTTTTTACCATTACTTTTGCTTCATTTTCTACTCTTCCTTTTATTTCTTCGGCAGATTTTTGCGCATTTAATAAAGCACTTCTCAAACTTTCTTCAATCTCACTAAACTCTTTTAATCTTTCTTTCATTTTTTCAATTTCTTCATTAAGTCTTACATTTTCATTTATTAATTCTTCATAGTCTTTTACTATTTTATCTAAGAAATCATCTACTTCTTCTTCGTTATAACCTCTAAATGATCTGCTAAATTCTTGTTGTTCGATATCCATCGGTGTAATTCTCATCCAATTTTCCCTCCTCATTTTATATTTCTGTTAAGTTTAATTTTATATTTTTTAAAGAACTATGCTAATAAGAATATTAATTATTGATCTCTGGAGTAAATTTATCAAAAAAAAGACAATTATAGGAGAAAGATCTAACCCCATACCTCCTAATGGTAAGATAATTCTAAAAGGTGCTAAAATAGGTTCTGTAATCTTATAAATAAATTGCACTACCAGATTATTGCGCCCTAAAGGTATCCAAGACAAAACTATCCTCGCTAAAATTGCATAGCTATAAAGCCTAAATACTAAATTAATTATTTCAATTAGTAAAAACATAAAATAATATTACTTTCCTTATTTATCAAATTATAATTGTTATATCATATCATATAATTAATTATATTATATTAAAATCCAAAAACTCCTCTACCAATTCTAACCATATTGGCACCTTCTTCAATGGCTATTTCAAAATCATCGGTCATCCCCATAGAAAGATAGTCCATTTTTATATTTTTTATATTTTTATCCCTTATTCTCTCAGATAATTCTCTAAGCCTTCTAAAATATGGGCGAACTTCTTCTTTATTTTTTGATATAGGTGCTATAGTCATTAAACCTCTGACCCTTATTCCGGAAAATTCAGAAATTTCTTTTAAAAAAGCTTCTACTTTTTCTGGATTATATCCATATTTGGTCTCCTCGCCAGATATATTTACTTCAATTAAAACATCTATGGTTTTCTTAAATTGCACTGAACGATTATCTATTTCCTTAGCTAATTTTATGCTATCTACAGAATGAATAAGATCAAATATCTCTACAGCATATTTTACTTTATTAGTTTGTAAATGACCTATTAAATGCCATTTTACTTCTGTAGTTAAAACTTGGTATTTTTTCTTAGCTTCCTGTACTTTATTTTCACCAATTATTTTAACTCCCTCATTTATTGCTTCCTTGATTTGTTCTAAAGTTGCCGTTTTAGTTACTGCGACTAATTTGATTTCCTGAGGATCTCTGTTTACTTTCAATGCTGCTTCTTTAATTTTTTTATTAATTGTCTCTAAATTATCTTTGACTGTTCCCATAAGCTATAACCTTTTTTTATTTGTTTTTTGCTTTCTGATTATCGCTTTTATCGCTTTCGGAATAATTTTTTATTCTTTCTCCATTAACTATATAAACTACTCTTTCTGCCAAATTGGTAGCATGGTCGGCAATTCTTTCAATATTATTAGAAACAAAAATCAAATGAATTGCCCTGCTGATAGTACGAGGATCTTCCATCATAAAAGTTAAGAGTTCACGAAATATCTGTTTATCCAAATCATCAACCTTCTTATCTCTTACCCATACTTCCTTGGCTAATTCTACATCTCCGTTAAAATAAGCATCTAAGGCATCTTTTAACATATTTTGAGCAATCTTAGCCATACGAGGAATATCTATTAAGGGTTTTACCATAGGTTTGGTAGATAGATATTGGCTGGCTTTAGCTATATTTACGGCATGATCTGCTACTCTTTCTAAATCAGATACAGTCTTATAACCACAACCGATCATCCTTAAATTTTTAGCAATAGGGTGGCGCAGGGCAATCATCTGCAAACACTGTTCCTCTATGTCTAATTCCATCTGATCAATCTTATCATCATTCTCGATTACTCTTACTGCTAAGGCTATATCCTGCTCAACTAAAGACTTTATGGCTACATTAATTGCTTCTTCTACTAAATTGGACATCTTTACTAAGTTTTCCTTTAAGTCTATAAGTTCGTTATTAAAATATGCCTTTTTCTCTTTTACATTCTCTTTTCTAATCATAATTTTTTATCCTTTGCATTATATTTAACACCTCTCCCCCGAAAGGGAGAGAGAATAATAACTAAAAACCTAAAGCGACCTGTCTGCGTGCCTGCCTGAGCGAGTACGCTCGCAGTCAGGCAACGCACAGGCAGAAAAGCGAAAAACCATAATTCAAAATTTAAAATTTTTTTCTTCGTTTTTAGTTTTAAGCTATGGTTTTGCGCTTTGCATTTTTCGCTAATACGCTATAATCTATCCACTAATAATATTCTGGCTTCTGAATTCTTAACTATATACTATATACTAAATACTATATACTAATTTAACTTAAGATTAATATATCAAAAATAATACAACTTTTCAATGATTTTAACTTTTAGGCAATATTTATAATTTTATAATTATTTTACAGTAATTTTTTTCATCAAACATTTATAAATAAAAAACCATATCATTATCTCTTATTAAAAAATTAATTTATCTTATTAAACAAGATAATCCTATGGTTTTTTAAACCTGGCTGATTATTTTCAAAATATTATCTACTTAAAAATTAAACTATATTTTTCTTTTTAAAAGCAGCACCTCCTAAATAAGCCTCTTGAACCTTCTGGTTACTTTTTAAATCCGAGGCTAATCCACTAATCGATATATTTCCGGTTTCCAATACATATCCTCTATGGGCTATACTGAGTGCTTTACGGGCATTCTGCTCTACTAATAATATAGATACACCCTGATCATTAATTTCACGAATTATTTGGAAAATTTGTCTTACCAAAAGGGGTGCCAACCCCAGAGAAGGTTCATCTAAAAGTAAAATACGAGGAGTACTCATTAAAGCTCGCCCAATAGATAACATCTGCTGTTCTCCCCCAGAAAGAGTACCAGCTAATTGGTTGCGCCTTGCTTTGAGAATAGGAAACAGGTTAAAAACTCTTTCTTTTGCATCTGTTATAACTTTGGCATCTTTTCTATGAGTATAGGCACCAAGGTTAAGATTTTCCTCAACAGTAAGAGTAATAAAAACTTTTCGACCCTCAGGAGCATGAGAAATTCCCTTAATAACTATTTCATAAGCCTGAACCTTATTAAGTTTTTCTCCTCTTAATTGAATATTCCCATTACGAATAGGAAGTAAACCAGAAATTGCTCTCAAAAGAGTACTTTTGCCAGCACCATTTGCTCCTAAAACAGCAACTATCTCGCCTTCACTAACTTCAAGTGAAATTCCTTTAAGTACCTCAATTGAACCATAAAAAATATGTAAATCTTCAACTTTTAACAGGACTGTCATATTACTATAATTCCTCCTCTTCCTCTTTACCTAAGTAGGCTTCGATCACCAGAGGATTATGATAAATATTTTCTGGAAGGCCCTCGGCTATCTTTCTACCTTCATCCATTACTGTAACCCAATCAGAAATTCCCATAACTACATTCATATCATGTTCAATTAGTAAAATAGTCAAATCTTCTTCTTTTAATAAATCTTTAAGAAACTTCATTAAATCTTCTGACTCTCGATCACTTAACCCACTACTTGGTTCGTCTAAAACTAATAAATCAGGATTAGTAGCTAAAGCTCGAGCAATTTCTAACATTCTTTGACTACCATAAGCAATATTTTTCGCTAATTCGTCTTTAAATTTCCATAACCCCACTTGATGTAAACGCCCTTCAGCTAATTCGCCAATTCTATTTTCCTCTTTTATCTGGTGAGAAGATCTAAAAACAGAAGACCATACCCCAGCTGAACCACGGCAGTGTTGGCCAGACATTACATTTTCTAAACAGGTCATATTAGAAAAGAGACGAATATTTTGAAAAGTCCGAGCAATTCCTTTGGCTACAATCTGATGAGGTTTATTTTCGGCAAGGTCTCCTCCTTTAAAAATAACTTTACCACCATCGGGTTGATATATTCCGGTAACTACATTGAAAACGGTAGTCTTTCCTGCCCCATTAGGTCCAATAATGCTACTAATTCTCCCCTGATTTACTCTAAGGTCAAAACTATTAACCGCAATCAAGCCACCGAATCTTTTGGTAAGTTCTTGAATTTCTAAAACCACTTTTTTATCACCATTAATATTTTCGTCCACTTTATCAGTTTCAACTGATATTCCGGTATTCAAATTATTATCTTTAAACATTATCTCTTCCTGTCTTTAATAAAAGTGACTTAAATTCAACTGCCCCTCTTTTTCTGGGCCAGATGCCCCCCGGACGGAAAATCATCATCATAACCATTACTGAACCAAATATTAACATTCGGTATTGGGCAAAAGTACGAAAAACTTCCGGAAAAAGACTTATAGCTGCAGCGCCGATTAATACTCCGGGGATAGAACCCATTCCTCCTATTAATACAATACAAAAAAGCATACAGGATTCCATAAAATCAAAACTCTCTGGTGAAACAATCATTAACTTACTGGCATAGATATTGCCTGCTACTCCTGCCAAGCCTGCTCCTAGAATAAAAGCTAAGAGCTTATAATACCTAACATCAATTCCGGTAGCTTCGGCAGCTATCTCATCTTCACGAATACAATTCCAGGCTCTGCCTATTCGTGAGCGCTGCAAGTTTATAAGAGCAAAAATAGTTAAACCAACTATTATCCAGATTAAAAAGTAAAACTTGGTTGAATTATCAATTATAAAAAAACTTCCCAGGGAAGGAAAATCTATGCCAAATACCCCATTTGGGCCCCCAGTAATTCCGAAAGGATTATTATTCAGAGTTAATCTAATTATCTCACCCATTCCAATAGTTACAATACATAAATAGTCTCCTCGCAGATGGATAATCGGGGAACAAACCAGATAAGCAAAACCAGCTGCTGCCAGGGCACTAACTGGCATTAAAAAAATTATAGGAATACCAAAATGAGTGTTAAGAATTGCGGTAGTATAAGCACCGATTGCCATAAAACCCATATGCCCTAAATTAAAAAGGCCAACTTCCCCCAGGATAATATTTAAACTAAGCCCAAGTAGGGCATAAATTCCGAAGAAAAAAGCTACATCGATAAAATAATTATTACCGCTAAGAGGAAATAGTAATAATGCTGTGATCAGAATAATTACAAGCCAATTTTTTATAAAAATATTTTCAGGTTTTAGCTTGTTATTCTCTTTCATTTTTTATTGCCCACCCTTATACCTTTTCCGCTACTTTTTCACCCAGAAGACCTCTGGGACGGAATATTAAGACTAGTATTAAGACTATAAAAACAAAAACATCCTTATAGGCTGTAGAAATATAACCAGAGCCTAACATCTCTAAAACTCCCAGAAGGAGTCCTCCTATCATTGCTCCAGGAATATTACCAATACCTCCTAATATAGTTGCAGTAAAAGCCTTTAATCCATAATTCCAACCCATAATGAAACTGATTTTACGATAATACATGCCTACCATAACTCCTGCTGTTCCCCCCAAAGCAGGTCCTAAGGCAAAGATAAAAAATATTATGGTATTAATATTTATTCCCATTAAAGCTGCAGTATCCCGATCCAGAGCTGAAGCTCGAATAGCAGCCCCAAAAGTAGTTTTTTGGATTATATAATACAATATACTCATTAATAAAAAAGATAAAACCAGGATGATAATTTGGAGTAGAGTAATACGAACTTCTCCAATTTGCAAATAAGCTGAAGGCACAACATTGGCGGTATATGCTTGAGGACGTGGACCCCAGACTACCATAATAGAATTCTGTAGAAAAATAGAAACACCAAGGGCAGAAACCACTAATGGAAGCCTACCTGCGGGATAAATCTTTCGATAAGCTATCCGTTCTACTAATGTGCCAACAACGGCCAGGCAGATTGCGGCTATAATTATAGCCGCAATCATGCCACCCCATAAACCTAAATAAGAGGTTATATAGGCAGTTCCTAAGACAAGAATAGTAAATCCAAGATAAGATCCCAGAGCAAACAGATCTCCATGGGCAAAATTAATTAATTTCATTACTCCAAATACCATAGAATAACCTAAGGCAATAAGAGCATAAAATGAACCAATAGTTAACCCATTTAATAATTGTTCTAAAAAAACTCTCATTTACTATTATTTACCTCTTTTCTCAGGGATTATAAATTTCAAAACCACCTTCATCAGTTACTACATATAAGGAAATTCCTGTTCCAACACGATCTCCTATTTCATTAAAAGCAATAGGTCCAGTAATTCCAGGGAAATTCTCAAGCTTATTTTTGAGATAATCAACTAATACATCTGAATCGGTAGAACCAGTCTGATCAATAGCATAAGCAATAACATTTAAAGCATCGGCTGCATACACTGCCCAGGGACTAGAAGGAATTTCACCATATTTAGCCTTATAGGCTTCTCCAAATTCCTCGGCTTCTGGATAGAGAAGGTCTTTAAGTAGAGCTTCTTGAGTCATAAAACAACCTTTAGCCATTTCTAAGCCAGCAATTTTAATGAATTCATCATTAAGAGCTGCATCACCGCCGACGAAGGGGCAAGTAATCCCAATATTACGAGCTTGACGTATTATCAAACCTGCTTCAGGGAAATAACCAGTAAAATAAAATATATCTGGATTGGTTTCTCTTAATTTAGTTAGAGGAACAGTATAATCAGATTCTCCCGGAGTAATACCATCATAATAGACAATTTCAACTTCTCCAGCATCAATTTTTGGTTGCAATCCCTTCTTAGTATCCTCAGCAAGGCCTACAGAGAAGGTTTGATTATCGTGCATAATGGCAATTCGTTTTGCTCCAAAGACATTGACAACATATTCAGCGAAAAAATTCCCCTGAGTATCAGTTCTTCCACAAGTACGTAAAAAGTACTCAAGCCCTTTTTCAGTTAAATCGGTACGGGTAGCCCCATATGCAATATTCAATTTTTTAAATTTTTCATAAAGTATGGAAGCAGGTTGAGTAACTGAAGAACCATAAGTCTGTATTGAAGCTACTACATCTTTCTGGGAAATTAATTTTATTGCCGCTAAAGCTCCTGCTTTAGGTTGACAGGCATCATCTGCAATCCTGATTTCAATCATTCTTCCCCCTAAAATACCACCTTTTTCATTGATAATACGAGCGGCAGTTTCAACGCATTGTTTAGCCATTTCACCCTCAACAGCATATGGTCCGGTTATTGGTCCTTGCAAACCAATAACTATCGGTGGTTTATCAGCCGCCGTCACTCCCAAAGAAGCTACGCCAAGAGCCAATACTAACACACTAATAACTAGCAAAAATTTTATTCTTTTCATTTTTAATTCTCCTTTATTTATTTTAAAAATTCTAAAACAAATTACGCTCAAAACTTAATTTACTAGCTAAACTACTTCTTATATAATAATTTTTAGAAATTGCTCACCTCCTTATTTTTCCTTCGAATAGCCCCTCACTAAATTATAATGTTTTATAAAATAAGTCTTTCTAAATACTTCATCCATTTAATTGAATTTTAGATTATTATTGGTAAAAATATTTTATTTTATCCTTTTTATATTCTTCTACAAAAATTTAAAAAATCCTTCTTTTATTAAGAAAAATTATAAAATTAATTTATTATTTTTTTATTCGACTTTTTTATACTACTGAAGGTTCAATAATTAATTCCCCCCGTTCAAATCTTCCTATTTCCAATTTATCTATAGGGAGAGACGTCTTTCTCTTCAATATCAATTCTGCAATTAGTTTACTGGTTATCGGAGCTAACATAAATCCGTGCCCACTAAACCCTATCGCCATGTAAAAACCTTCAATTTGGGGGTGTTCACCCAAGATTGGCTGAGCATCTGGGCTCATATTATATAATCCGGCCCATTGTCTAACCATACTCACCTCTTTTAATAAAGGCAGCACAGCAGTCATCTTTTGAGCCATTTGTTGAGCAAATTGCCAGCTCGATCCTATATCGCCATCTTTTCGTTCATTAGGATCGCCAAAGCCCATTATTATACTACCATGAGGAGTCTGCTGACAGTAAAAATTGCGAGATAAAGACATCAACATCGGTCTGAATAGAGGGTCAATCGGTTCAGTAATTAGGATTTGATGTCTCTGAGAATAGACCGGGATATCAACTCCTACCATTTTCCCAATTATTCCCGAATATCCACCAGCTGCATTTACTACAATAGGAGTTAACACCTTTCCTTTATCTGTATTAACGGCAACTATCTTATGGTTTTCTGTTTCAATCTCTTTTACCTCAGTAAAGGTATATATCTTTACCCCTAACCTCTCTGCAGCCTCCGCATAAGCAAAATTGGTTTTAAAAGGATTGGCATGACCATCGGTAGGACAAAAGGTGGCAGCTAATATACCTTCTGTATTTAGAGGTGGGACAATCTCTTTTGCCTCCTCAACCGTTATGAGTCTGGCCTTAATATTTAAAGATTGTTCTAAGGCTACATTTTTCTTAAACTGGTTCACCTCTTTTTCGGTATAAGCCAAGATAAGATATCCACCTTGATTAAGTTCAATATCATATTCCAGTTCTTGACTTAAATTCTCAAAAATTTTAATACTCTCCCGAGCCAGGATACAATTCATCTTAGTTCCAAATTGCTGTCTAATCCCTGCTCCACATCTTCCAGTAGCACCACTGGATAGAGTATTTTTTTCCAATAATATTATATTTTTAGCTCCCAATTTAGCTAAATTATAAGCAATGCTACAACCAACTACCCCTCCACCAATAATAACTATATCTGCTTTTTTAATCATCATTATCACCTGCCAGAGTTCCTAATTTAATTGGTTTAGTAGGAGGTCTAAAGGTAGATATGGACAACTCCTCTATTTTTTTATTACAAAATTTAGCAATTTCTCTTAAGATAATCTGGTGACAAGTATTACCCTGACATCTTCCCATTCCGGCTCTAGTAATTCTTTTAATTTCATCGAGACTAGCATATCCTTTTTCTAAAGCTTGTCTTATTTCTCCCCAGGTGACATCTTCACATCGGCAAATTATGGTATCATCCTTCATTCTTTTTGTCCTCCACATTTATACTTCTAACCTTCATAGCCATATTTTTGGGAACTGATATGGAAATTATATTGGTCTTATTTTTAATCTTTTGGACTCTTACTACTTTTGCTTTACTCACTATCTTTCCTGCTCTATCTAAAGCATAAACCTCTTTCCCTTTTTCGGGTAGAGGAAGCATTTCATAGGGTAACTTAATTAGGGCTTTATTTTCTGAATAGTTATTATCTATTACAAATATAGCCAAACCTGGGCAAGCACTAATACAAATCCCGCAACCAGTACATTTATTAAAATCGACTTGAGGTAAATCATTTATATCTTTAAATGGTTTTATTGCTCCAAACTTGCACGATATAGCACAAGGATCACAGGGTATCTTCTGAAAGCATTCTATGATAACTACTGCTCCTTTAGCTAACCTTTCTTTATCTGGAATTACTTTTTTTAAATCATCATCGGTGGGAATACCAGTTTTTTCTAACATTATTAATCTACTTCCCTCTTAATCAAAGCTTTTTCTAAGCCTATTTTTACCTTTTCGCTTAAAGGATTAGCTCGTAATTCTTTTAACTCTTTTCTTAAGTTTCTGTTTAGTTTTAAAAAATTATCAACTCTATATCCTAAACTCACTGCAGCATTTAACCCAGCAATTTTCCCCTCCAACATAGCACTACTGGCTTCTTCAATGCCAGCTACATCCCCTGCAATATAAATATTATCTAAACTTGATTTCATATTATCATCTCTTAAAGCTACATATCCGCCGAGTTCAGCAATATATTTCATCTGACAACCTGCCTGCCAGAGTAAATCAGAGAGCGGAGATAAGCCAACTGCTAAACAGATAGTGTCTACTTTAAGTTCTTTTTCTGTTCCCGGAATAAATTCAAAATCTTTATTAATTTCACTAATTACCGCTTTTTCTACACCATCATTACCGTAGACCTCTTTTAAGGAATGGGAAGTATAAATAGGAACTCCTAAACGTCTAATTTTGGCTGCATGTACCAGATATCCGCCTATTTTAGGAAGGGCTTCCACGATTGCTTCCACCTTAATACCTGCTTGCCGGAGTTGATAGCTAACAATTAAACCAATATTTCCTGCTCCTACCATTAAGATATTATTACCCGGGACTACTCCATAAAGATTCATTAAGGTTTGAACTGCCCCCGCCCCATATACTCCTGGTAGATCATTATTTACAAAAGTCAACATATTTTCCGAAGCTCCAGTGGCTACAATAATTCTATCAGGTAGTAATTTAATAAATATATCACCATTACTACCCTGGACAATAGTTAGAATACCATCTTCATAATATCCGGTTACCGTGGCATTACAAATTAGTTCAATATTCTTATATTTTTTAATTTCTTGTAGTAAATTTTTAGCAATTTCTATGCCCCTAATCCCAGCAAATTGTTTCTTAGAACCAAAAAATTTATGGGTTTGTTTTATCAGTTGCCCCCCTAATTCTAAACTATCATCGATAAGGGTTATTTTTGCTCCTGAAGAGGCAGCACAAATTGCTGCTGATAATCCTGCTGGACCTCCTCCAATTATAGCTAGATTAGTCTTCTTCAATTGAAATCACCTTTTCCTTTTTGGATCTCTATACTCATCCCTTCTTCTAATTTAGTTACACAAGTCCTTACATTAGGAATGCCATTTACTTTCATCAAACAGGAGGAGCACTTACCTATCGCACAAAAGAATCCCCGGGGTCGGTGATACTTAATACTTCTGCTCAACACTTTTACTCCAGCAGCAACCAAGGCAGAAGCAATAGGCTCTCCTTCCTTACCTTCCATTTCTATCCGGTCTAAAGTAAATTTAACTTTTTTACCTGGACTAAATTCCAGAATAGGGTGCTCTTTTATTCGCATACTCCCCTCCTTTTTTTAGCATAAAAATTGCCGCCATACGCCCAGTATTGCCCTTGTCTCTCCGATAAGAGAAGAAAAGTTCAGGATGATCGGCAGTACAAATTTCATTAACAAAAATATTCTTTTCCTCTACTCCTCCCTTAACCAATTGCCAATAATTTGCTTTTCTTAAATCAAGACTTCGCCCGCTCTTATTTTGCCAGGAAATTGGTTCACCATTATATTTGTCTTCATTTAACCAATAATCATCAATTTTATTTTGCTCTTTAATGTTATAACAGCAGGGACCGATGGAGGGGAAAATGGCAGCCAAGCAGGAGCGGGGATTGGTTTCAAAGATTTTTTTCATCTTGAACAAAGTTTTTAAGGTTAATTCCAATTCTGTTCCCTTTCTTCCACTATGAATTAACCCAATAACCTTTTTAATAGGATCTAAAATAAAAATAGGTACACAATCAGCATAACACATTAAAAGTGGTATTTCAGGGATATTAGTAATTAAAGCATCGCTTTCCTTAATCACCTCAGAAGGTGTAAAAGCTCCTTTGCCTTTATCTTCTTCTTTTACGACAGTTATTTTGTCTTTATGTACCTGCTGGGTAGAGGTCATACTTCGATAGTTAATATTCAAAATATCTGAAATTATTTTTCTATTTTCTAAAACGCAATTTTCTTTATCATTTACCTGGTAGGATAGATTAAGGCTATTAAAAGGAGATTTACTTACTCCACCTAATCTCGTGCTAAAAGCATTTACTACTAAGTTGGTATTTTCTAATTCTCTACATTGGAAATATTTTATTGGTCCAAGTTCTTTTAATTCAAAATCTTGGTTCAAATTATCTCTTCTTTTTAATAAAGTTTTAGACAACTTATCTATAATAACAATTGGGAATGTATCTTTTAACTTTTTCCACAAATTCTTGTATCTTTTCCACCGAATAAGGCTTTATTTTTTGGAAAGAAGGGTTAAGGGTCCTCTCTAAAGGAGAGAAATTCTGTAAAACATATTTTTTTGCTCCTGAAATATATTTAGCAATTTCTATTATGTTTTCTTCTGTATGTAATACAGGTACTACAGTAGTTCGAAATTCATAATCTGTTTCAGAGTTCATAATTAATGTAATACTATCCTTTACTTTCTCTAATAATATTTTGTCTTTAATGCCAGCTGCCTTATAATAGCAATCAAAGTCTAATGATGATTTAATATCCATGGCAATATAATCTATTAATCTAAACTTTAAAAGATCTTCTAATAATTTTGGATTAGTGCCGTTAGTATCCAGTTTAATTAGAAAACCTTTATTCTTGATTTCTTTAAAATACGAAGGTAAATCAGCATATAGGGTAGGTTCTCCTCCGCTCATACATATACCATCGATAAACTCTTTTCTCTCTAAGAGAAATTTATTTATTTCTTCCAAAGGTATATTTTTAAAATGGTCTGGATATAAAATTAAATCACAATTATAACAAAAAGGACATCGAAAATTGCATCTGGGGAGATATAAAGTAGAAACAATTTTCCCCTCCCAATCAATTAAGGAGGTTTCGATCATCTTCTTTATAGCAATCTTCAAATTGCAGCTTCCTCTCTAATCTCCTCTAAATTAGGGGTCTTGCCTCTCCATATTTTGATCTCATTCTCATCATTATCCACAATTGCCATAGAAGGCGTAGACACAATATTATAATAACTTGCTTCCGCCAAACCATCAACCGTACTTACATCAAAATACTGTACGGTCATCTCTTTTTCCAATTGTTTTCCAATATGATTAGCTTTGGGACAATTAGGGCAATTTTTTTGCCAGAATATTTTTATTTTCATTATACTTTTACTCTTTTCTAAACCTGACTTTTGACTTTATAGTTTCCGGAATGTCGATCTTTTAACTCTCCGATTTTATTTTTATTCCAATTAGTTATCTTACTATAATACCCTACTATCCTGGTTACTCCGTATACATCTTTACTTCCACAATCATTACAATTTTCTGTCAATCCTCTACTTACTTTATTACATAAATTACATATAGTAAATTCAGGTGAAATAGTAAGTTGAGAACACTGAGTGTTTTCCCAAACTTTTTTTATTAAATTATAGATACTCTCAGGCGAAGGTCGATTTTCTCCTACAAAGGCATGAATTATTGCCCCACTTTTTATTAAAGGGTGAAACTTACTTTGTTTGACTATTCGAGTAATTAAATCTAGAGGTGCTGAAGCTGCAAAATGGATACTATTAGTGTAATAACTTTCATCTCTTTCAGGATTTCCCTTTATAACTTTTTTGCTGTCCGGAAATTCTTGTAGATCGATTTTAGCCAATCTTCCCGCTGCACTTTCCGCCGGGGATTCTTCTAAGGATAACCTTAAATTAAACTTTTCGCTATATTCTTCACATTTTAAACTCATAAAAGATACAATTTTTAATCCTAATTTATAAGCCTTTTCACTTTCGTGTAACTGATCTCCAGAAATATATTGAACTGCTTCATTTAAACCTATTAATCCTATTAAATAGGTACCTTGATCTAAATCTACATAAGGCTTACCATCTTCCGCTATTTTACCTATTTCCCACAAGGCTCCATCTGAATTTACCATCATCATCTTTAAAAATTTTTTCTTCTGTAAATGTGCTTGAATTGCTAAGTGTAGGACTTGATCAATTTTTTCAAAAAATAATTCTATATTTTCCATCTTACTATAATTAAAAGAGGAGTCGGAAATTCCCCTATTGGAAAAAGCTCTATAGGCACATTGGGGCAGATTGATGGTAACATTTTGTATTCCGGCAAACCTTAATTTTTCTGGATGGGTTATCATTTCTTGATCAGTTATTCTCGTTCTTAATCGACAACAGGAGGCTAAACTTATATCATCTCGATCAAAAATAAAATAGGGCGAACCATTTTCAGAGGCTACTTCACAAGCATATTCTAATAATTTTTTCTGTTCAGGATCTTCGAAAGATCTATTATTAATATGTAAATCCATTTTAGGAAAAGCAAAGACTTTTTTATTACAATCTCCTTCTTTCCAAACTTCCATTAGAGCTTTTAAAAATAATTGAGATTCTATTTCGTATTCTCCGTAATTTTTCCCGGTATATTCTCCTCCAGGGCCGATAGCAGGTACTTTCTTAAGATAATCTGGAACACCTAGATGAACATTAAAATCAAGAAAAAGGCTATTATGAGCAAGGAGACCATCGGTAGTTAGAAAGTTTTCGTATTTTTCTACAGAAATATCATATACATATCTATCTTGCTCTTTTATTTCTTTCTGATTAATTACTTCTACAGGTAATAAATTACTTGCTTTATATAATATACTTTTTAGATTTTTAAGCCTTTTTATCTGTTTCTTAATAATATTTTTTGCTAAAATTTGCTGAGGAAAAGAGTTAATGTTTCTCATATCAAAATACATTGATGAAGAGTTCAAATCACTATGGGGTTGAACATTATCAAAAATAAAAAGTTTTTTAAATAATAAAGGAATTTCTTCTTTACCAACTTCCTCCACAGAAGGATTTGGTAAACCGATTAGACTATTATTTACCCTTCTTTTTATTTTATCAATCCATTGCACAGAAAGAGGATAAGATTTTAAAGAAATTTTAGCTCCAAAGATTTTTTTAATCAGAGGTTTCAATTGGTTATAATCGTATCTACGCTGGTCATATTGTTTATAAGAAGGTTTATTTTTAAACCTTTCTAAACATTTTTTTCTTTCTTCTTCTTTTCTTTCTAAAGAAAAATAAACTTTATCAAAAGAGTTTATCCCAATCGTAAGTACATATTGTAAATGGGTTTTCTTTACTTCATTACCCTTAATAATAATTTTTTCTTTGCTCCGGTCTTTATCCTTTATTGTTGGTAAGCATCCAATCTTAGTAAAAACTAACCAGAGATGAGATTTTAATGTTTCTGAAATTGTACTACATCCAATTTTATTTTTATTTTCTATATATCCATCACCGGAAAGATATCCGGCAAGAAACGCTTTTATAATTTCATCCTTTCCAAAAAGAATAAAATCAGGAATTTTTTTATTAATTGCTCCATCCCCGCACAATTTCTTAAACAAAGAACTATATAAACTACCAGAAAATCTTACCCCTTTCTGTAAAATAGTAACTGTGGTTTCATCTACAAAAATTGTTTTTACTAAATGAGCAATATTTTCTTTTTCCTTGTCATCCCGGCAAGAAATAAATACAGAAGTTGGGGTACAATTACCTTCGGCTACATAATATCCTAATAAAGTAGCAAACTCTTTAGTTAGGGGAATATGTATTTTTAATTTGTTATGATAATGAGAATTACATCTTAAATCGATATATTCATCGTTTATTTTTACATATAAATCTTTTGACAGATAATCGGTAACATCAACATTTTTTTTATTATCATAAATTGGAAAGGAGGATAAAGATAAAATATTTTCTGGATTCTGGCTTGGCTTTATTTCAATAATTTCTCCATTTTTATTAAGCGTAAATAAAGAATGGTCATCGGTAACACATATTTTTCCTCCTAAACCTGTTTTTATTTCTACAAGTTTATTTTTTCTTTGGTGTCTAATTGCTTGATATATTTTCCCTAATACTGGTTTTCCTGTTAGCCGATCTATACTTATTGTAAAGTACCTGTCTCTATCTTTATCTTTATTGAAATTATGATAAAATCGTTCAATGGGAATTGATTTTAATTCTTTTTCTTGAGTATCGTAAACATATATTTTTTCTTTCCCTCTAAGCGATTGCCCACCTCGTGAAAAAGCATTTTGTGAACCGCTAAATATTAAGTATTGGGCTTCTTGCTTTATTTCTTTAAAAGGTAAATTCACTAAGAAAGGAGCGTAAATGATATTTAAATAACCAATACCTAAAGCACCAGCATAATAGGCTTGCATAGAAGCCAAAAAGGTGTTTAAATGACCGGTTAAAGTTCTAGTATGCTTAGCTGGTGCAGAAGAAGTATCTAAATTTTCTAATTTCAAACCATATTTTTTTAAATATTCGAGGGAATGACCTGAACAATAAATTCGAGGGTAGCCTAAATCATGAATGTGAATCCAACCTTTTAAATGGGCATTAGCTACTTCTTTGGAAAAAACTTCTTGTAGCATATATTGTTTAATAGTATTTTCAGCAATAGTCAAGTTTATCGCCTCTGGATTGTTGGTTCCAATATTACTATTCTCTTTACTCTTAGATAAGAATAATTGTTTCAAATCAAAAGTAGGTATTCCGATAATCTTTTGCTTTCTCCACTTATGCTCGTATCCTCTCGCAAATAATTCATTATCAACCAATTCTCTAATTAAAGAAGTAGTTATCTCAATTAATCCTAAATCGAATATCTTTTCTTCCACTGCTTTAGCTATCTTCCTAGAAATATTCAAAGGCAGTTCTGCTTCTTTCACTAAAGCGTGGACAATTTTTTCTCTATCCCAGGGAAAGATATTCTCAGAAGTTGGAGCAGAAACCAACAAGGAAAGATCGGTCATACTCTTATGATTTACTATTTTTTTTCTAACTTTTAAACTCTCTCGAATTCTACTTCTCTTATCTCGATACAATATATAAGCTTTAGCGACTTTTACCATTCCTTCCTTAATTAATGTTTCTTCTACTATATCTTGAACTTCTTCCACCTGAGGAATCTTATCCTTAAATCTTTCTTCTAGTTTTTTAATTACTTGATCAGTTATTTTTTCTGATCTGGATTTATTCTCTTCTCCCATTACTTGCATAGCAGCAAAAATAGCTTCAACTATCTTTTTCCGATCAAATTCTACTAACTGACCTTCTCTTTTTTTAACGGTATTCGTCATTTTAAATCCTCTAATAAAATATAATTACAAAATTAAATCAGTCTTTTAGTGGCTAAGCTTCTTAATCTCTTTTACAAAACTACTTACATCTTTAAATTGTCTATATACGGAGGCAAACCTTACATAAGCTACTTCGTCCAGTATACGCAATTTTGATATAATTAATTCTCCAATTACGCTACTTTTAACCTCGTTTACTCCTTCATTCTTTACGGTATCTTCTATATCACTTACTAAATTACTTATAGTCTCCATACTTATTGGTCTTTTTTCGCAGGCTTTAATAATACCATTGGCTATTTTTTCTCGAGAAAAAGTTTCTCTGCGATCATCTTTTTTTATTACCATTAAGGGAATTAAATCTATTCTCTCGTAAGTGGTGAACCTTTTTTTACATTTCTTACAAATTCTTCTTCTTCTAATTACTAGTTCGTTTTCTATATGTCTGGATTCAATTACTCCGGTATCATAATAACTACAAAAAGGACATTTCATTATTATACCCCTAAATGTAGGTTTATATTTATAATAATACACTAAATATGGTGATGTCAAGAAGAAATCGCTATATATTTTAAAAATATAAATAAAAATTTAAATGCCTGAATAAGGGATTTATCTGGTAGCCTTTAAATAGAAGACAGAAGTCAGAAGATAGAAGACAGAAGACAGAAGAAAATAGTAATGTATAATATGCAGGGCAGACCTTGTGTCTGTCCGTAATGAAGAATGGGTAGGGGTCTGATTCCTGTCTGCGTGCGTACACGCACAGGCAGGCATCAAACCCGTAAAAAAACGGGTCGAATAAATTCGACCCCTATACTAAAAAATATACTTTATTTGAAAAAGTTTTGAATTTTGAATTATGGTTTTTAGCTTTTCGTTTTCTTATTATACGCTTAGCGCTACCTGCTATACGCTATACGCTATTTTTTACTTCTTCTCTCTTAAAAAGGTAGGGATCTCTAAATCGTTATAACTTATCTTCTCTTTATTAAAATCAATCTCTTCAAATTTATATTCTTCTTTTCTTTTCTCTAAGGCATCGAATCCGGCAGCAATTACCGTAATCTTCACTTCATCATTCAATTCTTTATTAATTACTGCTCCAAAAATTATATTTGCTTCAGGATTAGCCGCTTTAGAAATTATTTCAGCAGCTTCATTAACTTCATATAAAGTTAAATTTGAACTTCCACTAATGTTAAATAATATCCCTTTAGCTCCTTGGATATTTGTCTCCAAAATTGGACTATTTATAGCTCTCTCTGCTGCTTTTATAGCTCGGTTTTCACCACTAGCTCTTCCCATTCCCATTATAGCTGTACCAGCATTGGCTATAATCATTTTTACATCAGCAAAGTCTACATTTATTAAACCGGGCTCAACTACAATATCTGTAATTCCCTGAATCCCTTGTAATAGAACTTCATCGGCAATTTTAAAAGCCTCTAAGATAGAAGTATTTTTATCAACTACTTGAAGTAACCTATCATTAGGAATTACAATTAAAGTATCCACACATTCTTTTAATAATTTGATCCCTTCTTCAGCCTGTTTCATTCTTATGTGGCCTTCAAAAGAAAAAGGTTTAGTCACTACTCCAACGGTTAATGCACCTAAACTTTTAGATAATTTAGCAATAATTGGGGCTCCACCAGTTCCAGTTCCACCTCCCATACCTGCGGTGATAAATACCATTTCTGCTCCTTCTAAGGCGTTTAAAATTTTATCTTTATCTTCTTCTGCAGCTTGACGACCAATTTCTGGGTTTGATCCACTACCTAATCCATTAGTTATACTACTACCAATTTGTATTTTCTGTTCTGCATTAGAAAAGGCCAATACTTGGGCATCAGTATTAGCGGAAATATATTCAACCCCCTGTAATTTCGATTCAATCATTCTATTAACCGCATTACCACCGCCGCCACCCACACCAATAACTTTTATCTCCACAAACTGTCCTACTTTATTATTAAGGTTAGACAATTTATAACCTCCTTACAAAATAACAAAATAATAACTTATCTTAAAATAATGAAAACAACTAAAAAAAATCTCTCAACCAACTATAAATTTTTCCAAAAATATTTTTTAATCCTGTTTTTTTTCTAGATAATTTAAAAGACCTCCCGATAGAATATCTCTCAGTAGCATAACTCAATAATCCAACTGCTGCAGAATAGGAGGGGTCATTTATCATATCTGCTAACTCCCCTTGGTAATGGGGCCTTCCTAATCGAGAAGGTAAATTTAGGACCTTTTCAGCAACTTCTGAAATACCAGGCAGTAAAGAACTACCTCCAGTTATAACTACTCCTCCGGGAATCATATCATAATACCCAGATTTTCTAACTTCAGCCCCTACTAAACTAAATATCTCACTGACTCGAGGTTCAATAATTTCTACCAGGTATTTTTTAGATATATTTTGTTTATCTTTTTCATTAATACTGGAAATTTCTACTAATTTTTCAGGAGAAATACTATTTTCAATAGCAGTTCCATAATTAATTTTTATCTTTTCAGCTTCTTCTACAGAAGTTCTTAAACCAATAGCTAAATCATTAGTAATCTGAATACCCCCTACTGGCAAAACTGCAGAATAAGCTAATCCACCTTTAACAAAAATCGCTATTTCAGTAGTTCCAGCACCAATATCAATTAATAAAACTCCCAACTCTTTCTCAGTACTGCTTAAAACCGCATTGCTAGAAGCTAAAGTTCCAAAAATAATTTCCTCAATATTTACTCCTGCTCCTTCTACACATTTAATTAAATTTTGTACCGCTGTACTCGAACCAGTTATAATATGGACTTTACACTCTAATCGTGTACCAGACATTCCTAGTGGATCCACTATTCCACTTTGGCCATCTACCACAAATTCGCGACTTAAAATGTGAATTAATTCTTTCTCCGGAGAAACTATTCCCGCTTTAGCAGCTTCTATAACCTTTTCAATATCCCTTTCAGTAATTTCTAAAGATGCTTCAGAAATGGCAATAACCCCTTTACTATTTACAGATGTTATATGACTTCCCGCAATAGAAACAAAAACAGAATCAATTCGAGTTCCGGCCATACGTTCAGAACTTTCGATAGATTGTTTTACAGATTGAATAGCTTGATCTAAATCTATAATTACTCCCTTTTTTACTCCTAATGAGGGGGAGGTGCCTATGCCAATAATTTCTATTTGGTTATCTTCACCTAATTCACCTACAACCGTACATACTTTTCCAGTACCTATATCTAAACCAACTACCATTTCATCTCTTTCCATATCTATAACCTCCTGCCTGCTTTTAAATATCATACACTACTGATTAATTAAAGTAAATAACTGATATCTTTTGTTTAACAAATACTATTTCTTTACTTTTATTATTAAACTATCTTTAAAACTCATATCTATATATTCTACTAATAACTTCTCATTTTCAATCTTTTCTAAAGCTTCTCTTAATAATTTTTCTTTCTTAATAATCTCCTCTGGTTTATTTACTCTAACTTTCAATGTATCATCTTCATTGCAAATCATAAAATCATCTGGAGCTAATATTTTTATCATACAAAATTTCTTAGGTAATATCACTTCTGCTAAATTAATAATTTCTAATGCTGTCCTAAACTCAGTTTCATCTATTTTTTTACCTATTTTTATTTCAGTAATTTTTAATCCTAATATAAAAGGTAGATTAAATCCTCTCTTGGTTTTATCAATTTTAGATAAAACTATTCCTTCTTTGCTCGAACTAAAATATTCTTCTCCGATATATACAATTGCTGCTGCTTTTCTTTCTTCTAAAGAAATGATTATTTTATTAGGTATTACCCTCTTTACTTCTAATTCTCTTATCCAGGGTTCTTCCTTTAAAGAGTTTATAACTTTATTTAAATCTAACTTAAAGATATTTTTACCTAATTTTATCTGAGACTTAGCAAATATTTCATTTTCGCTAAGATAACTATTTCCTTTAATTATAACTTCTTCAATATTACAAAATTTCGAGTTAAACATAAAATTAAAAAAACCCCAACCTAGAAAACCTATTATTAAATAAAAAATCAATATTTTACTTATCTCTATTCCCAGAGGTTGAGACTTTTTGCTTTCTTCTTCTTTCTCTAGTTCCTTTTTTTCTTCTTCCTCCTCTAATTCCTTCTCTTCTTCATTATCATTAATCATTCTTCCATTTTCCCCTGGTTTCTTTTTATATGATTTTGCGCGATACGCAATACACGATACGCGATACGTTTTTACGTTTCACCTAAAATCTGTATTTCCCGATTTAATTCAATATTAAAAGCTTCTTTTACTCTTTTCTCTATTTCTTCAATTAAATATAAAACATCCCTTGCGGTAGCATTCCCGTTATTTATAATGAAATTAGCGTGTTTACAAGAAACTTCAGCTTTACCTTGAGAGAGTCCCTTTGCTCCAACCTTTTCTATTAATTCAGCAGCATAATAACCTGGTGGATTTTTAAATATACTACCTGCACTCAATTTATCGATAGGCTGTTTAGCTTTCCTGATTTTAATATTTTTTCTTATTTTAGATTCTATTTTTTCTTTATTCCCCTCTTTTAATTGTAAGGTTGCTTCTAAAATTATAGCTGACCTACCTTTTAAATTACATTTCCGATAATTAAAATCTAAATCAGATTTAGATGCGCTCTCTAGATTATTTTCTTCAGTTAAAAAAATAACCTCTTGTACTATATTTGCCATGCAATTTCCATTAAAACTAGCGTTATTAATTATTGCTCCACCTAAAGTTCCGGGGATATTACAGACAAATTCCAATCCACTTAATTCTCTCTTTAAAGCTATTTTACCTAAATATATTAAAGATACTCCCGCTCCTACTTTTACAATTTTATCCAAAAATATTATTTTTTTAAAACCTTGGTTTAATTTAATTACTATCCCTCTTACCCCTTTATCTAAAATTAATATATTGGTTCCATTCCCAATTACCCAAAAGGGAATATCATATTCTTTGGAAATAGAAATAACTTTTTTTAATTCTTCGATAGTATTAGGGGTACAAAAAATGTCAACAGGTCCACCAATTCTCAATGAAGTATGCTTCTTTAATGGTTCATTAAATTTAACTATCTTATTAATTTCTCTTTTTTTTAATTCATTACTTATAATCTCTAGATTCATTCTCAAATAAATTAAGACACCTTCGTTCTCTTTAATTGTTTAGCCAATTCCTGACCAACAGTCCAAATATCTCCTGCTCCTATAGTTATTATTACATCTCCAGGTTGAACAATTTCGTATAAAAAACTTAAAATATTATCTTTAGAGGGTATATATTTTACATAACTATGATTGGCTTTTTTAATCTCATTAAATATGGTTTCTCCACTAATTCCAGATATTGGTGGTTCGTTGGCTGAATAAATATCAGTGATAACTACCTGATCAGCATCAAAAAATACCTTACCGAACTTTTCTGCCAGAAGTTTAGTTCTGGTATACCTATGAGGCTGAAATACGACAATTATTCTTCTATTTTCCCAACTATTCCTTAAAGCACTTAAGGTTGCTTTGATTTCGGTAGGATGGTGAGCATAATCATCCATAATTAATATTTTACCATCGATATTGGCAACTATTTCCATTCTTCTTTGTACTCCCTGAAAGCTTTCTAATATTTCTGCAATTTGATTAAAATTCATTCCCAATTCTCGAGCAACAGCAATTGCCGCTAAGGCATTTAAAATATTATGATATCCCGCAACATTTAAATAAAGATTACCGATTTTTTCACCCTGCCAATATATTTCTGATCTAGAACTTAATTTATCTATTTCTATTTTTTTAGCCATAAAATCTGCTTCTGTAGATATTCCATAAGAAATATAACTTTTTCCATATTCTTTTATTAATTTCTTCACATTATCGCAATCCTTGCACAAAATCACCTGTCCATCATTAGGAACTTGATCAATGAATTTCATAAAATCTTTTAGAACATTTTCTATATTTTTATAATGATCTAAATGATCATCTTCTATATTGGTGACTATAGCCATATGTGGATTTAATTCTAAAAAAGAGCCATCACTTTCGTCAGCTTCTACCACAATATAATTTCCCCTTCCCAATTTGGCATTACTTTTAATATTGTTTGATTCTCCTCCTATTACTACCGTAGGGTCTAAACCACTTTTTTCTAATAATAGACTTATCATAGAAGTAGTAGTAGTTTTACCATGTGTACCGGCAATGGCTATTCCGTATTTATGATCCATAAGATTTGCCAACATCTTAGCTCTTTTAATTATTTTTATATTTTTCTTTAAAGCAGCTTCAATTTCTGGGTTAGATTCGGGAATTGCTGATGAAACTACTATTAGATCCGCTCCTTCTATATTATTTTCGTTATGATTCTCAAAAATAATTGCTCCTTTATCAATTAATCTATTAGTTATCTTGGAAGATATAATATCAGAACCGCTAATTTTATAGCCTAAATCAAGAAGGATTAAAGCTAAAGCACTCATTCCTGCTCCGCCTATACCTATAAAATGTATATGTAATTTTCGTTCATTCATTAACAATAATATCCCTCCTCTTCTCGTATATCGTATTGGAAAATATCTTTTATTTTTTATTTTTTTTTCTAATATAATTAAAAATAATATTTATGATTTTTGCAGCTGAATCGACCTTATCTAATTCTCTACTTTTTTTTGCCATTATCTCTAATTTATTTTCATCTTTAATTAAATCAACTAAAACCTTGGTTAATTTTTCTCCGGATAAATTTTCTTCTAAAATTACTACCGCAGCTCCCTCTCTTTCTAAAATACGAGCATTAATTTCTTGGTGATGGTTAGTCGCATAGGGATAAGGTATTAAAATTGCAGGTATCCCATAAGCACTAATTTCAGCTAATGTCGTAGCTCCTGCTCGACAAACCACTAGATCAGCCAAAGAATATGCTTTTTCTATATCATATAAATAGCGCTCTACAAAAAATATTTTATTATCTTCTCCAATTATTTCGATTATTTTACTATAATCATCTTGCCCACTAATCAACAAAACTTGCCATTTATTTTTAATAATTTCCTTTATTATACTTATTCCTTGCACTACTGCTCTATTAATTGAAGCTGCTCCCTTGCTACCTCCTAAGACTAATATGGTATTTTTCAAGGGATCAAGATTAAATTTTTTGTAATCTTTGCTTTTATTTCTTTCTAAATTTTTAAATCGAATCGGGTTGCCAGTTAAGGTTAATTTTGATTGGTGGCTAAAGTATTTTCGCGATTGATCAAAGCTTAAAAATGTAGCCCTTGATAGAGGAGATAAAAATTTATTGGTAACTCCAGGGACTACATTCTGTTCATGAATAAAAGTTGGAATGCCTAGTAAGGCAGCCATCAAAACTACCGAACCACTTACATATCCACCGGTTCCGATAACCAAATCTGGTTTATATCTTTTTATAATTTTAAAAGATTGAAATAGTGATATAAAAAAAATTAAAATAGCCACTATATTTTCAAAACATATTTTTCGTTGGATACCTCGGGCAAAAATTTTCTCAAATTTAAAACCTTCCCGAGGTATAAGTTTTGATTCTAAGCCTCTTTCTGTTCCTATAAATAAAACCTTATTATTTATATTTCTATCTTTTATTTCATAAGCTAAGCTAATTCCAGGATATATATGTCCGCCTGTTCCACCACCAGATATGATTGCCTTTATTGACATTAACTACACTCCACCCTCTTTTATTTTATATCGGGAAATATTCAATAAAATTCCGGCACAAAACATATTCATAATTAAAGATGAGCCTCCGAAACTTATGAAGGGTAAAGCAATACCAGTAGTAGGGATCATCTTAGTTACTACTCCTACATTGATTATACTCTGAAAAACTATCATAGAGGTAATCCCAGCAGCTAATAAAGTACCAAATTCATCAACTGAATTCAAAGCTATCCTAAATCCACGCCATAGTAATATTATAAACAGAATAATTATTATAAGAGTACCTATAAACCCGAACTCTTCCCCAATAATGGAAAAGATAAAATCCGTATGTTGATCAGGAAGATAAAAATATTTTTGCTTACTCGCCCCCAATCCAATTCCCAAGATTCTACCACTACCTAAGGCTAATAGAGATTGTATTATATGAAACCCACTGTCTAAAGGATCTTTCCATGGATTCAAAAAAGAAAGCAATCTTATCTTTCTATATTCTTCTTTTAATAATATAAAAATCCCGAAAGGAATTGAGGCTATTATCAACGAATAAAGTTGAATTATCCTAGTTCCACCAATAAATAACATAATAAAGGAAATACCTAAAATGATTAAGGAAGTACTAAAATCAGGTTCTTCTAAAATCAATAAAAACATAACTAACACAATAATTATTGAGGGTAATATTCCTTTAATAAATGTTTTTATATCTTTTAATTGTTTCCTAGTTAAAAATTCTGCCATATATAAAATTAAAGCAAATTTAGCCAGTTCAGAAGGTTGAGGTTGGAAAGGAAGAAAAGCTATCTTAATCCATCTCTTTGCTCCCCCAGCAGATTTCCCAAGGTTTGGAATAAATAACATGGATAGCAAAATAATAGATAAAATTAAGAGAGGTAAAGCAAATTTTTTAAAGTGATGGTAGTCGGTAAATATGGCGAAAAAAAATACTACTAAAGCTATTATACTAAAAAATAATTGTTTCTTTAAAAAATAATAACTATCTCCATACCACTTATAACCCATAACATAGCTTGAACTAAAGACCATACATACGCCAATGGCCGTTAGAATAATTACAGTTATAAAAACCCATAGATCGGGAGATTTCTTTTCTATTATCATTTCATTATAACTCCATATTTTGTAGTTAGCCTCTTGAGGGCGTATGCAATACGCCCCTACTTTTTTTCAAACTTGAAACTTGCAACTCGAAACTTATTACTTATTATACATTAATCATCACTTTTTACTATATTTTACTATATACTCGATACTAAATACTGGCTATCCCAATAATAGCCAGTATTATTCCCGCTATCCAAAACCTGATCACAATCTTTGGTTCTTGCCATCCACAAAGTTCAAAATGATGATGAATCGGACTCATCTTAAAAAGAATTTTCTTTCTTAATTTTACAGAAGTTACCTGTAAGATTACCGATAAAGTTTCAATTGCAAATACTCCCCCAATGATCAATAAAAATAGTTCTGTTTTAGTAAAAATTGCTATAGATGCAAGTGCGCCACCTAAAGCAAAAGCACCTACATCTCCTAAAAATATTTGAGCCGGGGAAAAATTATAGACTAAAAAACCGAGGCAAGTAAAGGCAACTATTAGAGAAAAAAGACTCATAGGCAAAATATTTTGAATATAGGCGATTAAAGCAAAAGTCAACATAGCAATAAATATCAATCCGGTAGCTAGTCCATCTAAACCATCAGTTAAATTTAAAGCATTTACCGAGCTAATCATTACCAAGACTACAAAAGGTGCAAACAACCTGCCTAAATCTAGACTTTTCTTCAAAAAAGGAAGATAAATTTCTGTACCCAAATCACCAATTTGATAAATAAAAAATATAACTATTAGAGAAAAGATAATTTGAAGAAATAATTTATAGCTAGCTTTAAGACCTAATGAACGTTTTTTAAAATATTTTATTAAATCATCAATTAAACCGATAAGGCCAAAACCGACAGTAATGATTAACGACCATAAAATATATTTATTATAAGGGACAAGCAGTATAATTACTATTAGCAAAGTAAGAAGAACAATTATTCCTCCCATGGTGGGTATTCCCATTTTATGTTGATGAAGATCTGGCCCTTCCTGACGAATTCTCTGTCCTATTTTATACTTTTTAAGATAATTTACAAAAAATGGCAAAGTAATAACTGGAATTATAAACGAAATTAAAATTATCCATAGCCAATTGGTCATTATGCCCCCCTACGTGGTGAGATTATTTTTTCGATATTCATTTTGCCAAAATTCTAAGATCTCTTCCATCTTCATTTCTCGAGAACCTTTTAATAAGACAAAATCTCCTGGTCTAGTTAGATTTAATAGTTCTTTAGCCAATTTTTTCTTCTCACTTTTCTCAAAAGAAAAAATTTTATTTTCTGACATTCCCTCATCTTTAGAAGATTTAGCAATTATCTTCCCTCCTTCACCAACAGTAATTAGTGTATTTATAGATAATTTTGCTACTTCTCTTCCTATTTCTTGATGATAAAAGTTAGTCTTTTCTCCTAATTCAAGCATATCTCCTAAGATAGCTATATTTCTATTTCCTTGTGACACTTCTACTAAAGTTTCTAAAGCCTTTTTTACTGATAATGGGCTAGCATTATAGGAATCATTTAAGATTTTAATATCATCATAAAAATTCTTTAAATACATATGCATTTCTAATGGCTTAAAAGAAGATAAGCCTTTTTCAATTAAATCCATTTCTACTCGCAAAGCAAAAGCAGTTGCAGAAGCAGCAAGTGCGTTATAAATGTTATACCTTCCTAATAAAGAGGAAAATATCTCTCGGTCTTCAACATCTTTTATTTTAAGGGTAAACTTCATTCCTCTGTCGCTGATCATTCTGATATTAAAAGCCATAATATCACTTTTATTCTCAAGGCCAAAGGTAATTATTTTCTTGCCTTTAACAATTTCCAACATCTTTAAGAAATATGGATCATCTCTATTTAAAATTACTATACCATCTTTGTTTAATGATTGTAACAATTCTGATTTAGCCTTAAAAATATTATCTCTTGATCCTAATAAACCAATATGGGCCTCTCCAATATTAGTAATAACTGCTAAATCAGGATGGACAAGATTAGTAAGAACTTTTATTTCTCCCAAACCTCTCATCCCCATTTCTACCACTAATATCTGATGTAATTCATTAAGCTGTAACAAAGTAAGAGGGATTCCAATTTCATTGTTATAGTTACTAGAGGTTTTTAAAAGGGGGAATTTTTGAGATAATATATGAGCAATGATCTCTTTGGTGGTGGTCTTTCCGTTGCTACCGGTAATGCAGATATTAAAAGTTTTAAATTTATTTTTATAATGCTTAGACCAATCTTGCAGGGCAGAAAGAGTATCTTTTACTTGGATAATAATTTTATCTTTATTTAGCTCTTCTTTCTGTAACAAATTACCAATATTTTTACAAATTACTGCTCCCACCGCACCTTTATTAAGAGCTTCAATAATAAAATTATGTCCATCAAAACGGGAACCAATTATAGCAAAAAATAAATCACCGGGAGCTAGATTCCTACTATCTATAGAAACTCTATTTATTAAGTGATCTTGGTCACCCTGAATTAACCTTCCTGAGGTAGCTTTTATCAATTCTGTAACTTTATACCCTTCCATTTTTATCTCTCCATTAATATTTTCCTTACTACTTCTTCATCATTATAGTGAATAATTTTATTTTTATAGATTTGTTCATTTTCAGGTCCTTTCCCAGCTATCAAAACTATATCTCCTTCTTTAGCTTTACCTAAAGCATGTTTAATGGCTTCCGCTCGGTCAGTAATTATAATATATTCTTTATTGGTTTTTTTAACCCCTTTCTCAATCTCCTGAGCAATCTTTACAGGATCTTCACTTTTAGGGTTATCTGCGGTTATTACTATATAATCACTATAGGTCCCAATAACTTCCCCTATAGTAATTCTCACTTTATTATATTTTTCTCCCCCATGTCCGAATACGGTAATTATATGGTGGGGAGTAAATGTACGTAAATTCTGTAATATATTCCCTAATCCATGATAATTATGAGCAAAATCTATAATAATAGTATAATTCTGACCATATTCAATCATTTTATATCTTCCAGGAGCCCCATAAAACTTACCTAAAGCTTGGGAAATTATATTTAAAGGAATACCCTGAGAAATAGATGCTGCTATAGCTGCTAAAGCATTATATATGTTATATACTCCACTAAAATTTAAAACTATCTTAGTATCACCTATAGGTGTTTCCACTATAAATGAAGAATTTTTAATATCCATTTCTATATTTTTAGCCCTAACATTACTCTCTTTTTTTATTCCATAGGTAATTAAATTGACCTCATTACAATCTATAAAATTTTTACTATACTCTTCGTCAATATTAATTATCGCAAATTTTTTATAAGCTTCTTTTTTACTTTTATTTAAATTTAAAAATAATTTTTTCTTTGCCTCTAAATAATTAGAAAAGTTTTTATGGATTTCGAAATGCTCTCTACTAATATTACTAAAAATAGCTATATCAAAATTACAACCTTCTACTCGAGATAATTGCAAGGCATGTGAAGATACTTCCATTACCGCATAGTTATTCTTTTTTTCTACCATTTCTTGGAGAGCTTTTTGTAGATCGACTGATTCCATAGTAGTCATATGAGAAGAGACAATATTATCACCAATTATGTTTTGAGCAGTACCAAGAAGTCCGGTTTTATAACCTGCTTCCTGCAAGATAATTCTCAACATATAGGTAATGGTAGTTTTACCGTTTGTTCCAGTAACTCCAATTAATTTTAATTTACTGGAAGGAAACCCATAAAATTGATTAGCTAAAATTGCTAAAGCTTTGCGACTATTATTTACCTTGATTATAGTAATACCGGGTCTGAGGTTAATTTCTTTTTCTACTACCAGAGCAATAGCACCTTTATTAATAGCTTCAGCAATAAAATGATGTCCATCGAAAGTAAAACCTCTTATGCATATAAATAAAAAATCTCTCTTTATTTTTCGAGAGTCATAGTAAATTCCTTTAATATCTAAATTTAAATCGCCAAAAACTTCCTTAACTTCTAAGTTAGTTATCAGTTCGCTTAACTTCATAGAATAAATTACCTCTAATTTCCCTGATTCGTATATAGTATATCGTATTGCGTATAGTGTTTCAATTCAAAATTTATTCGTATTGCGTGATGTCTTCTCTTTTCTTTACTATATACTAAATACTATATACTATATACTCACTGATTGGGTGGAATTGATAAATATGAGAGGACTTTGGAAGCAATTTCTTTAAATACCGGAGCAGCCACCGTTCCCCCGTAATAACTACCCTTAGGTTGATCTAATAAAATTAAAATAGAAATTTTGGGATTTTCAGCTGGTACATAACCTACAAATAATGAAGTATAAGCACTATTAGAGTATTTACCAGTAGCAAAATCAAATATTTGACCAGTTCCAGTCTTCCCTGCTACCTGGTATTCATCAAGTTTTGCCTCCCTGCCAGTTCCATCAATCACTACTTGTTCTAATATTTTAGTCATAGTTAAAGCTGTTTCAACTGATACTACTTGCCGCACTGGCTTTGACTTAAATACTTTAACGCTATTTTGATTAGAATCTAAAATTTCCTTTACTATCAACGGTTTCATCAAAGTCCCTCGATTAGCTATAGCTGATATAGCCATTATTAATTGGATAGGAGTTATTGAAATTTCCTGCCCTATAGATATAGAGGCTAAAGATATTTTTGACCAATCTTTAGAACTTCTTATTAATCCATTTACTTCACCAGGTAAATTTATTTCGGTTAACGTTCCAAATCCGAATCTTCTAATAGATTTTTCAAAAACCTTTTGTTCTAACCTTGTTCCAACTTGAATTACACCTACATTGCAAGAATTCTTTACTATATCGGTAAGATTTTGTGTGCCATGTTGGTGTATATCGTGAAAAATATGTCTATTATAATTTGTCCATCCTTTACAATAAAACTGATCATCTAATTTAACTACTCCTTCTTCCAATGCGGTAGCTATAGTAACGATTTTAAAGGTTGATCCCGGCTCATAGGCATTAGCTATGGCTAGGTTCCTCCAAAGATCAAGAGCATATTTATTAAAATAATTTGGATCATAAGAAGGTCTTACTGCTATTGCCAAAACTTCGCCAGTTTTTGGTTCTACTACAATAGCAACTCCGGCTTTAGCTTTGTATTTCTGAAAAGCTTTATCTAGAGCTTCTTCAGTAATATACTGTATAACTTCATCAATAGTTAAAACAATAGAATTTCCGTCCCGATGAGTATTTAGTTCTTTAATGCTAAGTGGTATTTTCCCTCCCAAAGCATCTCTTTCTAAAACTACTAAACCAGGCAATCCTTTTAATTCCTGATCAAAAAATAATTCCAAACCTTCCAAACCTTGATTATCTATCCCTACAAATCCCATTAAATTAGAAGCTAAATAATTTTTGGGATAAAATCTTTTGCTCTCCTTTAAAAAATCTAATCCCTCTAAATTTAATTTTTTAATCTCTTCAACTTCTGTTTCATTTAATTTTCTTTTTATCCATACAAAAGGTCTTTTCTGATTTAATTTATCCAATACCTCTTTTGTTTCTAAATTTAAAATTAAAGATATTTTTAAAGCAGCCTCTCGAGGATTTTCAATTTTAGGTGGGATAGCAAATAAGGATTGAACATTAACATTAACAACTAACTTCTTTAAATTTCTATCATAAATGTTACCTCGCTCTCCTTCAATAGAAAAAGAAGTGAGGTGTTCTTGTTGGGCAATTTCTTCAAATTTATTACTTTGAATAACTTGAATGTTATATAGTCTATAAATTAATAAAAAATAAAAAATTATAAATAATATGAATAAAAAAGTAATACGTTCTTTTTTTTCTTTGGAAAGCAATAACTATTCCCGCCTTTTTTTGCATATATTTTTACAACTATAGTATTATTATTTTAATAGCCCTAAAATCAAGTCGTCTAATTTATTTAGGTTAAAACTAGCCCAAAAGTACTTTTCTTTTTCATAATTATTACTGATTACTCCAATATCTTCTCGGAAACTAACCTGAGGAGTAGGGTTTAAAGCAATATATTTAACTTCTTTTGGTCTAATCATCCCTAAATGGTTAGAAGCAACTTCTTCAATTCTATCTAAGGCAGAAAGAGTCTCTACATTTAAGTCAAGCTTCCTATTCTGTTCTTCTAACATTACCTTAGTATTTTCTAACTCTATTAATTTATATCCTAATTCTGTTAATATAATATTATTCGAGATATAAAAAATAATTATGGAAGTGATAAAAAATACTAAAAATAAAAATGATCCATAAATAGCCAACATATTTTTATATTCATAATTACTACTAATTATAATATTATTACTACTTCTCACTTTTTATCGCCACTTTTCATTAAAAATTTTTAAAGATAATTTTATTTATATATTTATAGTATTAGATATTATCTTTTCTGCCACTCTTAATTTAGCGCTTCTCGCTTTAGGATTTCCCTTTATTTCCTCTAAAGAAGGCCTAATTGGTTTTTTAGTAATAATTTTTAAGTTATACTCCTTTTGTCCCATTCCTTCTTTCTCCGCTTTTTTAAATATATTTTTAACTATCCTATCCTCTAAAGAATGGTAGGAAATAACACCTACCCTTCCTTGATCATCTAAAACTTTGATAGCTTGATATAGCCCCTTTTCTAAGAACTCGAGTTCTCGATTTACCTCTATTCTGATCGCCTGAAAAATTCGAGTGGCTGGATGAATTCTCCACCAACTCTTTTTTTGAGTTTTAGGAAGAGCCCTTATCACCAAATTAGCTAATTGTTTGGTAGTAGTTATAGGTTTCTTTTGCCTCTCTATGACTATTAAATGGGCAATTCTTTTAGAAAATCGTTCTTCTCCATATCTCTGGAATATTTCTATCAGATCTTTTTCTGAATAACTATTAATCAGAATATCAGCATTAAATTTTTGGGTTAAATCCATCCGCATATCTAAATAACTGTCTTCTTTAAAGCTAAATCCCCTTTCCTTTTCTGCTAATTGGTGAGAGGAAACTCCTAAATCAAAAAATATTCCGCTGACTTTTTTAATTTTTAAGTTATTTAAAATCTTTTCTAAATTATTAAAATTATCTTTCACTAATTTCATTCTATCCAGATAATTTTTTAATTTTCTACTTGCTGCTTCGATTGCCTCTATATCCTGATCAATACCAATCAATAAACCATCAGGGTATATTTTTTCTAAAATTGATTCAGCATGTCCTCCACCTCCTAAAGTACAATCGATATAAATACCCCCTTTCTTACAATTTAAATAATATATAACTTCTTTTATTAGTACTGGACTATGAAAAGAATTCACCATAGATTATTCTTCTTTTTCATATACCCTTTCCGCAATATCTTCATATGAATCTTCAATCTTATCAAAATATTTTTGCCATATATCTTTACTCCAGATTTCTATCCTATCTGACACCCCAATAATCATAACTTCTTTATCAATCCGAGCATAGTCTCTTAAATATTTCATAATAATTACTCTACCTTGACTATCTATGGTACAATTAGTAGCTCGAGAAAATAGTATCCTCTTAAATGCTCGTGCATCTCTTTGTCCCAAGGGAAGTAACTTTAATTTCTCAGCAAGAGTTTTCCATTCTTCAAGAGAGTACACAAAAAGACAAACATCAAGACCATAGGTAATAATAAAATTATCACCTAAAGGTTCACGATATTTTGCCGGTACAATTAACCGCCCTTTCTCATCAATGGTATGTTCATATTGTCCTAAAAACATAAATGCTCCTTTAGATTAAATCCTCCACTTCACTCCACTTCACTCCATTATTTATAGTATACTACATTTTTTTGAAAAATCCTCTTTTTTTGAAAAAATATTTTATTTTTTTTTAAATTATGGAAAATTCGACGGTTTTAACTTGTTTTTCTAACCATAAAAGCAGCATTTTAATTATTATTTTGGAGTAAGATAGATGGATAATTTATAAAAATTGATTTACTTATGGAGAGTATTTGAAGAAAAATAAATAAAAAAAGAGATATTAGGATATTATTTTATATTCATATATCTCTTTTTTTATTTATTCTGATAAGTAGATCATAAGCCGAGTTTTGTTCCCTTATTAAATTATAAGGGTGGTAATCATCTATCTTGGATGTAAGTTACCTTACATCTCTTGCGACCTACCCGAAGATTAAAGCGGGCCGCTACACCTCTTCCTATTTGGTCTTTCTCCAAGTGGGGTTTGCTAAGCTTGTTAGTCACCTAACAACTGGTAGGCTCTTACCCTACCTTTTCACCTTTACCCTACACTCAAGTCTGGTATCAGATTTAAGTGTTAGGCTGTGTATTTTCTGTAGCACTTTCCTCGAGGTTACCCTCACTGGGGATTACCCAGCACTCTGCCCTATGGAGCTCGGACTTTCCTCGGAAGAAAATATTTTTCCTCCGCGATTACCTGATCTACTTATCAACTATTCTCTTTTTTCTATTTTAAAATACCATTTTATTTTTAAGAAGTCAATTGACTTGAATTACCCTTTCCAAACCAAAATTCGGTTACAATTAGGGCAAGTTATTAGTATTTGACCTTTTTTCAATTGATAAATAATATCACTGGGAAGATCGAGATAGCAACCTGAACATATAGAACTATTAACCTTGACAATGGCTTTTCCACCTTTTTCTTTTTTTAATAGTTCATATTCTTTCAGAAGACGGTTATCTGTTAATTTAATTAACCTTTCTTTTCTTTTAATGTTTAAAGAATTCATACTCTCTTCTATTCTGGATGCTACTAATTCCATTTCCTGTTGACGCTTTTGTAAATACTTTTCTTTCTCTTTTAAATCTTCCTCAAGTTTATTAACTAATTTATTAAGTTCTTCTATTTCTTCCATTAAATTTAAAAGTTCGTTCTCAATATTACCTTTTTCTTCTTCATAATTAGCTATTACCCTTTGTAATTGTTTAAGTTCTTTGATATCAGATATTTTACCTCCGTATAAATCTTCCTGATGTTTTTTGATCTTATTAGATTTTTCAGATAAATCTAATTCTTTTCTTTTCAACTTAAGCTGCAATTCTTTATAATTTCCATGTTTATTCTTTAGATCATTTTTTAATTCTTGAATTTCTTTATTAATTCTTTCTATTCTCGAGGGCAGCTCTCTTTTCTTTTTCTCTTCTTCATTTATATCATTATCTATTTTTTGTAATTCTAATAGAATATCAAATTGCTCTATCAATTAACTATTCCTCCCCTCTTCAGATCAATAGAGTGCTTTAAAATAAAGAAACCTTACTTCCTACATATAAGAAGTAAGGTTTCTTAAAAACTCTAATCTTTTATCAATTTTACATTTCTTCATAAAATTTTTTACTACCTTGGTTTGCTACTAATAAAAATATATTAGTTTTTTGGTGGGCCCACCTGGACTCGAACCAGGGACCGACCGGTTATGAGCCGGTTGCTCTACCAACTGAGCTATGGGCCCGTTTTCTAATAATTATCTTCGTTAAAAGTATACCAAATATACTTATAAAGTCAAGAATATTTTCGTATTGCGTATTGCGTATCGAGTAAATAGAAAGAAAAAACTCTAGAAAAAATACTTTAGGCAATAGAATAATTAATAATTTTACACTTATTTTAGATGCAGGCTCTTTAGCTGTCCACAAGCAGCGTATATATCACTACCCCTTGATTGTCTTATGGTAGTGGGAATTCTACTGGCCATCAATTTATCTTTAAAGTCCTTAACCTGAATAACCTTAGATGGTTGAAGCGAAGAATGAGGAACAGGATTAAAAGTTATTAAGTTTACTTTAGAATTAAATCCAATAATTAATTTAGCTAATTTATCAGCATAATGCAGTGAATCATTCACTCCTTTAATTAAAACATATTCAAAAGTAACCTGTCTTTTTGTTTTTTTCGTATAATTCTTACAAGCTTCTATCAAATCATATAAAGGATACTTATTATTTACTGGCATTAGATAAGATCTTAATTTATTATCCGAGGCATGGAGAGAAACAGATAATTCTATCTGCCAATTACGTTCTTGTAATCTTTTTATAGCTGGTATTATCCCGCAAGTAGAAATAGTAATTTTTCTTGCTCCCATATTAAAAGCATCCTTAGAATTTAATATACCAATGGCTTTTATAACATTATCATAATTATCTAAAGGCTCTCCGATTCCCATAAATACAATATTGTGGGGATTAGACTTTATCTTCTTCTTTACAAATAATACTTGATTTAAAATTTCACTAATGGAAAGGTTTCTAACCAAACCTTTTTTACCACTTTCACAAAACAAACAGTTATATTTACAACCAATTTGAGATGATATACATTCAGTCACTCTCTTATGGAAAAATATAAGCACACTTTCTATTAAACTCCCCTCTTCTAATTTAAATAAATATTTTTCTGTTTGATCTTTCGATTTTGTAAACTTCACTAACTTTATATTACTTAGATGAAAGTTATCCTGAAGAAAATCTCTAAAAGTTATAGGTAAATCGGACATATCTGCAAAATTTTCCACATTTTTTTTATAAAGCCAATAAAATAATTGAGTAGCTCTATATTTTCTTTCTCCTGAATGTTTAAATTCTTCTTCTAATTCATCTAAAGTAAAATTTTTAATATCTTTATTCTGCATCCTATTAAACCATCTATTTTCTTTTATTTTTTAATTTCTTTTATTATATTTTCAGCAAATTCCTTTGCTCTTTTTCCTATTCCTTGAACTTTCTTTATTGCACCAGGATCATTAGCGGTAGCCATTAAGGCAAAATAAGGGGGTAGTCTAAACCCCTTGTTAATATTTAAGGCCCCTAATAACTGTTCAGCTACACAATCACTCCCTGAGTTTCCAGAAACAATAATAGAAAATAGAGTTTTATCCCAAAATTTTACTCTCTTATAGAGTACCGTCATTCTATTTATTACTGCCATAAGCTTTGCTGAGATAGCATCATTATAATTAGGACATAACCAGATTATACCATCAGCATCTTCTATGGCGGGAAGAATTTCATTTACAATTACTCCTCCATAAAAGCAGCTTTTTCCCTCACTATAATGGATACAGGTCTTATAAGGACATCCTCTACAATCTACAATAGTTCCGTTTTCTAGATGTAGTTCCCTTAAATTCCCTATAGTAAGATTATCCTTAACCATTTCCCAGAGCATAAGAGTATTAGAAGTCTTAAATGAACTGGAATGAAGGATTAATATCTTTGGGGTATCAATCAAGATTAGATTCTCCACCATTAATTTACTTACTAATTCCTTGGATTGTTTTTGATAAATCTCGGCAAGAGATAGATCAAAAGTCTTTTGCCAGGTAAAATAATTATTAAGATTGCGGGTAGCCTCTACAATTGGATTCCCCGGGAATCTACATCCCATCTGATTAGCTAAAAAAATTATCTTTTGAGCCATATTTTTAGTAAACAGTTCATTGGGGCTTTGGATTATCATTACTGCCCTTGAACCTAAAAGAGAATCATTACCCCTCTCTCTTAATCTTAAAATTATTTCAAATAAAGAAATATTAAATCCACACTTATCTAATTCTATAGCAAATATTATCTTTTTATTCCTTAGATCAGCAGGAATGTCCTCAATGGTTTTGATAATCACTGAGTGATAATTTTTAGTAGCCATTTGGATAATAGCAGTAAAACTATTTGATATTGTCCCAGGTATAATCAAATAAATAGTTTCCATAAAATGATTTCCTCTATTTATAATTTTTCATAAAATATTGCCCAGCTCTTTATAACTTGCTTTAATTTTTTCTACTAAAATGGTGGGAAGATTTAATCTTTCAATTTCAGTTCCTGATCTATGTAATCTATTTTTCGCTCCCATAAATACTCCCCCCATAAAGGTGGTACTATAATGCCACTTACCACTGATGGTGGCAATAAGTGAAAGACTCCCCGAAGATAGGGCAGGAGCTACATAAGGTTTAAAACCGGTCCTTCTTATTTCCAAATTTGCTTTTAAGGTCTGATTGGTAAGCAGCTCCGATAGTCTTTCATCATATTTTTTTATACTGTTGGCAATTATTAAGCCTTTACCATGAGGGCCAAATGCCCTACCTTCCTTATCATATTTATTAGTTTTAGGATTTTGTTTAGAGTAATATACTGCTCGAGCAAACATTACCCCTAATCCATATCCCCTTATCTGCTCTGCTGCTAATCCTTGAAAATCAAATTTTCCACTTTTATTTTTATTGCTGGCTAAGAAGGTAGCTTTACACAATAAATCTACCGGGTCTGATATTACTGCAAATATTCCTTTAAACGACTTTTCCCGAGCTTTTCGGGCATAATCAGAAATTATCTTAGAATTTCCTTTAAATTGTCCCATTCTCACATCTTCTTGTTCTTCTCCCAAAGCAGGCACCCTTATGGTGGCACAAAATACCAACATATCACCATTGAAAATCTCCTCTTCATTTAAAACATAAACTTCTGGATATGTTTGAGTGGTAAAGGGATTAAATATCTGATTTGCTTCTAATTCCCATCTTTTTATAATATTTATATTTTTATCATATATTCCAATAGATTTAATATATCTTCCTCCTAATAATCTCAAACCAGTAAGGAGGACTCCTCCTACATCACCCAACCCTACAATATTAACTTTCCAACCTAAAGGAACTTCATAATTCAATACATCTTGCCAATTAGGATATTCGGTATTAAGTAAACTTACTCTTTTGGCTTTTATTCTTTCTTTAATCCAATTAGGCAAATTATAATTAACTTTTTTTGGTTTCTGTAATAAATGGATATCCTCTCCTTTTAAAAATATAAGAGAGGGATCGGTAATACTAAAACTTCTTCTTGATTTTAAAGGGTTTATCTGGTTCAGCACATAAATTATGCCTTTATTCTCTCTGGCCTGATCTTCTGATATCTCATCTAGTTCCTGGTATTTTGACTGGGAAATTAGTATTTTATCTTTTAAATTATAGAAAAACATTAAAAATCCCTTCTTGTAATTATATATTTTTAGTTTATGAGGTAGATAAATCGACCCTCTACCTCCAAAACACCCTCCGCTCTTAATCTTCTGACTCCTGAATTCTGGCTCCTGACTTCTTCTTTGCAAGATACGATTCACGAGATACGAGACAAGATTTTATTCTGAATTTTGTCTTCTATTTTCTTCACTATATACTCGATACTCGTTACTCGATACTATATACTGTCTTCTTCCCGCTTTACATTTCCCTGTCTGCCATTCCTTTGATTCGCCTTAAAAGTTCAAGGTCATTCTTTAAATAATGAGAAGGACTAAGATTTAAATTATAATCCATATCTTCTCCCTGATCAGGATATCGAGGATAAATAATTACCTCTCCTAAATGGTCAAGAGTTAATTTTCTTTGTTGCATTACTTGATATTCATTTTCTAGAGCCTCTAATATAGTTAAAGAATTTTCAATACAAACTTCGGAGAAGTTATAAATAGTTTTTCCAGAGATATTTTTAATAAATGAAGGAAAGGCATAAGGCAATATCCAATTGATGGACCTAACCAGATTCCCTTGAGACCTAATTTTTCTTTGCAAGGCATCTCCACCGATAAAAGGATACAATTCACTTTCGTTAAACCATAAGCTGAGATTAGGAATAAAATAAGCCCAATCAACATCTCTATTTAATATAGTAGCTATTTCTTTCCCACTTCCGGACAGTGCTCCTACAATTATTTTTTTAACTTCGACATTATATTTTTTAAACAGAGGTTCCAGAGTTTTTATTCTATAGCCTTTGTGTAAATAATCATCGATAAGGATTACCGGCCTATCAAATGAATGAATCATCTTAACCTGATTTTCCAGACTCATATAGTTAGGGAAGGCGTCGATCTCAAAACTTTTCATATGAGGGGCAAATATTTTTTCAGTATGGAGAGATTTCGTTACCGTATTAGGAACCACCATTTTATGTAGTATCTTTCCAAAGGGTACACACATTGACTTACCAAGAATTAGAGAAGTTAAAGGAGTGGTCGGAACATTATTTAGCTTACAGATTTTTTTTACAATAGTCTGATTGATCAAATTTATATTAAAGGGTAGAACAATATTCCCGGGATAAAAGGTAGTTAATGATTTTAGTAATTTCTTCCGTGAGATAATAACTGATTTCTTAATATTTAGATTTTGCCCGAAAGGTTCTTTTATAATAGTCTCTGTATCCAGATTGATTATACAAGGTTTGCTCATATTCACTACAAATATCGGATTATCTTTCTCACTAAAGGCTAAACGATAAAATCCCATAAGTTCTAAGTTCTCGTTTAAAGAAGTTGAAGGATAATTATTTAATATATTCCTGAAAATTGCATAATTGTAGTCTTTCTCCAGGCAAAAAGAAAGGGTTTCGGCAAGGATAACCTGCTCAAGATTTTCAAGTTCTGATCTATTCTCTGCATCAGTTATGGTAAAAATACCATCAATAACTATGGTATGACCAAAGGTATTTTCTCGGATATATTCCGATATCAAGTTATTACTAAATTCCTGGAAAAGAATACTCGAACGAACCCAATGAAAAGCTGAAAAACCTAATATCATTCCATTATGATCAACATCACGTAAAAGCAAAATCCTTGGATTCAATTTATGGGTAAATTCATTGAACTTTTTATATATATCGTTCTGATGGTATTGAGGAAATATCTTCTGGCCAAGTTTTTCTATTAAATCTGCGGTAATACTTTCACCTTCAATTATCTGCACCTCGATAGAGATAGTCTGAATCACCCTTTTATATTGAGGTTCTCTCTGATATAAACTATTTTCGTAAATATATTTCTGGGCTAAAGGATCAATAAGTTTAAAAATATCCCGATTTTCATCGATATTGGTTCTTATTTGACTTGAACTTATCTCTTCATAGTGAGAGGTGAGATTAAGATGTATAATCTCTTTTTCCATTTTTTCAATAGACTTTTGAAATATTTTTTCTTCTTTATGGTTAGCAGAAGGTAAGGTCTTTCTATCGAAAACAATATGAGGAAAAGTATGTACAGAATTTTCTGTTCTATTCTTCTGATAAGCCGAAGCATTTAATATGACATCAGTGCCTACTACAATATAAACCTCAGAAAGGGGAAAATTTTCCCTTAAAATCTTTAAGTCGTTGGGATTAGCAATATTAATAGGTAAATCTTCCGGGAATAAGTAGACATTAAGTTCATCGGCAATAGAAATATTTATTATATTCTTTCTAAAGAGATGGGGTTGAGTCCTTTTAGACCAAGAAAACTCATCAACGGCTAAATATATTTCAAAACCAAGGGCTTCTATTGCTTTTACTATCTCTTTATGGCTTAGAGAAAACGGGTCAAAAGCCCCGGGGAAGAAGGCTATCCTAACAGGAGCTTTAAGGTTTATACTACCTTTACAGAAATTATAATCAGAGATAAATTTATAGATATAATTAAGTCCAGTACAATTTATTAAAAACATCAAGTTTTCTCTATTTACGGGAGTCAATAGAGTAAGAATTTTTTTAGCAATAAGTTGAAATATATGGTTCTTTTCTTCTAAACTGAGATGTTTTGAACCAAATATTTCCTTACCAATAACTCTAAATGCAGCTTGTTTGACTTGTAAATTATAATGCACCAAGCCGTTTAGAAGAATACCAATTATTTTACCAAGTCTATTTTCGTAAGATTTTTCTTTTTCTGAAAATCTTTTACGGTATTGGGGATAATTAGCAATAGTTATACCAATAGTTCTAAGCAATAATGAGCTTAATTTAGGGTCTGATTGTTTGATCTTTTCTATTAAATCATCAGTAAGTTCCTCTAATTCATTAGGTGGAAGATATAGTATTAGCTGACCTAAATAATAAGGAATATATTTAGTAAATTGATAGTCTTCCATCTCTAAAGCTCGTAATAGTTCAATAGCAATATCATTTCGTTGCTCAAATGATAAACCGGGCATTAAATTTACTAAGGTCTTCCCAGCTAAATTTCTAATATCTTCAATTCCACTAACTTTCAAGATGTTACAAAAATGTAAAGCAGTATAAATTTCCTCTTGTTTAGTATTTAAAGTATGTTCTGATAAAAGTTCTATCTGAATCTTTTTAATTATCCAACTAGTTGAAGTTTTAAGATTACTTAAAAATATATACTGAATCTTTTCCATATCTCTTCGATAAAATTCAGTATACTTTTCTACCATAGTTTTATTCAGACCTAATAATTTAACTATCTTTATATTTAAATAATTTTCAGCGGGAAGTACAGAAGAAGATATATTATGACTAAATATTTTCCTTAGGTTACTTATAAATTTAGATTTTTTATCCAGCTGAGATATTAAATTATTTACCACTTCCAAAGCAGTAAGTCTAAGATTATGGTCTTTTTTCTTTAACATTTTTAAAATATAATCAAATAATATCTTTAAAGATTCTTCCTCTGAGGATATGGGTATATACTGAGCGGTTTTTATTAAAGATAATTGAATTTCTTCATTGAGATATAAGTCTTTTTTATAATGTTTTAAAATAATTTTTCGATAATTGTTTATCTGATTTTTACGATAATTAGAAAAGAAAGATAAAATCATATTATCAGTGCTATTAATAATTCGAGCTTGATGAAGAGGAAGTTTTTTATGATCTGGTCGTAAAAAATATTTTAAATATCTATCCAACAAATCAAAGCTGGTAATAGCTGGGGGCTTAAGGCTAACTTTATGAGGAATTTCTTTGCGGTAATCTTCGTCAAAAGTGGCAATTAATATACCGATAAGTTTTGAACTTCTTCTTCTTATTTCATCTTCCGGATGGGTTAATTGTTCGTATAAATACTTCAAAGTAATCATCTTCTGTTTTTGAGTTAAGTAAGTTGAATATTCTTCAAATATTTGTAAATATTCTCGTAGATTATTCCAGTTTTTTTCGCTTCGGGCTAATTCTAATAGAGAATTAAGAGAAGATTCATCTCGGAGTTCATACATTAAATTTATATTGTGTTCTATGGAAAGAAATTTTATGCTTTGAATAACTTCCTGATTATGCAGCAGAGAATAATATGGTTTTTTATCTTTTTCACCAGGATATATTTTCTTATTTTCTAAACTTACCTTTACTCCTAGATTTATTATATAATCTTCAAAATCTTTTAATTTTGCATATACCCGATAATATCTTTTTCTTTTTTCCTCATTGACATTGTCCAGTTTGTTTAAAATTATCTGAAAAGAATCTTTAAGACTAAAGATACTTATTTCCTTTTTGGGATCATTATCTACATTTTTTACCCGAAAATCGGAATAAATTAAAATAAGAGATTCTAAAGGTAAATTTTCTAATTCTAAATCCCAAACAGAATGATTAACTGCAATATGCCCAATATAAGAGATATTATGTTTTTTAAACCACATATCGGTATAATAATAATGTAAATAGGGAGTTCTTTCCGCCTCTATACCTTTACATCCGTATTTTCCTATATCATGCCCTACTGCTGCTCCCGAAACCCTATCCAAATCAAGCGGAAGACCCAAATCATATAATTGTCTACCTATAAATAAAGCCATCCAATTAACTCCACAAATATGGTCAAGGGTATTATATTTTAAGACTTCCTGGCTTAATTTCATCATCTCATAAATATATTCGGAATTAAATGCTTTTAGAAACCTTTTATATTCGATAGGATTTTCTAATTTACTTTTTTCTTCAGAAGTTAAAAAATTAAGGGGGTATTTACTTTGGAAAGTTGAATCATCAGATGACTTTTGAAACTCTGAAATCACTCTTAATAATTTTAAATAGAGCAAGAAACTTTTTTGGCAATTATCGGAGATATATTTATTAAATAGTCCTACTGCTTCAGGAAAAGATTGAGATAGGGTAAATTGATATACTTGATAAAGCCAATTATTAGGGTTATGTTTTTTATCTATATCTACCAGGATATCCTGACCTAAAGAATATACTGCTTTACAACTATAGTCTTTTTTTTCTACCAGGGATGATAATTTGTTTAAAAATAAGGGGCTTTCAATATATTTTTTAACCAGCCCTTTCTCTAAAGAAATATTACCTAAAATATCTGAAGTTAAAATTTTTTTAAATATTTTTTTATATATTTTATTAGTGATAATTTTGTCCACTTTAAAAGACCATCCGGTTAAAATTAATATAATTTAGAATAAATATTATTTTCTTTAACCTTTATTATAATGAAAACTGCGAAAGGTTACAACTAAATCGGTATTTTAAAATAAAAATCATTTCCGATTCGGTTTGAATAAAGACTTTTGGTCTAAAAGATAAAAGGGGTACGATAATTCGTACCCCTCAAGGTTAAATTCATTTAAAAATGTGTTGACCTATATTCTAATTGATATCTCTACTAACTATAAATAAGCAAACCAAAGAGAAATTTCTCTCTTTGCCTCTTCAATTGTTTCTGAAGCGTGAACCAAATTTAGTAAAACTCTTCTTTCTCGAGCAGAAAGGTCAGGTGAATCTATTGAAAAATCACCTCTTATGGTTCCTAATTCCGCGAAAAGAGGAACTGTATTACCTACCATTTTCTTTACAATTTCCACAGCATGGTTTCCACTTAAAATAAGAACCAATACCGGTCCGGAAGTTAAATGTTGAATTAACCATTTTCTAACTAGTTGGCCAATTTTTAAGGCATCATTTGTACCCAAATCCTCTATAATATTTAAATTATATTTTTCATAAGTATCTATAGTCTTCTTACCCACAGATTTAATCCAATTTTTAGCATCAGGATAGTGCTTTTCGACAATTTCGATAGTAGCATTTAATATTTTCATTCCTTCCAAGGTTAATCCTACCCTCTCAAATCTAGAAATAATTTCTCCCACCAGACCTCTTTTAAATGCATCCGGTTTTATTAAAACTAATGTTCTTTCCATTCCTTAATGCACCTCTATTTCCTTCCCTTATCTTTTAATTATATTCCCCGAGTATGGAACCTACAATTAAACCAACTACTTCATCAGCACTGGTCTTTTTTGTAATCCTTTCTGCTACTTTCTTGCCTCGTCGCATGATTAATAATCTCGTAGCCACTGAAAATACATCATGGATTTGATGACTAATAATAAAGATAGAAACCCCTTGAGAACTCAAAGTCTTTACCAAATTTAATACTTTTTTCTGCTCTGCCACTCCTAAAGCTGCGGTAGGTTCATCCATAATCAATAACTTTGCATTCCAGTAAATAGAGCGGGAGATAGCTACCGCCTGCCGTTCTCCTCCAGAAAGTGTACTAATCTTATTTTTTAAAGAAGGAATGTTGATATCTAAGCGATTTAATACTTTTTTGGATTCGCTATGCATATAATCATGATCCAGCACGTCTACTAAACCCAAAAATTTCTTTAATTTTTCTCGACCTAAAAAGATATTAGAATAAACGTTCATATTTTCAGCCAAAGCCAGATCCTGATAAATAGTTTCTATCCCGATTTTTAATGCTTCCGTTGGATTGCTGATCTTTATCCTATTCCCTTCATAAAATATCTGACCTGCTTCAGCATGATATACGCCAGAGATTACTTTAATTAAAGTAGATTTACCTGCCCCATTATCGCCCAAAATACCAATAACTTCTCCAGGAAAAATCTGCATACTGACATTATCAACTGCAGTTAAACCACCAAATTTTTTGGTAATATTTTTTACTTCCAATAAAGGTTCCATCATAACCTCCTTATCAAATCTCCTCTTCTTTTTGTATTAATTCAGGTGAAAACTGATCAATTAACACAGCAAAGATAAGTATACAACCAACGGCAATATATAAATTATAAGTAGGAATACTTAGGTTAACCAGGCCTATCTCTAATACACCAATGATCAAAGCACCAATAACCGTACCTATTATTGTACCTTTACCACCGTATAGGCTAGCTCCACCAATAACTACTGCTGTTATGGCATCTAATAAACGAGCACTACCTGCCGGAGCTCGACCAGTAATAAATTGAAATACGTACATAACTCCAGCAAGGGAGGCAAAAAATGAAGAGATCATATAAACTTTAATTAAATGGGTTTTTACATTAACTCCTGCCCTTTCCGCTGCATTAATATTCCCCCCAATGGCATAGGTATGTTGCCCAAATTTAGTTTTAGCCAGAATAAAGGCAAAAATAGCAATAAATATAAAGGTAATGACTACTACATTAGGAACAATTACTATTAAATGCTTTAGTTCATCTCTGGTTAGGTTTTCGGGCTTATTTAGAAAGCTAAAAATCTTCCCCGGTAGCCAATAAAATAAATAACCATGACCTAAAGTTCCCAAAGAGGAAGGTAAATTATGGACAGGCACATTATTACAGATAATTTCAGCAAATCCATAAGCAATACCATACATACCAAAAGTGGCAATAAAGGAAGGAACTTTTAATTTTGCTACCAAAAAACCGTTAATAAATCCAGGAATTAGTCCTAACAAAAGAGCAGCTAATACACCTATACTAATTGCTGCAACCTGAGAAAACCCCGCCGTTTCTAAATTAACCATCACTTTTGCGCATATCACTGAGCTAAAACCAACCATAAATCCGACAGATAAGTCGATTCCTCCGGTAATTATAACAAAAGTTTCTCCAGTAGCTAATAAAAGAACAGTAGTTGAAGCAACAAGAATATCTTGTAAATTATTTAAGCTAATATAATTCGTTCCTACCAAGCCAAAAAATAGAATTTCACCCAGTAGAAAGATTAGAGTCCACCTTCTGAGAATACTAATCCCTATTTTTTTTGGTTTATGGTAATTTATCATTCTTTGTACACCAACTCTGGGAAGAACTGATCAATTAAAACGGCAATAATTAAAATACATCCAGTGGCAATATATCGATAAAAAATAGGCAATCCCATCATCATCAAACCATTGTCTAAAGTCCCGATTAATAATACACCAATGACAGTACCCCAGACTGTCCCTTTACCACCGGTAAGACTTGCTCCCCCTATAACCACTGCTGCAATTGCAAAAAGTTCATAACTGGAAGTATACTGAGTATGAACACCCATATTTAATTTAAAAACTAATAATACACCGGCAGTTGCTGCAAAAAATGAAGATATAATATAAATCTTAATCAAATGCAGGGGAACATTAATCCCTGCTCTTCTAGCAGCATCTACTTTTCCGCCAATAACATAGGTATGCTGTCCGAATTTAGTTCGGGATAGAATAAAGGCAAATATAACCATGATAAGGGTTATTAATAAAATGGGTATGGGGATAATTTTTAATAAGCTTAATATGTCTTTCCTTTCAGTCAGCTCAGGTTTTATAAAAAAGGAAAATCCCTTTTTAGGAGAAAAATATGCAATATACGCATTACCAATGTCTCGTACTTGTAAAGGTATAAAACCAATAGGAAATCCTTCGCAAAGTCTCCAGGCTAAGCCGTTAGTAATTCCCCACATACCAAGGGTAGCAATAAAGGGCGGTACTCTTAATTTAGCCACCAGAAATCCATTAACCATTCCTGGAATAAGCCCTAATAAAAGTCCGACCAATGAACCAGTTAATATAGAAATAAATGGTGAATAACCTGCTGCATTTAAATCTCGCATAATAATAGATGTAGTTACACAGACAAAACCCATAACAAAACCAATGGAAAGATCAATACCTCCACTAATAATCACAAAGGCCTCTCCACTGGCTAATAAAAGAAGAGAACTTACTCCTAAAATAATATTATTAAAATTATTCGGACTAAAAAAATTCTTTCCTAAAAAACTGAATAGGATTAACATAAAAATAAGAAAGATAAGTGCCCAGTTTCTACCCAAAATATTAATTACATTATTTTTACCGAATTTTTCTGAATTTATCGAAAAACTATTATTTAGCTCAGTCATAAAAATACCTTTTTAGAATATAATATAGAATAATACGACAGGGAGTATTTTACTCCCTGTCATTATTAGTTTATGCTAAAATATTCAAGTTTTTGAAGAAAGTTATTTGTAAATATATTTCTGTGCTTCAGGATCGTTAACATTTTCCTGAGTGAAGACAAAAAACCCGGGAATTACTTTCTTAGGAATTTCTGCACCTTCGGTAAGGTGTTTGAAACCCCACTCTACAGCTAAAGCTCCAATCTCCCCAGGCATCTGAGCTAAAATTAAATTCAACTCTTTTCTTTTTAAAGCTTCAATTAAGGTTTCCGTTGCATCCCAGGAGGCAATTTTAACCGCACCTACCAATCCAGCACTAACCACAGCCTGGTAGGCACCTTGAGCACTAAATACGTTAACTCCAAATACTCCATCCAAATCAGGATTTTTCTGTAAAGCAGCACCCACTTGAGTAACAGCAGTTTCCTGAACATCAAGGCAATATTCTACTCCTACTAACTCCATGTCGGGGAATATTTTTAATCCCGCTCGAAAACCCAATTCTCTATTTATTACACTAGAGGTATCCGGATTAGTATTTTCTAAAAATACTTTTCCTTTTCCACCAAGTAATAGGGCTAATTGACCAGCAACTACCTCTCCACCCAAGAAATTATCTGTCCCAATATAAGCAAGAGGGAAACTATAATTACTTGCTTTGGTATAATCCCCATCACCAATATAAGTATCCACCGTAATAATTGGAATGCCACTATCGTAAATTTCTTTCAGAACTGGGATTAAGGCCTCTGTAGAAGTAGGAGCCGTAAAGAGTAAATCAATATCTCCTCGAGCAACCAGGGCTTTTAATATTGGTACCTGGTACTCAGGGCCCCAAGCTTTCGGATATTCTCCCACAATCAACTCTACACCTAATTCTGCTGCTTTTGCTTTAGCACCTTTTTCCATGGTAAAGTAGAAGGGGTCAGCAATGCCAGGCATAAAGGCAAATTTCAGTTGTTTAGCAACCCCGGTCATAGCAGTAAAAGACAAAACTAAACAGATTAACAGTAAAATAATAATAAGTTTTTTCATTTTTTCTTCTCCTTAATTTAATAATAATAAATTTACTCCATTTTAAAAATTCTCGAAAACATTTTTGAAAACAAGATAGTAAATTATTAATTATTTTTCTTTCTTTTATTTCACCTCCTTAAATTTTTTAATCTCTATTTGATGCGAAATTACCTCGGACTGATAAGCTGTTTTAAATTTCTGAACACTTTTTTTCTAACCAATGGATCATGGCATAAATTCCTGCTCCACTTGGTACCGCATTTGATGAGATACTGGAGAATTGAATATTCACTGCTTGCTCTCCAAATAAATAGCGAGATACAATTTTCCTAATCGGTTGAATCAAAGGTTCTCCTAAGACAACCATTTTCCCTCCAATAAATACAGTCTGGGGACCAATCATATGAATAGCATTAACAATAGCGGAACCTATCCAAGTCGCTATCTTTTTTACAATTGAGTTAGCAATCTGATTATCTTGTTGAAGTAATTCAGCTATGCTTTTTAAACTTTTTACTGACAAGCCCTGAGAATTAGCCCAACGTAGTAAGACATCTGCTCCGGCAATATCTTCCAGATACTGAAATTTCCCTTGTTCATAACATAAAAAATGTCCGATTTCTCCTACAAAATCATAAGTACCCTGATAAAGCTCATCATTAATAATGACTCCCGCCCCTATACCTTCATTTAGAAGTATATTGATAAAATTATGTATATTTCTTCCACTTCCCAACCACTTCTCTGCCAAAGCACAAACATTAGCGTCATTTTCTATCCAGACGGGAACCCCATATTCCTTTTGTACTATACTTCTCAAAGGAACATTTTTCCATCCTTTAAATTTAGGAGGTTTTTTTACCACACCAGTCTGCACATCCAAAGGTCCTGGTATGCCAATACCGATTGCTCCAATATTAATTTTCTTCTTTTTTGTATATTCTCTTATTTTATTAATATTAATAAATAAGCTATTAATAACTCCTTCTAAACCAAATTTTTCATAATCTTCTCCTCTATTATAAGTAATAATATTCATTTGTGCATCCATTAGTAATGTTTCTATCCGTTCCCTACTAAGATGTACACCTATGGTATAAACTGCATCAGCTCTAATATGAAGAGGAATGGGAGACTTTCCGATATTACCAGTAGAAACTTGATTTGATTCTTCGACAATACCAGAATCTTTAAACCCTTTAATGATGGCAGAAACCGTGGTTTTGGTTAGACTAGTCATTCGGGATAATTCTACTCGAGAGATACCGTCTTCTTTCAGTAAAATATGGAGTAAAGTATTAGCATTTTTTTTTCGTGTACTTTCTGGCTTCAGAACTAACATAGAAGCTCCTTATTTTAGTTAGTAAACTATACTTACTAAATATTTTATATCAACTTTCTTTTTTTGTCAACATATATTTGTAAAATTTTAACTCCTAATCTATTCCTCCGGAACTCTCTTTATATGAAGATTGGTAAATATATCACTGGCATCATCACTATACGAAGAAAATTCAGAAATAATTGCTCCTGCCTCTCCGGCTTTAAACCAGTGCAGTTTGTTCTTCTTAATGGTATATTGGTCTCCCGGTTTTAAAATAATTTCGTGAAATACGGTATAATATTTTTCATCGCCAGTAGGGGGAGAAGCATGGAGATTTAGGCTTTTCTCTCCTTCGACATAAAGATAAACTAAACCATAACGACAGCGAAATGTTTCCTGTTTTCCATCAACACCATTATGATCAGGGTGGCAATGTTCAGGACAAGTTTGATTAGGAAACAATACCATCTCTTTCGCACAATACCTAAAGTTATTTATATATACTACAAAAACCAGACCGGTTCTTGCAAAATCATTTAGACCGAAATCAGCAATTTCCATATTTTCTTTCTCTTGCGAAGAAAGAAAAATACCTGCTTTTTGAAAATATTCAAGGGCTCTTGCTTTTATTCTTTCTTTTTCTTCTTTTCTCATTTTTCCATCTCCTTTATTCTCATTACTTTTAAAATTGAAAAATAATTATCTGACCTGATCTTCAGGGCCTTTCCAAATCTTATATTGATAATCATATTTCCAATTGTCTATTGGGATAGAAAGTGACAAGCGCTCCCACCCAGAGGTTACTCTTTTTATAATTTCAGGTAAAGGTCTAATCCCGTCAGTAGCATCAATCGTTTCTACACAACAAGCACCTACCGCGGTAGCTAAGGTAATGCACTTTTCTGGTTCTCCTCCCTCTAAAAGTTGAGCTAAAAATCCAGCAATAGTAGCATCTCCGGTCCCTGTAGTTCCTTTAACTTCTGTAGCAAAACAAGGAGATAAAAGCTGCCGATAATCCCAATCTTGGTGGTTAATTATATAGGATAAATTGCTTTTTTCTATCTGGTGAGTTCTCAAATACAAACCCTGGTCACCTAACTTTATTGCCACCACCTTCGTCCCATAATCAATCAATTGCCCAGCTAATTGATTTAATAATACAATATCAAATCTTTCTTTCTTTTCTGAAATTTTATAAAACTTCTCTGGATTTAGCATATATAACAGTTCATCAATACTGGGCATAAAAATATCTACCATAGGTAAAACATTTTTAAAGAATTTAAACCAATCCACTCTACCAGCAGGAGATTCAGGGTCCGGCATAGCCATATCCAGACTGGTTATTATTTTTATCTTTCTAATCCTTTGAAACATTTTTACCAATTCTTTTCCATCGTTCTCATAAAATTTTTGCATTAAGGGAGGATATCCAAAATGAAATATGCGGCTGCTTTTTATTTTTTCATAAGGAATATCATTCGCAGTAAAGGTATGATTGGGTCCAGGGTAATGTAAAAAGATCCGATCAGTATCTGGCGGGTTTAAAACAATAGTATAAGAAGAAACCTCGTTTCCGCTAATAATCATATTTTCTGCTAAAGCTTTACCTTCTTTCTTTAAAATCTCTAAAATAATCTTTCCAAAGGCATCTGCTCCAACTTTTCCTAATAAAGCAGTGCTAATGCCTAACTTTTTAAGAGCTATTCCTGTATTAGCTACTGCACCACCGGTGGATAATTTTAATCCTGACATTTCCAGAATATGTCCGGGAATAATGGTCTTAATACTCCCTATCCTCCAATCTGGAATAATATCTAAACAGATATGACCAGCAACGACTATATCCATAAAATCTCCTATTTTAAAAATAAAAAATACTTTTATTAAATTAGATTCCCTTTTTCAATTTCTTCCCTAACTTTTGCTTCCTCATCCTGATGGCTGGATAGATGACACACACTTTTTAATATATGTTTTAATCCTCTTGGATATTCTCGCTGAAAAAATATTTTATCGAGGGGATACATCTCCCCTTTCTGGTCTTTAGCTTTAAAATCTAAAGCAGCATAAAATACTCTTTTGATCTTATGGTAAGGAGTGTTTTGTCTTTGAGCCAAAAGCATTGATCCTACTAATCTTTCATTTTTATCTAACTTACGATACAAATCTCTACCTACCCGGAAAATAGTATCTCTTAATGATTTATTTTGAAATCTAAAAAGTAGATCATCAATATGGTTTTGTAAATCTGGTAGAGCAAGATCCTTAGGGTAGGCCTCATTCAAAGCTACTGCTGACTGCTTCATACCTTCTCGAACAATTTTATAAATTTCTGGCACCTCTAATGCTTCAGATATAAAAGTCATTTTTGAATCATATTGATATCCTAAATAAGCTGCTGCAGAATGACCTAAATTGTGGATAAAGAGTTTTCTATCTACATAGGCCTTGATATTTTCAACCGCCCGAAGATCTCTAAGATGAGGAAGTGGGGTTTTAAAACCTTTTTTATCCACAATAAGAGTATTATAAGGCTCGGCAAATATCCATAATAAGTCCTTTTTTTTATCTTCCTCTTTCATCAGAGGAACCATTTTCCCTATGCTTGATTCAATTAATCCAACCAGTTCATCGAAAGGATATTCTAGAGGAAGTAAGCTTTTTAATTCCTTTCTTAAATAATCCGCTACATTCCTGAAATTCTCGGCAATAATAATATCTAAAGGATTTTCCCCTCTTTTTTCATCTCTCCATTGAAGTCCTTGAGCAATTACCGGAATAATTTGAGGCAAGGCATATTTTCCTACTGCGGTAGCCAGGATATCCGCATCTACTATTTCCCGAATAACTGCCTCTTTATCATAACCATTTATAGCCCTTATATTTTCTATCAAAATAATTTCATCGGGAAGCTCATTTCTCTTTATTACTAACTTATATGCTCTTTTTTTGTTGAGTTCCTTTACCAATTCTTTATTGATATCAATAAAAACAACTTCATATCCAGAACGGGAAAATAGCTGTCCAATAAATGATCTTCCAATATTCCCCGCTCCAAATTGAACCATCTTTTTTTTATATATCATTCTCTTTCGCTACCCTACCTAAATTAATTTTTTACCCTAAATCCTTCTTTTTAACTGTGAGTATCTCAGGAAGTAAACCATCAGCTCCATAGCCTTGAATATAAAAAGTTCCTGCAAATAAGGTAATCTGAATTTCACCAGGGGTGCTAGCGCTTTCCGGAAACCATTCTGGCGTGTTCATAGCAACCTCATTAAAGGGATTATATAAACCTGCATTTTGCGCTATACTTACAGCATCATCACGACTAATGTCTCTCTCATTAAGTTCTGTCTGTATTAAAGTCTGGACCGCTCTAACATTAGATCGAACTACAGTATTTTTTGCCTTTTCTTGAACTATGATATTTTCCCCCTTTACTTGTTGATCGCCATTATAAACTCTTAAGCCAATCAGGGACAATAAGCCGATAATAGATATTACTAACAATAATCCGATTAGAGCAAAACCCTTTTTATTTTTCATTGCCTATCCTTTCAAGATTAGAGTATTTTTGAGTGAATTAAAATAATTCACATAATAGGTCGAAAAATGTAAATTATTTCCTTCTGTTTTTATAATACTACATAAATTTTAAATATCCTTCTTTTCCCAATAAAAAAGCCCTTCAACATTCAAGCTAAAGGGCTGGTAATTTTCTTGGCTCCCCCTATTGGGCAGCTTCAGAACTTTTAAGGGGAATATAACCATAGAAAATATTAAATTAAATCAGTTAATCCTTCATTATTAAAGTGTACTAATTTCGAGTCGTGTTAACAATTTAGCTTAAAAAAAACAAGCCATCAATACCTTTACTATTTTATTCGAATTACTAAACATTCTCTATATTAGCGAATTGACATAACAGATTAGACAGAGATCATGGGTTAGAGAAATGAATGAGGTGTTAGGCGTAGTGCAAAACTCTTTTAAGGAGTTTCCAATACCTCGGTTCCTCAACTTTCAACTTCCTGCTTAATGAACTTTTGTAGAACAGTTTTTAGGGCAGGTACACTGATATTACATTAGATTCATTGTTGGATTCATCACTTTCATCAACGCGGCAATAGTCAGGCATAAATTCATCCCCACTACAACTATCTGCTATTGCCCATAAAGAGACAGTCTCATTCCTCACATTGGAGATGAAAAGGACATTTCCTACAAAGGTCACTTCACTTCCTGGAGCAAGTGGTCCACTTGTGTAGGGATACCATAAATTTGCCTGGCCAATAACATCGAAGGCCACTGCGAAGGTACCTAGAGCCTCTGTGTATTCTAAAGACACTTTAAAGATATTAGCATCCGCATTACCTTGATTCTTAACGACAACGCGAATAGGTACTTTAACACCTCCGTCTGTTCCTACAAACCCACTACCGGTGGTCTCTAAAGTAGTGATAATTAGATCGGGTTTTTCTAAACCTGGTGTACATCCAGACATGATAAGGCCCAGACAAACAATTAATACTATTAACTTATAGATCTTCATTTTACCTCCTCCTTGTTATAGAATTAAAACTAAGCTGCATTACGCCTAACATAAGTTCATCTGTACTAATAAGATTACAATTACGGTTATTTCTAACCATATAAACCTTCTTTCTGACTTGTAATTTTATTTAATCATTTACTTAACCGTATAAAAAATAGATATATTATTTGTAGAGTTACTATTTATAAATTATATTATATCAAAATGGATAAAATTTAATTGATAATATTTTTTTCTAATTATTATTAGACTTAATCTTTAAAAATTTCTACAACCATTATATTAAATTATACTACAAGTCTATTTAAAAATCCTTCTTTTTCTGAAAAATAATTTATAAAAATAAAAAAACCCTTCAGCAAATGCCAAAGGGCTGGAAATTGTCTGATTGCTTACGCGATGAAAACATAAAAAATCAACAGAAGTTTATTTAATGACTTTATTTTCTTTTTTAGGAACCAAAACTTTGATCGCCCCTGGAATGATCTTGATATGAAGAGGAATTTTTTTTAATATCTCGCCATCACATTGAACCGTTTGTTTGGGGCTTGAGGAAACGCTGATATCTTTGCCTTGTCAGTGCTTCACTAATTCCAAATTGTCCGGACATTCCCGTTTAAGCAAGGTGACAACCATAAGCTTAAACAGACTAAGATTCACTTTTCGCACGACAATAACATCCAATAACCCATCGCTGACATCTATATGCTTATCGAAAGATATGTTACTAAACCCGAGATTTCCTGTATTAGTAATAATACATGTTAAACCCTGAACTTCGTGCTCTTGTCCATCGATTTTCAGATGGTAGACGGCTTTTTTAGTTATCTTTAATGCCGCGGCCGCTGAAAGAAGATAGGCAAAGATGCCCATCTTATTTTTGCTCTGGCGATCCGCGCCTTTGACGACATCCGCCTCAAAACCAAGGCTTATGCCTACAATAAAATAACGCTTATCAAACTGCCCCACATCAATGGTTTTCGTCTCTAGCGGGCCGTGGCTCAGGAGCGTACAGGCTTCTTTAAGGTTGGAGGGTATGCCAAGTTCAGTGGCCATGACATTCGCCGATCCTCCCGGTAAAATAACCAAAGGAATCTCTGAACCAATCAGACCGCTGATTGCTTCTCTGAGTGTGCCGTCGCCGCCGTAAACAGCGAGGGCATCGATTCCTTCTTTGACGGCAGCCTTTGCAAACTGGATCGCATCCCCCCCTTAGTGGGTAATTAATGCTTCCCATTTAATGCAAGCTTCTTTCATGGACGCATTGATAATAGGTAAGATAGATTCTCCAATTCCTGCGGCGGGATTAATAATGATGTGAATATTTTTTATTTTCTTTTCCATAGCAATTATCTTTTCTGCTAATATTTTTTTGAGTATGGATTCAAGTTTTTATATTTTATATATAATTTCTTAAATTATAATTATTGTCTGGCTCCCCTATCGTTTTCTAAATAGAACCAAATTATTTAAGATATGCGAAACATCTACAAATTTGAGGATTTAATTAAAATTCCCAATATACTACATTGAGTAATCTGTAAAATTGCCTACTAAAAATTCACAAAGTATTTAAGGGTGAAGTTGATGAAGGTATGGGTAATGAATGCCGGCCAGAATGATTTTCCTCGATAGGCAATATATCCGAACCACAATCCCATCGGAATACACATTAGTATCTCTATTTCCGGCTTTCCGATATGAAGAAGCACAAAGGGAACCATCTGTATAAGGATGCTTGCTTCTTTAAATCTTTCCTTAAGTCCGAACAGGAGAAAACCGCGAAGTATATATTCCCAGACAAAAAGAAGTGGAACCATTTGAGTAAAGAAACTGTAGTAATCAAAAGGTTTAGTATAATACTGATCTATAGAAGAAAAAAGAGAACCGATATACAATACCGGAATACCAATAAGAACCGTTATGGCTACGTAAAAACCCCATAACTTGTAATTTCCTATTCGGAGTCCAAAATCAAGAGGATTCTCCCTCAAGATAAATAAAATAGTGAAAACCGGAAGAATTGCATAATATACCAGGTAGTTTACTGCTAAAGATGCCCCTATTGGTCGACAAATGGCGAGAACAAGAAAAAGTGTCGACATACATAGAACAACTGCTTCCTTATAATTATTTTTAAAAAAAGAATGTATTTCACCTAATTCTTGCTTAAAGAGATTAATCATAATTCCTCCTTACCCGGATAAGCTAAGCCTATAGTAATTAAATTATACGACAAATCTTTCAAAAATCCTTCTTTTTTAAAATAATTCCAATAAAAAAACTCTTCAGCTTGATTGTTAAAGGGTTAGTTATTGTCTGGCTCCCCAAACAGGACGATTTTCGCAACTTATGTATAAGTGATGAAATTGAAAAAGTATATTAAAAGTTAGAAGAAGTAATGAGAATCTGTTAAGAACTTAAAAAAGGCAGAAGCTTCAATTAAGAAGTTCTGCCTTTTGATGAGCTTGGCTCCCCCTATTGGACGCTTTCAGAACTTTTAAGGGAAATATTACAACTGAAAATATTAGATTAAATCAATTAATTCTTAATTATTAGAGGTAATATCTAAAGATTAGAATTTATAAAATATTTATAAAAGAAAAGCTCTTCAGCAAAATGCTAAAGGGCTGGGAATTAGCAACTTGAATCCACAGTGTCCCTGTTTAATGCGAAAGTATCCTGCGATGACTTTCGATCTAGGCATGTTACATCTCCTAATCTCTCTGGGTATCATATGCGATCCCGGTAAAGATAGTTAAGAGCAGAGAGACAACAGCAAAGAAAAAGCTATTAGTGAATAAATCCGGGTTGTTCAGATCGAAGAAATACACCAGGATGACTGAGCCGATCACTAAAAACACGCCGTTTATTACAGTAATACCAAAAATCCACGGCCATAATGTGGCAAGGAAACGATGAAGGTTAACTGAGAGACGTTTACGCCACCAGATTGATGGCGCCTTGATCCCAGTTCCCGCCATGCCTGCCAAAATACCGATGATCGGAGGACCAACACCACCACCCACAAGAAGCATGATGACCGAAAGAAGAAGTAGGATGCGACCGCCGTTCTTCCTCTGAATAAAGGCAGTCGCCCAAATTATGACGATCAAAGAAACAATGATTGTGAGGATTCCTGTTACCAAAAGGTTAGGAACAATGGTTATTCCCGGCTCTCCGCCCATGTTGGTGGCAATAGGACCTTGCGTCCAGGAATATATCCAAATTCCGTCTGGAGCTACATTGCCCTGCAGGACTTCACCAATCCCATGGGTGAAACCCCCCAGTCCAGCCAGAACACCAAATATTGAGGCGACAATTCTTGCCGCACTGAAAGTGATTGAAGTATTTTTGTCTTCCATATTCATTTTCCTCCTTTTTATTTTTCTTAAAGCAAGCAAAGGGTTAATGTCTCAACAAGCTGACCCCTTTTTGTTATATTGTTTGAATTCATTTTTTTCTCCTTTTATTTGTTATTTAAATTGTCTTGTGCAGTTATTATGCAACATTTTTCCCCTTATGCATGATAGTTTAATATTTGGAAAAAAAATATTTCTTCTAACCACACCTCCTTATCTAAAACTTAATTTTTTTCTTTTCCCCCCTCTTTGCCCTTTTAAGGTGAAAGTAATAAGTGCTTGAGACTTTTTGATTATATTCGCCCCTTAATATTAAAAATCCTTCTTTTTTCGTAAAATATTTTAAAATAAAAAAGCCCTTCAGCTAAATGCTAAAGGGCTTGAAATAGTCAGGCTTCCCCTATTGGAAAGGTTTGGAACTTTTAAGGGAAATATTACAACTGAATGGGTGGAGTGACCGAAGGGAACGGAATCGGGTAAACGCTGTTATGTGCCGTTAATTCCGCTACGTTAGCCTTCAGCACGGATGCTGGCGGGGCTTCTATATTTTCTTTCCAATATAAAATACATACCCATAATATTCTTTATACTTATTATAAAGTTCAGCTCCATGCTTTTCGTATTTTACGAATTCTTCGGCAGATTTATTACCTTTGTATTTATCCAAAAATATTTTTTGTGCTGTTATTTCCGGAACAAAAAAATTGTCAATCCAGCAAATTTCAGGCAATATGAATGATGCCATAACAACATAGCCTGCTTTTTGCATTTGAGCAATTTTATTTGGAATGGTGTCTATTTCAGGATATGCTTCATTCCAAAAATCAAATATTTCTTTTGGCCGTTCTTCTGTAAACCATGATGCCTCAGTAACAGCAACATAGCCACCTTTTTTCAAAAACTTATTCCAATAATTCATACCTTTTTCAAAACCAATATTATATATTGCTCCTTCACTCCAAATAAGGTCTAATTCATTTAATTGAAAATCAAGTTTATCCATTGAACCAATAACGCCTTTAACTCTGCTTTGAAGATTCAATTTTTGTGCATTGTCATTTAGTTTGTCGATAAAACCAGGGAATAAATCAATAGCTGTAATATTCCCTGGAGTGTTTTGAGCCAAAACTATAGTTTGACCTCCAGTACCACAACCAAGATCAACAATGTTTGATTTTTCGTGTATATTATCAATAAAGCTCAATGCTTTTATTGTTGCTTCCTGGCTTCCTGGGCCTTGACGATCCATACTGGAAAAATATTCGCAAATTAATGCAATATCAAAATCGTGAATATTATGCTCTTCATCGCTCATTTCGTGTTCCTCCAAGATCTTCGTGATGCTATAGTTTATTATTTTATACAATATACTTTTACGGTGACATGGATGTCGCCGTTATAATTCCCTCCGAAATATTAGGAATTAATGGCATATAACTTGTTTATATCCGAACTCAGGCTTTTTTTAGTTTATACTTTTAATAGAATTTGTCAACATTTAATAAAAAATACGACAAAGTGTCGCCAACTTATAATTTGAAATGATTATAAAATAAGGATTTTAATTTGAGAGAAAATATTAAATGACGTGCTTTTACACATAAGATGACAAATATGTTTTTAATTCTAGTTATTAAGTTCAATAAGGCAGTTCCTCTTAAGATAAAATGATTAAATCCTTCTTTTCTTTAAAAATAAAAAAGCCCTTCAGCAAAAGGCCAAAGGGCTGGAATTGTCTGGCTCCTCGGGTAGGATTCGAACCTACAACCCTCCGGTTAACAGCCGGATGCTCCACCGTTGAGCTACCGAGGAAAGTCACAAGTAATTATACTCAAAAACCATATTCGAGTCAATAATTTTATAGAATTAAAAAATATATTTTTAAATATTTAGTTTAGTTCATTCTAAATAATCTTTTAATTTTTTACTTCTGCTGGGATGTCTCAATTTCCTTAATGCCTTCGCTTCAATCTGACGAATTCTCTCTCTGGTGACTCCAAACACTTTACCAACTTCTTCCAAGGTATGAGGATGACCAGAAGCAATTCCAAATCTCATTTCTAATACTCTCTTCTCTCGATAAGTTAATGTCTTTAAGACATCGTCTAACTGCTCTTTGAGAAGAGTATGAGAAGCAATTTTGGGAGGAGCTGGTGAGTCCTTATCTTCTATAAAATCTCCTAAATGGCTGTCTTCTTCTTTCCCGATTGGAGTCTCTAAAGAAACAGGTTCTTGAGCAGTTTTTAATATTTCCCTTACTTTATCTTTAGAAATTTCCATCTGTTCAGCTATTTCACCAATAGTCGGCTCTCGTCCTAACTCCTGTAAGAGATAGCGTGATACCCTTATTAATTTATTAATAGTTTCTACCATATGAACAGGAACCCGAATGGTTCTAGCTTGATCTGCTATAGCTCGAGTAATTGCCTGCCTTATCCACCAGGTAGCATAAGTACTAAATTTATATCCTTTTTTATAGTCAAATTTCTCCACTGCTCTTATTAAACCCATATTACCTTCTTGAATAAGATCTAAAAATAACATCCCTCTTCCTACATATCTTTTAGCAATACTTACTACTAATCTTAAATTTGACTCTACTAATTTTTTCTTAGCTTTATGATCTCCTCTTTGCATCCTGGTAGCTAAGTCTATTTCTTCATCTGCTTTTAAAAGTTTTATCTGTCCAATTTCCTTTAAATACATCTTTACAGGGTCATCTAATTCTAATTCTTTCGATATTTCTATTTCTAAATCAATTTCCTCTTTAGAGGTAGAACTTGTTTTATCTTGCTGTTCAATGCCTTTATCTTTGGCCAGCAAATTCCCCTCTTCTTCAGTTTCAACTAAATCAATTCCAGATTCACTAAGAATATCATATAAATATTCTATTTTATTTACATCTACAATATCATCTGCTAAAAATTTTTCTATTTTCTTATAAGTTAAGTAGCCTTGCTCTTTCCCTTCTTTAATTAATGCTTCGATTATCTTGTTTTTTCCCATTCCCCAAGCCTTCCTTCTTAAATGTAAAAATAAAATTACCTCTTTAAATAAATTTTAAAAGTAAATAAAAAATATTAATCTACTTTTGACTTTTTAACTGTTGACCGATTTTCCTTAATTCTTTTAAATCATTTTCTTCTATCTTTTCAGATTTTTTTATCTTTTCATCAAGCATTTTTGCTTTTTCCTCAAGATTTTTTCTCTCTTGAACTAACTTAAAATTATTTATAGTATCTATATATCCTGAGATTATTTTTTCATCAAGGGTTATAATTTCTTCCATTGAAATCTTAGAAATTAATTTTGCCGCTTTATCATTATCTAAATATTCCATAACTTTTTGAGAATCTATCTTTTTATCATCTTTTAAAATTTTAATAATTACTGCTACAATTTGTCGATGTAACAAGACTGAAAAATCTTCTACCTTCAACTTTTTTAAAACATTCTGAGCAATTTCTTCATCCTCTAACATACATCCAATGAGAATCTTTTCGGCTTTAACATTTCCGGACTCAGAATCCAGTCTAACAAAACTATAAGAAGAATCTTTTGACCCTCTCTGGTATTTTTTTAGTTCAATTAAAATTGCTTCTTCAGATAATTTTAGCTCTTCCGATAACTTTTTTATTTGAGCTCTCAACTCAATTTCATTACCTATTACACCCAGGGTAGGTAAAATTTCTTTAATAATTTTTACCTTTCCTTTTATAGTTTTAAGACTATATTTGGAATATAAAAGTTTCAGCTTATAATCTATTAAAGAAAGAGATTCTTCAATTAAAGTTTGAAAAGATTTTCTCCCTGCCTTAATTAAAAAATCCGCTGGGTCAAAACTTGGAGGCAAGTCTATTACTTTCACTTCCAGACCAGATTTTACCAGCAAATCTAAACTTCTTAAAGTCGCCATATTCCCTGCTGAATCTGCATCATAAGCGATCAAAACTGTATCTGTAAATCGTTTTATTAAGTCTATTTGTTTGATAGTTAAAGCTGTCCCTAAGGAAGCTACCACATTATTAAATCCATATTGCTGAGTTATTAAAACATCAGTATAACCTTCTACAATAATTGCACTATTGTTTTTCCGAATATCTTCTTTGGCAAAGTTTAAACTATATAAGTTGCTCCCTTTATTATAAATCAATGTTTCCGGTGAGTTTATGTATTTAGGCAAGGAATCATCTAAAACCCTGCCTCCGAAGCCTATTATCCTCCCCTGCAAATCAAAGATGGGGAAAATTATCCTATCTCTAAAATAATCAAGAAATTTTCCTTCTGTTTTGCTCTTTTTTATTAAGCCAACCTTAATTAAATCTTCATAAGAATAACCTTTTTTCTTTAAAAAATCCGTTAACACATCCCAGCCCGCAGAGGCATAACCTAATTTATACTTTTCGATAGTGCTATCGTTAATCCCTCTTTTTTTAAGATAATTTAGTATTTTTTCCCCCTGAGGAGTTCGAAATAAACCTTCTCGATAATAATTTGCTACTAAATTATTTAATTTAGATAGCCTTTCTTTTTTTCTATAAAGAATATTTTCTTTCTCTTCATTCGCAGGAAGAGATACACCCGATTTTTTAGCTAACATCTCTACCGCTTCAAAAAAGCTAACTTTCTCATATTTCATAATAAAATTATAAACATTCCCCCCTTCACCACATCCAAAGCAATGAAATAATTGCTTCTCAGGGCTAACCATAAAAGAAGGGGTTTTTTCCTCATGAAAAGGACATAATCCTCTAAATCCTTTCCCCGCTGCTTTTAAATGTACATACTCTGAAATTATATTTACAATATCACAACGATTTCTTATTTCTTCCAGTAAATCAGATGAAAATCTCAACTATAATTCACCTACATATTGTTATATTACCTAATTAACAATTATTTTTTTAAAAAACTCTCCAATTTTCCTTTGTATTAATATATTCTACATAAATTTCAATTTTCCTCTTTTTTTATAAAAATATTTTAAAAAAAATACTAGTTGATTATTCTCGATATAAATCAACTAGCTTAAAGCGATTTTCTTTATTTTTTAGAAAGAAATTAGTAAATAAAGTTTAAAAATTTAATTGTAAATATTCTTCTTTATAAATTTTTTCTTTTTGTTTAACTTTCCCATATCTTCCTCCACCTCCGGGACTTAACTTTAAAAGTCCCTTTCGGGCTAAAATTATATTTTGCGCAATTTTAAATCCAACCACCTGACTGATTTCCTGATATGAAGCCTTATGTAATATATTCATTTCGGTACCAAAATAATTAAATAATTTATTCAGTGTTTTTTTACCTATTCCAGGTACAAATTCTAAAGGAACCTGATGATAATAAGGTGGTCGATGAGGAGGAGAAAAAGATTGTTGATAATCTCCAATTTCTACAATTCGATCAAAAACACCTTTTACTATTTTATCACTCCCGCATTTTTCGCACTTATACACTGGTAGATTACTATCAGAAGTATAATTACAAATTTCACAAAAAGTTCGATGATATTTACCCAATTTAGGGTCGAGACCATAATTATCCGTTATCTTTCTTCCCTCTTTTCTCTGTAAGGCTAAAAGCATCTCCTTAAAATTAGCTTTCTCCAGCTCTATTATATTATATTCTCTACCAATCTTAGGTAGAGAATGAGCATCTGAATTAGTTAGAAAGGTAAATTTAGCCAGTTCTTTCAATCGGTCAGCAATTTCTGTATCTGCACTCAATCCCAATTCTATAGCTGGAATCTTTTTTAAGGTAGACCTACTAAACATCTCTCCTAATCTTTTTACACAATTCCCATAAACACTTTTATGGGGAGTAAAGGCATGAGCGGGGATTAAAATTCCCCCTAGCTGGTTTATAATTTGAAAAGCCTCTTGAGCACTAATTTTACAATTTTGAGAACTTAAACTTACATTCGTAACCAAAAGAGATAGAGCTTTACTAAATTCTTTTATATCTTCAAAATAGGGAAAATAAGCTATCTGATGGGAAGATCCCCCATCTTTTTCTTTAGTTTCAATCTCTGAACCTAAAATAATAGTTACTTTATCCTGATAAATTAAGCCTCCTTCTTTTAAAGGTTTCATTTCCCCATTATTAATTAATTGGGAAATGTCATCAATAACTTCAGGTGAAGCACAATCAACGATACCTACAATGTCAATCCCTTTTCTATACTTACATTCTCGAGCAATATTGGCAAAAGTTAATTCTCTGGAGGCAGTTATTTTTACAGGAGCTCCATTATTGCTTCTTCCAATATGTACATGTAAATCCATAAAATATTTCTTCATTTTTTAATTATAGCCTTATCCTTAGTGTATTATATATTGTAGTTATTGAGGGCGTATGCAATACGCCCCTACTTCTGGCTTCCGAATACTGGCTTCTGTCTTCTTCTTTCTTCGCTATATACTGTATACTCGATACTCGATACGAAATAAAGTATTCCTATGATCGTCTTAGCATCTTTAATAACATTTTCTTTTATTAATTTTAAAGCTTCTTTTAAATTAATAAGTTTGATTTTAATAAATTCATCTAAATCTTCTTTTTTATTTCTTTTTTCCAAATCTTCTGCTAAAAAGAGGGTAATTTTTTCATTGCAAAAACCGGGAGTGGAGAAAAAAGTTATTAACTTTTTAATCCTCCGGGGATAATAACCAGTCTCCTCTTCTAATTCTCTTCTGGCACAACTAACTAAATCTTCTCCCGATTCAACAGTTCCTGCTGGTAGCTCCCATAAAACTTCTTCGGCAGGTTTTCTGAATTGTCTAATCATCACTATATCTTTTTTATCGGTTAGAGCTAAAATAACTACTGCTCCAGGATGTTCCACTATTTCTCGAATAGTTACCCGCTCATCAGGAAGTTTTACTTTATCCTGACGAAGATTAATAATCCTTCCTTTATACCTATAAATAGAAGATAAAGTATTTTCCTGAAAAGAATCTTCTTTAGTCATCCAATTTTTCTCCGAAGGCTACAGTTTTTATAATAGATAGAATATATTCTGTGGCATTTTTTAATTCCTTAATAAGAATATATTCTTCAATCGTATGTACCTTTTCCATACCCACTGCTAAAACAACTGAAGGGAGACCTTTTTTATTAAATACATTGGCATCACTTCCCCCACCACTGGGACGTAACAATGACTGTAATCCTATATCTTTTGCTGCCTTCCTTGCTATTTTAACTACCTGATCATCGGGGGACAAATTGTAGCAATGGTACTCCCTATTAATTTTTACCTCTGCTCTCGCTTTAAATTCTTGAGCGGCATCTTCGGTTGTTTTTTTTAATTCTTTAGTATATTTTTCTAATTTTCCTTCATTTCTACTCCTGACTTCTCCCTTCAATATTACTTCATCAGGAATAATATTAGTAGCTTTTCCTCCTGAAATAATTCCAATATTGGCTGTAGTTTCCTCATCAATCCTTCCTAACTTCATCCGAGAAAGAGCCACTCCAGCCACCTGAATAGCATTAATCCCCTCTTCGGGATTCGCACCAGCATGAGCAGATTTTCCTCGAATAGTAAAGTCGAGAGAATTCTGGGAAGGGGCACTAATAATAATTTGTCCTACTTGCCCTCCCGCATCCAAAATAAAACCTATTTGGGCTTTTAATTGCGAAACATCTAAATTCTTTGCTCCACATAAACCTACTTCTTCACATATAGTAAATAAAATTTCTATATCACCATAGAGAATATTATTTTCCCTAATAAGATGGAGAGCTTCCAATATAGCAGCTATTCCTGCTTTATCATCTGCTCCTAAAATTGTTTCTCCTGTACTAATTATCTTTTCTCCTTCTCGAAGAGGATTAATATTTTTTCCTGGGACAACTGTATCCATATGAGCGGCAAACATAATAGGAGTAGCCACTTTAGTATTACCATTTAATTTAGCTATTATATTACCCGAATTAGCTCCTACCTTCTCACCAGCTTGATCTACTATAACTTCTAATCCTAAATTTTCTAATTTTTCTATTAAAAAATCAGCTATATTCCTTTCCTCTCTGGATATACTGTCTATCCTTACTAATTCCATAAAACTTTCTATCAATCTTTTTTCATTAATCATTAATTAATCCCCTTTCATAATTAGTATATCATATTTCGTATCTGGTATATCGTATCCTAGCGTTTAGTGTTTAGTGTATTAGGCAATACACCTCGCCCACGCACCATAAAACTATTTTTATCACTCTTTAACTAATTCTTCCCCTTGTTTCAATGCCTTTTTATTTAAATCTATCAACTTTTGGTTCCGTCCAGCCAGAGCCTTTTCTAAAGCCTTAAATATGGTTTTTAGTTTTACTACTCCAGATTTTTTAACATAGGTGCCCAAAGCAACCATATTGGCGACTCGTAAATTTCCTAACTTGTTAGCTATATCATTTGCTGGAACTCTAACTATAGCAACATCATCTCTGTTTACCTTTTGATCTATTAAAGATTCGTTTAATATTATTAATCCATCTTTCTGGACCGTTGCTTCAAATTTATCTAAAGATGGTTTATTCATAACAATAATTGAATTAGGATAAGGTACCACTGGAGAAGCAATTTCCTCAGAAGAAATTATTACAGTACAATTAGCCGTACCTCCTCTCATCTCTGGACCATAAGAAGGCATCCAAGCAACATTTTTTCCTTCTAACATTCCAGCATAAGCTAATAATCTACCCATTAACATTACTCCTTGACCGCCAAATCCGGCAATAATAACTTCTTCTAACATCTAAGCCACCTCCTCAGGAGTTCTAAATTCACCTAAAGGATAATAGGGAATCATATTTTCTTCTAACCATTTAGATGCTTCAATTGGGCTTAAACCCCAATTAGTGGGACAGGCAGATAAAATTTCTACCAAAGAGAATCCCTTTTCATCTAATTGTACTTGAAATGCTTTTTTGATTGACTTTTTAGCTTTTATTATATTGGCGGGTTTATTTAAAGCTACCCGAGAAATATAAGTAGCACTTTTAAGTGTGGATAACATCTCAGCTATTTTTATGGGATATCCCATAGTCTTTGGATCTCTACCATATGGAGAAGTTTGAGTTACTTGTCCCACCAAGGTAGTAGGAGCCATTTGTCCCCCAGTCATTCCAAAGATAGCATTATTTATAAAAATTACCGTAATATTTTCACCTCTATTAGCAGCATGTACTATTTCCGCAGTACCAATTGAGGCCAAATCTCCATCACCTTGATAAGTAAAAACTATAGAGTCTGGTTTTGACCTTTTAATGCCAGTGGCAATGGCAGGGGCTCTTCCGTGGGCAGCGCATATCATATCACAGTTAAAGAATAGATAAGCAAAGACGGAACATCCTACCGGACAAACTCCTATAGTATTTTCTCTAACTCCAAATTCATCTAACACCTCAGCTACCAATCGATGAGCAATGCCATGATGGCAGCCGGGGCAATAAGTAAAAGGAGTTTCAGTTAAAGATTCTGGTCGCCCAAATACTTTCTTCATAATATACCATACACCTCCAATATTCTTTTCAAAAAGGAATCTTTATTTAAATATTTATAAATATTTATTTAATTCTTTTAAAATTTCTATTGGTGTAGGAATTATTCCACCGCATCTTCCATAGAAATTAACTTCCGCCTTTCCATTTACTGCTAATTTAACATCTTCTATCATTTGGCCTAAACTCATCTCTACTACCAAAAATTTCTTTATCCTCTCAGCAGTTTTACTAATTATCTTTTCGGGGAAAGGGAATAAGGTAATCGGCCTAATCAATCCAATATTAATCCCTTCTTTTTTTGCCTTCTGAATTACAGTTTTTACAATCCGAGCAACTGTTCCATAAGCAACAATTATCAAATCTGCATTTTCTATATTTATGGATTCATATCTAACTTCATGTTCTTTAAGTTTTTTATATTTTTCATTTATTACTAAATTCATCTTTTCTAGTACTGAAGGATTCAAATCAAAAGAAACAATCCGATGTGGTTTTCTTCCTTTGCATCCGACTAAAGTCCAACTTTCTTTAGATGGTAAATCAACTTTTGGTCTTTCTTTGAATTCTACTGCTTCCATCATTTGCCCTAAAAGACCATCTCCTAATATCATTGCGGGATTTCTATATTTATCTGCTAAATCAAAAGCATCCATAGTTAAATCAACTAATTCTTGAACGGAAGAAGGAGCAAGGACAATTAAATGATAATCTCCATGTCCTCCACCTTTGGTAGCTTGAAAGTAATCACCTTGCGCTGGTTGAATATCTCCTAAACCTGGACCACCCCTCATCATATTGACCACTACACAAGGCACTTCAGAACAAGCAATATAGGAAATCCCTTCTTGCATTAAACTTATTCCTGGACTGGAAGATGAAGTCATAGCTCTTACTCCAGTAGAAGCAGCTCCATAGACCATATTTATTGCTGCTAATTCACTTTCAGCTTGCACAAAAGACGCATCTTTCATTTTCAATAATTTTTTCGCCATATAAGCAGTTAATTCGCTTTGAGGGGTAATGGGATAACCAAAATAATATCGGCAACCAGCACAAATTGCTGCTTCTCCAATAGCTTCGTTTCCTTTCATTAATATTTTTTCTGCCATTTTCTAACCTCCTGGTAATAAATCTAAGTTTAATTTTTAAATATTTTACTTATTTAAATACCTCAATCGCAACATCGGGACAAGTTAAAGCACAAAAAGCACAGCCGGTGCATTCTTCTGGTTTAATCTGTTTAGTAGGATGATAGCCTTTTTTATTAAAATTTTCGGACATAATAATAATGTGTTTAGGACAAGCTGGAATGCATAACTCGCATCCTTTACATCTTTCCTGGTCTATTATAATTTTTGCCATCCCATTTCCTCCTTATTTATAGAATTATTCCCAGGGCAATTTCATAAAACGTTTTATATAAAATACTGTTTCCTTAAAATTTTCAGTTTTGAGCTTTTGAGAAAATCGTTCATCTATACAAATAAATTTGAGGGGCAATTTTAATTTCTGTGCAGCTCGTTTTATTAATATATGTCCTTGCTTAATTATTTCTTCATCGGTTTGGGTGCTTAAATTAGGATTACTTACTACTCCGCTAATTTTTAGTCGAGATGTATTTTCTATCTCTTGGGCCATTTGTTTAATTTGGGGTATACTTTGAGTAAAAGGTCGGTAAGAATTTACAACCAGTAACATTTCATAATCTAAATCTCTAAGGAAAGATTTAAAGTTACCCAAAACGACTGTACCTATATCATCTCCTCCTACATCAAGAATCAAATGATAATCTGCATCTTGGATTAAACCTTTTATTTCGGGAGAAATTAGGGGTAAATCAGCATAAAATAATTTTCCTTCAGGAGCAATTACCTTTATATCTTTAAGGTTTAAGGCATCTTTCGCTTCTCGAGTTCTAAAATAAGGATTAACAATATCTAAATCTACAATAGCGACCTGACGGTAATTTTTTCGACAGTATATCGAATAATTAATAGCAATTTCTGTTTTTCCACTTCCAAAGCCTCCCACAAATATCTTTATACGTTTACTCAATATATTTTTTCCACCTCTTCACCTTTCAGAACTCTTAAGGTGCCATTACACAAAGCTAACATTTCTTCCTCGCCAGGATAGATCATAACTAAAGATAAAAAGCTTACTCTGTCTCTTATCATATTAATAAATTCATTGGCATAGGCTATTCCGCCAGTTAGAATAATAGCGTCTATTTGACCTTTTAATACTGTAGCTCCTGCTCCGATTTCTTTAGCTACTTGGTAGGCCATAGCCTCTAATATCAGCTTGGCTTTTTTATCTCCCTGTTTAATCCTGTTTAGCACTTCTCTAACATCATTAGTATTTAAATAAGCTACTAATCCACCTTTACCTTTTATCTTTTTCATAATTTCGTCTTTAGTAAATTTACCAGAAAAACAAAGTTCAACCAGGGCGCCAACCGGAACTCCACCACTCCTTTCCGGAGTAAAAGGACCTTCTCCATTAAGTGCATTATTAACATCAATAATCTTACCCTTGCAGTGTACCCCAACTGAAATTCCTCCACCCAGATGAGCTATAACAAAATTTGCTTTCTCATAATTTTTGCCTAAATCTAAAGCTGCTTTTCGAGCAACTGCTTTCTGATTTAAAGCATGGAGGATACTAACCCGTGGAATTTCTGGCATACCAGAAATTCTGGCAATAGGTTTCATTTCATCAATTACTACCGGGTCGACTATATAGGCAGGAATAGATAACTTTTTGGCAATTCCAGAAGCAAGTATTCCTCCCAAATTAGAAGCATGTTCACCGCTTACTCCCTTACGGAGGTCTTCTAACATCTTTTCATTAACTCGATAGCTTCCACTGGCAATAGGTTTTAGTAGCCCTCCTCTTCCCACTACCGCATCAAGAGTTGAATAGTCAATCCCCTTTTCTTTTAAGAAATTTAAAATTATCTCTAACCGAAATTCGTATTGATCGATAATCTTATGAAAAATGGATAATTCTTCATTGCTATGTTTAATCTTTTTTTCAAATAACAATTGTTCATTAGAAAACAAGGCTACTTTGGTAGAAGTTGAGCCAGGATTTACTACTAATATTTTATAATCTTTGGCCATAAAAATATCACCTTTCTTAGATCATCTGATTCGGTTTAATTTCAGTCATCTCACTCATTAATACTCCCAGAGCAATAGAATATAATTTTGATTGTGCACTGTCAGACCGAGAAACTAATACTACAGGAGCTTTTGCACCCAAAAGTAGTCCTGCTGGTACTGCTTTAGCTAAATAAACTAAACCCTTGGCAAAAATATTCCCTGCTTCAATATTTGGTACTAATATTATATCTATTTCTCCCGAAACTGGGCTTTCGATGCCTTTATGTAAAGCAGCTTCCTTAGAAATAGCATTATCAAAACCTAATGGTCCATCCACTATCCCCCCCACAATCTGTCCCCTCTCACTCATTTTAGATAAACAAGCTGCATCTATAGTAGCTGGCATATCAGGATTTATCAATTCCACTGCTGTAACAACTGCCACTTTAGGTTTTTCTATTCCTAATGAATGAGCGTAATAGATAGCGTTCTGAATTATCTGAGCTTTTTGTTTCAAATCTGGACTGATGCACATAGCTCCATCAGTCATAGTAAGTAGACGATCATAATTTTTAATCTCCAGGGTATAGACATGACTGAGTATTCTATCAGTTCGTAAACCAACTTCTTTATCTAAAACAGCTTTTAAAATTCTGGCAGTTCCCATCATTCCTTTCATTAATATAGAAACCTTTTTATTGCGGACTAATTCTACCGCACACCGGGCAGCTTCAGCTTTATCTATTTGGTCTATTATTTCGTAATTGGTAGGATCAATACCCATTTTATTAGCTATTTGAATAATTTCCTTTTTATCACCCACTAATATTGAATTAGTTAATCCTTCCTGTCGAGCAGCTTCCACTGCTCGTAAAACATCTTCAGCTTGAGCAGCAGCTACTGACATTTTTTTAGGTCCATAATGTTTAGCCTTTTCTAAAACTTCATTAAAAGTTCTTAACATTTTTCTTGTCACCTCTTTATTAAAAATTTACCAATTAGCCGATTTCCCAATTCACCAATTCGCCAATTTACCAATTGACCAATTTACCAATTCGCCAATTAAAATAGTGTCTGCCCGTAGGACAGGCGTCTCGCCTGTCTTCTTAATTCTTTCTTCTTCTTTTTTCTTTCTTTCTTTCTTTGCTATATAACTATATACTCGATACTCGATACTCGATACTAATTTAATTTTTAATTCTCTTCTTAATTACTTTTCCTAATCTTTTAATTCCTTCCTCAATATCTTCCTCTTTAGGGTAACAAAAACTAAGTCTCATCGTATTTTTCCCTTTACCATTGGCAAAGAATGCAGAACCACTCACATAGGCTACTCCCTCTTCAATTGCCTCAGGAAACATTTCATCCACATCTATATATTCAGGCAAGGTAACAAAAACAAAAAACCCGCCTTCAGGTTTAGTCCAGGAAGCTTCAGACGGAAAATATTTGCTTAATGCATTTAACATAACATCTCGTTTTTTTCTATAAATTTTAATATTTGATTCTATATTCTTATCTATATCGTTCTGACGGCAGTACTCATAAACAATTAATTGATTTAAAATAGTAGTGCACAAATCAGTTGCTTGCTTCATAATTACTATTTTTTCAATAATTTCTTTATCCCCTAAAACCCAGGCCAATCTTAGACCAGGACATAATATCTTGGAAAAGGTCCCTAAACTGATTACATAACCCTCATTATCTAAAGAATAAATAGAAGGAAGTGGTTCTCCTTCGAATCTGAGTTTGTCGTAAGGATTGTCTTCTAAAATAAATACTTCAAATTTTCGAGCTATTTCCAGGACTCTTTTTCGCCGCGGTAAAGACATAGTTACTCCAGCAGGATTTTGAAAATTTGAAATAGTATAGATAAATTTCACCTTTTGGCCTTCCTTTTTAAGTTGAGTAAGTGTCTCTTCTAAAATATCCACCTCTACACCTTCATCATCCATAGAAATACCCCTCATCTCTCCTCCATAACTACGAAAGGCATTTAAAGCTGCTAAATAACTGGGTAATTCTACTATCACTATATCTCCGGGGTTTAATAAAACTTTACTCACCAGATCTAAACCTTGCTGGGAACCCGATGTAATTAAAATATTATCTAACCCTACTTTTTTATTATCTTCAGAAAACCAATTTAATATTAATTCTCTTAATTCTGGTAAACCCTCAGTACTGCTGTATTGTAAGGCACCAGCACTATTTTTGGTTAATATTTGTTGGGTTACCTTGTTTATTTCCTTAGCCGGGAAAGTAGCAGGATCGGGCATACCACCAGCTAAGGATATAACATTAGACCTTTGAATTATTTTTAAAGTTTCTCGTATGGTTGAAGCCTTCATTCTCGAAGCTAAAACAGAATAAAATTCTTCAATATTTATCGACATTGTTTATACTCCTTTACATTTTTTATTTTTAAATACATTTTACTTATATTCCTGAGCCTCTTCTTCTCCTTTTAATACCCTGACTGTCCCTAAAGCCAGAGCTTTCATTTCATCAGTTCCAGGATATACAGTAATAGGAGCGATAAAATTGACCCTTTCCTTTATCCAACCTATAAAAGTCTTGCCTAATGCACCTTTATCTCTTGCTCCGTTTCCAGTTATAACTATAGCGTCTACTTCTCCTTTTAACACAGCTGCCATCGCTGCTATCTCTTTTGCTATTTGATAGGCCATAGCCTGATACAATAATTCAGCTTTCTTGTCTCCTTTACTAATTCTTTCTTCTACCTCTAAAGAATTGTTCGTTCCCAAATAAGCTACTAATCCACCCTGTCCGATAATTTTCTTTAACATTTCTCGGAGAGTATATTTTCCGGAGTAACATAGTTTTACCAATTCCGCACTAGGTAAACCCCCAGTTCTTTCAGGACTAAATGGTCCTTCTGCACTTGCATTGTTCACATCTATCATTCTGCCTTTACTATGAGCACTTACTGAAATTCCACCTCCTAAATGAACAACTACTAAATTAAGTTCTTGATAAGATTTCCCTAAATCTTGAGCCATTCTTCTTGCTGCTGCCTTTAAACTAAGAGCGTGACCTAAACTTTCTCTTTCAATCTCAGGCATTCCCGAAATTCGAGCAATCGGTTCAAACTCATCAACTGCTACTGAATCAACAATAAAAGATGGCACTCCCGCTTTTTGGGCCAGATCATAAGCAATAATTGCTCCTAAATTTGAAGCATGTTCTATCCGTGGCCTTTCTTTTAAATCTTCCACCATTAATTCATTTATTTGGTAAGTTCCACTATGAACCGGTTTTAAGACTCCTCCTCTGCCCACTATCGCATCTAAAGAATTGATTTCAATGTTTTTCCTTTTTAAAAAATTAATAATTATTTCTGCTCTAAATTCATGCTGATCGGTTATTTTTTTATACTTCGACAATTCTTCTAAGCCGTGTCTGATTATTTCTTTATCCAATAATTTATCATCTTCAAAAAGAGCAATAGCTGTAGAAGTTGAGCCAGGATTTATTACTAATATTTTTAATTTTTTATACATATATATCTCCTATATACTTCCTATATCTTTTATTAAAGCAATTTCTATGCCAATTTATAGTAAAAAATAAAATAAAAAAAAATAGCTTTTGCTGACTAAAAAAGCTACTTTTTTAAATAAATCAAGATATTACTTTCAAATATTTATTACCCTTTTTTGCATATTTTTGCATTTATTGCATATTTTGTTAATAATTACCTACTTTCGCAGGAAGGACAGAGGTTTAATTTATTAAATCCATTAAGTATTTTAGTTATGTTCTTAAGTTTTTCGCTTTTACTTGCATTCATATATCTTTTTGATATTATACTTTTTAATCTTGTAATAAAAACTCCTCAGGCTAATTCCTAACTTTTTTGCGGTCTTTAAACTGTCCCCATTGGTAGACTTCAATGCATTTATTAGGGCAATCCTTTCTGTAAGGTCCTTTATATTTTTTAGATTATTTTTACCCAAATCAAAATCAGCGAAATGACTAGTCTTAGAATCACTAATCAATTTTTCTTTAATTATTCCCACTTCATATAAATCGATTAAAGGAGGAATATGTTTGGGTAAAATTAATTCTTCACTTAATTTCATATTTATTACTGCTCTTTCAATAACATTTTCTAATTCTCTAACATTTCCCGGCCAGGCATAATCCAATAATATATTTAGAGCTTCTGGCAAAATCCCTTTTACATTCCTACCAAAATCTTGATTATATTTTCTAATCAGATTATTTACTAAAAGAGGCATATCCTCCTTTCTTTCTCTTAAAGGGGGGATATAAATAGGAATAACATATAATCGATAATAAAGGTCTTCCCTTAATCTTCCTTCTTTTACAGCATTTTTTAAGTCAATGTTGGTAGCAGAGATTATTCTTACATCTACATTAACCGGACTCCTCCCTCCTACTCTTATAATCTCTTTTTCCTGAAGAACTCTCAACAATTTAGCCTGTAAATTCAAGCTCATTACTCCGATTTCATCTAAAAATATAGTTCCTTTATCAGCTTCTTCAAATAATCCTTTTTTTCCAGTTCTTTTAGCGCCGGTAAATGCCCCTCCCTCGTAACCAAAAAGTTCACTCTCCAATAGAGTATCCACTAAGGCAGAACAATTCACTCGGAAAAATTGTCTATTATTCCTTTTACTGGCATGGTGGATAGCATGAGCAAATAATTCTTTCCCAGTTCCACTTTCTCCCTGAAGCAAAACAGTTGCTGGCGTCTGGGCAGCTTTCATCGCTTGTTCTTTAGCGATAATCATACCCCTACTTTCCCCGACAATATCTGCAAAAGTATATTTTGATTCTAAATGTCTAACCCTTTTTTTAACTCGCTCTAACTCTTCATTTAAATATTTAATTTCAGAAACATCGTGAATTACTGCCACGCTGCCCTTTAACACTCCATCTACTATAACTGGAGCAACATTCACTATTACTTCTTTACGGTTAGGACCCACTCTCATTCTCACTCCATGTACTGGTTTCCCGGTCCTCAGCACTTTTAAATGCATACTTTCTCCCCCATCAGCAATATCAATAGTAGGTGATTTCCCTAATACATCTTCTTCGGTTAAACCGGTAAGTCGGGTATAAGCAGGGTTAATGATAGTATGCAAACCCTTTTCATCTACTACGGAAATAGCATCATCAGTAGAATGGATTATGGATTTTAAAGTACTCTGAATCTCTTTTTGTTTAGTAATTTCTTTTAACCACTTATCTTTATTTTTATTATCTTTTTCATTCATAAATACCGCTACCTATTGTTTATTACCTACTTATTCTACCAGTCATATTAGTTAGTTATTTATTCACTACCGCTATACGCTATACGCTAGATTTATCTATTTAACATTTTTTGGGCGTGCTGGATAGTAATCTCACTAACCTGATTGCCATCTAACATACGAGCAATTTCCTGGATTTGTTCTTCCCCCTTCATTTCTTTTAAACTTATCCCGGTCTGATCATTTAAAACATATTTTTCAATATAAAAATGCCTCTTGGCTCTACAAGCTATCTGAGGCAAATGGGTTACACAAATTATCTGTCTACTCTCAGAAAGATTCTTCAATTTTTGAGCAATAACCTCACCTAAGCGCGCCCCTACTCCACTATCGATTTCATCAAAGATCAAAGTGGGAACTTGATCGACTTCGGAGAGGATTGATTTCAAAGCCAGCATAATTCTTGATACTTCTCCTCCCGAGATAATCCGAACCAAAGGGCGCAGTCTTTCCCCGACATTGGGAGAAATTATAAACTCAATATCATCAATACCTTTAGGGCCAATCTTATATTTTTTGCTATCTATTTCTATCCCCTCATTATCTTCATAATGATGGATAGAAACTTTAAATTGACACCTCTTCATATTTAAATCTTCTAATTCCCTCACTACCATTTTCTCTAAATCCTCAGCAATCTTTCTCCGGTTTAAGCTTAGGTTATGGGAAATATTAGAAATCTTATTTTCCAAGGAATTAATTTCTTCTTTTAATTTTTCAACCCTATCTTCACTATAATCAATAGTTTCTAATTCCTGATGTATTTTTTGGCGATATTGTAATATTTCTTCTATGGTAGAACCATACTTACCTTTTAAAGTATTAATCAGATTTAATCTTCCTTCAACTTCTTTTAACTTTTGGGGATCTAAATCTATCTTATCTTTATATTTTATAATCTCATTAACGATATCCTCAAGTTGATATCCTATTACTGTTAAATCTTCTTTTATCTTTCCTATCCGTTGGTCTAAGGAAGCAATTTCCCCCAAATCTATAGATACTTCATTTAAAGAATCTCTTAATGAGGGCTGTTCTAATCCACCTTCGTAGAGAATGAAATTTGCTTTTTCCATCGTCTCAATAATTTTCTCCGCATTTCTTAATACCATTTCTTCCTCTTCTAAAACTTTATCCTCATTTCTAACTAAAGAAGCTTTATCTATTTCATCTAATTGATATTTTAAAAAATCTATCCTCTTTAAATTATCTTCTTTATTTCTTATCAATTGAAATAACTTCTCTTTCTTATCTCGCCACAATCGATAAGAACCAAACAATTCTTTTCTAAATTTTATAATTTCATCTCCTCCCAGATTATCCATCAAATCTATATGTTTAGAAGGATCTAAAAGAGATTGATGATTATGCTGGCCGTGTAAATCAACTAAAAAATTCCCTATATCCTGAAGCATAGATAAATTTACCAACCTCTGGTTAACCCAGCACTTATTCCGTCCTTTCCTACTAACTTCCCGCCTAATAAGTAAATTCCCTTCTTCATCGACAATTTCCATATCCGGATTTAAATTACTTATTATCTCTTTCTCTTGTGGAGTTAATAGAAACAGTCCTTCTACTATTAAACTATCTTCCCCATCTCGAATTAAATCAGAAGCGGCATAGCTTCCTAAAATTAAATCTATTGCTTCTATGATAATGGATTTCCCCGCTCCAGTTTCTCCAGTTAAGACATTTAATCCTTCCTCAAATTCTATATTCAATTCTTTTATTAAAGCCATATTTTTTATATTTAATTGAAATAACATCTATTTCTATATCCACCTAATTATATTAGGTTACCTTAATTATTTATTTACCTGGCCACTCCATCTTAATTTTTCCCGTAAAATAGCATAAAAACTTTTCTCTTTAAAAGCAATTAATCTGGTTTTATAAATAGATTTTTTTACTATTACTTCATCTTTTGGTTCTAAAGTAAAACCTTCCTGACCATCTATAGTAACCATTACCTCTTCCTCACTCAACTCTAAAGTTATTCTTACTTGATCATTTTCACCAATAATTAAAGGTCGAGCAGATAGGGTATGGGGACAGATAGGAGTAAGTATCATAGAATTTATATTAGGATTAACAATGGGACCACCGGCAGAAAGAGAATAAGCCGTGGAGCCAGTAGAAGTAGAAATAACTAATCCATCTGCAGAATAGGTGATAACATAATCATCATTAATATAAGTAGCTAAAGAGATTAGGCGAGCAAATGCCCCTTTGCCAATAACTATATCATTTAAAGCAGTAAATTTCTTAATCTCTTTTTCTTTTCTTTTTACTATACAATCTAACATCATTCTCTCATCAAGGAAACATTTTCCTTGATATATTTTTTCTAAAAATATTTCCAGGTTATCGATACCGATTTGGGTTAAAAAACCCAATCCTCCTAAATTCACTCCAAAGATTGGAATCCCATCGGTAGCAGCTATTTTAGCCGCCCTAAGTAGAGTTCCGTCTCCTCCTAAAGAAATTATCAAATCCACTGAGTTAAAGAATTTTTCGTTAGTGCAGCTAAAATCTTTTCTTCTAATTCCTTTATCCTTATCTCCTTCCACATAAACTTTTATCTTTTTAAAACTTAACCAATCAACTATCCAATTAGTTATTTCCTGAGCTTTTTCTTTTTCGTAATTAATCACTAAACCCACACTATTTAATTTTATCTTCATCTATATCCTCACTTGAAGCAAATAATATAAAACTAAAGTAAAAATTGCTCCTGCTAAGAAATATACTATCTTTATCAGCCATTGACGAAAGGTTATTTCGAATTGAAACTTAACCTCAGAGATACTCTTATTTTTCATATTTAATAAGATAATACCATTGGGTTGATAGGCAAGATAATATTCCAACATCTGTCTTCGGGTCTCTCGGTTAGTAATATAAGGGACTTTCTCTCCGCTTTTAACTTCTACTACATAAACTTTTCCCCTCTTTCTAACCAGGTAGTCTATTCGCACTAAATATCGATGAATCTTATCTCCAATGCTAATATGGAGTGGTTTACTTTTTTGAGCATCTATGATGGTATAACCTTTTTTTCTTAATATTTTTTCTGCTTCTTTTTCTGCCTGTCTGCTTTTAGAAAATCTCTGCTTTAATTTTTTAGTCCTTAACCAATTAGTTATTTTGAGATACAGAATCAGGCAAATTATCCCTCCACCAATAATTAAACTTAAAATTAAAACTCCATTTTCACTTATATTCAAGAATTTCACTCCAATAATCTCTTACTTTAATTTAACTTCCTCATCCACTCCTCTGCTTTATAAAATTAAATATTATTTAACCAGATTATAATATATTATTTTTTAAGAGAAAGTTCTTGGTGAGCTTGATCTACTACTTCTTCAATTAAATGAGGGAAATAGCTTATCTTCTCTTTTTCAGAATTTTTGGTTAAATAGATAAGATATTCAATATTGCCAGAAGCTCCTTTTAGAGGAGAAAAGGTCAATCCTTGAATGCTAAAACCTAACCTAAGGGAAACTTCTACGACTTTTTTTATTACCATCTGATGAACCTCTACTTTTTTTACCAATCCACCTTTTTGAACGAACTTCCGACCTGCTTCAAACTGAGGTTTGATTAAAGCTACTACCTCTCCTTTCTCCTTAAGTAAATTATACACTGCTGGCAAAACTTTATCCAAGGAGATAAAAGAGACATCTATAGTAGCCAATTTAAATAAACTATCGAATTTATCTGCAGTAAGATATCTTATATTGGTTCTATCCATAATTACAACTCTTTGATCTTTCTGCAGTTTCCAGGCTAACTGTCCATAACCTACATCTATACAGTAAACTTTTTCGGCTCCAAACTTTAAAAGGCAATCGGTAAAACCTCCCGTAGATGCACCAATATCGATTGCTCTCTTCCCTTTAACCCAAATATTAAAAAACTTTAGGGCTTTTTCTAATTTTTCTCCACCTCTACTTACATAAACAGTCTCTTTCTTTAATACAGAAATACTACTATCAACCTTAACTCTTAGCCCTACTTTAGTGACCCTCTCTCCTTCTACTAAAACTTCTCCAGCCATTATAGCCCTTTTTGCTTTCTCTCTGGTAGCGAAAAATTCCTTTTCCACCAACAATATATCCAAACGCTCTTTTACTAATTTCTTCAAACCTATAAATTCACCTCAGACCAAAATTTTGTTTATTCCTTCTATTAAGTTAAAAATTCAAATTACCATATAATATACAAGCCATTATAATTCCTATAAAAGCCCCTACTATAACTTCAAAGGGAGTATGTCCAATTAATTCTTCAAAATTTTTATCTCTGATCTTTCTTTCTTCAAAAAATTCCAGGATAATTTTATTTAATACTTTAGATTGTTCACCGGTCTCTCTCCTTACTCCGGCAGCATCGGCCATAACAATAAAGGAAATTACTAAAGCTAAGGCAAATAAAGAAGAATCCCAACCTTCCCTAAAACCAATGGTAATTGTCACACACATTGATAGGGCTGAATGGGTACTCGGCATTCCTCCTGCCCCAAAAAATCTCATCATATCCCACTTTTTTTCAGTAATATAAAATATAAATAGCTTTATAGCCTGATTTAAAATCCAGGTTATAAGGGCAATTAGGATAATCTTATTTTTAAAAATTAGAGAAAAATTGATGATACTAATTTTTATCTTCCCTTCCTATTTTAGCTTTCATTATTCTGGCAATTTTATGGTTTAATCCAATCTTCATCTCTAAGAAGAGGCATACTGATGTCTACGTGACCTACTAAGCTATTCCTCTCATTTCCCTCTACTAATATTTGAACACCTTTAATCGGGGAAATTTCAGTTAAACTATTTACTATAGAATAAACGGTCATTAACTCACCGCTACTACCTCCGGGATGGTTTTTAAATACTTCCTCAGATAGATCTACATAAACGATATCATCAGCAATATATACTTCATTAACTCGAGTGCCTTCGGGAATTGTAGAATAGAGGTCGGAACTGTCTGGACCTTTTATAAGCTCAACAACTACTTGTTTGGCTAAAGAAGTAGTTTGGGGTATTTTTCTTTTTTCAGATACTAGATACATCGCTTGAGAATCAGAAAAATAAAGATTAACTTCTATCATCTCTCCTGGTACAGTTTGAACTTCTTCTTTCTTTTCTTCTTCGTAAGGGACTTCTTTGATAACTACAGGTTTTTCTTTATATTTTTCTTTAAGAGGAGTAATAATAAACTTATTAAACATTATATAACTAAAAATTATAATTACCATTAACACCAATAATCCAAAGATAAAATTTCTTCTTTTTCTTTTTTTTCTTAGCTCTCTATTTATAGCCATAATAATTTACCTTACATCTCATTAGAAATATTTTTTATATAATATATTATTGCGTCATACAAGGCTTGGGCAATTTTTTGACTAAATTCATTGTTCTTTAATAATTTTTCCTCTTGAGGATTAGAAATAAAAGCAATTTCCACAATAACTGCTGCCATATTCACTCCCTTTAATACTACAAAAGGAGCTTGCTTTACTCCCCTATTTTCCAACTTAAGATATTTCAACAATTCTTTCTGCACAATATCAGCAAAATCAAGACTATATTTAATATTGGCACTCTCTTCCAAGTCACCGATGATTGAAGCTAAATCAGTATCTATCTCTGGGTGAGCCCTGCTAGCTCTGTTCTCTCTATCAGCTACATCTTTAGCAGAAGCTCCGATATATTTGGAACTTAGTACAAAAGTTTCAGTCCCTACCGCGGTAGGACGATTATTTAAAGTTGAATTAGCATGTATACTTACAAATACAAAACCATTCTTCTGATTAGCAAAATTTGTCCTATCTTCTAAAGAGATAAAATCATCTTTATATCTGGTTAAATAGGTGGGAATACCTGCTTTCTTTAAAAGTTCTTCTAAATGAAGAGCAACTTTTAAAGTAACCTCACTCTCCTTTAAGCGGGTAGGTCCGATTGCTCCTGGATCACTACCTCCGTGCCCGGGGTCAATAATTACTACTCTTTTGCCGGTTACCTTAGGTTCAGGAACAGGTTTTTCTTCAGGTTTAGGAGGAAGAGTTTCGAGCAAAGGTTCGCTTTTCTTCTCTGGTCTAAATATATCTATTACTACTCTATCGGGGTCGGTAAGACTAAAAATATTATATTTGACTTCCTGGTATAGATCAAATACAACTCTAGTAACTTCCTCATTAAATTGAGCTGTTCTTACTGTTTTTAATATGCCATCATTTATCTCTATCTCTTTAAACGTATCTTCTAATTTTAGAATAGAACCAATTATATCGATAAAAATTTTATCCGGATTGGTTAATTTATTTGCTTTAAATTCAGTTTTTTCAGATAAGTCTATTACTATTCTAGTCTTATCAGAATCAGAATAACTTCTAACTTTTAACAAATAAGGTCTTATAGTATTAATAGATAAAGTCTTAGCTTGATTATCCCATTCAACTTCTACTGAGGTAATAATTTTAATCACTTCTAAGGGAAGCATTACTCGATTATCAATAATTTTAGCTGGCGTTTTCAGAGGAATTATTTTTCCATCCATTTCTAAAGAAAGTTCATCAATTACTAAACGAACTATATGATTATCAATATTTATAGTTAATAACTTTAAAGTGGGAAACCAGGTAATCCTTCCACCTAAAGCATCTACTATATTACGAGCGGGAATAAATATTTGATCATCTTCCATAATTGAAAGAACATCTAATTCGAGAGGTTTATTGTCCATTAATATTTTTATTTCTGAAGACTGAGCCAAAGCAGAAGAAAGGTGGAATAAAATAGTTAATCCTACTGCTATTAAAATTAAGTAATGTATTTTTTTCATAAAACTTGTTCTATTCCTCCTGAATTAAATATCTAATCATTAAAACTTTTAAAATTGCTACTAAGGGGACAGCTACTAATACCCCTAATATTCCTAATAACTGACCACAGACTAAAATAGCTAAAATTACAGTTAAAGGATGGAGACCCAATCCTTTACCTAAAATATTAGGTTCAAGAAATACAGATTCAATCTGATTGACCAAAACAAATAATCCTAAGATTATTAATAATATCCACCATGGTTTACCAAGAGCAAAAATTAAAGCCAAAACCACGCCAATAATTGGTCCTAAATAGGGAATAAAGTTGAACGCTCCACTAACTATTCCGATAATTAAAGCAAATTTTAAATTTAAGATATACAAACCTATACCAATTAAAGCCCCTACAATAATACAGATTATTATTCGACCACGAATAAACCCACTAAGAATATGATCTATCTCTTCTATTACTTCTTTAAATTCTTCTTTCTTTTTCTTTGACACAAAAGTATACAAGTTTTCTTTAAATATTAAAATATCTCTTAATATATAAAACAAAATTAAAGGAACAATTACTATTCCAAAGGTAATACTAGAAACTATATTAGATAAATAAATTATAATCTCTTGAGAAAAACCTAATGCATTTTTTTGAAGTTCAGATAGACTTTCTTTAATTAAAGTTGCTACATCAGCAGGATTTATAAATTTCGATAGTTGAGGTTTCAAAGATAAAATGATAGTTTGGTACTTTTCAATAAATTTTGGAATTTCACTATATAAAATATTAAGTTGATTAATTATACTTGGAATCACAAAAAATATATTTAAAATTAGCAAACCAATTATTATTGCAATAATAATAATAATAGCCAATATTTTAGGAGCCTTTTTATTAATAAGATATTTATAAAGCGGCTCAAAAAAATATGCTAACATTAATGCAATACTAAAATATATAAATAGCCACTTCAGTCTATTTAATACATAAACTAAAATTATTAGACCAATAACCGTACTGATAATAAAATTTAATCTCTTATCTTTTATAAATTCCATAAATAATTTTCCACCTAAAATATTCTTTTACTTATCTATTTATAACAGATTAGCTCAGATTATTCAATTTTTTTATATTATTTCCACCCCACCTTTGCCCTATCCTGTCCTTGCAAAGGTAGCACTTAGTATTACTTGAGGGCTACCCGAAGCAATTTCCTTAAATTTCCCCCTCATATATATTCTACATCCCCCTCAAATTATCCTTCTTTTTTAAATTTAAAAAATAAAAAATCTAATTTCGTATCCCGTCTCTCTCCGGTTATAATCTTTGCAATATATTTCCCCTCTTCTCTCGCGAGAGAGGGTCAGGGTGAGAGGGAAATAGAATAATACTTATCACCCTAATATTTATTGACAAACTGGGGGGTAATATGATAAAAATATTATGCGTATTGCATTTTGCAAGCTAAAAATATAAGAGTAAATAGTAAATTGCGAAATAAATAATAAGTGGGTAAACCTAATAATGAATGATATGGAAAGTAACTTTAATAATATTATTAAAGTTAAAAGTTTGGGAAAGAAATTTGGCGATTTAGAGGCAGTTAAAAATATTAGCTTCGAAGTTAAAGAAGGAGAGATATTCGGATTTTTAGGACCTAACGGAGCCGGAAAAACTACCACCATAAATATGCTCTGTACCATGCTCAAGCCAAACCATGGTACAGCCTCCATAAACGGTTATTCTATCCTCACCTCCTCCAACGAAGTAAGGAAAAGTATTGGAATTATCTTTCAAGAAAATACCCTGGATGAAAAACTTACTGCCAATGAAAATCTTTCTTTACATTGCCGCTTTTACAGAGTTCCTAAAAAAGAAAGGGAAAATAGAATAAAAGAAGTACTTGATATAGTAGAACTTGGTGACAAGAGATATAAAATCGTGGAGACTTTTTCTGGAGGCATGAAGAGAAGATTAGAGATTGCTCGGGGACTACTACATTATCCGAAGGTACTTTTTTTAGATGAACCTACTATTGGGCTTGATCCTCAAACTCGAGCCCATGTTTGGGAATACATTTTAAAACTTAAGGAAAAAGCCGGCATTACGATTTTTTTAACTACTCATTATATAGATGAAGCAGAAATATGTAATAGAGTAGCTATCATTGATTATGGTCAATTAATTGCTTTAGATTCTCCTGACGAACTGAAAAGTAAAGTAGGTGGAGATATTGTTGAAATTATTACCTCAGATAATGAAGCTGCCAAGAAAGAAATAGAAACCAAATATAATAAAGAAGTAACTGAAAATCATAAAGTTATTTCTTTTAAGGTGGATAAAGGTAATAGATTTTTAATTAGTTTTATAAAAGAGTTTCAAACACCCATTAAAAGTATTAATCTAAGAAGACCTACTTTAAATGATGCTTTCCTAAAATTAACCGGCAGGCAGATAAGAGAAGAAGAAGTTTCAACAAGAGATCTAATGAGAAAAAGAATGCGAATGCATTAGGAGAAGATAAAATGGAAGAAATTTTTGCCCTTTGGCAGAGAGATATATTGAGATTTTTTAGAGATAGAGCCAGGTTTTTTGGTTCTTTTGCAATGCCTTTTTTATTTTTAATTATTTTTGGAAGTGGAATGAGTGGAGCTATGACTTCTATGTTTAGAGGAGGTAGTG
>Ga0315294_10000042_pt1 | contig 124783 bp, 132 predicted proteins | sample YL17G13_40_MG_FD_203626 | JGI IMG/M metagenome (GOLD analysis project Ga0315294, IMG submission 203626) | Sediment microbial communities from Yellowstone Lake, YNP, Wyoming, USA - YL17G13_40 | ecosystem: Environmental > Aquatic > Freshwater > Lake > Sediment | place: USA: Wyoming | collected...
TAATTACGTACAGATTTACAATGAGATAAGACCACATGAAAGTTTAGGATTATTGACACCGATTGAGATGTTTAACAAGTTAAAATTTGGCACCTTAAATTCGTAAGATGTATGCAACCTGAACAAACACTTTACAGTATATATCTTTTTCTCTACAATAAAGAAATAAAGATTATTTAGAATGGACATCAATTACAAATATAAAAGACCAAAACCATTTATCTTATTAATTTTAGACGGATTAGGTGTTGCCCCACCAGGCCCAGGTAATGCTATTACTTTATCTAAAACTCCAAATTTAGATTCATATTGGTTTAAATACCCGCATTGTTATCTGCATGCATCAGGAAGTGCTGTAGGGCTGCCATCAGGAACAAACGGTAATAGCGAAGTTGGACATATGAATATTGGGGCAGGTAAAGTAGTGTTTCAAGAACTTCCAAGGATAGATAATGCTATAGAAAACGAGACTTTCTATCAAAACACGGCCTTTTTAAAAGCTGTTAACCATATAAAAAAAACAGGAGGTAAAATTCATCTTATAGGACTAATTAGCAGAGGAAGGGTGCATTCTGCCTTAGAACACGCATTTGCCTGTATTAAATTATGTAAGAAACAAGCTATTAGCGCAGACAAATTATTTATCCATGCTTTTACTGATGGTAGAGATACACCCCCAAAAAGTGCTTATACTTATTTAGATGAACTTGAAGCTGAATGTGAAAGAAACAAAATTGGAAAAATAGTATCTATTGTAGGCAGATTCTATGCTATGGATAGAGATGAAAGATGGGATAGAACCAAATTAGCTTATGAACTTCTTACACTTGGGAAAGGGAAATATTTCAAAAACTGGAAAGAAGCTTTAGAAAACGCTTATAGCACTAATGAATCCGATGAATATATTTACCCAAGAGTTATTTTAGATGGAAGCAATAAACCATATGGACAAATAGAAGCCAATGATTCAGTTATATTTTTTAACTATCGGCCAGATAGGGCTATTCAATTATCCAAAGCTTTTATAGAAAAGGATTTTCATAGTTGGGAAAGAGGTTCAGCAATTCAAAATTTATTATTTGTTGGAATGAACGAGTATGAAAAAGGAATACCTGGGTTATCTGCATTTCCTCCTGAAGATATTAAACTTCCTTTGGGTCGAATAATCTCTGAAACAGGTATGAGGCAATTAAGAATTTCTGAATCTGAAAAATTTCCACATGTTACATACTTTTTTAATGGCGGTAGCAATATGCCTTATAATGGAGAAGACCGTATAGAAATTCCTTCACCCAAAGATATAACAACTTATGATCAAAAGCCAGAAATGAGTATTCAAGAAGTTGCCAAAACAATAACAAATAAAATAAGGGAAAATACTTATGATTTTATTGTTGCTAATTTTGCTAACCCCGATATGGTTGGACATACAGGGAATCTTGAAGCTGGAATAAAAGCTGTCGAAGTTACCGATAAATGTACAGGAATATTAGTTGATACTACCTTATTTATGGGAGGCAGCATCATAATTACATCTGACCATGGCAATGCTGAAGAAATGATAAACCTTCAAACAGGTAAGATTGACACTGAACATTCCACAAACCCTGTACCATTTATATTTATTAGTCGTGACATTGAACCGAGGGAATTAAGTTTAGGTATTTTAGGTGATATAGCTCCGACTATTCTTGCTGTCTTAGGAATACAAAAACCAAGTACAATGTCCGGAAGGAATTTATTAGCTTAATTTTTATATAATTAAAGCAATGAAATTAACTCAATTAGAAATAAATAAGATGATAAAAATAGCAAGAGAGACTGCTAAAAATGCCTTTGTACCATTTAATAAACATCCATTTGGGTCATCGATTCTAACCTCAAAAGGAAACATTTATGGGGGATGTAATATTGAAAATAGTATATCCGGACTTGGTATATGCAGCGAAATGACTGCTATAAATCATGCTATATCCCATGGTGAATATGTATTTAAAGCATTATGCCTCTACGATAAGAAAAAACAGTATAGCTATCCATGCGGAGCCTGCAGGCAGTATATTTCACAATTTATACAAATATCAGGTAAAAATATCCTAATTATCACATCATCACCATTAGGTTATAAACTGATAGATTTTGAAAAGTTATATCCATTTGCTCACTTCAATAGAACTGACATCGCATCAGTTAAAAATTACGCTAAATAAGTTTTTATTGACTCATATTAATTTTTAAGTTATTCTGTAATAAGGATTATCTTATGCACTGTCTTATATATGAAAAACCTGCTCAGTACGATTATCGACATGATGTTATTTTGCTTGCTTATAGTTATTCTTATTACTCCATTACTTGTATCTTTCAACTTAGATCCCCAGTTATACGCGCCCAACAAATCAAATATCGCAGGAGTTAGTGATATTAAATTTAAAGAAAACTTTAAAAATTTTAATTTCATACAAAATACCAATAAATCAGACAGGATAAAAATAAATAATCCGATTAGAGAAAAAAATTATTATAAAGCTGAGATAAAAGTTATTAAAGGGAAAAAGCTTGATGAACAAATAACCCTAGGAAGAATTGTTAATGATGATGAGACAAAGCAGAATTTTAGTTTAAATCTATATTCCGATAAAAAATCTATTCAAGGAGTAAAAATTTATACGAATTTAAATGGAAAAGATTACGAACTATTTGATGGAGAAAATTTCAAAGAAATAAATTTTAGTGTTGATCCAAATTCTCAAGCTGATATAAATTTGTTAATTAAATCAGATTATTCAATATTATATGAATTTGAATTCAAATTAGACTTAAAACAAATATAATTTTTCCTAACTAATTAATGTAAGTCTTAAACATTTATTTTAAAGTTATTATTATGTATAACTAATAACTTAATCTATATTAATAAATAATCCCTGATTCAATTTTATTATAAAGAAATATTTATTTAATAATAATTTCTAAAATTCTATTCAAAGAATATATTACTAATAATAATTACTTTGAAGTAAATATATTACATGTACTGCTTAAATAATTTATATAAATTAACTTTAATTAAATTAATCCGTTTTTAAAACTGCAAGAAATGCTTCTCTTGGAATTTCCACTCTTCCAAATTCTTTCATTCTCTTTTTACCTTTCTTCTGTTTTTCTAAAAGTTTCCTTTTTCGTGTTACATCACCTCCATATAATTTCTGAGTTACATCTTTTCGATAAGCTTTGATATCTGCACGTGCAATAATGCTGCCTGAGATCGCCGCTTGTATAGGAACAACAAACTGCTGTCTTGGTATAACATCCCTTAACTTTTCTGTAAGAGCTTTCGCGCGTTTTAATGCAAAATCTTTATGGGTAATAAAAGATAATGCTTCAACCGGCTCACTATTTATTAAAACAGATATTTTAACAATATCCGCCTCTCGATATTCTAAAAATTCATAGTCCATTGAGGCATAACCTTGCGATATAGATTTCAGACGATCAAAAAAGTTGGTAATCATTTCTGCTGTTGGAACATCAAATCTCAAAATAATATAATCGCTGATAGAAGATTTTTCTCCCTTAACTAAATATTCAGTTTCTTTATATATCCCTCTATGCATTTTCGTGAGTTCAATAACGGATCCCATATATTTCATTGGCGTTACTATTTCCATTTTTACCCAAGGTTCATATGCAGTTTGAACTACCTCATTTCTTGGATATTCAGCCGATGTTCTAACTAATAAATGCCCATCTTTATCAAATCTTGGCTGTCCTATAATTCCAAGTTTATTTATATCTTTAGTGCTTATTTTGAATTTATATAAAACACTTGGTGTTGTTGTAAAAACCTCAGTACTATATTCTCTTGATAACCTTTCCTGAGTCACTTCTAAATGGAGAAGTCCTAAGAAACCGCAGCAATATCCAGTTCCAAGGATTGGAGATTTTTCTTTAGTATAAGTTAAGGCTGAATCATTTAAAGATAATTTCTCAAGACTATCAGTAAATTCTTCAAAGTTATCAGCATCAATTGGATACAAACTAGCATATATCATTGGCTTGGGAAACTTATATCCAGTTATTGGTTTAATAGTATAACTCTCATAGTCTTTGTATTTTGTTATAGTATCTCCAACATGAATTTCTTTTATACTCTTGAGCCCGGTTGCTATAAATCCTACCTCACCCTGTTTTAAGCTATTTTGAGTTTCAAGATAAGGTCTTAAATAACCTATCTCAATTGGATCAACTTTTATTTTAGTCTGAAGAGCAAATAAAGTATCAGAAGAATCAATATTACCTTCTTCAACTTTTACCAAAGCAACGACACCTTTATACTCATGAAAAAAAGAATCAAAAATTAACAGCTTTGTAACACTTGATCTTTTATATTTTGGAGAAGGAACTTTTTCTACTATAGTATTTAATAATTCTTCAACACCTTCACCGGTTTTACCTGAAGTTAAAATAATTTCTTCTTTATTAAATCCAAGAACCTCTGTAAAAGCATCTCTTGTTTTTTCTATTTCTGCATTAGGCAGGTCTATTTTGGATATAACCGGAATCATTTCAAGATTCCTATCTAACGCCTTATAAAAATTTGAAATCGTTTGAGCCTGAATACCTTGTGTTGCATCTACTAAAAGTATCACGCCTTCTGATGCTGTTATCGACCGAGATACTTCAAAAGTGAAATCGACATGACCTGGAGTATCTATTAAATTCATAATAAAATCTTGATTCTTAAATTTCTTAATATTTCCAGTATATTTCCAATGCATCCGAGCTGTCTGTAACTTTATAGTAATTCCTTTTTCCTGTTCTAATTCAAGCGTATCCATAACTCGTTCCTTCATTTTGTATTTAGCAATAGCACCTGTCTTTTCAATAATTCTGTCTGCTAAAGTTGACTTACCATGATCTATATGTGCTATTATAGAAAAATTTCTTATATTCATTCAAAATAAATAACTACTTATAACTTTCTATTTTACCAGAAATAAAGTTTTTTTGTTATATAAATTACGATTTTTTGCCATTTAAAATAATAAATTGTATATTATTAATTGTAAAAGTATCATATTTTTATGAACATCATTAATAAAAATAATATAAAACTATGCCCCACATGTTCTGGGTGGGGAATTCTATCTGGTGATATTAATGATTTATGTAAAGTTTGCAACGGAATAGGTATATATATTGAAGAAAACAATAAAATAACCCAGCTTGGATTCCCTGTATATATTGATTTTGCAAAACGCTCCAAAAACAAATTTTTTAAGAATTTTTTAATTATTATATCTGTTTTCTTTATCTTTGTTTTTTTTATAATCATCGCTCTTATTATTGGAAATAATTTAAAATGATTACTTCAAAGACAAATAAAAACATTAAATCTATTGCCGAAAAACTATCTTCTGATGTTTTAATAGAAATACAAAATGCATGTAACTTAGCTCATGAAAGCGGTTTTAAAATATGCAGCACATTATTTTTATTTAAAACTTTAACTTTAAACTCTTATATAAAGTTATTTTTAGATCAAATACAATTCAATTATCATGATTTATTAAATGAAATTGAACCACTTCTTAAATCATGTCAGTATCCATTTAATATACATTCAGATGTTACTATTTTTTCTCCGGATTTAAAGGAAACAATTCTTAGAAGTTTCGAAATATCTAAGAATTATATTATTAACAAGATTGGTCTTGAGGACATCTTTTTATCAACTTTATACAGTCCTGAAATTTACCGTTTAATAAAAAAGTTAAATATTTCAATAAATTCACTTGAAGAATTTATTATTACAATAAAGGGGAAATCGCAAAAGTCAGATTTAAAAGAATCACCCATTTTACGATTTACAATTGACCTAATCCAAAAAGCAAAAGATAATAAAATTACAGAAGTAATTGATAGACAAATAGAATTTTCACAGTTAATTCGGATTCTTACACGTCAGGAAAAAAATAACTCTATACTAGTTGGAGAAACCGGAGTTGGAAAATCTTCAATCGTAAATTTATTAGCTCTTAACTTAATTAAAGGAGATATTCCCTTCCAGCTCAAAAATGCTAAATTGTTAGAATTCAATTTGGCGAACTTTATGTCCACAATAGTTTCAAGAAACATTGAAGATATGATTGAACTTCTTAAAGATGAAATTAAAGCTTTAGACAACGCTATTATATTTATCAAGAATTTTGATTTTTTAGTACAAAATGTAAATCTTGAATATACAATATTTATAAACACAATAAAGTCGTTACTTAATTCACAAAATATAAGATTTATAATTTCAACTACAAGTTCGTCATATAAAAATTTAACATCTTATGATAATAGCTTTTTAAAATATTTTGAAGTCATAAAAATTAATGAACCCGCCTCTGATGTTATTCTATCCATTATTAAAAAAGCAAGCGAACGATTATCTGAGTTCCATAAAATAACTATTAACAATGACGTTATTTCTGTTTGCATAATGTTATCCAAAAGATATATCCAAGACAAATTCCTTCCTACAAAAGCTATAGATCTTCTAGATGAATGCTGTTCAAAAGTTGTTCTAGAAAATAGGAAAGAATTATCTGTAGAAGATATTAAATCCGTAATATCAGAGAAAACTGGCATACCCATCGAAAAATTAACTGTAAGTGAACAAAAAAAATTAATTGATCTTGAAAATATTTTAAATGAAAAAATCATAGGGCAGAAAGAAGCTGTTCATATAGTAAGCGAAGTTGTAAGAAGAAGTAGAGCAGGTCTAAAAGATCCTCAAAAACCAATTGGATCATTTTTATTCCTAGGTCCGTCAGGTGTTGGAAAGACATTTCTTGCTCAAAATTTAACTAAAATAGTTTATGATAACGATAATGCGATGATCCGCCTGGACATGAGTGAATTCAGTGAATCTCATACAGTGCAAAGATTAATTGGATCACCTCCAGGTTATGTTGGATACGAAGAAGGAGGACAGTTAACAAATCCTATTTGGGAAAAACCATATAGTTTAATTTTATTAGATGAAATTGAAAAAGCCCATCCAAAAGTATTTGATATATTTTTACAAGTACTAGATGAAGGCCGCTTAACAGATGGCCAAGGAAGAACAGTTGATTTCAAGAACACTATTTTAATAGCTACAAGTAATATAGCTTCAGAAGAAATTTTATATAAATACACAGATTCAAATAAAGGTATTACCGGATTTGAAAGAGAGCAATTTCTTGAGAAAGAAATTTTACCGATTCTGAAACAACATTTCAGGACAGAATTTATTAATAGGTTTGATGAAATCATAATTTTTAATCCTCTTGGCATAGAAGAATTAAAATTAATAGCAAAATTACAGATAGAAAAAATCAAAGAAAGATTATCCGACAAAAAAATTGAAATAATAGTATCAGATCAAAAAGTATCGCAATTAATTCAGAGTTCTTATAAGCCTGCTTTTGGAGCACGGCCACTCATAAGAACTCTTCAAGATCAAATTGAAAATGTTCTAGCAAAAAAAATTATTTCCGGAGAGATAAAAGAAGGTGAAACAGTAACTTTTTAGAAAAACCAATGAAATTATTTAATAAATTTATGACAATTATTTTTGGCTTTTCTCTTGGTTTATTTATATGCTTATCGATTTTTACTGTCTTATTAGGGTCTAAACTAACTGAAAATTCTATAAAAGCTTTCTTTGATACGGAAAATTATAAAATAAATTATATAAAAATACTTCCGTCTAAGAAAAAATTAGAAGAAAATCCTATATTAAAAGATAAAAATATATTTGGTATATCAGATTATAGAAAAATAAAGGATAAATCAGAAAAACCACCTCTTATAGTACCTTCAAAAGGTATAGCATCTAGGAGTGATTTTCTTTTTACAGGACCTTTATCCAACGGTAAGCATGAAGGAATTGACATATGGACAAATCAAGACGGTAAGGGAATGGATAACACATCTTACGGGAAAGGAAATCCAGTTTATGCGTCATGCAACGGAGTTGTTAAAAAAGTATGGATTGAAAATGGAGATGTCTCTATTTATTGTGATCCATTGGAAGAAATTTATAAAGATAAGGTCCCGTCTCTTTATATAAAAACGTTATATGGTCACATGGCTGATCAATTTTCAAATGAAACTTATATTTTAGTAAAAGAAGGACAAAAGGTTAAACAAGGAGAATTGATCGGGTATCAAGGCAATAGATGCTTTTGGTCGCCGAGAAACAGAATTGTACACCTGCACTTTGGGATATATGATATAAATGAGTACCCGCAAAAGTCATTAGATCCTACTCCTTATATAGGAGTAAGCTGTACTACATTAATGCAGGAATTTAATGTTGATTTATAATACTTCTCATTTGTAAGAAAACAATTTATAATTTTAAGCAAATATATTCAAAATGGATAAAAAAATTCAAGCAAAAATATGTGTAAATTGTAACGGAAGCGGAAAACAAACAGATGGTAATTTTTGTACTGAATGCAGAGGTATTGGTTTTATTGGAACTGATGGAGTGAATGAATACTACCTATCAAATGATGGGAAGGGTAATCTGACTGTTATTGATATAAAAAAACCTCAATCAAATAATACCATAGATAAGAGTAATATTACGATCAAACGTCAGAAGAAATCTATTATCAGAAGTTTATTCTTTATTATTTTAATAATTTCCTATTTATCATTTATTAGTATATACATAACATGGATTAAAAATTCAAAAGTTTTTTGGGTCGTTTCTATTATCTTTACAGGTTTAATAACTATCTATATATTAAATGACATCCGAATATTAGATATGATCATAAATAAAATAACTCAAAATTTACTAAAAGAGCCTGATGATTTTAGTAAATTTGTAAAAAACCGGACTAAAAATTATGAACTTGTTTAAATATTGATAATTAAAACAAACTTTGATACGATGGGTTATAGTGTATTAAAATCAAACTGTCGGATTTTAATAAGAACTATACTGATAATTAGTGTTTGATTAATACTCTCGTATTAAACTAAAACAAATTTGTTACGTTTTCTATTTTAAAAATAATCTTAAAATTTAGTCTAGGTTTACCATAATTAAATAGGTTATATTAATTTTTTATAAATAATTATATGGCTGATATTAGAAACATTAAGGACAAAATATTCTATCAATTAATTAATCCACTATTTTCCCTACCAGTCGGAGATAATCCACCAGAAGAGGTAAATATGGTAGTAGAAACTCCTATGGGAAGCATAAATAAATATGAATTCCATGCTAAAACAGGCATAATTAAATTAGATAGGGTTTTATTTGAAAAACTACCCTATCCTATTGAGTATGGAGCAATACCTCAAACGTGGCAGGAAGATAATGATACATTAGATATTATGTGTATAGTAACATACCCAACTTTTCCAAACTGTTTAATTTCAGTCAGGCCTATAGGGGTAATGATCTTTAATGACAGTGGAGAGAAAGACGATAAAATTATTGGAGTACCTAAAGATGATATTCGATTTAAACATATTGAAGGAATAGATGATCTAACTGATCATCAAAAAGATGAGATAGGTTTCTTTTTTGAAAGATACAAAGATCTACAATTTAAATATAAGGGAGAGACTGATAAATCTGTTAAATTAGAAGGGTGGGAAAATAAAGAAAAAGCATATAAAATTATTGAAGAATCTCAAAAATTATTTATCAAAAATTTTAAGACAAAATGAAAAAATATATAGTTATAGTATTATTAGTTATAGCAATTATTGGAGTTGTATATTATATTAATAAGACAAAAACTAAAACTGAAGATAACTCTGCTGGAATGCTTATAATAAAAGCAGAAGAATATATTGATGATAAACAATATTCAAAAGCATTAGAGCAGTATAAATTGGCAATTAATGCCGACCCGTCTATAACTCAGTCTTATATAGAAGCAGCAAATATATATCTATTAAAATCCAAAAAAGATGAAGCACTAAGTATTTTAAAAAGTGGAGAAAATAACACCACGAATCCAGATCAAACACATTATCTAATAGGAAAAATATACTATGAAAATTACGATATGCAAAATGCATTAGAATACTTCGAAAAAGCTAATAACGAAAATCCAAATAACTTTGAAAACGCAATATATCTTATAAAAACATTTTCATATTATCCTGACAAAAAAGAACAAATGAAAAAGGTTATAGAAAATATCAAAAGTGATGATCAAGAAGTAAAGAATTGGATCAACTATTATCTAGCTTTATTATCATATGAAGATATAAATAAGTCTATTAGTTACCTTGAAGAATCAAGTAATATAGAAGACAGTGAGATAAAGAATAAAATAAATGATTTTTTAAAATCAGCAAAAAAAATACAGACTGACCCGGAAGACATAGTTCAAAATAATACATTACTTGTGTACGAATTGATCAGAGGAGAATTATATCCTCTTGCTATACCATTGCTTGAAAAAGTTATATCTGAAAATGACGAGTATTATGCTGCATTTATGTATTTGGGTATATGCTATATAAATATGAACAATCTTGACAAAGCAAAAGAAAACTTACAAAGCTCAGTAACCGTCGATCCAAATCAAATTCAACCAAAAATATTTCTAGCTCAGGTTTATACAAAACAAAACAACCAAAAAGATGCAATAGATATATATGAAGAAATTTTGAATACTGATAAAACAAATGAAACTGCAAGATATGATTATGCAAAAACTTTAGTTAAATTCAATCTTTTATCACAAGCAAAACAACAATATTTAGAATTAATAAACCTTGTGACAGATAAAAAAATTGAATATGAAATAGAATTAGTTGAGATTTATTTAGATAATTCAAACGAATCTGTAGAAGGATTAAATTTATCTAAAAGTATTATAGATGATTGGAATGCAAGCGAGCATAATACTGAACTTAAAGCAAAAGCTTTAGATTTATTAGGATGGTCTTATCAAAAAAATAGCCAGAAAGATGAAGCATTAAATTACATTTCGCAATCACAAGAATTATATTCCTATCTTCCAGCCTCTTATTATCACTTAGGTGTCATATATAGAGAAATTGGTAATCAAATAGAAGCTACAGTAAATCTTGAAAGAGCAATAGACCTTGATTTGGAAGGTTCTATAAGCTCTAAAGCAATAGCAGAATTAGAAAAACTCCAAAATGAAAGTAAAAGTACGAATTAGTTTAAAAGAAAAAACTTATCATATAAATTTATCGTCAATAAAAAACTGGTCAAATAAATATAGACTTAAGAGATCTTTCTTAAATCCTAAATTACTCTTTATTATCCCATTTATTATTTTAGTATTTATATATGAACCAGTAATTTCAAATGTTATATATAATGATAATAAACACTATCAAACTTATGAAAATCAAAATCCAAATAAATTAAGCATTGAAGAAATGTTATATAAAAATAATATCAATATTAAAGGTGTATCTACTTCTAATATTAACTATATTAGAAGCGATGTTGGATATACTGATTTAAGAGTAATCACTCTAGAAGAATTTTTTAACTCGTATAAATCACCTTTAGCTGAATATAGTGATGATTTTATTGAAGCTTGTGAAAGATACAGTGTAAATAACTGGCAATTATTACCAGCTATAGCTATAGCTGAAACTAATGGTTGTCAGACTGGAATATCATTTGAACAGAAAAACTGCTGGGGATGGGGTGGCGCAGGAAATAACAGATGGGAATTTAACTCTTTCGAAGAAGCAATTGATCAAATTACTAGCAGAATGATTAGAACATACGGAAATAACAGAATGAACGCAAAAGATATCCAGTCTACTTATTGTGGTATGTGGTGTATGGTGTATGGATGGAAATGGGCAAAAGGCATAAATTATTATGTTTATAGAGTTAATGATATAGGTCAAAAATATGGTCTTGAAAGAACGAATGAGATAACAACTTTCGACTAGGTTGTTTTCTATTCTAGAAATTTATCTAACCTTTTCTTTTCTAATTCTACTTCCTTAGTTACATAGACAGATTTGCCATTACTTTTTTCTATTGGAGAAATTCTAACTTTTTCTTCCTTACCTATAAATACAATATATTCATTTTTATTTTGATATACATCCTTTATTATACTTTTGACTTTCTTTAGGAATTTATCCAAAGAAATAAATTTTACTTTGTTCATAATAAAAAAAGCCTATCATAATTTAGTCTAGATTTCAAACAAATTTAAAATTATAAGTATATATTAATAAATATTTGTGTTATTTAAAACATTTTTTTAGCATATATTTATATATAGTTTACTTTTAATGGATTACCAATTAAGTTAAATAGTATGTATAAATAAGATAAAGTTATTGTTTTAAATTGATTGAAATACTGTGATTTGAATGTACTCAATTAGGTTAATAATATAAATATATAGTTATATCATCAGCAGTTTGAAGAGTCCGGGTTTTCTCTACTAATTACCTGATTTGGGTATAACGTACCCTCAATCAAGTAGCCCAAGTACAAGCTTATTAAAGTATTAATATGTTTTAAGAATCCTTTTTTCTGATGGTGAAAGAGGAGTGTAAGAGAATTATTTGGTGGGAAATATCATATACGATTGTAAACCCCGCCTTTGCGGGGTTTACCGTCAGAAATTAAGTACCTTTTTCTAAAAAAGGTACAAAAAATCAATATTAATTATTAACTCGTAAGTAAAGTAAGATAATAAATATTTACAATTTAAGAATATTAAAGCAAATTATAATTCTGCAGATTTACTATTTATAACTTACGTATTCCACACTATAAGATACAAGTAATTTAAATATTCTATAGCTCTAAAAACTTAAATCTAATATAATACATATATGAGTCGAAATAATGAATTAGAAAATATAATTCAATCTATTTTTGAAGCAAGTTATTTAAAAAGAATTAAACGTTCTGGAACAAATTTGCTTCTTGGAGTTCCTGATTCAGAGAGTATACCCGAACATACATTCTATGCGTGTTTATGGGCTTTAGTTTTAAGTCATTTAAACTCAAAACTTGATAAAACTATATTACTCGCTATGTGTCTTATACATGATTTAGAAGAGGTAAGAACTGGAGACTTAAATTTGATCAATAAAATCTATCATCCGAATAATTTAGAAACAAAAGCATTTTCAGATATGTGGAAAGGAAGTAAATTAGGGAAAACATTATCAAAAATTCAATATGAAAGAATACAAGGTAAATCTCTTGAAGCAATTTATGCCTCTGATTGCGACTATTTATCTGAACTTTTATTAGAAAAGGAATATTATGAAAAAGGTGTAAAAGAAGCTAAAGAATGGATGAATTTTACATATAAAAGACTGAAAACAATACTAGGAAAAAAGATTGCACGGAAAATAAATCGTACAAGAATGACAAAGTGGTGGGAAGAAATTAAAAATAAAATCAGGAAAAAACATAAAGTAAAACCTGTAAAATATGCATAAATCAAATAAGAATCACAAAATAATTCTAGTAAGTTTCATATTTATTCATCTAATTCTATTAATATTAACACTGACTGGTAAATTGAACTTTCTTTTCAATGATGCATCACTTAGAAAAGGAAAAGGATCCGATTTCTTTGCTGTTTATCAAGCTGGAAATAATTTAATAAATAATAAAAGCATATATGAAGATACCGAAGGGATATCAACACTTTATTCCTTCCCATATAGATATCTGCCATTCTTAGGATATTCTCTCGGTGTATTTTTCAACATTTTTTCTCCTTTTACTGCGTACGCAATATTTATATTATTAAATGAAATAATATTATTTATCAATATATTTCTAATTTTTAAATTGTCTAAGAATAATTTTACTTTGTTTTTAATATCAATAATCCCCTTACTTTTTTTCACTCCATATCTAATTGAAATTTACATGGGTCAGTGGAGTTTTATACTAGGTTCGCTTCTTTTTTACTGTATTTATGGATTGATCAACAAAAGTAAACTTTCTCACCTGTATATTTTAAGCCCTCTTGTTAAACCAAACGCTTTGATACTTGTTCCAATGCTTATAAGATTTAAAAAGATTAAACTATTAATTATTACATTAATTGGGATTATATTTACATCTTTACCTTATTTTATGTTTTATAAAAGTGATTTGTTAGTATTTATACAAAACTTCAAAGACAGCTGGTATTCTCATGGAGGTAATTTGGGCTTTAAAAGTTTATATTATTTAGTTGCAATAAAATACTTAAATATCCCTTCCCCGCGGATTTGGTTTTATTTATTTCTTCTATTAATAATCCTGATATCACTCTATTTAACTTTTAAATACAAAAATATCATATTGAGTTACGTGATTTGGATAAGTGTTTACTTTCTCATATATAAAGATGTATGGGAGCATCATTACGTTTTATTAATGCCTATATATTCATTAATAATTATCCGTTACAAATTATATCTTAAAAAAATTGTAAAGAGAGATAATATCCTTTTATTAATATCCTTTATACTAATAGCATTACCTTCATTATTTTCTCTTCAGTATATTTTCATAAGGAATGCTCCAATTGAGCCCGATAGTCTCTCACCAATGTTTGTAATACCATACCATTCAATAAAAGTAATAGGGATATTCTTACTCTACCTCTGGTCTATTAAAAAGATAACAAAAGAAAACTAATTAAGTAATAAAATTATAAAGAATTATTTTTCAATTTTAATTTGTATCTTTACTTAGATCATCCACTTTTTGTATATTATTTTCTTTGTTTCCTTCAGGCGTATTTTTAACTTTTTCAAAACTTTCTTTAAATGTTGGTTTATCTTGGCTTAGTTTACTTTCCAATGTATCACCTTTCTTTAATTTTTTCTCTCTTTTCCAGACGATATAAAGCCAAGATCCAATGAGTAAAACAAGGGCTGTACTTAATCCAATTATAGAATATAGACGATACTCACCAATTGTTATTTTTTCAAAAAGAGTTTTATCTTTATGTTCTGGTACAGGCCATTCGATTGATCCATTAGTTAAAAGTAAAGGTACTTTACTTAATGGGAACAAAACTGTTTTTTCACTTCCTTGTGTTTCATTAACCTGAGTTTGAGCTTCAATCAAACACTCCCCTTCTTGAATATTTGAAACATCTACATCTAATATCCATTTCCCTGTCTCATCAACATTTACTTCATACACATCTTCCCCAAAGTATATCAACACTTTAGCATTTGCTTTTGCTGTCCCAGTAATTTTAAATGAGTCATTATTATTTACTTCTATACTTTCTGTTATCGGAGCTGGAAATTTTTCTTCATTCTTTTCTACATAATCAAGAGTTGGAACTTCTATCGTATCATCTGTTTCTATATTAATTTCATCAGTTTTTTTTGTATTATTCTCTGTTTGATTTCCTTCCTCTTCTCCTGTTTCAGGTAATTCGTCTGGAGGAATATTTTCACCATCTGGTTCTTCTTCTGTTATTTCATATCCCCATGTTGAAAATACGAAATCATCACTATATCCTATATCATTTTGTCTTCTTTCTCCACCAGGATATACCGAGGCATCTGCTCCACTTCTATGCCAACTTGTAGTCGTATTTCCTGCAGATAGATAAATAGCATACTTATTCTCTTTAACAAGTTCATACCCATCAGGATGTGTTCCATAAGCAAGAGGAAATTCTTCCCAGCCATCTCCATCCCCCATATGTTTTGTTGAAGTATAAATAGTATTACTTTGAACTATATCTTTTATAGTTATTGTTATTGAATTTCCATATACTCTATCCTTTAGAAATACCCTGACTTTTGTAAGCATATTTAATGACGGTGTAAATGTCTGATTCCAATTGTATGTACCTATTGTTACATAAGCTTGAGATAATACTAAACAATACTGATCAGCTTTTTCCTCAAATGCGTAAGCAGGCTTTTCCACTACACAAATAATAGTAAAAATTACAAACACATGTACAAATATTTTTAACAAAATTTTTTTCATCAAATAAAAATAATATCTTAGCTTAAAAAATACTAAAGTGTTTGGGAAAAAATGTCAAACAATAACATGATATAAATATTGTTACTTAACATTAGTAACTATATTTTTTAATTATCTCATTTATAATAGCAGTAGTATTTATAGAATGTTTGGTATGGAGACTGATAAGTTTAGCACCTGATTTAGATACCTGCTCTTCTATTACTTCTACAAATTCGAAATTTTCTCCAATTGTTACATAATCTATATAAAGCTCTTTATAAATAGACGTATAATATTCTGTCTTCAGCGGGAAGTGGTTAATGAAAACAGCATCAACTATATCCAATTCTCTTATAACTTGAGTTCTAGACTCTTCATCTAAAATTGGTCTTTTATAGGATTTATAAGTAGGAACATTTGCATTACTTTCAATTCCTACTATAAAGTAATCACAGATAGAAGCTGATTTTTTAGTAAATCTAAGTGAGATATATGAAAAAGATCAAAAGCTCCATGTGTTATACAAATCCTCTTTCCATCTCTTTTCAAGTCATAGCAAATTCTTGCTAATGTTTCGAAAGAAAAATTGGGTTGATATTACTCATACAAGTAATATATTAATGATATAAATTAACTACTTCTTCTTTCTGTATAGGCATAGAATCATCTTTATTATATTTATCTACAATTGAATCAATAATAGACGTTGTTGTAGGATTTTGGTATGTTTTAATCTCTATAAGCTGAGCTCCTGCTTGTTCAGCTTCTTTTTCAATAAGATCTTTAAATCTCGATTCAAAACCTATACCTATAGTAATTACATCTACCAATAACTTTTTATAAAGTTCAATATGAGATTGTCTATTAAATTCTATATCTTTAATAAAAACTGCATCCACACAATTTAATTCATTAATTATTCTTGTTCTATGAAATTCATTAATAATCGGGCGTTTATATGTCTTATATTTAGCCACACTTTTATCACTGTCTACTGCTACAATAAGAAAATCACATATTGCAGAAGATTTACGAAGAAGATCCAAATGTGAATAGTGAAATAAATCAAAAGCTCCATGGGTAAGACCTATCCTTCTTCCCTCTGATTTTACATCACGGACAACCCTATAGAGTGAATCTAAAGATAATATGACTTTCTGTTTAATCATTTAATATTTAGAAAATCTAATATTAACTTGCAGTATATATTAAATTATATAATATTGCTAGAATAATACAACATACTATTCAATATACCTGAATTTATATTTAATATTAGCATATTTGCTGGTTTAGAAATCATACCAGTCTTTTGGATCAATATTATTAACCGTTTCTCCAATATTAACATTAACAACTACAGGGTTATGCGAGGTACATTCAAAAGTCTCCCCACATGTGATAAAATCACTATAATATGCTCTATATCCTTCATACCCGCCATCGCCAGTTAGAACTTCTGAATATACATAATAACCCGCAGGTTCAACTTCAATTGAATATTCTGTTTGATTTTCTGCTGTTTCAATACAAATAGGTACCCCTGATAAAACATTCTCTGCACAAACCTTTAAAGGCGGGATAAATTCAGAAGGAAAACCCAAATGTCCATTAATATACCCATGCAAATCCGGAAGAATTACTTCTTCACTATCTTCAGATTCCTCATCTTCCTCAGTAACTGTAGTGGTTACGCTTGAAGATATACTTCCTATTTCATGACTAGACTCCGTTTCCCTATCATCTTCTTTTTGATCTTTATATTTGTCATAAATAAAGTACCCTGCTATAGATATTACGCAGCAAACTGCACTCGCTAATAATAAAACAAAAACAATAATAATAGTTTTATTTTTATTCATAATTAAAATTTAATAAATTAAAGTAATGTAATATAACAAATTTTTTCTAAGTGTGCTAATAATGATATAATTGTAAAAATTTAAATATACAAAAAAGGAGAGGTGCCTGAGCCCCAAAGGGGTCCCTTCGGGATGGTTGAAAGGATAAGTTTGAATTATAATAAAGACATGTTCTTTGTATACATTTTACAAAGTAAAAAATGTAGGAGATTTTATATTGGGGTTACACAGGATTTAAAGCAAAGGATAGAGAATCATAATAATGGTTATACAAAATCAACAAAACCTTATAAGCCATGGAAGCTAATTTATAATGAAAAATACAAAAGCAAGTACAAAGCTTATAAAAGAGAGTATCATTTAAAGCATCCAAAAGGATGGTTAGAGAAAAAGATGATCGTTGAAAAGTACGGATAAAATTAAATTTATAGTTAAATATCATGGAGAGGTGCCTGAGCGGCTGAAAGGGCTGTCCTGGAAAGACAGTGTTCTCGAAAGGGAATCGCGAGTTCGAATCTCGCCCTCTCCGTTTTGAAATTAAGGGGATCTGGGTTCGCCTGCCTGTCATAGCTTTAGCGAAGACAGGAATCCCACTCCTTCCGTTCTTCAACAAGTTCAGAACTTCAGTTCTGAACTTGTTGAAGTATTAAAAGTGTAAGATAAGAACCCTTCGGGTTCGCTCAATGAAGGGTTAACGAAGACGAGCTAAAAGCGAAGTCTGAGTTTACCTGAATTAGTCCCGCTCACGAACATAGTGAGTTTTGCGGGGAATCCCTGCCTGACGGCAGGCAGGCCACTCCTTCCGTGGTTCAAGGCTTCGACTGAGCTCAGCCGAAGTCCAAGTTCACGACAAAGTCTGTGAGATTATCGAACCATTGAAAAGAAAAAGATGTGAAGAACTTCAAAAGAAAGTTCGCTTGCCTTGTCGTAGCTTTAGCGAAGACAGGAGGGTTTTCTTTTAGAAATTGAAAAAAATTGTAACTTCTGTTAATTTAATATAAATATTGTGTATCAAATCGTTTTAATACTTTTAAGATACAGTAAGCATGGCAATTGAACCAAAGATTGGTAAAAACATAACGAAACAACCCTCAAAACCTAGGCTTTTACTAGTTATCTTAGTGATTATTGTCGGGGTGGTAGTTGTCATAGCCGTAGGATTATTTTTGTATTATCAGCAATCGGTCGAGCAAACTGATGGAGCGCTTACCCCCACTCCATTGACTCTCGACAATGCATGCATCAGCCAATCTGTTGACACGGAGCATATGGATATTTTTGATTCCCATGTTCACATAATGACCAAGGTTAGCACATCTCAGATAATTTCAGAGATGGATAGGGCAGGTGTAAGCATGTCTCTCCTATATCCCATTGATGGTAATAACGATTCAGATTCGCTCAAAGCCATGTCTCAATACCCTGGTAGATTTGTAACATTCGTAGATACTCCCGATTCGCCGGAACCCTCTACCTGGTTCAAACAAGGTCAAACATTCGTTAAATTTGCTGAGGCACAGTTGAACACAGGAAAATTTTATGGCATAGGCGAAACTAACCTGAGGTACTACGGTGCCAGTGGTGTCACTCCGCCACCGGACATCTATATTTCGCCGGATTCTCCACTTTGGTTTCAACTGGTGGACTTGTCCGCTAAATATCATGTTCCTATTTCATTTCATTTCATACCTGACGATCCTGTTGCGAACGCCGCTTTCGAAAGAATGTTGGGTCACAACAAAGATGCGACTGTCATTTGGGCTCATCTTGGATTCAACAACATGCCGCTCGACCGCACTAAGCTCAATGACTTCCTATTGCGATATCCCAATCTATATTTCGACACAGCCGGGATTCAGAACATGCAAAACCCTCCACCCCAAATTAACTCTAATTGGGCATTGCTCGCAAACCAATCTAATGGTCAAGGACAATTGAACGAGGACTGGAAGCAGTTCTCTGAAACATGGAACTCACGCATCCTATTTGGTTCAGATGTTGGAGGAGGACCAAATGGTCTGGAGAGATGGCTCAACTATGCTAGCAATACATCTAATGGTGCCACACCTGACGCCATTGGACACTGGAGACATCTCCTTTCTAACTTAGACTATAACTCCGCTCAAAACATACTAAGCGGTAATGCCAGAGTGCTCTTCTTAAAGGAACAGCAACCTGCCTACGATTATTCGGTTTCGGCAGATAGCAAGTGTTATCCCATTTCCGTAAGTTCCAACTCCTCTGTTTCAGCTCTGACGTACAATCCTAGTACACATACTATCACCTTCACAGTTGCTAGCTCCAACGGGACGACAGGCAACGCGGTGATAACTATACCGGCAAAGCTTATCGACAGAAACATCACGGCTTCAGTGGATGGTCAGAGCGTGAAATCTCAGTCGACCTCAAACTCTACAAGCACTACCATAAGTTTGGAATATACCGGTGGTATAAGATCTATTACTCTCAGTGCGGTAGGTACACCATAAATTGTATAGTCTATTTAAATGCCTTTTTTAGGTGTCTTATTTGTCTCATTTTCTCTCCGGTGGTAATGTCTGTCTAGTGACATCTGGTTCCAAACCCGTATGCTCCGTTTAATATTAAGGGGATCTGGGTTCGCCTGCCCTTCAAAGTCTCGTTTTACGGGACAAAGAGGGAATCCCCACCTACCGTCACACAAGCCACTCCTTCAGTTCAATAAATCCTACTTTGCGGAATAAATTCATAACATAATTTCTACAATTGATGAAATTAGAAAAAATAGTAATTGAGTTTTGCTATACTAACAAAAAGAATTTGCTGTAAAACGAAAAACTTATATTATTAGATCAATAAATTAAGTATTCGAAGTAAATAATTATTATATAGAATTATGATTCACTTAATTGATTTTAAAACCAAGCTCGAATCCTTAACTATTAAATGGTGGTTCTATTTAATCTTAGGATTTGTATATTTCTTACCTTCATATTCTACGATAAAATATCCAACAACAGAAATTCCCAAAGTAATAGTAGAAGTTTTGAAAAATCCAATTATTTATTCATATCCGATAATCTTTCCAATTCTTAAGATATTAATGCTAACAATGGTATTGGGAATATTTCTTAGCAATATTCGAATTAATCGAATGTTTGCTTTTTTTATATCTATACTCCTGCTAACAATCTCAATATTTCAAAATAGTGCATTTACTAATAATTATGGGTTTGTTTTATTAATAGGTAACTGCATCCTTCAATTAACAGTAACAATTTCATGGTTATGGGAAGTTTTATCGTCCTGGAATGTTTACCCAAAACCAAAAGATTTTCAATGGAAATGGATTTTAGTTCCTTTAGTTTTCTTGTCCTATTGGTTTCTAATGGATAATGCTGCTAATCCGTATTTTACAATTACTTCATTATTCACAAATAGTGCTATGTTAACTTACTGCATGATAACCCCAATACTGCTTTTTTTATTAATTGCAGCTTATCCACGGGTGAATGTGGTCACTTTCAGAATTACACGCTTTGTTGGATTGTTATTTGGCAGTATGAATATGATAAACTGGTTTATTATCAATAGAGAATTTTGGTGGTTGGGAATATTACATCTTCCATTATTTTTATTAGCAATTGTAGCTCTGTTTCTAAAGACAAAAAATTTAGAAAAAGTTAGAATAAGATAGAGAAAGATTCTTAATGAATCGCAGTAATAAATATTTAGATAAGAATTTTAAAAAATAAAGAAATACAATGGACAAAGACAGTAAAATTAAATCTGAACTAAATTATCAATATAAACTCAAAGATATTATTTTTGTAGGAAGTTCAATTGTTTTTAATTTAGCCGTGAGCGGTGTGTATATCGCCTCAAAAATCGATAACGATATCCTCTTGGAAATCTTTGGTTTAATTGTCATTTTATTAATAATTCCATTTACCATTTCCCTGATTGGATACATAAGAGCGAAAGCGAAAAAAAAGATAATAATTTCGAATATTATTATTCTCTGCTATCTTTTTCTAGAAGTACTGTTAGATTACATCTTAAAAATTCCATTTAGAGAAATTTTAGCTATTCATATCCCCTATATCATCGTATTTTATGCTGCTGCCTTTAGTATAATCGGTGTTACCCGCACCATCAGTAGGAAAATAGGATTTTGGGTTTTAGCAACATTCTTAATATTGATAGGATGTTTAATTTATAATCTTACTTAATAATTATACCGAAAATTATCTTAAATAAATAATATGAATACTCAACCAAAAAAATCATTTTTTAAACGTTTCTGGTGGATAATAATTATAATTTTGTTTATCGGAGGTACATTTTCTTGGTTTCTATTTTTCCCACCCAGCGAGATTAGAGCAGTGTGTGATAAAACCGCCATAGAGAAAGCTAAAGAAAAATATATGCAAGAAGGGCAAGATGCTGGAAAAGAATCTTTTTCAAAAAATGATTATAATTTCTATTACGAAAGATGTTTAGAAGAACACTTCTTATTTAAATAATTTTCAAATGATTTAAATAAAATAACTGCTATGAGCAAAAATATATACAAATTAGAATTTATAGTGCAACATCAAATCCTGATCTTCTTCATACTAACGTTTTTATTCTCATGGACAATTTGGTTTCTTACACCCGTTTTGAGTGCTGGTGATAGTACTGCAAAGTTTAGTTATTACTTTAATAGGAGCTTTATAGCCCAGCGTTAGCAGCAATATTTGTATCAAGTAGAACTAACTCTATGAAATCGGGTATTAAAAGTGTCAAGAGATGGGCAGCCTTTGTGGTAGTATTCCTCATAGTAAACCTAATTTGGTTATTATCTAGTGAAAAATTCGGATCCCTTGATCCGGGTAATCTCATTCTTTTCATCCCAAAACAAATTATAGCTGTTTTAGTAGCATATGTAATCTCCAGAATCTTTCCTAGTAGGAAAGCTGTATGTGATCTTCTTCTACCTTTAACAAATTGGCGAGTAAAACCCATTTGGTACTGTATTGCATTACTTGTGTTCCCTTTATTTATAGTACTTGAAATTATTCTTGCTGTGCTACTCAAAGCTCTATTTCCAGCCGAATACTACTCTACTTAACTCCAGCCATGGTATCAACTTTTTCCAAGGTTAATACTGGCTTACATTCAAACTATATTGTTCCAAGAACCATTGAATGAAGAGCCTGGTTGGCGAGGTTGGGTTCTTCCAAAATTAGAGAAAAAATATGGTTCAATAATTGCCAGTATCATAATTGGCATCGTATGGGGGTTTTGGCATGTACCACTTTATTTTACTGGATTATATGCCGGCGGTTTGGAAGGAATGCTAGGTCGTTTACTGTGGACTATTCCACTCTCATTAATTCTTACATGGGTTTACAAACATACTCATGGCAGCTTATTAATTTCTGTGTTACTTCATACTTCGATAAATTTTCAAGGAGATATAACTTCCATAATTTTGCCAACGCTGCTAAAGTAATGTTTATATCTATATAGAGTATCTCAAGCTACTGTGCGGATAAAGTTAAGTAATTCATTATATTGTAATAATTCCCCGTAGAAGAAAAACTTAATTCTATTCTTTTCCTTTGACTTTTAACCATTAAAGGAATAAACTATAGTTTAATTTTATTTTGTTACTATTAATATATTATGAGAGATTTTAATAGAGATAATAAATCCGGCGGATGGAATCGTGATAAAAATTTTAGAAGAAGAGATCCTAGAGATCATCGATTTAGTAACAGATATTCTGACAGACCTACAATGCATAAAGCTATATGTGATGAATGCGGTAGAGAATGCGAAGTTCCTTTCGAACCAACCGGAGATAAACCTGTTTACTGTAGTGAATGTTTTGAAAAGAGAGGAAATGTGAGTTCACAGAGATCTGGAGGAAGAGATTCTAGAAGATCTAGTTTTGGTGATAAAAGGATGTATAAAGCAGTATGTGATAAATGTGGTAATGATTGTGAGGTTCCTTTTCAGCCTACAGAAGGAAAACCTATATTTTGCAGTCAGTGTTTTGAGAAAAGAGATAATTTTACGGAACGAAAAAGTGAGCAGTTTACAGATCAGTTTGAAATAATAAATACCAAACTTGATAAGATTTTACAAACTTTAACTCCAGTTGTTGCTATTAAGCAAACTAAAAAGGAAAATGTAATAAACATAAAGAAAACTTCAAAACCTAAGAAATTAGTAAAGAAAGATTTACCTTTAAAAAAGGTTGTAAAGAAAAAAACAAAGGCTAAAAAGACAGCTATAAAAAAGAAGAAAATAGAATAGAATTTAATGACTAATGATAGAAAATATTTTTAAAATTTATCTTAAAAACGTATAAACGATTTCCCCTTTATAACCTGTATAAGTAAATGTTACGTATTATGTATTGTTTACAAGTTCGATCATCTATATTTCGTAACAATTTTAATATTGATATAATATGGATGTAATAGAATACACGCTGCGTAATGCTTTTGGACAGGTGGTATATGCTATAATATTAGTCGAAATATTTTAATACTTATAAGCAAATATGAAGAAACCAATAGGATTAACTAAAAAAAAGTTATATTATAAATGGTAAAAAGTATTCAAATATCAGTGAAATACCAGAGAACCATCGAAAAACTTTTGAAGATAAGAATAATAATGGCATACCAGATATAACCGAAGATAAAGATAGAAAACATATTATAACATCTATCAAAATCAATAGTAAAAAATATAACAGCTGGGATGAAGTACCACAAGAATACCAAAAATACAAAATTTTTAGAGAAAAATCTTCATTAAAACAAGATTATTTAACGGATGATGGAGATAAATCAACAGCTTTACATACAAATGTGAAAAATCTTACCAAAATTAAAATACTAATAGATATTATATTATTTATTGCTATTATTGTATTTTTGGTATATTACTTTCTAGGTAAAATATAAAATTTATTATACTTTTGCTCCGTACCTCTCCAGAAAATTTTTAAAATACTTCATAAATTACTTACCCAATAGCTCCTTCATTTTTAGTTATTTTTACCTCCAAGCAACACACCTTTTAGCGAAGTTTTTTAAAGCCCCGCTTTTTATTACTATTGCTTCGAGAGTAAAAATAGTCGCATACATATTTAAAAGTGCTATAACATCAAGCAAAGATCGATAACCAGATAAACCTGAAACATCAATATACATTTTGTTAAATGCTTCCTTGAATGATAATGCTTTGTTAATATCATAAACATCAAGCACCTCGAATCGTATATCAGGTCTTAAATTCCTAGCTCTTTTTATGCAATCTAAACTTATATCAGTAGCTATCAAATTACTACATTTCTTATATAATACCTCTGATGTTGTACCCCATTCACACCCAATTTCAAGAATCCTGTCTAAGGGTTTTATATAATTTTCTATTGACTGCCTGTATTCAGAAACACCCCTCGTTGCTACAAACAGTGTTTTTAGCTGATATTGATTTTCGTTTGCCATGCTATTTAATATAAAAATTTAAAATATTATTTAATTATCTTTGAAAACAAATCCCGTAAAAGACTAAAAAATTAGTCTTTACGGGATTATATATTTCTACAAGAATTTACTTTTACTTCGAAAAGTAAATTCTCTAGAACTATATAAAAAGCGCCTAACCTTATAAAGTTAAATAGACTTTACAAGATCAGGCGCTCTGTTAGTTTCCTATCTGAGCTACTTTCACGCTGAGCGTGATTTCCCGCTTTGCGGGGCGACCTCCTGATAAATTATTTAGTTTATATAATTATATCAGATATATAAAGAGTTCTCAAAAATTATAATTATTACTCTAACCTAATATTCCTTGTTATAATTTCTCCTAATCATTAAGAAACTACTTATTATAACTGATACAAAAATTATCATACTTAGACTTATTGTAAATAACTCGAAATTCTTTTCCTGCATAAGATTCCCAGCAATTACAGCAATTAAAACATATGGAATCTTGGTTATTAAATTTAGAGTTGATAAAGTAGTAGCTCTATACTTTGAAGGTACTTTATCATTTACTATTATCGATATCCACGGGTAAATCATACTCCCAATTATATCTAAGCTAAGTAATACAAATATACCTGAGTATCCAATAGTCAATGATGCTGTTAAATAAGCTAAGCCTTGCACTATCATAAGTATTAATAGACCAATTTCATCAGATAATTTCTTACGAATAACAGGCATTAGCCTCACAGTAAAAGCAATGACTAATCCAATACAAGCATAAATTATACTTTGAGAACTTTCTTTAAATCCAAAGTTTACAGCAAGCAATGGTTTGATAAATCCCATATCGTAAGCATAATTGATACCTGAAAAGACAATGATAATAACTAAAAACTTTTTCAAATTTGGCTTAATTAATTCTTTAACACCCTGTATAAACTGCTTTATAAAGTTGTTAAATGTAAATTCAACCTTTTCTTTAATTTCGGGCTCAACAGCAAAAAATAAAGATATCATTGCAACTAGATAACAAACCGACCAAACTATATAAGGAAGTCTGAAATAGATGTTGTATAATAATCCGCCAGTTAACGAAGTAATTACAAAAACAATTATCATTAAAGAATTATTAGCAGATACTACCTTATCATAATTTTTCTCATCTTTCTTTTCTACTAAAGAGTCGTATGCAAAAGCTTCCAGAGTTCCAGAAGTAAACGCCCAGCCAAATTGAAGAACAATATAGCCGTAAATTATACTACTTTCGTTCTTTACACTACTAAGTACCAAAGCTCCTAAAAAGGAAGCAAACATACCTAAAATTAAAGAGATCTTTTTACCAAACAAATCAGAAATAGCTCCAGCTGGTATTTCAAATAAAAGTCCTAGAGTAAACACCAAAGATTCGATAATACCAAACTGACCAAATGTAATATATCGAGTAAGGAAAAATATCCAATTACCTTCAACAAACCAGCAGCTATTAAATATACTAACAAGATAGTAAATTAAAATATTTCTATGGTGGATATAAGGGAAATATTTTTTAATTGATTTTTTAATAAAAATTTTCACTGACTATCTTTCCCTATAACTATTATATAATCTTCTCCTGAAAACGCTTTAGTTCCATCCGATGCTTCAGTTTTTATCTCGCTGACATCAAAATATTCCTTTAAAAATTCTTCTGTAGCAGGTTTTTCTTCTTTTGCAAATCTATAAATTGAAATTCCTTTATATTGATCGTTAGGGTTCTGTATAACTTTATTTTGTTGTTTAACTGTAATTAAGGGATTATCAACTTCAAGCAATTTTGACCAATCTTTCTCAAGTTTCGATTTCCCAGTTGCATTATATATTGAAATCACTGGGTTTTCTTCATACATTTTAGGGTACAAGCTGATAGCTTCTAGTACTTTTTGAATTGCTTTGAAACTTTCATCACGAGGTAATATATGGTAACCTCTCCCACTTGCCCAATCTCCAACATATATGTATTTACCTAGTACATTACCGAAATATGGATCTAAAACAATATGACCAATTTCATCAGTATTTATTTCATTTCTTAAATTTAAAAATGCTCGTATATCGTTTATTGTAAAAGAACTTGTTTCTATATTTTTCTTAACAATATTATATATTTCCCATACCTTTTGTGGATTCAAATATGTTTCACTTGATAATACCTTATCTTTAACAGAGCTAATCACCCTTTGTTGTCTAGCTGCTCTATCAAAATCACCCCTTGGACTCAATAAACGGCTTCTTGCATAAATAAGTGCTCGTTGTCCATCCATATGTTCTACTCCCTTCTTAAACTCAAACAGACAGTATTTCCCGTCATGATAAAATGGGATACATGTAGCTTGAAGCTCTTTAGGAAGTTCACTAGCAGGATATGCATCTTTGTAATATTCTGGAATATCAATATCAACTCCGCCTATTGCATCTATAATATCAATAAATCCCTCTAAAGTTACTTTTACATAATAATGAACCGGCTCGCCAAATATATTCTCTGTTACACTAATTAATGTGTCTATTCCTGCTCCTTTTCTCTGCCATTCTCCACTTGCATAAACACTATTTACCTTCGAACCTGTAGTATTTCCATTTGGCAGTTTATATCTCAACCACAGATCTCTTGGAATAGAAGACATAATTACTGTTTTGTTCTCATGATTAATTGTTACAAATATGATAGTGTCAGTATTCATAAGGCCAGAATTACCACCCCGTGTATCTATCCCTACAATTAATATATTTGTTTTTCCATTATCCTGCTTTAATTTAGGTTCAATTGTTGCCGATATCGGTTTGAGTATTGATATACAATTATCTCCTTCACAACTCTTTGCATAGTTATATAAATAATAACCGCCTATAGTAAGAATAATTATTATTAAAAAAAATCCGAAAGTAATACTCCTTGAACCTTTCCTTTTTGATTTTCTTTTCTTCTTTGAGTTTGGTATTGTTACAGAATATGTTTTGCTCATAATTATTCCTTTAAGGAATAAACATCAAGTACTATATTAACTAATTTATCAGCAAATTTGTTGTACCCTCTTTCTATATGAAATATCTCAACACATTCAAATTTCTTAAATAATTTATCTAATATTTTTTTCTTTTGTTTAATTATATTATTATTTATTTTAAATTCTCCCTTTAATTGTTTAACCGCGAGCTCACTATCAAGATAAATCTTTATATTTTTCACATCCATTACCTGTACCATTCGAATAGCAGTTAGCAATGCTTCATACTCTGCTTGATTGTTTGTCATTTCACCAAGATACTTAGCATTTATCTTTAACAGCTTATCCTTCTCATCAAAGATGATAATACCAGACGCAGCATCCCCGGGATTACCTCTTGATCCCCCGTCTGAGAATATTTTTATAAATTCATAATTTTTCATATTAACTTTTTCATTATACAAATAATAAATTAAGTTATCAAAATAATCCTATGAATTATAATTATACTATAAATATTGTATATTTGTATTGGCATTTGTTAAAATTGTAGAATAGTTACTAGTTATAAATAGTATTCTTTGACAGATTAATACGAAACATAAATTGTTTTACATACTAGCCCTGAGTTTATCGAAGGGTGCCATCGTCCTCAAGGCAGAATTTGACTAACTTGAGGAACGAAAGTGAGTCATAGTCTGACCTAGTCCCGATGAGTCTGAATTTAATGAAGACAATATCGGGATAACAGGTAAGAAAAAGATATTTGAAAATTATAAAGTAGTCCACCTACGCTAAAGCTACGGTGGACGTAAGAAAACTAACATTTTTACTTCATTACATTCGTAAAAATGAGTTTCTCTAACGGCTAGCCCTGAGTTTACCGAAGGGTGCGGGATCGTCTAATGGTAGGACGAGCGCCTCTGAAGCGCTTAATCTTGGTTCGAGTCCAAGTCCCGCAATGTCTCCCGAGAGCAAAGCGTCGGGTGACATTGCGAGGATCTGACGAAATGTAATGTAGTCATGGTCCCGTAATTTGATAACTAAATTAGAACAATTTATTTAGTTGTTTAGAAATTACTTTATGTTAATACAACTTCACCTCTTCACACCAAAGTGTTAATATACTCATTATGATTAAAGTTAAACCAATATCAGTAAATCACTTATTTCCCGAACTTCATCAAAAGTTAGTAAAACTATTCAAAACCTTAGAAGAAAGAGAGTGGTATACAAGAACTGCTTGTTCCAAGTGGTGCGTAAAAGATATTGCTCAGCACTTATTAGAGGATTATTTGGGTGTGTTATCTAGAAAAAGAGATAATTATAAAAATCCGACTATTAATGAAGCTAAATTTAAATCAAATATAGAATTAGTTGATTATATAAATAAGATTAATAAAGATTGGGTAGATGTTACAAAAACCTTAAGTCCTATATTGTTAATTCAACTTCTTGAGTTTTCAGGTGATTTGCTTTTTAAACACCATAGTAGTGTTAATCTTATGAAAGCAGAATCAAAAGTAAGTTGGATTAGTACAGATAAGCTACCAAACTGGATGGACATAGCAAGAGAATATACAGAACATTGGCTTCATCAAAATCATATTCGAGAAGCTGTCAATAAACCATTATTAACTTCCACTCATCTATTTCATCCATTCATTCAAACTTATATGCTAGCTTTACCTAAAACTTATAAAGATATAAACACTAAAGAAGGAACTTCTATTAATATTAAAGTTAAAGGTAATGCTGGCGGAGATTGGTCTTTAGTAAGAATGAAAAATGAATGGGTATTATATGAAAAACAAATTAATAATGCTCAAACCATTATTAATATTAACCAAGATACCTTATGGAGATTGTTTTCAAAAGGAATAAACAAAAATTTAGCACGAAAAAGGATTACTATTAAAGGTAATAAAAAGCTTGGAGAAAATATCCTTAACACGATATCCTTGATAGCTTAAATAAGCTTACTATTAATTTTGTTTTTAAATTCATTCCAACGTTTATTTAGAATAATAAATATCCAAATGATATTAATATTTCAATAATAATTTAATTTTTGTATAATAATTATTATTGATTTATAAATTTACTTATATATGAAAATAACCCGTCCTAAAAGCCCAAGCCCGATACCAAAACATGCCAAAAAAGTTTTTTCTGGAATAATTTTTGATGTTTATCAATGGAAACAGAAGCTTTATGATGGATCATTCACAACGTTTGAAAAATTAAAAAGACCAGATACTGTGAATGTTATTCCTATTGATAAAAGCAAAAGGATTATAATATGTAAACAATCACAGCCAGGTCGAAAACCTTTTTATGGATTCTTTGGCGGAAGAATTGATAAAGGCGAATCTCCTCTTCATGCTGCGAAAAGAGAGCTTCTTGAAGAAACGGGATACAAAAGTGAAAATTATCTTTTACTCCATTCTACCCAGCTTACTGATAAAATCGACTGGGCTTGTTTCACTTTTATAGCAAAAGACTGCAAAAAAGTATCAGAACCGCATCTGGATGCAGGAGAGAAGATAAAGCTTATTTTTGTGAGCTTTGATGAATTATTGGATTTTATGTATCGAAATGATTTTAGAGATAGAGAAATTGAATCATATATCTTTAAAAAGTTAAGAGATCCAAAAAAATTAAAAAAACTCAAAAACTTATTATTTTCTTAAAAACAAATGACTAAAAAGAATTATATTCAAATACTTATTTATATAATTATATTTGTATCAAATCTCTTGTTTACTAACATAACCTCTTATTTGATAAGAAATCACTCAAATTGGTTTATTGTAATATTCTTCTTAATGAATGTCATTTATCTTTCAGTAATTTCACTTTTTAACAAATTTAATTTACTAAATAAATTCTTTTACTTTCTAATAGCAGTATTTATATTAAGTCCGCTTCTACTCAAAATATTAATATTACTAAATATAAATGACTTTTTTAATATAAATCTAGTTGCAAATATAGATATTTTAATATCGGGTATTACAGCTTTGATTCAAATTACTTTCATAGTAATATTATCATTAGTGTTTAAGTATAAGATTAAAATTACTTAATAATTTTCATTAATGAACAATAATATTATTTTAGCAACAACTTCTAAACCACGGATAAATGCATTTAAATCTCTTGGTATCAAATTTACTCATGAAGATAGCAAAATTGATGAGAAGAATTTAAAAAGACCAAAAGAGCCAAATAAATTAGTAAAATATTTAGCAACACTTAAAGCTCAAAGTGTTTCTAAAAACCATATGGAAGGTCTTGTAATTGGTGCAGATAGTATTGGTTTATTTAAAGGTAAGATTCTAGAAAAACCTGCTTCAAAAAGAGAAGCATTCAAAAGGTTAAAAGAATTATCTGGAAAAACTTGCTATCTATATACAGGTGTTTGTATTATTAATATTAAAGATAAGAAAAAAGTTACTAAGTTCTTAAAAACACAAATAAATATGAGGAGAATATCAGAAAAAGAAATAAATATGTACTTACACAAATACAAAAGTTATTCTAACTATGCTTTAGGTTTCAGTACTATAGATACATTAAGTACTACCTTTATTCGGGAAATTAAAGGAAGTTATCATAATACAATAAGCGGTTTGCCATTAGAACTAATTATACAAATGCTTTATTCTTTAGGTTATAATATTTAACTAAAATCAATATATTATTTTATTCTATTTAATTATGATTCAATTAAAATCACTTTCAAAAATCGGAATTGGGTCATGGGGTATTGGAGGCTTTGCTGAAAAGAATCCTGATAATCCAGATGCAAAACAAATCGATGCATTAGTATGCGCTATGCAAAAAGGACTAAATTATATTGAAATTAACATGTGGTCAGCAGAGGGTTATAGCGCTTATCTGTTCTCAGAAGCATTAAAGAAATCAGGTGTAAAAAGAGATAACATTTTTATTACATTTGTAGGTTACCCATATAACACGGAATCACTGTCAGAACTCGAGAACTTATTAGATAATTTCTTAGAAATGATAAATTCAGATTATGTAGATTCATTTCAATCATCATGCAGTACTATTTCGAAATTTGATAAAGACGAAACTTATAAAATGATAGCTCGATTTATGCAGGACGGTAAATCTCGTTATACAAGTTTTACAAATGGTAACATTGAAATGATAAAAGAATATAAAAGTATTTTTAAAGATAAGTTTATAATGCATGAAGTTTGTTTTAACTTTGAAATTAGAGAAAATTATGATTTAGGAATAATACCTTTTTGTAAAAAAAACAAAATATTAAATACTATTTACCAGCCTCTTAGAAGGAACAGAACAGCGATGAGAAACTGGCCTCTGCTTGTCGAATTATCAAAAAAATACAAGAAGACACAAAATCAAATTATCCTAAATTGGATATATAGTAAAGGCTATTTACCTATTGTAAAATCTGAGAACAAAAAACATATAGATGAAAATATTCAAGCACTTGATTTCAATATTAATAAAAGGGATTTGAAAAAATTAGACAATTTTCGACCGCCAAAATGGGTAACCCCAAAAATAGATTGGACACGTTTAGGTGATAATGAAATTAATGGAGATGGTGTTTTTATTGATAAGCTCCCAAATATTTTCGATGAGGAATATGATAAAATAATGAATAAAAGGTAAAGAAAAAAATTAAGAATTTAATTTTATATTTATTATACTAAAATGGAGAGATTGAAAATTAAATCTGCTGTATTTGCTATTTTTGAAAAAGGATAGAGAATTGAAATTATCTACTAACCTATAGTATTCCTAATGATGCAATTATATTATTTACCATATTCAAAAGATGTGTTTCTAAAAGTTCTTCTCTCACATTCGGATTTTGAACTCTAATTTCTCTACGCACTCCCTGAAAAGAAAATCCTAAGATTTGTTTTTCAGCCATTTCTTGAGCTGCAATTCTTTTTCTAACTTCTACTAAATTCTGAGGATCATTTTTACTCCCATCAATTTTTCTTTGTAAATTATCCCAAATATCTTCTGCTGAACCACTCACAAAAATTCGAACCCCTGCCCATAATCCATGAGTAAGATGACCTTGCTCAATAGCTATCCTTCTTTCTTCGATTTGTTTTTCAGTATAATTTTCGCAGGCAAATCTAAGAGAATCGACTTCGCTTCTATCAATAATAACTATTTTACCTTCATTTAATGCAGGAAAGATGACTTCTTTATAAACTAGAGCGAAATTTGCCACATATACATGATCAGTTTGATAGTTAAACCTCTTTTCAATTAGAAGATCTCTTGTCCTTCTTAACTTTTCTGATCCTAGACATTCTGCAAATGAATTTGGAGATACTAGTATAACACGATCTTGTCCATACATCTTTTTAAGTAATTCAACTAATAATCTACATATCCTTGATTTACCGACCCCATCAGGACCATCAATAGTTATAAGTCTTGGGTGAGCAGTAAGATAAACAGTCTCAACCGTTTCAGTATCAGAAATATGGCTATCACTATATTGAGAGTTTGCAGCTACCTCCACAATCATTTTGTTTATAAAATGTTATTATTAATTATACCAAATTATATATCTTTATTATAGTATTGTAATCGATAAATGATAGCACCTTATTTCATAAGTACAAACTTATAAAAACAACTTAAAATAAATTTTACATTGGGAAATAAGAAGTTAAAAATCTGAATATAAAGTAATTATTTTCTTCTACATTTTTAATTTTATATTCTTTATAATTCTTTCTCATTAGATTAGCTATAGTACCTCCTAAATCTGAAATAAACAGATCAATATCTGAATATTTTAAACCATAATTAATAGTAAAATTTAGATGATTTTTAAACATATGTCCCTTTCTATAATCATGTACTTGCAGCATACATTCAATTTTATCTAATGCTTTTACTAATTTACCCTCATATGAAATACCCTTTTCATAATCCAACCATAAATTGTAGTATTCCTTTGATAATCGTTTAGGCAACATCACAAATAATTCTTTAGATGCTTTATCTTCTTTTCTAAATCTTAATTTTCTAATTTTAATATTGTATGCATGTGTATCCATACCAGTTCCATCTTTTCCCATAGGACTAGCATCTCCAGAGATTATTTCCGGCATATCGTGTATTAAAGCAATTTTAAAAGCTTTAATTAAATCTATCTTCTTTGATAATTTATCCGAACATAAAAGCAATAAAACACATAATCTCCATGTATGATCAGCTACCGATTTAAACCTTTTTCTTTTGTAGTAATCTTTCCAGTAATATTGGCCCTTAAATCTCTCTATCTTTTTTAACTTTTCTATAAAAGAGGTAAATTGAATAATTTTATCAATAAATAACTTTTCATTTCTCATGATGAATATCTATCTATGAATTAATAGCTTTATTTAAATATAATCTCTCTACCCACTTATTATTCCCTCTCATCTCACAAGCAATATGAAATTCTGTACCCCAAAGCAAGACTGTATTAATATTTAAGGATTTAATCATATCAAGATTTTCTAGAACCATCGAAGGATTGCACGTTTTATTCCCATACGCATCTTCAAAATTTACAGTAGCTCTCTGCCATGGTTCTGCTTGAAGCTCTGAAATTATTACTTCTTTTTTTAAATCCTCTGCTTTATTTTTAAGTTTTATAATATATTTCCAGTCAGAATTTTTGCTTGAATAAGTATATTTATCCTTTGGTAATAACTTATCCTCAATTTTCGTATAAATATCTATTCCCAAAACATCTGAAATATCAATGATATCATTATCTACCTTTCGTATATTATTAAATATTTTTTTAAAAAAGGTATTGTTTGGTATACCCAGCGTAGTCATATGTATAGGAATATTCACAATTCTCTTTAAATACTTTATTTCTTCTTTAATAAAATCAAGAGAAATCTCTCCCTTCCAAGGACCAGCTTTCACAAAAGGTTCGTTTTCGAGTTGAATAGATTTAATTGACTTTAAGTGTTTATATCTTTTATACACTTTTTGAATAAAACCACATATTTCATCTAACAAGATTTTATTATCAGAATCTATAATAAAATTTTTGGTATATTTATAATTTATCCAACCAGGTATATAAAATTCAGGCCACCTTGGAGACTTAACTCCTATAGTTAAAATAATTGGAATCTTTTTAGAATTCAACTTTTCTAATATTCCGTCATAAATTTCCCAGTCGTACCTCCCCTTTTCATTTTCAACTTTGCTCCATTTTATGCCAACTCTTACAGGTGATAACTTAAGATCGATTATTCGTTCCAATACTTTCTTGTAATCGGTATTTAAATTTATACATTGTTCATAATCAAATGTTGTCCCAATATACATAAAATTTATTTATCAAAATTTACTAAAATATAATCAACTATTACTTTTGGATAAATTAATAAATTATCAAGTTGTTTAAACTGTACCCAGATTGGTTTATAATAGTTATTCTTATTATTCCTATCTTTTTCAACTCCTATAATTGTTAATTTTGGAAGCTTAAATGATGATTTTGGTTTATTATCTAATTTACATAAAAAGAATACTGTTTTAAATGAAGACAACTCTTCTATGACTTCAATCTTTTTAAAAGGAACAACATTCAAATTAGTTTCTTCTTTAACTTCTCTTTTGCATGTAGCCATTTCATCTTCATTAAGCAGAGAATGTCCTCCTGGAAAAACATAATATAGATGATTATTTTTTATCCTCTTAATTAATAGCACATGATTATTTAATATTATTATCCCTCTTGCGCATTTTATCATTTTAATACATCTTATCTTAACTACAATTGACCTTCTTGTGTAAAAAAACCTTCTTTATGCTGCAGTGCATTTACCATTTCCTCTAATTTATTTTCAACTATCCAGGAAAGAGGTGTATCATCAACATTCACTCCTAATGCAGCTGCCATATACTGCGCATACCCGTTTGGATCGTTGCCGTCGCTGTTTGGAGCATATTTGCTGAAAAACTCCCTAAGTGAGCAGTCTCCACCTCCGCAGAAATGATAAGCTGAGTGAAGTCCTGCACTTATTCCCCTTAAATATGCCTTTACACCTTCTCTTCCATTTTCATAAGTGGTAAAAACCATAAAACCGCCTTTTCCTCCGCAGGGAGCCGGACCGTTCATTGCATTTATTATATTAATTCTATAATCAGAATAACGGATGTTGCTAGGATTGTTGTTCTGGCAAGCCCACCCAAGATAACCAAATTCTTCTCCTTCTTCTAACCTGCAATAAGCTTCACCTTTTATACACGGAACACAGTTGAGGGTTGAAATAGGACAGCTGGAAGGAGGTTTTTCAGGTTCAGGTTCAGGTTCTACTTCTACTTCTACTTCCTCCTTTTCCACTTCTTTGGTTAGATTATTACCTGCAATATTATCTGGCTGAGTACTTTGTTTTTCTTGAGTATTATCTTCTTCTTTCATAATACTTTTAACTGCATTCTCAATATTTTCTCTATTTAATCCCCCTTGCAAATTATAAGCTATATTTATTTCGGATTTTACATACCCTTCTTTATCATCTCTAATGATATCTGGATTTAAAATATCGGCACTTAGATTATCTTTACTTTTAACAGAAGATATATTTAGATATATATATACGAATATTAACGTAATAATTAATAATAAAGATATAAAAATTAGCAATTTCCCTTTCTTTTTACAGAACATAATAGTATAAAAATATATTCCATTTTCAATGATAGATTATTATTTGTCAACTGTAGTTTACATTATACTTGATATACTTCCACTAACTCACTTTTTTCATTAATATGATAAACTGCTGAAACGAGTCTTACCGGTATTTGTACATTACGTTCAAATTCTCCTACTCTTGGTGCTTTTGATGTAAAATTTAGTTCATGATCTATCCAAGTATCCGGAACAGTAATAGCAAAAACAAAAGTATTTGATCTTCTATTTATATCATCTAATGAAAGGTAAATCTGTTCTTCCCCATCATCTCTTACTAATATTATATCGTTACCTTTTAATTTTGATGCATTGAAATATAAACTAGCCCTCGTTCCATCCATCACAACATAAATTGTTATTAGATTTGCTTCATATTCTCTTGGAACTACTTGTTCACCATTAACTCCTGTAGTACCATCCCATACAGGTTCTACACCTTCTCCCATTTATTTAAAAATTAAAAATAATACTTACAACTTCTATTTATAATAAAAATCTCATGGAATATCATGACATTTTATTAAGCGCATATTAAGCCCTCTTATATACATGTAGCAATTATATTAGATAATCGAAAAAATGGGGTAATAAATTACTTACAACCTTCAGTCAAAATATCTGAAACCTTTGTAATAACATCTATATAACTTTCCGTCTCTTCGTTTCTGCCAAGCGAGTCAAGTTCGCAAACTTTTATTTTACCTTTAGATTCGAGATCATCCAAAACTGCTGAAGTATCAATATTATCAATATAAATAGTTGTAATTTTATACTTATCAATTATCTTTTCCAGCTCATTTGCATTTGTTTCAGAATAATCCCCTGTTAATTTATAAGATAGATTAATAGTGTTTATATTAAAATCCTTTACAAAATAATTATAATTAATTCCAAGAGTATAAATTTCAGATACATCCCAGTTATAAATTTTACCTTCAATAGATGTCTTTAACTCATCTAAATTTTCCACATACTGATTATAATTTGTATCCAAGTTAGTTGAATCTTCCTGTTTCAAGCTTTTGAGTTCATAGTAAATGTTCTCGCTTATCTTTTTTGCAGCATCAATAGACAGCCAATAATAAGGATTATATTCATTTAAATTATCGCTGGATACATCCAATATACTTAAATTCTTGAAAGAACAAACTGGTATACACACCTGAACACACATTACCGAAGGATTATATCGGCATGCTGAAGCACAATTGTTAAAACTGCCTCCATTTGACATACATTCATCTTTCGGCAGTCCTTCGCATTCAAGATAATCAGAAAGCCATCTCCCGCTATTCGTTTCGCACAAATTCTTATATTCATCAAAGGTGCTTTCTCTTTTTGATTTTTCTAATTCTATAATAGTACTTAAATCTGCTACCTTTATATCTTTTTTGTTAACATAATTATCAAGCCAGTCATCATAACCAGCTCCTATCCTATAAATTATATCTGAATTCTTTATTATTTCGTCATCAACAATATCTGGTGTGTAATTTGATGGATCTGACTGTTTTGCAGCAATAAGGTAAACAAGGAAATCTTCATCACTGCCGACAATATTTTTAATAATATCATATACAGGAAAGATTGTAGCAGATATAATCGTCTTTTCTTTTTCTTTACTAAAGTCTCTTGTTGATCTCCAGTAGAAAAACATAAAGATACCAATAACTACTAATACAAAAAATATTATCAAAGCAGGAATGGATCTTTTATCAAAATTGTATTTTACTTCCTTATTTTTAATTTTTAGATGACGAACCATATTAAATTAATTATATAATATTAAATGGGGTTTATCTATAAGAATAAGCTGCTTATAATTATAAGCACATAACATATTGGCTCCATCAAAACCCGCCTAAGCATATATTCAATAAAAGTTTATATTTATAAAATGGATTATCTCTATTCTAATAAAACATATATTATTCATCTTCAATGCGAAGACGGATAAACCCTTCAATTTCACTGCCAAGTCTAAATTCTATTTTAAATTACCATCTGCCTGAGACTCTTTAGATTCTTTATTTATTTCATCTTCCGGTTTTTTCTTGAATATCAGTACAACAAGGAGAATAATCAATCCAATAATAAATAATCCGCTCAAGATAATAAATAGCCACCAGAACTTTATTATTATAGTTGCTAAAAGTACAATACCTAAACTGATAACAGCAGCAATTATACTTGCTACACAGCTAACTGCTTTTCCAGCAATTGGTATAAAATCAAGCAAAGTCAAAATTGGACTTAGAAGCATTAAAAATCCAAACGTTAGAAGCAGCCAGCTGACACCTTTCATAACCCAGTACGTTGTTGTTTCAGCTGTTTTCATGTCATTAATAAGTTCGTCATTTCCTTTTGTCGTTATTATAAAAAGCTCTCCTTTATCAATAGTATTTGTCCCAAATTCTCCTACTATCAAAAGATCTGTATCTATTGGTAAATAATTTACTACCAGCCGATAATCACCGACTTCAGGACTTAAACTTTGACTACTTTTAAGTTCAGTATACAAGCCATTTTCTTCTCTATATTCCTTTTCTAAATAATCAACTTTTAAATCAGCTCCATTTGGATTAACTGTATATGCACCAAGTTTAAACTCAGCCCACTGCGAGTCCGCCTCCATTTCTACCCACTTTTCAACTATTTTTATTCTTTCTATTTCCTCTTCAATTTCTTCTCCATTTTCTATAGTTGTAATTGTTTCCATTTCTGTTTCTTCAACCTCCTGATACTGTTCTTTCCTGCTTGAATAGTAAAGCACATCTCCAATTTGAGGGGCTTGAGCAGATGTTGTTATACTCACTTTCCCATTTACCTTATGCAATCCTTCATTATATGTTACTTCATTTACAGATTCTAAAGATAAACTTTCGACAACTCTTGAATTTTTCTCTATCTTTTCACTCGAATATATCAAGATAAAAGATATTAAAAAAAATATAGGTGCAATACATATCCCTCCAAAACTCCCTTTTACTTTTCTGAAACCGCGTGCAATAGGATTCGCACTCCCAATAACCCTTCTAGATACAACCCTTTCAGATATTATTCTTTCACTTCCTTCCATTAAATTATTATAAAAAATAAATTATATTACTTATAAGATAACGTTTTTAAGAACAAAAATCAATATTTTTTTAATTGTAAATATAATACTAACTTTATATAATATATAATTGTATGAAATAAATATTTGTTCTTTAAAATTCATATATTGCGAGAGTAGTTCAATTGGTAGAACGTCTCCCCTCCAAGGAGAAGGTCGCGGGTTCGATCCCCGTCTCTCGCTTGTTTTTGAGACAAACGAAGTGCAGTCGAAAAATTACAAGCGAGTATCTGACGAAGTCCCGCTAGGCGGGACGAAGTCATGATCTCTCGCTCCAGCCATAGGATGGCAAGCCTTTGGCTTGTTTGATAAGACTATTGTATATAGAGATTAATTTAATATCTCCCAGAAATAATTTGTTTATGTCATACTCTGTATACGTATTGAAAGCAATTTCTAAAAGTATTCGTTATGTTGGATTTACACATAAAGATTTACAAGTTAGATTGTATGAACACAATTCTGGCAAAAATAAATTTACACGAAGATATAAATGAATACTTATTTACTATGAAAAAGGTTATTGCAGAAAGTGTGCTAGAGAAAGGGAAAAATTTCTTAAATCAGGACAAGGTAGACGCATTCTTGATTTGATTTTGACTATATTTATAGATAAACTCTAGATAGTAAAGAATGTAGCTACAATTTCTAAGTTTAATTAATTTCATATAAATGAATAAAAATCTCCCATTAATTTATTACAAAGAAATCTTTAATAGATTTAAGGCTAATAAATGTAAGCTAAATAGATCATTCCCTAGAAGTTATTGCGGAAATCATGATCCTTCTTTTAATATCCCATCAAAAACCGAGAGAAAAATAGCCAAAGATTTTACCAAAAAATATAAAGATATAAATATTAATAATTTTATAGAACTTCTTAATATTTTATATAAAGCCAGAACTAGTACTGAGAAAGGATTTGGGGGAAAGTTAATAGAATATTATCCAAAACTTAGGAAATCAATAGATCCAAATCATATATATAAATGGCTGGATAATCTTAATGGCTGGTGTGAGGTGGATTCAATCGCTCAATCAACTTTTACTCCTAATGATATTTTATATAATTGGAAAAAATGGAAATTAGTAATAATAAAACTTTACAAAAGCAAAAACTTAAACAAGAAAAGAGCAAGTCTAGTACTTCTAACTAAACCTGTAAGGCAATCTAAAGACAAGAGATTTTTGAAACTAGCTTTTCAAACAATAGACAGATTGAAATTTCAAAAATCAATTTTAATTACAAAGGCAGTATCATGGCTACTTCGAGATATGATTAAGAATTATCGTAAAGATGTTATAATTTATTTAAATAAGAATGAAAGTACACTCCCAAAAATAGCATTAAGAGAAACAAAAAGGAAATTAAAAACAGGAAGAAAATAATATTTTATTTAATAAATTATATGATTTTAAAAAACAAAACAGTATTAATTACCGGAGGAAATTCTGGTTTAGGATTTGAAATTACCAAGCAGTTAATTAAAAAGAAATGTAAGGTCATAATACTTGGTAAAAATAAAAAGAACGTTGAATTAGCAGTAAAGAAATTAGAAACAAAACTAGTAAAAGGAGTTGTATGTGATCTTCAAAATCCTGAGGAAATTAATAAAGTTTCAAAAAAATTAAAAAAAACTGATATCCTAATTAACTGCGCAGGCATTATTAATTATGGCAAATTAGAAAATCATAGTATATCTAAAATTCAAGAATTAATTAACGTAAATTTGCTTGGAACAATTTTTACAACAAGGGAAATACTTCTAAAAATGAAAAAGCAGAACTCTGGAGTGATAGTAAATATTTCTTCAACTTCAGGACTTCCATCAGGAGGTCATCCTTATGAATCCGTTTATATGGCAAGTAAATTTGGTGTATATGGTTTTTCAGAAGGATTAAAAATTGAACTTGAAGAAGAAAAAAGTCAAATAAATGTAATTGGATTTTATCCTGGAGGGATGAATACAAAATTATTTGCTAAAGCAGGATTAGATAAAGACACTTCAAAATTTATGGATCCAAAAGAAATTGCTAAGATTATTGTTTTTATTTTAGAAAGGCCTGAGAGTATAAAAATTGATCATATACTTGTAAATAGGAATAAAAATATGTAATAATTGAATATAAATAACTAATTCTACTCCATTTGTTTATGTATTTTAATAATCTTCAAATATGTTTGATAAACTTACAAATAAAGTGGTTTCCTTTAAGAAAGCTTGTGATATTAGCAAACAATCTAAAGAAAATAATTACAGAAAGATTGGAACATTTTATCAAAATCGGAGTAAAAAGAATTTATAGTTAAAAATATTTAAATATAAAAATAATTTTATTATCTACTTTAAAAATATTCTTTAATCCAAAGTTACCTCTTGATCTTCTTTCCATGCAGGACTTATAACCAAAAGCATTTTCAAGCTACCTTTATAAGTAAACTTAATTCCATGAGGTACTACTACAAGATCACCTTTCTTACAATCTTCTCTTTTATCATTAACAATAAAATATCCTTTTCCTTTAATAATATAATAAATAAAATCACATTTACGTTCTATTATAGTTGTTTTATGCCCTTTTTCCGTTTCAATTAAAACATATTGACTTTTATCAATTAGTTTATCAGTTAGGAAAATTTTCCCTTTTATACCCACTTTTTTAAATGAAAATATTTTTGGTTCATTTATTACATACATAGAATAAATTATCTACTAAAGTTAAATATTTATTTAATATTCTTATGTTGTTCTATATACCATGAAGGAGTACAAGCAGTTAATAATTTGCATCGGCCATTCCAGAAATATTTCTCATTTGGCATTATTAGTACTTCATCTCCTTTTTCTAATTGAACATCTTCACCATCCACATTTAAAATTACACTTCCTTCTAGAATAAATGCAAGTTCTTTACATACTTTGTTTACTACTTTACCTTTTGACGGATACCTCCCTTTTAGATCTATTACAGCAAAATCTATGTCTTTATCTCCTAAACTATATTCATATGCAGTGCAATTATCACTACTTTTTACCTTCTTTACTTGTGATTTTTTTACTACCTTCATTTAATTAGCTAAAAAAAATAATTAATTATTTTGACTATCAAATTCTTTTCCATGACCTGGGATAATTTTATCAGCTATTTTTAATATCTTAGTACGGCTTTTCTTTAAAGCAACGAAATCTTTAACAAAAGGATCTTTCCTATTTATTAGTACCTTTTTATTTGAAGTATTCTGTTTTTCATGATCCGTCCACCAGAATACATCTCCTGCAATAACTACTACTTCTTTTTCTATCTTTACAATTAATGAAGCATGCTCATAAGCGTGCCCAGGCGTTTTGATAACTTCAATGTTTGTATTAGGTAAATACTTATCAAAACTTGTCTCTTTATCTTCTTTATAAACTGTATCTCCATCTAAAATAAGAGATTTTTCAAATATACCAGCGAGTACTGCATGATCGGGGTGATAATGTGTTAAAAATATATAATCAATATTATTTAATTTTAAACCTCTCTTTTTCAACTCTTTTAATAGTAATCTTTTATTTGCACCTGGATCAATCAATATTCTCTTACCTCTATCTTCAATTAAAATAATCGTAGAACTAGCTTTCCAGCCATTTTTAGTCTTTTTAGCATAACCATTTATTAAAACATCTACTTTTGTCATTATATTCTAAATATTAAACAAGTTAATATCATGTTTTATTTAATCATTAAGATAAATCTTTGGATTATCTTCTAATAATGCTTTAGTAATTAATGGTATTTTTGTTACTTTAACTGTTATCTTGTCTGGCCATTTTAAATACTCCTCGTTACTTGTTTTACTTCTATATAATAAATCATCTAATTTATCTCTATTTTTTATTAAATCTTCAATATTAACATTTGAATGAAATTCAATATGCTGAAATCCCAAAGAATAATTATCACTGCCACCAGGTTCTGACAATTCAATATATGGGATTTCTATACCTTTATATTTTAAAGGATTTTTTAGAACAAAAATATAAAATCTTCTATCATGAAGAATTTTCATTGAGTATACTTTACTCAATGATTTGAATTTATTTGTATAAAGACGAAAGTCTTTTTGATTGTCTACTCTAAAACATACATGATCGATTGAATAACTATTTATACTTATTCCAATATTTTTAAGTTTCAATTCTATTATTGACATAAATTTAAGAAATTCTTGTTTCAAATCTATCATAATTATTTACTAAATTTAGTAAAGATTAATAATCTTAGTATACCAATATCGTTCAATTTATTCTATTATTACAATTCTATAATAATATTTTATTCCATATATTATAAAGAGAAGGGATTTTCTTTATTAAAATCTGGATTCAAATTATCACTGCTTTCACTATCTTGAATTAATATATTTTTAAATCCTAAACTTTGCGCATATTTAATAACTTCTCTATATTCCTCCTTTGTTATTTTCCTATTTAATTCTGGATATTGTTTAGATTTAAAACACGGATTGTACTGTGACATTATTCCAATATAAATATCCATATTGATACTTGCTAGAAACTTCAAACTATCTTTACTCCCCGCAATATCATTTGGAAGTACTAAATGCCTAACAATTAGACCTCTTTGGGCGATACCATTTTTATCAAATATTAAATTGCCAACTTGTCTAAACATCTCTTTTATTGCTTTTCTATTAACTTCTACATAACTAGAAGTATTGGAATATTTTTCAGCATTTTTATTACTACTATACTTAATATCAGGAAGATAGATGTCAATTACCCTTTCTAGAAGTTTTAATATTTTAAGAGAATCATAACCATTAGTATTGTAAATAATAGGTATTTTTAAACCTTTCTTCTTTGCCAGATATATCCCTTTTACTAACTGAGGAATATAATGAGTAGGAGAAACTAAATTTATATTATGAGCTTTTTGTTCTTGCAATGAAAGCATAATTTCCGCTAATCTTTCTTCAGAATAATCAGATTGTTTGTAAATATCATCATTTATGTCAACTTGGCTTATCTGCCAATTTTGGCAGAATACACACCTCATATTACAGTTATAAAAGAATATAGTACCAGAACCGTTAGTTCCTGAAATAAACGGCTCTTCACCAAAGTGAAGTCCGAAATGTGCTATTTTTAGTTTATCTGCTGATCGGCAGTATCCTTTTTCATCCCTTAGTCGATTAACTTTACAGTTTCTTGGACAAATAATGCATTGCTTCTGTATCTTTTCTAATGTCAAATACCTATTTTTTATTTTATTTACAGATAAACTATTCACCAAATAAATTACTAAAATTATTTTTTTTTATTATATCATTAAAATTCAAACTTATATTTTCTATATGCAATATGATTGAAAAAGACAGGGGTTTGGGAGTGTTCAATTTGGTGGATATTTTGGATAACTGTTATTAATACCGTCAGAAGTTTGAACACTCCCAAAACTTTTTGCTTACTTTTTAGTTATAAAAAGTAAGGATAAAATCTTTTTGTAAAGAAGGTACAAAGAAAATCTTTGAATGATATAAACTTATTAGATATACTTATAATTGATAATTTATTTTGCAAAAAAAACAAACTATGAATAAATATCTTGACAAAATTACAAAGAAAATATCCCAGCCACATGCCATAGGCAGTTCGCCTATGGCTGAAAAAGATAAAGTTTACAAAATTATCTTTCTTGGTGACTCGATAACATAAACAGAATGGGTTCATCCAAACTTTCGAGAAATTATAGAATATGTTTTAAAAGATTATATTGAAGAAACAACAAAAGGTTGGAAAGCACCATCATGGTTTATAAGGACTATAAACTCTGCATTAAATGGCGGAACATCTAATGACTTCCTTTTTTATCTAAATGATTATGTAATTTCATACAAACCTGATTTAGTAATATTACAAGGTACGAGGAACGATTTTACACTTAATATATCAGTTACAAAGCATATTGATAATATGAATAAGATTATAAATAAGATCCTTAATAATAATAGTAATGTCGTATTTATAGGTACAACTCCTTCTCTTTTAAAAGAAAAAACTAAAGAATATCTACCATATATAAAAGAAGCTAAAAAAATAGCAGAAAAAAACAATATTCAATATGTTGATTTATTCTATAAATACCAAGAGTTAGATCTTGCTAAAATCTATACCTTTGTTTCTGAGGGAAATTCCGCTGAAGGAATAAAGCCAGGTGACATAGATTGGGGACACCCAAATCAGCTTGGAAATGCATATATCGCTAAAATTTTGCTCGAAGATATTTTTGATATCAAATTTAATCCTGAGCTTTATATAAACGAAACTCAAGATGGTAAAATGTATCCTAAATATAGGTAAATTATAAAGGTTAATACAGCAATTATCAATAAACACCCTAAGAAATATTCAATAATCTTTCTAATAAATCCTATTCAAGCCATATTCAACACCATATTTGATAAGTTGTTTAAATATAGTTGGGTCTAATGTATAAACAATAGCAAAGCAAGTAACAAATATTATTACAGCCAACCATTTTGTATAAGCTCCGTAAGCCCTTACAAACAAAATAATAGAAAGGACTGCCATAACAGCAGGTCCAACAACTCGGATGTCACCTAATGGAACAGTGTAACCAGCTATATATTTCTCTTCCTCTTCTAAAAATGTCGCTAAATTGAAACCAATATTGAATACAATAAGAATTAATTCAACTATAAAAACTAAAAGTAATATTATTGATGCCGTTTTTGTCGAAGCTCCTTCTGTTCTATATACTTCATATAAAATTGTAGGAAGTAAGAATATCATTGTGAGGATAGGACTTCTTACTAACAATCCTGCAAAGATACCAATAAGTGCTATTACTGATAATATAGTACATATTGTACCCGCATATCTAAAAGGTTTTGCCATAATTTTAATTTAAAATATAATTTTCTTTTAACAGTGTAATCTAATTATGATTTATTTTCAAATATAAAAATTGGTAGCTGATCTAGTATTTATTTGGAAAGATTTTATAAAAAGTTCTTTCGATATTTAAGAATTTCTAATCCTCATATAAATTCTTTGAAGAAAAAACTGGATCACATGTGAGATTTACACCAAGTTTTTTGAGACCTGCCTCATCACCAGGTGTTGGTATGTGCGTTAAATGCATTTCACAATTTCCTAATTCTTTTAGCTTTTCCATAGCAAGTTTAGCAGTAGGGTTAGTTGTTACACTGATACTTAATGCAATTAACGTTTCAGTCAGGTTTAAACTTAAAGATTCTGAGTTTAAAATATCTCTTTTAAACCTTTCAATTGATTTAATAATAATTAAGGAAAGTAAATCTATTTCATCTGGAATATTGGCTAATACTTTTATTGCATTTAGGATTAAACTAGAGGATGCATGCATAATAGGAGAGTTTTTCCCAGTAACAATCTTACCATTATCTAATTCTATTGCACCTCCGCAAAATATTCCTTTGTGCCCCTTTCCCTTTTCAACTGCTTCTTTAGCTGCTCTTCTTGCTGGTAAAACAACCTTTCTATCTTCTGGAGATACATCTGCTTCTAACATTAATTCTCTCATTCTCTCAAGAGTTTTTTTGCTTGTTGAACCTTTAACATATTCACATTCATAACGGAAATACCTTCTAATTATCTCCTCTTTTGATGCTTTAATTACACAATCTTCGTTAATTATTCCTTTTCTTACCTCATTTACACCCATTTCAGTTGGAGATTTATATGGACAACCGTTTTTCATAATCTTATCTAATATTCTTTTTAAAATTGGAAATGCTTCTATATCTCTATTATAGTTAATAGCTTCCTTTTGATAAGCTTCTAAATGGAATGGATCAATCATATTTATATCCTGGATATCAGCAGTAGAAGCCTCATATGCTACATTAACAGCATGCTTCAGAGGTAAATTCCAAACAGGTATAGTTTCAAACTTTGCGTAACCCGAGTTTTTACCTCTTTTATATTCGTGATAGATTTGAGATAAACATGTTGCAAGTTTTCCGCTACTACCACCAGGAGCAGTTACTACTACAAGAGGCTTGGAAGTTTTTATATATGGATTTTTACCATAACCTTTATCACTTACAATTAAATCAATATTATTAGGATATTCGCTTATACTTTTATGTGTATATACTTTAATATTTTGTCTTTTTAATTTATCCTTTAATCTTTTCGCTGATGGATACATATCATATTTGGTAATAACAACTGCACATATTTCAATATTTTCTTTATCAAGTTCATCAATTATTTTCAAGATGTTAGTTTCATAAGTTATACCGTAATCCCCTCTAATCTTCCCCTTTTCTATAGCTTCTGCTGATACACATATTATTACCTCGAGTTTGTTCTTTATTCTCTTTAATATTTTAAGTTTTACCCTTGGATTAAATCCGGGCACGCATCGTGCAAAATGATAATCATCAAACAGTTTACCCCCAAATTCTAAATACAATTTACCCTTAAATTTTTTAATTCTTTTGAGTATTGCTTTTTCCTGGGCTTTTGCATACTTATCATTATCAAATCCAATACATTTAATACTCTTATAATTTTTCTCCATAATGAGGTTTACTTTCAAATAATTTACTTCTTATTATCAATTCCTGCTTTAATTAAGCCATTAAAAAGAGGATTTGGTTTTAGAACTCTACTTGTAAATTCCGGATGAGCTTGAGTTCCAACAAAAAAAGGGTGATCTCTTTGATTCAACTCAATAAATTCGACTAATACGCCATCAGGAGATTTACCTGAAAAAACAAGTCCTCTTTTTTCAAGATTTTTTATAAATTTAGGATTAACTTCATATCTGTGTCTATGTCTTTCGTAAATAACTCTTTTATTATTGTATAATTTATAAACTAAACTGCTCTTTTTTAATTCAGCAGGCCATGATCCAAGCCTCATAGTACCACCATATAATTTCTTTTTTAATAATTTCTTTTGCTCTTCTATAGTAGCAATTACAGGATATCTTGTATGTATATTAAATTCTTCAGAATTAGCCTTTCCCATTTTACATACATTCCTAGCATATTCTATAACAGCTACTTGTAGTCCCAAACAAAGTCCGAGATAAGGTATTTTATTCTCTCTGCAATACTGTGCAGTTAATATCTTGCCTTCAATACCCGAATCACCAAAACCACCAGGTACAATTACACAATCTAAATTCTCTAGTATATTTAGATTTTTTTTATCCTTTTCTACATCTTTCGAATCTATCCAAACAATATCTGATATTCTACTATTATGCCATGCAGCATGTTTTATAGCTTCTATTACCGAAAGATAGGAATCTTTAAGAGTAAACTTACCCGAATCAATGTATTTCCCGACAATTCCTACTTTTACGATATCTTTGTAAGAATAAATCTTTTTAATATAATCTTCCCATATATTTATAGTTTTCTTATATTTCTTCTTTATATTAAAAAACTTAAGTATTTCTCTTGAAATACCTTGTTTTTCTAGTATTAGCGGCATACTATAAACATTCTTTAAGTCTGGAGCAGAAAAAATTCTAGCTTGTGGAATACCTGAAGATACTGATATCTTTTCTTTTCTAGGTTTATCTAAACTTACTTTTCCTCTTCCTACGACTATATGCGGTCTGATTCCCAATTGCCCAAGCGCTGTAATAGCATGTTGCATTGGTTTAGTTTTCATCTCACCCAAATTATCCGGTGTTGGTAAATATGCAATTTCTATATACATTACAGGATATTCATACTCTATCTGCTGAGCTGCTTTTAAAAATAATATATTCTCATAATCACCTACAACTCCACCTATCTCAACAATAACAAAATCATATTTCATTTTACTTTTCTTTACTATGTTTATTAACTGCTCTTTAATTTCATTTGTAACATGAGGAATATACATAACAGTTTTACCTAAATACTCTCCTCTTCTTTCTTTTTCTAATACTGGTAATAATACCTTACCAGATGTAATATTATGGGCTTTTGAAATATTAATACCCAAAAACCTTTCATAATTTCCTAAATCCTGATCTGTTTCACCTCCATCATATGTCACCCAAACTTCACCATGTTCTGTCGGTCGCATAGTTCCTGCATCAAAGTTTAGGTATGGATCTATCTTAATAGCTGTAACTTTGAATCCTATATTTTGAAGAATTTTACCTATCGAGGCAGTAAGTATTCCTTTTCCAAGTCCTGATATAACTCCACCAGTAACAAAAATAAATTTCACAGACATATTATGCAATAAATCTACAAAAATTTATGTTATATTACATAATTGCATTCGATAAAGCAAGTTATTTTTATTTCCTCTTTGTAATTAAATCCTTTTCAGCTTCATAAACCATTTTCCTAGTCTCATCTAAATATTCAGATTCCACAGCAATAGAAGACACACCAAATTTAACCAATTTTTTAATTAAAATAGGGTTTACAAGTAAGTTATCAGAAGTTACCTGCGTATGTACTTTGTATTTTGAACATGTTTTAATAATTTTCTCAAGCAGCCATAATATTGAAGAATCTATCTTCTCATAAACAGTGAGTAATTTGGGATTAGTTCTATCTACTCCCATGATTAACTGTGATAAGAAATCTAAATCTATAATAACCCCATCTAAACCCATCTCTATGAATTGTTCTATTTGCACTGCTACAGAAGGTACTTGAACCATTAAAAATAATTTCAGAGTCGAAGATCTGCGAAATCCAAATGAAGATATAATCTGTTTCATTTCTTTATATTCATTTAAATTTCTTACAAAAGGAATAGCAATCCAAATATTTTTAATATTCTCTTTATTTCTTATATTCCTTACTGCTTCAAGTTCTAATTCTAATTCTTCTGTTTCAACCATAAATCTTGAAGTACCCCTATATCCAATCATTGGATTAGTCTCTCCTGTTTCATATTCGTTACCCTTAGTAAGATCTGCATAGTCTAGTGTAGATAGATTTGAAATTCTATATATAACTGGTCTTGGATCAAAAGATTTTGATACTCTGAATAAACTTAAAGATAAAGTATTTATAAAATTTTCTTTATCTTTCTTACTTTGAAGTGTAAGTTTTGGATGAAGACCAAATTTCATTATAGTATTTTCAATATTTATTTTACTAACCCCGTCATAGTCTTCGGTTGCTAACTTGGGAGCTGAATCACTTCCATTAATATTTGCATATATTTTTGTAGCAGTTTTTAAAGTTTTTTTAATGATTTGATCTTGAGAATTAATTCTTGTTTCTACTTCCCTTTTAATTGGTTCTATTTTATCCTCATCGCTTTTTGTATCTTTTGTTATTTTACTAGTAATTTTTATTAATTCATTTTGAACCGCTCCACTAAACACTTTACCCTTATCACCATCAATTGTGATAATTTCATTATTTCTAAGAACTTTAGTTGCGAAATTTGTATCCACAATACATGGTATATCCATACTCTTCGCCATTATAGTCTCATATGAATCCTTATTTCGATTATCTACTATAATTCCTAAAGCATTTTTAAGCTTACCTTCAAATTCAGCAGATATCCTCTGAGCTACAATGATACAACTATCTTTTATTTTATTAATATCTTGTAAATCATTTACTATTTTTACTACTCCAGTAACAAATCCTCCACTTGTACCTATCCCTTGTAGGAGCTCTGACGGTTTTTCTTTGGCAGATGTAGCTTTTTGTTTAATTTCTTGAACTACTTTCACCTCACTTTTTGAAGCAACTGGTCTTTGAGTTTTTGCATCTTCTACCTTGGACTTTAAAGCTGCAAAAGTTGGAGTCTTTTTCCATGAATCTTCTTCAAGTTTCAGAGTAGTAATAGTTCTTGATTGCACTATCCAAATTCTTCCTCCTTCATATGTCCATTCTATTTCCTGAGGATTTTTGAAATATTCTTCAACTTTTAATCCTAATTTATATAATTTACTTATATATTTACTCTCCAACTTTTGTCTTACCTTCCATACATCGCTTATTTTTACCTTTATATTGGGATCTTCTCCCTTCTTGACTCTTCCTTTTCTTACAAGCATCCATTCTTGAGGAACAATTCTTTTTTCCTCTATTTCACCGTTTTCTTTTTTTAAAATATATGTATCAGGATTTAGTTGTCCTGTAACAAGCGCCTCACCTAATCCTAAAATGCATTCTATATTCATATTATTCTTATTATTATCTATTGGATTTATCGTAAACAAAATCCCGCTGACTTCAGCTTGAATCATCTTTTGAACAATTATAGCCATACCGATTGTGTTTATATCATATCCTTTAGATAATATATAGAAAAGATTTTGCGGAGTGTATAAAGAAGACCAGCAATATTTTATCCTTTCTATTAAATCAGCTTTGCCTTTTATATTTAAAAAAGTTGAATATTGCCCTGAAAGATAATCTTGTTTAAATGTTTCTATTGTTGGAGAACTTCTAACCGCCACATAAGTATCAGAGAACCCCGATAACGCTGAGTAACCTTTGCCGAAGACCTTCTTCATATCGTTTTCCATATCGATCTTTAAAATTGTACTTCTAATTCTCTTTGATACATTCTCAAGCCGGACACTATCTGAAGGTTCAATATTTATGATTTCTTTTGCTATAAATTCATTCAATTTATGCTGGTAGAAATGTTCAAGAAAAGCCTGCGTAGTAATAACGAAACCATTTGGAACAGGCATTCTTTGTGATACAAGATGGCAGATATTCAGGGCTTTATAACCAATATCTTCTATTCCATACTCAAAACCTTTCGAAAAAGGAATTACTATATCTTTCTTAATATTATTCATAGGGCAGTATTAAAGAAGTAAATCACTCCTAAATAAACTTATTAGAATATACTATTATAATAGATAAAAATCAAAAAACTGTCAATGATTGATTCTAAAACTCGTTTGATGTTTTTTATTAAATCTGCTTATATGTCTTCTTCTTGATTTTTTTAGAAATTCAGTAATATTGATATCCTTTCGTCCAAAATAACTTAATATTTTTCTTGAAATAGAAATTGCAGCTTCAAATTCAGGCTCTACAGTAATAGTAACCCCTCTTACCTTTAGTTTCCTGTCTTCAGCCGGTATATGACTTCGTGCAATTACTTTAATATTTGGATTTAAGTGATTTGCATTAGTTGCAATAAGCTCAGTTGCTGCTTCTTCTGGTAGAGCTACAACTAAAGCCACGGCTCTTTCAACATCAGCTTTTTCTAAAATATCAATATTTACGGCATCTCCAAAAACAACTTTTATACCTCTCTTTTTACAATAATCCACAGTTTCACTATTCGAGTCAATAACAATATAAGGAATATTTACCTTGTCCAAAGCTTTCCCAACATAACTGCCTACTCTTCCAAAACCACAGATCACAATGTGTTTATCTAACGATGGTTGGTCAACATCTACAATTTTATCCAATTTAATAAAAAATAATCTATATAGATTTGGACTCTTAATCCTTATTTTATCTCTTAAATTATAAAACCATATAGATGCATTAGTTATTATAAATGGTGCTGTTAAAAGAGATATCAAACTGACAATTATATTCAAAGAATAAAATTCTTCATTAATCCATCCTTTATCAAGACCTATTTGAGATAGAATAAATGTAAATTCTCCTCCTTGAGTCAAAATAAGCCCTAAAATAAAAGCTGTTCTTGTCTGTTTTTCGAAAAATAAAGTAATAGTGAAAATAGTAAGGAATTTTATTATAAGTAAAAGAATAAGAACAAAAAGTATTTTTAATAAATTTGGTAACAGAAAAGAAATAGGAATTAATACACCTAAAGTAACAAAAAAGATAATTGAAAATAAATCACGAAGAGGTTTAACTTCAGAAAATATTTCATGATTTACAAAACTTTCAGATATCATGATTCCTGCTAAAAACGCTCCTAAAGTAAAAGATAATCCTATTACTTCTGCAAAATACGCAATAACCATACAGAAACAAAATGATAAAATCAGAAGAATTTCAAACGAATGTAGTTTAGAAACTGCTTCAAATATTTTAGGTATAATATTTTTCCCAAGTATTATAGCAAAACATATAAATAACAAGCTTTTTGCAATAGATTCTAAAATCACATAAACATTTATATGAGACCCTGTAGATATAGTACTTATAAATACAGCTATCATCACCATGGATATATCCTGCAGTATCATCCAGCTTATTATCATTTCAGATAGTTTCTTATCAATACTTTGAGCTTTTTCAATCATTTGAAGAACTACTATTGTTGCACTATTGGAAAATGCTGCAGATAAGAATATCGCTTCATATTTTGTAAAACCTAACTTTGAGAATATAAAACTTGAAGCTATTATAAATAAGATTATTTGAGAAATAGCTGCTAATATTATTTGTTTTCTTATCATTAAAAACTTCGATATTGAGAATTCTAATCCCGTAGTAAAAAGCAATAAAGCTACCCCTATTTGTGCTACATCTCTTACAATATCGATAATTATATATTTTGAAAAATAAGGTAGAGACAAAATGGTACCACTTATCAAATACCCTATAATTGCAGGTTTTTTCAGCTTCAGAGCCAAAATACCGCCTAAAAATGCAAAGATTAGTATGAATACTATCTCTTTAACAAAAACTTGATTCACTTAAATTAATGAAAAAAATATATACAACCATTAAAACAATAATTTGATAAATATTCAAGGTTTTTTTTATTTCAATATTACAGGAATATCATGACTTTCTTTTAATTTACTTTTAGTAGTATTTCTTTTTAATATAAATTTGTTATTTAAACTTGACATTCTTATATAATTTGAAATAATTATAAAAAAGAAAAGAGTAATGCATGCTAAAATTAAAGCCATACACCAAGATAGAAAAGAATATATAGAAAAAGGTCTGACCAAATTAAGTATTTCCTTTTTATAAAAAGAGTTATTTCCATAGTCTGCATAAATCTCTAACTCATAGTTCTCATTTCTATTTAATGACAAATTTCTAACATCACCTAAATTTAAAGAAACTTTCCTTGTTTCTCCAGGCAAAACCGCCTGTTGTATATTTTTAGTACTATTATTCTCATAAATTACTGCTTCTTCCTTATCAATAAGCACTTTATCTATTCGAAATATACTCTGCGAATTGTTTTTAATATAGAGATCTAGAGGAATATTATCAACGAAAAGATCATTTCTACGAATGTTATAATAATACTCTATATTTTTTTCATCTTTATTTAAATCAAAAGCTGAAATTTTAACTTCAATATTATCACTTTCAATATCCTGATATTTTCTAAAAGGCAGTATAATAAATGGTTTATCTTGAATTGTACCTCTATAAGCAAATATAAATCTGTTTATATCAATATTATTAAACCCCTGGAAGCCTAAATTTAACTCAATACAAGGGTCAGCATTCATCCAAGTCTTTTTTCTTTTATCATAGAATTCTATCCAAAAATGTAAATCAGAAATTTTATTTTCAAAAAGATAGTATCCTACTACTTTTCTTGATGGAATATTGCTTCTCCTAGATAAGATAATATATAAATCGGTAATATTTTCACAAGTTAAATTTTTCTTTAAGATATTTGTATAAAGATCGGTTTCAGAATTGACATCTTCCGTTTCAATATAGCTGAAGTTTGATATTAAATAATTATAAATGAACTCCGCATTTTCATACTCAGTATAGTCAGGCCTAGTATTTGCTTTTAGTACTTCATTTATATAATTAGAATCTATATTGCTCACATAATCAGATAGATAATTCTTTAAGAAATTTTCGGATACCGCAACTTCTTTTTTCTCAACATTATATCGGGTAAAACCTGATATTCTGATATCTTCCTTTTCTCCGGGATTAATATCAAATTCAATTTTATTATTTCCATCCTCATCAATATATGTACGATCAGGTAAGACACTGATATTGTTTATAAAAACCTCTTGAAACATTGAATCTGGAGGTAATGTTATACTGACAGACTTAGCTTTAGTATCATTATTTTCAATTCTATAATTATATATAAATTCAAACTGCTGTTCATTTCCCAATATAACAAATAAACCTCCCTTTATATTCGCATTATCCAGATAAACAATTATATTACTACCTTCATTAATTACTTCAGCTTGTTTATCTGAAATATAGCTAATATTTGAAAATACTTTAGGCAAAAATATTTTGTAGCTTACTTTCTTTAGTTCCTCTTCTGTCTTAATTGGAGATATATAAATTGTTTTTGCTAACCCTTCATTCTTAAAAACTTGTCTCGTATTATATTTTATTAAAATGGTTGTTTCTTCACCCTTGGACACTAACTTTTTATTCAATTCTACTCTTATGCGTATTCTATTGTTCTCATACTCCTTTTTAAAGTTAACCTGATTGTCGTTTTCAGTTACTTGCAAATCTAACATATCGGTATAATTCGTCAAAAGGGAATAATCTCTAATAAAGAAATTTTCACTCATATTTGTCAGCTTAATTCGATAATTTATCCATACTAATCCATCTTCTTTTACTTCATAGTAAATTTCATACGTGCTTTCTGATTTTAAATCAGCTAAAACAACCTTTTTAAAGAAAAATGAATATAAAGCAGATATAATAAAAAGTATAACAAATACTTTTATGAAAAATATAATAAAATTATCATAAAAAGAAAAGTATTTTCTTATCATAAAGTGTTATTCCAAAAAAGTTTCAAATCTAGCTATTATTTCCTTTTGACCAATAATCAGCATACTTTCAAATAATGGAGGAGATATATGACTACCGCATATAATTAATCTTATTAACATAAACACATCTGCATGCTTCCACTGATATCTATCTGCTAACATCCTAATATCCTTTTCCCATATATCATGTCTCCAATTGTTTATATCTTTATAATTTACTTTAATAATAGTTAGATAATCACCTGCAACTTTTTTTAAATCATCCTTTGAATAGTCCTTTATACCTTTAATGCTTGAGTAATCAAGAAAGCTTTTTCTTTCATAAAAAAATTGTATTTGTTTAACTGCATCACTTAATAGAAAAACTCTTTCCTGAATTAGTTCCATTTTCTTTTCAAGATATTTGTCATTTAATATCACATTTTTTACCTTATTATTTTCATAATAATTAGATATCCATTCTTTAAATTTATTTGTAAAATCAGAAGTGGAATATTTCCTTATATATTCTCCGTTAAACCACAACAGTTTTTTTCTATCAAATACAGGATTTGACTTATTCAATCTTTCCAAACTAAATTCCTTTACAAATTCTTTCAAAGAAAATATTTCTCTATTATCTTTTGGAGCCCATCCAAGAAGCATCAGGAAATTAAGGATTGCTTCAGGAAGATACCCTTCCGCTAGGAATTGTTCTGTAGAAACATTTCCTTTTCTTTTTGAAAGTTTTCCCCCTTCTGGATCGAGAATAACCGGCATATGTGCAACTATAGGAAATTTATAATTAAATGCTTCATAAATAAGAATGTGCTTTGGTACACTTGGAAGCCACTCAGTGCCACGAGTAATATGAGAAATCTTCATAATAATATCATCAACAACAACAGCTAAGTGATAAGTAGGAAAACCATCATTTTTTAAAAGCACTTGATCGTCTACTCCATCACTATCCCATCTCACTTTGCCCAAAAGCTTATCATCAAGTTCTAACTTTCTTCCACTTGGAACCTTTAGTCGAATAACATACTTTTCTCCTTTGTTTATCCTCTCTTTCGCTTTCTCGATAGAAATTTCCCTGCATTTTTTATCATACATAGGCTGCTTTTTACTTTTCATTTGTTCTTGCCGAATCTCGGCAAGTCTTTCTTCTGTACAAAAACAGTAATAAGCTTTTCCTTTTGCAACAAGTTCTTCTGCTTTTTCTCTATATATATCAAGTCTTTTGGATTGAATATACGGGGCATAAGGTCCACCAATATCTGGACCTTCATCATATTTAAGACCTAATGATTTAAGTATTTTCTCGGTAACTTCTATTGAACCTTCAACATATCTTTTCATATCAGTATCCTCTATTCTCAGGACAAATTCCCCTCCAAGACTTTTAGCAAATGCATAACTATACAATGCGGTTCTTAAATTTCCTATATGTAAAAATCCTGTCGGGCTTGGAGCAAATCTCGTTCTTACCATATAATTTATTAATGAATTTAATTTACTGTAGATATTTATTTTACTTAAGTTATTATACATTGTAAATAATATTAATTGAACACCAATATCAACTTTATTATTTATATAATTTAATAATGTTTTAATTCTGGTGAGAAAAGAGAGGTGCCTGTCTGGAGACCCTGTCTGCCGAAGTTTCCAATAAGCGTAGGCAAGGTTAAGTACCTATTTCTAAAAAAGTTACAAAAAATTCCTAGTTAGATATATTGAATAATATAAAAAAACCTTATTTGAATTTCTTTAATATAGAAAATCAATTAAATAAAATAATATATATAAGTATAATTCGCTAAATGTATCCCGTTCTTTGTGATATATTTACAACCTGAACAATATATTTATTAAAATGCCAAAAATATGATATAATTAATAGATACCAATCTAGATAACCGCTGTATATCTATGATGATATATAGAGGAAAGTCCGGACAGCCTCTAATATTTAAGTATATTAGAGAAGTAGATACCTATGAAAGTAGGGAGGGAGTAATCTTTCGGATAAAATTTTAGAAAGATCTTTAACAATTTTTCTAAAACAATGTACTCTTAAAGTACATTGGGGCCACAGAAAAAAGTAGCCCCGCTTAGCGGGGTCATAGTGAAAAGGCGTGGTAAAAGCACACCGCCATAAAGAGTAATCTTTATGGGCATGGTAACCCCTATCTGCTGCAAGGTAAAGTATTACCGCACCAAATATGGATATAAAGCAGATGCATAGCTTTATATAGAGAAATGGTTATCATCCCGATCTTTGGGAAACAGAATTCGGCTTATTGATTGGTATTAAAAAGGCATTTTGTTCTTTACAAAGTGCCTTTTTTATTGTCTTTTTCTTCTGACCCCTAATGCTTGAAAAACATAATAGAGAAGATTTGTTAATGACTGAAAAACCGATGCTACATATGTTAAAGATGCTGCTATTAGTACATTTTTAACACCAGATATTTCATCTTCGTGTAATAATCCTAATTTCCTTATTATGTTTACTGCTTTTACACTAGCATCAATTTCAATAGGTAAGGTAATAACTGTGAAGATCGTTGATAATGAGAAAAGAACTATCCCAAAAATTACTAAATTAAAAATTTGAAAAATTAAACCTATTAAAAATAAAATATATCCCAAAGTAGATCCAATATTTACAATAGGAACAATATAATTTCGCATACTAACTAATATAGATTTATTTTTATCTTGAATTGCGTGTCCAAGTTCATGGGAAGCAATACCTACTGAAGCAATCGAAGGCATTCTCGCAACATTCTCAGATAACGTTAATTCATTACTTATGGGATTATAATAATCTTCTAAATTATGTAAAGATATATTAAGTCTAATATTTAAACCATATTCTTTAACTACTTTTTCCACGACTTCTACACCGTTAATATTCGAAACATTTGCTATCCTAGAATATTTGGAATAAAAGTATTTTACTAATATCTGAGCTATTGTACCAAGTAAAAGTGCTGGTAATGATAATAATATGTAAAAAGGATCAATATAAAACATAATGAAATAATTATAACATATATTTTAAAATTTCAAGAATATTTTAAATTTAAAATAGCTTATTTTATTATATTAAGAATATAACTATTTCATATTATATTCTTAATTCTTTTTACGTTAAAAGCTTTCCCTTCAATGAATCCTTTTATTATCTTTTCTATAACCTTTACTACATCTCTTTGAAACTGGCTTTGAGATATACCCATCTTTAAAGCTGCTTCTCTTTGATCTAAACCACTTAGATACTGAAGTCTCAATGCTTCAAGTTCTTCATCTAATATTATTATTTCATCTAACTGATTGTTTGGAATTCCAGAAGGTTTATACATATACTCAGAATATTTAAACTGAATAATTCTTTTTTGTCTCTTTCTTCCTCTCATAATAGTGTGTTAAAAACAAAATGTTAAATTTTAATAAGAGCTATATTGGCAATTAGTGCTTAATTTATATTCTCGCAGTAAACCAAAGAAAATTTATTATATTTTCTATTTTAAGAGGACAATGTCAATTTGATTTAGGTTTACTATACAACATAATAATTATTATTATATTAACATCAACAACAAATATATCATAATTAACAATATGGGTCAATACTCACAATGGTAGTATTTTAATAAATTAGGCAAGAGGACTCTCTTTTCTTTCTTTACCTTCTTTTTCTGATTTACTACTTTTAAACCTTTCTAAAGCATATATCTCTTTCCTTCTATTTATATATTTAATAGTTAATAAAATTATAAAGACAGATATTAATCCAAAAATAATTAAAATAATTATTATTATACTTTTACTAAAAAACTCTTTTATTCCTCTTAAATTAATTTTATCTGATATATTATTAAGATTTTCATTTAATTCTTTTCCTTTTTCTTCTTTCTCCTCTATTACTTGTGATTCTTCCTCGCATATATAACCTTCATCCGTTTCACCATCACAGTCATTATCAAAATCATCACATATTTCTTCACTAGAAATAGTTCCGCCTTCACATCCACTCCAAGTACCATTTATACATTTTTGCTTACCAGTCTGGCAATTACCTCTACTAACACCACAATCTCTTTCCTCATTACTAGTACATTCACACCCTTCATCTAAGATGCCATTACAATCATTATCTTTTCCATCACATACCTCTTGGTTTGCATTAGTTCCATTTTCACATATTCCCCAGGATCCATTCGCACAATATTGTATTCCCTGTTTACATTCACCTATATTTGATCCGCAATTTCTTCTTAAATTTTCATCAGTTGCATTATCACAATCATTATCTATCCCATCGCATATCTCATAAGAAGGATTTATCTGACCAAGGCATTCACCCCAAACATTTCCTTCACACCATTGCGTTCCCGACCTACATTTACCTACATTGCTACCACATTCTTGTGTTGCTCCTATTTCACAACTACAACCTTCATCTATATTTCCATTACAATTATTATCCATACCATCACATATCTCCTGCTGAGGCATGACTCCATCACAATTAGCCCAATTACCACTAGTACATCTTTCGTATCCCCTAGTACATATACCTGAATCTGTACCGCATTGCCTCTGTAAATCTTCATCAATTAAATTATCACAATCGTTATCTATATTATCACAATTTTCAGAAGATGAAGGATTAATTGAAGCATCTCTATCATTACAATCCCTATTGCATTCACTATATGAATCACCATCATTATCAATTTCCGTTTCAGGAATTACTCCATCACAATTATCATCTATATTATTGCATCTTTCATTCGCTTGAGGATGTATGTTTGGATCACTATCATTACAATCTCCATAAACATCACTGCAGGTTCTATACCCATCTTGATCATTATCATTTTCCGCTTGAGGAATAGAACCATCACAATTATTGTCCAAGCCATCACATATTTCGAGTGCTCCCGGATATACTGTACTGTTTCTATCATTACAATCCCTATCTTCAGGATAATAATCTTCATCTCTATCCTTATAGATTTCAAAACAATACAAATGATTTACTTGATTGCAATTATAGAAGTCTTCTTTATCATACCAATCCCCTCTAGTAGTATTCGATCCGTATCCTGCATACAATTCAGGAAGAAATGGCACATTTGGATCATCATCTTCTGATATTTTTACCCAATCATTACAAGTAAATGCAGCACCTCGAGATATTCCAGTCCAAATAGTTCTCCCATCTAAAATGTTATTATTTTCATCCTGATTTATATTTTCAATTAATGAATTATCTGAAACACCATTTCTCAAATCAACTAATAACCGTGAACCATCAAAAGAATAATATTGTCTTGCTGGAATTCTGCTAAAACTACTATCATTTGTTTCAGTTAACAGTGCATACCACATTCCGTATCCTGCAAGTGTATCACATTCACGATCAGCCCCTCTTATTGTACCCAAATCCCCATTATAAGTTCCAGATGTAATAAAAACTCTGTAATCATCTTCCCCTGTTTTAGGAAGTTCTTCGACATCCTCATAATACACAAAAAGCTCTATATTTTTGGATATATAAAACACGATATAAGTAAGAAAAATGACTAAAAAGCAAGATACAAAAGAAATAATAACCTTTGGCAAAATAAATAATTTATTTTGATTTAATCTTTTCAATTTAATAATAAGAAATTAATATAAATATTAATAATATAATACAAGTAGTAGAAAATATTTTCAAATAAAAAAATACTAAGGTTAACTAATTCTTATGATATTCAGATTTAATATGAAGAATAATGAAAATAATATAATCATCCATATTTTGGGTAGCAGCACTTTTTATACTTTTTCCCGCTTCCGCATGGACAAGGTTCATTCCTGCCAATTTTTCTTCCCTTTATGATTGTTTTAGGTTTGCTTTTAGATTTACTTTCTTTCACATTGTCATTTCTAGATTTACTTTTTAAATACTTTTGAACAGCTTCTGACATTTCTCTATTCCCAGTTATTATATCTTGAATTTGATCAACATTCGTTCTTATATTAAATGGACTCCTTTGTTGTTCTACTTTATGTACTTTAAATATCCTTCTTATATATTTCGAGTTAATATTAATGATAAATTCTTCAAAATAGCCAAATGCTTCATTCTTATATTCTATTAAAGGATCCTTTTGAGCTAGTCCTCTAAGCCCTATTCCTTCTCTTAAATCCTGTATAGCATCAAGATGATCACTCCACAGTTCATCCATTGCTTGAAGCATAACAATAGTAGAAATCCTTAAGAATTCAGTTTCACCTAATTCTTTCTCTTTCATATTTATCATCTCTATGCAGATATCTTCTAAAACCTTTACTATCTCTTCCTTTTTCATGTTTTCAATCATATTGATTAAAAATACCTTTAAATCAAATCCTTCTTGAATCTTTAATTTTAATCTTTCATCCTTTGTCTTTTGATAAAGTAATAATATCGCTGTAATGATAATCTTATCATCAGCAAAATCTAAAAAACTATTTATTACTTCCTTTAAATTTCCCGCCTCTTCATCCACTAAATGATTCTGAGCAACAGCATTAATTTCATATTCTATATCATCAATAATTCTGTTTTTTACAAGTAATCTTGCTTTTTTGGTCTTTTCAACCTGTACTAAATCCATATCTTTAGTAATATTCTTTGCTGCTATATCAATTTTTTCTAGACAATTCTTTCTCCTTGTATAAAATATCTCTCTTTGCTGGTTCATAACATCATCATATTTCACAAGATTATTTCTAATGTCAAAGTGATATCCTTCCATTCTTTTTTGAGCATTTTCTATAGCATTACTGACTAATCTTGATTCAATAGGCATATCGTCAGGAATGTTGGTTCGTTCCATTAAAGCCTGTATAATCTGACCACCCTGTATTCTCATAATCTCATCGTCTAAAGCAACATAAAACCTGCTTGAACCAGGATCACCCAGTCTTCCGCTTCTTCCTCGAAGCTGATTATCGATTCTTCTTGCATCATGCCTTTCAGTTCCAATTACATGAAGTCCTCCTAACTCTTTTACTCCTTCACCTAAAACAATATCTGTTCCTCTTCCAGCCATATTGGTAGCTATAGTAACCGCATCTTTTTGACCAGCTTTTGCAATAATTCGAGCCTCTTTCTCGTGATGCTTAGCATTTAGAATTTCGTGCTCTACACCTTTTTTTTCTAGTAATTTAGATACTCTTTCACTATTTTCAATTGAGGTTGTTCCTACTAAAAGAGGCTGACCTTTCTTATGCCTTAGAGCTATTTCTTCAACAACAGCATTAAATTTAGCATTCTGGTTCTTATATACCCTGTCTGTTAAATCCTTCCTAATAATAGGCCTGTGCGTTGGAACTAATAAACTATCAAGATTATATATTCTAAAAAACTCCTCTGCTTCTGTAATTACAGTCCCTGAGCCACCTGCTAGAATCTTATATAACCTAAAAAAGTTCTGGAATGAAATTGTCGCTAAAGTTTTAGATTCTCTTTGTATTTCAACGTTCTCTTTAGCTTCTATTGCTTGATGCAGACCTTCACTATACCTTCTTCCAGGTAATATTCTTCCAGTAAATTGATCAACTATAAGTACTTTTCCCTCTTTTACAATATATTCATCATCACGCTTATATAAAGAATATGCTCTTAATGCATTTTCAAGATGATATGCAAGATGATAATCTTCCCACAAGTTTCTCACTCCCAACATTTTCTCCACTTTTTCAGTGCCTTCTTCAGTTAACACAGCACTGTGAGCTTTTTCATCTACTGTATAATCCTTAATTACTTCTAATCTTGGAACTACCTGGGCAAACTTCATATACAATTCGTTAGATTCCTCGGCTGGTGCAGAGATTATCAAAGGGGTTCTGGCTTCATCGATTAATATAGAATCAACTTCATCAACAATACAGTAATATAACTCTCTTTGCACTCTATTATTTATATCTGAGACCATATTATCTCTAAGATAATCAAATCCAAATTCATTATTAACACCATATATCACATCACAGTTATAAGCTTCTTTTTTATCACACTCGACTAAATTCCATCCCTGAACATCTCCAGGATTCTTTATTTGGAAGCTCATTCTTTCATCATAAACATCATCACCTTTTAATTCTTTTATCTCATCATCTTTTATGAACTTATAAGATCCTTTAGGCACAACTATTCCAACTGATAAACCTATCTCAGATAAAATATGTCCTGCATATTCACCATCTCTTTTTGCCAAATAATCATTAACTGTAATCACATGAGTTCCTCTACCAGTCAAAGCATATAAAGCTGTTGGTAAGTGGATTACTTGAGTTTTACCTTCTCCTGTTTTAAATTCAACTAACTTATTTCCTTGAGCCAAAATTACTGCTGTTAAAATCTGTACATCAAAATGTCTTCTATCATATTTCCTATTTGTAATTTCTCTAAGTATTGCATATAGTTCAGTCTCAAATTCAACTAATCTCGAAATAATATTTTGTTCATAAAGTGGAAGCCCTTTTTTAAAATCATGTATTTTTATCGATGATTTCGCTTCCTTTGGAAGTTTATGAATAATAGGTTTAAGTTCATCTTTAAACTTTTGAACTCGTATTCTCATTTCTTCAAAAGTTTTTCTCTTGTAAACCTTTTCAAAATCATTTACTTGATCTACAAACACCCGAGCTTTATTTAGTTGTTTCTCATTACTATCAAATAATGCCTTGAAAATATTCAGCATTTATTTATTAATAAAATTATCTATTAATCTTATCACAAAAGAATGAAACAAAAAAACAACCTAATCCTTTAATTCAGATTTTCTTAATATACTAAATTTAGGTCCTTCTTTAGTTAATATACTTTTAACTAAAAAAACATTATCTACATGAAAACCTTCCCATAAGTTATATCTCTTTATTTCTTTTTTAATATCATAAACAATTTGTTTTGTAAGGTTTTTTCTAGATCTAGCAATCGTAAAATGATAAGTAAAACTAAGATAGTTTTTCTCAACCATAATATCATCTAAACCAAGTTTACAAAACTCTTCATTTAACTTTTTTATCATTTTATCTAAATACTCATTTCTAAAAGCAGATATATATAATATTCTCGGCCATCTTTCATTCTCAAAACCATAATTAATACTTTGTAAGCGAATATTAAACTTTTTCGTATCTATAAAAAGATTGTCCCAAATATGTAATATTTTATCTTTACTTTTATTGCTTACATTGTTACCTAAAAACCTTAAAGTAATATGTATATCTTCTGCTTTAGTAAACCTCAAAAATTTACCAAATCCTTTAAGCTTATCCTGTATATCATTAAACAAATTAATAATTTCTTTTGGCGGGAATATTGCTATAAATAATCTCACATCTATATAGTAATTGGTTTAAGTACTAAGTAAGTTTTCATAAATACTTTCAATTTTCTTTCCTATTAAATCCCAGCTATAATTTTTAGCTTCTTTTAAACATTTCATGCCGTATTCTTCTCTTAACTTTTTATCTTTACAAAATATAAACATCTTATCGGCTAATTTATTAACATTTTTACATTCAACTAACAGTTCAGGAATATTGCGTAATACATACTTATAACCTTCGTTTTTGAAAGCAAGAGTAGGTTTTCCTGATATCATTGATTCAATTAACACTATACCAAAGGATTCCCCATATAAGGCTGGAAAAACACATATATCAGCTGTTTTTAAATAACTTCTCTTCATATATTCCGAGACATAACCTTCGAAATATACATTTTTTAACTTTAGCTTTTTAACTAGGTTTTTTAATTTACTTCTTTCAGGTCCATTCCCAACAATAATCAATCTTATCTTTGAAAACCTCTTATATACAATACTAAAAGCTTTTATTAAATAATCTATTCCTTTTCTTTTTTCAAGCCTTCCTAGAAATAAAACATTTATTTTTTTACCCCCAAATTTATCAATCTTTTTGATATTATTAAAAAATAATTTAACGTTTATACCAGCAGGAATAACTTGATATTTACCTGGTATAGTAATCATAGCTTCTTTTTTACTAGGTTCAGAAAGAGCTATATGAAATTTAACTCTCTTATAAACTTTATTCTGATATATTTTTAACATTAACCCGAGAAACCTATATATCCAACTCTTTCCATATATCATATAGGTTATCACAACTGGACACTTAACCAGACGAATAACTTTAGCACCAAGAAATGGTGAGAAAGGCGCTGCAACATGGATTATATCAAAATGTTCTTTATTAATTGTTTCCTTTACTTTTTTTGTATTAGTAAAAAATACTGTAGAAATTGTATTTGCATTACCTTTTAAAACGATCTTTCTCCCAAATGATAAAATTCTTCCTTTAAATTGACGAACATTACCTGATGGCGGAGTAATAAATTTTACATCATGAGATTTTTTTAAAAGATAACTCGCCAATCCTTTAAAATACTGCTGTACACCAGCATTACTGTCTAGGGTTGTATCTAAAACTAATCCTACTTTCATTTTTGTACTTTATTTTTTTCATATAATTTTGGGAAAAGTTCCTTAAACATCATCTTATAATACTTTCCCTTTTTCATTCGCTTTCTTAATCTATTGTCATTGATATTATCCTTAATAGCTTTTTGATAAACTTGAATTATTTCTTGAGTAATATGATCCCACGAGTACTTTTTTACTTCTTTAAGTCCCCACCTCGTCATCTCACATCTCAACTTTTTATCTATTATCAATCTTTCAAGCTTTTCACTTAACTCAGTAATACTTTTAGGCTTAGCTAATAAACGTACTCCTTTACCCTTTAAGACTGTTTTATATCCATCATTGGCGTAAGCTACTATTGGCTTACCGCATGCCATTGCTTCTAATAATACTAATCCAAAACTTTCTCCATATAAAGCTGGAGAACAGAATATATCACATGTCCTATATAAGCCTACTTTATCTTTTTCGTCAATGTATCCTATTAATTTTATATTTTGTATTTTATGATTTTTAACATATCTTTTTATTCTACTAGCTTCGTCTCCATCACCGGCAATTAATAATTCTATATTTTTATATTTATTAATTAATTTTCTAAATGCTTTTATAAGATATATAACACCTTTCCTTTTATCGAGCCTCCCTAAAAAAAGAATTTTTATATTCCCATTTGAATATTTAGGTAAAGGGCTTATTTTTATATTGAATTTGTTCAAATCAATACCATTAGGTATAACATTAATTTTTCTTTCAGAAATTTCATTTATATATTCTGCTGCAGCTCTAGATACTGCTATAATTTGATTACATGACTCAACTATTGTTTTTGCGAAAGGTTTAAGCAACTTCTCTATGGAATTAATAAACATAGTATTTGTCGTAGCAGAATGAAATGTTCCAACAGTAGCAATTCCACATTCACATAAAATCTGTATTGTTAAAGCAGGAACCCAGGGTTCATGAATATGTAGAAGATCAAATTTCTCTTTTAACAACATAGCATGAATTTCATCGTATTCAGCAATACTTAGCTCAATTTTAGTTTTATTAAAAAGAAACTTAGTACTTCTTCCTAGAAGGATTATATTATCCACCTTTCTTTTATCATCACCTTTTGGTGCAATTATTTTTACCTGATGACCTGATCTTTCCAACTCTTTAGTAAGACAAATAATATGATCCTGTACACCTCCAGCTCTGAATATATTATAAGGGCAAACCTGACCAATTTTCATATATATATTATTAAAGATAATCTGTAAAAGTTTATATTTCCTTAGGTTCAACTAAGCCGTATCCACCATCTCTTCTTTTATATACCATAGAGTATCTCTTTGTTTCGATGTTTTTGAATAAAAAGGCTTCGTGACCCAATAATTCCATTCTTTCAATTGCTTCAGAAGGATTCATAGGGGAGTTTTGGCTGTATCGTTTATATCTTGTTATAACAGGAGGAATAGTAGTTTGATCTGCATAGACATCTTCTTCTATTCCTTTTATCGTGTCTTCAAATTTCTTTTTGGAAGCTAGCTTCCAAGATTCTTTTCCTTCAAATTGTTTTTTAAATTCATGATATTTTACAAGTCTTTTTCTGATAATAGGATCTATTCTATCGAAAATTTCATAAAAATCTGACCCAGACTCTTCAACTCTAAGTATTACTTTTGGAATAAAAATTGTAATTTCTACAGTTAAATCATTTTTAACACCGCTGTGAGCAAAAGATTTCTTTAATTCTACATCTATTTTTATTGCTTTCTCCAACAATTTCTCGTGTTTTTTAAATATTCCCCTAACTTTATTTCTAATAGTTCTACTAATTTTTATACCTCTTCCAATAAATATTATTCTCATAACATCTTATTAAAATATTATATAAGATTATTAGCTAATACCACTAAAAAGAATTATAGCTAAAAATAAAGTTAAAATATATTCAACTAATATATTAAAAGTTAAATCTCTATTTAATTTATGCTGAAGTATAGATATGTCAAAGTAAAAAAGCAAAAATGTTATTACATTTGTACCTATAAGAAATATTTCAAAAATATTCAAAATCATAAAAAGTACTGCAATAAGAAAAGAAGTAATACTTATATACGTAAAAGTTTGTCTTCCTATCTGCCCCTGTCTGTAAACAATAAGAAAGCTTAAAAGTAAAACAAGGAAATAGATGAGTATAGAAATTACCCATACATCAATATTTAAACGCAGTTTTAAATGCAAAATTACATTTACAGCTAAAAAAAATACAATTAATTTTATAACATCATATATATATCTAGTACTATAATCTAAGTTAAAATCATCTTCATAGTATGATCTTATGTTAATAAATAAAAGGGTGTTCACAAAAGTCACGATAAGAATAATAATCAATCTTATTAAATCATCAATATTAAAGTATACAAATCCTACAAGAGAAATATATAATAGTAATGGTAATGTTATATGATTTATTATATGCCCAGCTAAATTATAAGCATTAATAGAAGGCATATCTATCTGTCTTAATACCTTTGTAGCATAATGCCAATCTAAATATATTTCAAATATAAGTATTAAAATAGTAATAGAATTCACTACTAAAAATGCTTTTGTACCATAATCTTTTAAAATCTCTATACTAAATACTGCCCCAAGACCTAAAGTAATTGAAAAAAATAAACTTCTTCGATTTTTTAAGATAAAATATAGTAAATTTTTCATAAATTAAACATATTACTATTATAATATTTCACCACCACCTCCAAGTAATGCTACTAGGATAATTATCCCGAATACAGATATATTTAATAAAGGATTTGATTTTTCATTTGTATAACCTGTCCTATCAAGAAAATATTTTTCGAGAGTTAAAAAAATAATCATTATTAATGCAATAAAAAAGTTTATTTGACCTCTTAAGCTTCTTGTTAATACTCTTGAAAACACATCCTCTATTATCCATTTGTTAAGGGTATATTGGTATTTTTTAGCACTGCTTACCTCCAGCGAGAAGCCCATCAATTCCTCCTTGATAAATAACTGTTCATCTGAATTACCTGCTTGGTCTAAAGCAGTAATTTTTATACTTTCAAAATCATTATTTTTCTCATCTATTTCACCCCTCCATCCCTTCTGCGAATTATAGAATGTAATTTCTTGGTCCTTATAATATCCCTTAACCGTTATTGGATTATCTAAAATATTAAGGGTAAAAGTATATCTTTTAAAATCTAGTCCTATTTCAACAAACTCAAATTTCGCTGTTTCTCTGTCTATTTTTGGAGCTATAGTATCAACAGTCACATTTACAATATTAGAATATCCGCTTTTTTCTTCTCCTTTGTAAGCTTTTGCATAAAAAGTATGCATACCTTCTAAATAAGCTTCTCCTCTGCTGTATGTAAATTCCTGACTATTTATTTTACATTCACCTAGTATATTATCTTTATCAAATACTCCAATCTTATCTCCTTCAGAAGCAATACCTCTAATATCAAATAGGCCATTATTTAAAATATCACCATCTGTTGGAGAAATAATAGAAGGAGCTTTGAAATCTACATCTTCTCCTGTAACTGGCAATCTGCTACTTTCTTCACTATTAATATTTTCTATATTTCCTGTTTCAGTTGAACCAAACATTTGAACCACAATAGAAGTATTTTCTCCCTGGAAATCACCTTCTACAACTGCTATCCCTATATTTTCAAAACTTGGATTTATAATGTTATCCCTATGAGAGGGACTTGCCATCCAGGCACTATGTATTGGAGCTGCCGAAGAAAAATCTTTTGCAAGATTCTCCCCTGCATAAGTATAATCATAACCTGCACCCAGTATAAAATCCCAAGGAGATTCATTATTAGGACCATAATGTGACCAATAATCTTTGTTTATCATATCTTCCCCTTTTGATTTCGCTGCTGAAACTAGCCTTGAATCTATTGTTAAAGGTTTTATTCCTCTAGCTAATCTTTCAGAATTAGCCGAATTAACAAGTTCATTTATATCTATATCCGCTGCATAAACCTTAAACAATTCAGGAGGTAATATTTTACTTGAAAAAATATTAAACAAAAGCACAACAAATACGAAAATCGTAAGATTCCTTGATTTAAAAAAATTAAAAAGGATCTGTTTTATATTAATTTTATTCTTTAACAACTTTTTACTACTAATATTAATTAGGTTTAATATCTAAAACCTCTGATTTGACAATATAAAAATCAACTGCCTTAATTTTAACCGTAACTGAATATTGGCCACAAGGGAGTTCTTTAACAAAGTAGCTGGGATTATTTATATCCCTATTCTTTTCAATCTTCTCAAATGTAACTACTCCTTGTATATTCCATGTAACATCGTAAACTTTATCACCCCATGGTTTACCATTGATCATAGGGACAGCAGTAAATGACACTGAATATAAATCAAGAGCCTTCTGATCAATATATATACTTAATAGGGCATCCTTTGTGGCATTTGCATAATTTATATATTCTACTGATTTGTGAACAGAATACATAGTAAATGGTAAAAATACAACTAAAGCAAATAATACAAATATTGAGAATATCGGTTTGCCGCCAAATCCATATCTAATTATAGTCAATTTCCTCACTTTTTTATATAAGTAAATAATTACAATAAAAAGAAAAATTACAATAGCTAAAAAAATTGCAAATAATATAACTAAAGTATACAAAGGAATATTTTGTGAATTTAGATAGTCACTAAATGCAGATATGTTCATAAAAATAAGTTCTTATCAAATAAATCGTATTTCAAATTTAATTTGTTAAATCCTGCTGTTTTGCTCTTTTCTCCATTTCCTGCCTAGCTAATTCTTCAGGATCTGCTGAAATTAAATTATGCTCACTTTCTGAAGCAATAACTTGTATTGCAACATGACTTGGACCAGCAAAAAATAATCCTTCTCCAATCCCGGCTGTTAATAAAAACCCTTTTTCTCCATCAGATAGGTAAAAAACTTTTTGTAATCTATCTACAGCAGCCGAACTCTGTTTTAATAACATCTGAATTGCAGAATTAGTAATAATTGCCTTACCATAATCATTATCAAGAAAATCTTCCACATCCTGAGTTATAGTTGTCAAACCCAACCAATATTTTCTTGCTCTTTTTGCTATCGAATGTACAAATTTTGCAGCATCTTCATGTTGCATCATCCACCATGCCTCATCTATAATAAGAAGTCTTTTTCTTCTATCCCTTTTAACCTTATTCCATATAAAATCCAGCATCATATACATGGCTATTGGCCTTAAGTCATCACTTAATTCTCTTATACTAAATACAGTAAACGTATTTTTTATATCCACTGAGCTCTGTCTATCAAATATACCTGCCGCACTTCCCCGAATATATTTCTCAAGTCTTATTGCAATCGAGTGAGCTTCCGGCTCTGCCATTGCTAATAATATTTTGTAAACATCCTCCATTAAGGGCGGTGGATTTTGATGAGTTTGAAAATCTGGCGTAATCCCTTTTTCTTTATAAGTAAGTATCAAAGCTCTGTCTAAAACAGCACTTTCGGAAGCATTTACTTCTCCTCCAAGCATTATTTTTAAAAGCCCGTGCAATGACTGTATTTTCATTCGAAGTTCATCTTCTCCTTCCTCTGCAACACCAGATAATTCAAAAGGATTTAACTTTTTATCACCATCCTGCGAAAATGATATATATTCTCCACCAATAGCTCTACATAACTTTTCATATTCTTTTTCAGGGTCAATTATTATACTCTCTATCCCAAACATGAGTCCTCTCAAAGCTTCTAACTTTACTAAATAACTTTTCCCAGCACCTGAAGTTGCAAATATTACAGCATTTGCGTTCTCTAATTCATACCTGTCAAAAATAACCAAACTCTTATTATGCTTATTTATCCCATACAAAACTCCTTTATTCATAGTTAAATTAGAGCTTACAAAAGGAAATGTTGTAGCCAAAGAGGTTGTATCCATATTCCTTGTATAATAAAGTTTATCAAGTCCTGCGGGCACGATACTTTGAAAACCTTGTTCCTGTTGCAATGTAGTCGGTTTGACAATTACTCCGATTGCTCCTAACGACTGTTCTAAGTTTTTATATATTTTTTCTAATGCTGATAATGTCGATGCCTGTATAGTAATATATAGTGCAAAATGGAAAAATTTCTCGGTTCCCTTTGCTAGAGATTCCTGTAACTCTTTGGCATCTTGTAATGCAACCTTCACCCGAGGATCAACTACTTTACCTGCTTCAACATCTAGGTTAATAGTAGCTTCCATCTCTCCTATCTTTCTCTTTAACCTCTGCATAACTAGTCTTGAATCTACTGGATAATACATAGTACTAATATCAACTGGAAATTCAAAATTTATTAAGGAAGAGAGCCAGTTAGCCCCAACAAATTTTGGATAGTTCGTTGCAAATAATGTTCTAAAATATTTAGTTCCAATTAATATATGATTGAAATCTACCTCAATAGCTGGAGGAGCAATTACATCAGCTATATTAACCATACCTCCCACAAATTTTTCCACAGCTTCATCTTCATTTTTTATTTCTATTCCTATATCGCCAAAATATTTCCCTTTCTTACTCAGCATTTTGGTATATTCCTCTTCATCCTGTTTACCCTGAAGCTGTTTTTGTGTAATAACCGGTTGTTTAGTTGTAACACTCGGTTTTTGCTGCTGTATATTAACACTACTGTCTAAAGGTTCTTTCTTTTTCTTTTTAGAAAACAAAAAGTTAAACATTGATTTAAATAAAATATTAAGTTTTTACTCCTACAATAGGAGCATCTATGTCTATTCTAGTTAATTGCAACTTTTCAAGTCCGCCTCTTTCCGGATTATAAACACCATAATATAGCTTTACGAGTTCTAAAGTAGATAATTGACGGGCGAACAAACCTATTCTTTTTAATTGTTTAATTATATGATCCCTTCTTGGATACAGTTTAACTGTTGCCTTATCTATAGCTGCATCAATATTTATACTTTCTTCCTTGCCACCAAAAATACGCTTAAAAAAACCCGGTCTAATACTTAATCCACTACTACTTGGTATAACTATAAAAAATCTTTTTTCTAATACCTCATTAGTTACGGTTAAATTTTTTATAAATTCTATATATATATCCATTTGTTTTCTTAAACCATCAGTAATTTGTTTTGTTTTTTGTGATTTTAACAACTCAACATAGTCACTTAAGTCAGTTCTATTTGTTCTTATTACTATTTGTATATGGAAAGATAAAGAATTGAGAAGACCAGCAAATGACAATATTTTACTATCTTGTTCTCTTTCAGATAACAAATCAAAATTTAATGATGTTGTTTCTAAAACTAAAGAAACAACACCATTCTTTAATACTACTAAATTTTCTTTTATATCTGCTATATCGAGATGTTGTTGAGTTGATGGTATTCCTTTATTTATCCGAACCATAGAATTCCTTTATATAATAATTAATCTGATGTAAATTCATAAGTTAGTAATGCATCTCCTGTTAAATTTATTTCAAATCTTCCAAAGGTATATTCATTTTTTGATAATTCAATTATATACACTCCATTTTCTAAAGCTGTGGTTGTAACAAACTGTCCGAGAGAATTTGTTTTCATAGCTCTAACAGGTTGTGATTTATCATTTTTAACTATTACAACCACTCCAGGTAAAAGTTTGCCATCTTTACTTTTTACAATCCCACTTATTACATTTGGTTTTTTACTAAGAGAAGGGCCTTTATACACTTTTGGCGATAATATACCGCTATCTTCTGATAGAGGGCCAGACACCAAAGTTTTATCTTTTAAATCTTCTTTGTTTTTTTGAAATTCTCTTTTCTCTTTTAATATATTTAATTCATTTTGTATACTTTTCATCTGCTCTAATATTTGAACATTTTGATCCTGCATTCCTTTAATAGTTGATTTAGAGCTACTTAATTCCTGCTGCGTTTTTTGTTTTTCTTCTGTAAATTCTGCTATCTTTTCTCTTAATGCTTTATTTTCATCCTGTAAGTTTATGGATGAAGCAGAAACACTATTTTGAGGTAAATTAGCTCCTGTTTTATCCGTATTGATATTCTGAATCGTTGAACTCTTATCTGGTACGATATCATTATATTGACTTGCTTTATTTAAATGAGTTTGAGTATTTGATTGTGTATTACTTATATTAGGTTGTTGCTGAATAGTTGTATTCGCATTTACACTTGCATTTTGCTGCGCAGGGATATTTAAATTACTATTTCTTTGCAAATTTGTATTAGGTAAATTTACTGGTCTATTTGGAGTTTGATTTGAAGTTATAGTTATGTATTTCTGTGCTGCTCCTTGGACATATTGTGTATCCCCCTGAACTTGTTTTCCTGCAAGTTGATTTTGATTAGGATTATAAGATACTTGCTGTGTAGGCGTTACTGTACTTTGATCCATTTTTACATTTCTACCGTCGAAAGCATCTCCCTTATTTATTAAAGGATTGGATTGACGTTGCACTGTAACAGCAGGAATCGTATTCTTAACATTTTGAGAAACTGGTACTAAATCTTTTTCCAAAACTGGAGGAATTTTTTTATCTTTTCTCCATACCCTCTTCTGAGAGGAAAACATAGCTGCAATAAAGTTACCAAGCCATACTTCAAAAGGTTGTTCATTAATTCTAATTAGCGCTAAGGAAATTCCTAAAATGACACATAAAAAAGCAAATATCCATCCTAAAAATATTGAATTTAGAGATTTAAAAAAATAAAAAAAGAAAAGCCCTATACACCCGCCAAATATTATATAACCAAATTGTTTGGCACTTAAACTTCCAAACAATTTAAATTCTACTTCCATTATATTTTCTGGAACCGAATGCTGTTTCATTAATAAAACATGATTAAAGTTAAACTATAGTAAACTCAAAATAAATTGTCGTAATTCGCTGCTAACAAAAAATTTAATTTTGTTTTAGAGTTTACATATACTCGATGAAAAACAAAGGAAGGTTTGAAACGAAGTGATTACACCTAACATTTTGTTTTTACATCGGTATTCCTATAAACTCAATATCTTTTATAGTTTAACATGTAGAAATTATTTTGGAAAGTGAAAATATACAAAATGTTATGATTGGAAGATTTATTATACCTACTTATAAATTGTTAATATAATAAACATAAAATATAAGATATTGCTTACCGATGGATGATTTTATAATAAATACTATTTCTGAAATCTATAATTTTTGCAGGTAGGTAAAAAGAAAGTTTGAAGTAGGTTGCTATCAACCTGCCCGTATACTTAAGATTGATTCTAATAAATCCAACTGATTAAATTATTAATTTATTTTAATTATTTCGTATTCTTTTTCTCCTTTTGGTAATTTAATTTTTATCTTTTCTTTTACTTTCCTCCTTATTATCGCTGAACCCACTATTGAATCAGTACTTACCTTATTTTTTAATGGATCACCTTCTCCTAAGCCTACAATCGAATAAGTTACAGTTTCAAAGGATACTAAATCCTTTAAAGTAACTTTATCACCAATATCTACATCTTCATCTTCTTTTTTTTCAGGAGCAATTTCAAGTGAATTTATTAAATCTTTTAATTCTTTGATTCTTGCTTCATTATGATGAAACTCCTCAATAGCAGCTGTATAAGCGGAATTCTCGGATAAATCTCCAATATTTTTAGCTTCATTTAAAGAATCGGCAATTCCATTTCTAATTTTCCCAATGCGGTATCGAAGCTCTGCTTTGAGTTTCTCAAGACCATTTTTTGTAATTAATCTCTTTCCGTTAACCATAAAAATATAATTAAATAAATATTATTAGTAAATCTAAAAAATTTACTTTTTTATTTTGGGGTAAATTTATAAAACCATAATATATCTTTTGAAATATTTCCTTCTTGTTTAATGGTAGTATTACTTTTTATACTATCAGAAGGAGAAGTTGTTAATTCTAAATTAGTATTATAATCTAAAATAATACTATACGTATAATCGAATCCATAGGGCTTTATTAAATTTAGATAGTAATTATAACTCTTTTCACTGTCAATTACAATATTTGGACTTTTCCCTTTTATAACAATGAATTCATCATCACCTTCCAACAATTTAACATTTATAAATATAATACCTGCATAACTTGATGCTAAAGATACTTTATCTGAGGATGAATCGATACTAGTTATCTCAACATTGTCTCTTAACTGAATTGTATATATACCTTCAGCTTCTTCTGTATTTTGGAGTGAAAAAGAAATTTTATATTCATATAAGCATTCATTACTAAGATTATACTTTGCTTTCACTTCTACAGCAGGTATTGACGTTTTATATGACAAGTAAGATAGATTAAAATAATCATAATCTTCTTGAGTTTCTATAGACAATTCTTTATTATTTAAATAATCAACGTAACTAGAATTATTTGTATATAAAGATAAATCTTTATCTTTTATATTATTACTTAATAAATTCCCAAAATTTCCTAAGTCTTCTTTTTTATATTGTGATAATCTTAATATTAATTTAGACAACAATTCCTTATAGTTAGTATCTCCTTCATCAATTTTATCATCATAATTACTTACGCCTAAAGATCCCTTATTATTTAAATCTATGGTTCCCGTTAGATTTAAAATTTCTTTTATACTATTTGTATTAATAGTTATTATATGATCAGGAATGGTTTTATATACTCTATTAATGGCAGTTTTTAATAGAGATACAAATGTTTCTTCATCAAAAATTAATGTTAGATCTTTGAACTTTAGTCCGCTAGCTGGATACATGAATTTTAATTTATTCATTAGCATTCTTTCCTGTTCTAGAGTGAGATTTAGAGGTATTTCGTCCTTGGAATATACCTTGATATCTATTATTTTACCTTGTGCAATTTTAAATACTGAAACAGCTTCTATTTCACCTCCTCTTGTGTTCAATGCTTTATCATTCAGCATTAATAATACGTAAGTTTCTTGTTCAGGAATAGCAAGAAACGTAGGAATTATTGAAGAAATACTTAAGAAACTATTTAAATCATTATATATACTGCTGAAATCTCCCTGCAACTTAGATAAATAATTGCCAATAAGAGGTGTTTTAATATCATTCTCATTAAAAATAATTCCGTCCTGGTTTATTAATTCTTTATTTACTTTTATAACTTGATCTATATTATTCAAACTTTCTAAGTCATAAACAGAATTATCCACCACACTCAAACTTCCTTCTCCATCTATAGTTAAATTCGATTCATAATTATTTAAATATTCCCCTAAAGATGACAGATTTTTGCTGATTTCATAATAACCTTTTACATTATTTCTTACCTTACTTATTTTATTGTTTATGACATCAATATCACGATAAAATTTAAAATGCTTTAATATTGAATATTTTTCGATATTTTTCGAAGTCTCATCTAAAGCCTGACTTGCTTTGAATAAATTTATACTTGCATTATCAAAATCTTGCTTATGAATTAAATCAACTGACTTATTTACATTTATGTATGTAATTACACTGAAATAGGCAATTCTTATAAAAGGTACTAAGAAAAAAACATATATTAGTACTAAAAACAAAATTAATATTGAGTAACCTGCTAAATTTTTTAGTGTTAAAGTTCTTAAATAATCTTTTAAATTCTTTACCTTATTTAAAATACTCCAAGTTAAAGACTTTAACTTAGATCTTTTCGACTTTAATGCATTATGTTTAAATGTGCTTAGATAAACTCTATTATTAAAGTTTAAACTGGGCTCTTCATTCAAAGCATTTTTATTATACTGGCTATATTTAACATTATCTAAAACAGATTTCGGTTTTTCCTCTTTTTTAACTTCAAAAAAGAAATTGATTATAAAATCTTTTAACGATTTTTTAGGTTTTATCTCTTTGTCGGATAACGCAGCCAAATCTGTATTTTTTTCTTTGTCAACTTCCCTTTTGTGCACTTTTTTCTTACCGTATATTGTATACATGTAATCTATCGTTTGTGATAAAGCGCGTTCAAAAGAAACCTTTGGCTTCCATCCAATTTCCTTCAAATTCTTGGCAGGTTTATATATTTTCAAGACAGACTTTCCTTTTTTTTCAATAAAATCTATACCTCCAGCTCTTGGTTCTAAATCCAAAATTTTATAAACGAGATTTAATACAGTTATATCTCTAGGAATTGTTAAAGAATATATATTACCACTTGTATGACTCGTAAATAATGCTTTTAACAGACCATAAGCAGCATCAAGGACATGAACAAAATATTGATTATCTAATCCATCACTCTCAACCTCTAATTTCTCACCCAATATAGCAGATTTAATAGAATTAATAAGTATAGTATTTTGATCAGTATCTATCCCTTCGCCAAGCAGTTCTCCTATTCTTATAATTCGGGCATCTAAACCACCCCTTTTATGATATTCCCAAGTTAAATTCTCAGCATACCTTTGTACTTCTAATGTTGTGTATACGAGACTATCTTCTATTTCAAAATCTGATATTATATCTTTCTTTACTTGAAGTTCCTGATGTATTTGAATAGATGAGGTAATTAAAAATTTACATCCTTTTTCAATACCTAGTTCCAAAAGCAGATCCAAAGTATTAGATTTATTTAGAAAATTACTGGTAGAAACTTCCTCTTTCGGATTATAGTTATAATGATTTAAGTAAAATATGTAATCTAGTTTCTCAATATTATTAACCAAGGCTTTTAATCCCGATAAATCTATGAAACAAAAATGCTCTTTGTTTAATAAGCTGCTTACCTTATTTTTCTTTTTTTGTGTGTATTCATCAATTAAAATTGTAAATGCGCCTTGCTCTATAAGAAGGTGTGTCAGCTGAATTCCCAAGGCATTAGCACCGTTAAATATAAGTGCAATTGGTAAATTTTTATACTTACTGAGCTTTGCTAAGACAGGCATTTTTAATTGTATATAAATTTAATATTTTATAAAGGTATTTTATATAAATAAACCTCAATATATAAAGTATAACCTTTTAGACTTTTTCTAGAATTCTCATCTTCAGGAAGGATATGAAATTCTAAATCTTGATAGCCGTCTTTAGATACTTTAAAATAATGTTGCGTTTCTAATCCCAACGTCATATCTTTTATTGAACCTAAATACTCTTCTTTACTATCAATATCTACCTTACAATCATCGGGTCTGCACTCAAGATTCAATAAAGCATTATTAGCATCTGTATTATTATTTTGAGCATATAGAATCCACCCTGAAGAAGAGTCCTCTGTTGGTCCAATTTCCCAGCTAAGAACTGTATCAAATCCTTTTTCAAATTTTATAATCTTTTCAAAATTTAAGTAAAATTCATCATTAGAAGCTTCTCTAATTAACTTTATATTATGTTCTCCTAGACTTATTGGAAATATTTCAAGAAATTGCTCATCACGTTTTACAAGACCTTTTTCTTCTTCATCAATATATAATTTCATATTTCCAGCTAAAGAATAAACTTTTAAAGAAGCATAATTATTTTTGACACCAAACAATCTATCTTTTATATCATCTAAATTACCCCATGGAAATAATATAGCAATAATAACTGCTATTATTAAAAAAATTATACATATACCTAACTTTTTCATGGAATTAGGCAGAGTTTAAGATAAATGAAGTTTAGCTATATTATACACAAACAATTACTTTTAGCAAAGATAGAGAAGTATTTAATGAGTAGGTCATATTACCTTTTTGAGTACTGTTGCTTTTTTCTCGCTTTTCTAAAACCTGGTTTTTTTCTTTCTATTATTCTAGAATCAACGGTAATTAATTTCTTTGACTTTAATACTTTTTTATATATTTCATCATATTTCATAATTGCTCTTGCTAAAGCGAGTTTTATGGCATCTAACTGCCCATACTTTCCGCCACCTTTAGTATAGCAAGAAAAATAAAACTTATCCTTTGTCTCAGTAACATCAAGGGGTTCATATAAATTGGATAATTCTCTTTTGTTTTTGTATGATTCAGTTACAAGTTTTTTATTTATAGTACTATCACCTTTCCCTTCATAAAGTCTAAGCGATGCAACTGAGGTTTTTCTTCTTCCTAAACCATAAAAATATTTACTCTTAGTTTTTTTCTGTTTCTTTTTTAATTTTTTACTTACTTTCGTTTTACTTTTTTTCATATTATTTAATATTTATCAATTTAGGTTTTTGTCCTTCATGCTTATGATTTGAATCCTTATATAAAAACAGTTTTTTTATCATTTTCCTTCCAAGCTTAGTTTTCGGCATCATTCCCCAAATAGCTTTCCTAATAATAAAACTAGGATCCTTTTTAAAAGCTTCTTCTAAAGTCTGAAACTTTAAACCACCAGGATATCCTGAATATCTCCAATAATTTTTAGTTTTATATCTTTTTTGAAAGATTGATATATTTTGTGTATTAATTATAACCACATAATCTCCGCAGTTCATATTACTTGTATAAATACCCTTATTTTTACCTTGTAATAGCTTACTACTAAAACTTGCTAATTTCCCAAGTCTAATATCAGTCGCATCTATTAAAAACCAATTTGGTATAACTTCTTCTTTTTTTGGTATTGTAGTCTTAATCACTCAAATAAAACAAATATTAAATACCTGATCTTGATTTCTTAGTAATTTTATTTACTCCTTGTCCTAAATCTTTACCCTTTTTTGTTTCTATTTTCCTTTTATCCTTAAATTTATTTCTAAACGATCTAACCCTTTCAAAAATACTTTGTTTTTTCAATTGTTTTTCCACTTCTTTTTTCTTTTCAACCTTTACTTCTTCGGTCTTCTTAGCTACTTTAGCTTTTGATTTCTTTTTAATTCTTAGAGGTTCTGATCCAATTAATATCAATTTTGATAAAGATGCATTATCTCCTTTACGATTTCTTATCTTTATAATACTTACGTACCCTCCATTTCTTTTCTTATATCTTTCACTTAATACGTTTATTATTTTATTTACAACCAATTTATCACAAAGTAACTTTTCCAGCTTTCTTCTCGTATGAAGATCATTTCTTTTACTTATAGAAATGATTTTATCTACAAATGATTTACAAACTTTTGCTTTAGTATCTGTTGTAACAATATACTCATTTAATATCAGCGAAGATACTAAATTTTTAATTAGAGCTTTTCTATGAGATTTCGATCTGCTTAATTTTTTTTGTTCCTTCTTATGTTTCATTGATATTTTGAATTTTCATTACTCATTTACTTTTAATTTATAACCTTTCATTATTTCAATAAGTTCTTCAGCACTTCTTTTTCCGAGTCCTCTTATTGACATAAAATCTTCAATAGATTTCTCTTCCAGTTCAGTTAAATTTTTATATCCAGCTTTTAAAAGACTATTTGTTAGTCTTACTGACAAGTTTAATTTATCAATATCAAGATCTGAACTTGATGCTTCTTCCTTATCTGTTTCATTTTTTATATTTTCTTCTGGTTCTTCAATTTCCTCACCTTTTACTGTTGTAACTAATCTCTTAATCATTGTATGGTAAATCTCACATGCTTGTTTAATAGCATCATTTGGAGAGATAGATCCATTAGTTGTAATTTCTAAATACATCTGATCTAAGTCAATCTGTTGTCCTACACGTGTTTTTTCAATGTTAAATATAACTTTTTTAACTGGTGAAAAATCAGCGTCTATTGGGATAACACCTATCTGACTTCTTTTACCTTCATCACTTGCAATATAACCTGCTCCTTTTTCTACCCACATTTGAATATTTAAACTACCCTTACTATCGGTAATTTCAGTTAAAACTAAATCAGTATTTGCAATTTCCACCTCTGACGTTAATTTTATATCCTTTGCTTTTACAATTCTTTTCCCTTTAATATTTAATTCAATTATTTGAGGTTCATCAGAAAAACACCTTAATGCTAATTGTTTCAAATTCAAAATTATTCTTAATACATCATCATACACACCTGGAATAGTAGAATATTCATGCTTGAGTTTTGTTACTTTTATACTTGTAACCGCCGCACCTTCTATACTTGATAGTAATATTCTTCTCAAAGCATTCCCAAGTGTAATTCCATAACCTTTTGGTAAAGGACCAATTCTATAACTACCAAAGTTTTTATTTTCTTTTTCAACCTTAAATTTAAATTTATCTATCGCAAACATAGTTATTTATATAATATTTTAATTTATAAAAATTTTACCTTGAGTAGAATTCTACAATCAATTGTTCGTTTATACCTCTATCAATCATCTCGCGAGCTGGTTCCATGATAACCTTTCCGCCATTTTGTAATCTGCTCAACCACCTCGGAGTTTTAATTCTTTTACTATATTCTAAATTTATCTTCACAAAATCTTTTTTAGTTATTGATTCTTTCAACCTTATTTCATCTCCAATTTTAACTATATATGATGGAATATTAACTTTTTTATCATTAACCTTAATATGCCCATGTGTTACAATTTGCCTTGCTGAGGATCTTGTAGGGGCTAAACCTAACCTATAAACAACGTTATCTAATCTCATTTCAAGTAATTTAAGAAACCTCTTCCCTGAGTCTTCTTTTGATTTTTCAGCTAGACGAAAAAACTTACTAAATTGTCTTTCAAGCATACCATATATCCTCTTTACCTTCTGTTTTTCTCGAAATCTCAGACCATAAGAAGATAATCTGCCAAAAGTAACACCATGTTCTCCAGGCATAGTAGACCTTTTTTTCCATTTATCATTATCATATAAAGAATATCTTTCTCTCCTGCATTTCTTCCATTTTGGTTTTAAATCTCTAGCCATATTTAAATAATAATAATCTTAACTACCTCTAGGTTTTTTCCTTGGTCTGCAACCATTATGAGCAACCGGAGTTTTATCAGAAAGAGAAGTAATTATTAATCCAGCAGTTCTCAAACCCTTAATTGCAGCATGTCTGCCCATACCAATACCTTTTACTATTATATTAGCTTCGATAACTCCATATTTAGAAGCTTTCTCAAAAGAATCATAAGCAGCTTTCGTTGCAGCAAAAGCCGTTCCCTTTCTTGACCCTCTAAAACCTACACAACCACAACTTGAAGTAGCTATTACATTACCCGAATAATCTGTAAATGTTATGATTGTATTATTATACGTACAATTAATGTAAATATTAGCTTTATTCACATTTTTTCTCTTCTTAGACTTGGATATCTTCGCTTTTTTTATTCCCTTTTGTATCGATTTCTTATCACTTTTTTCTTCAATATTTTCAGTTTTATCTTTTATTCTTTTCTTACCCATTAATAAAAATTTTAAATAATAAATTATTATGTCTTTTCTAATTTCCTTTTCAAGCCACCTACTGCAATATTCCTTCCTTTTCTTGTAACAGCGTTTGTTCTAGTCCTTTGTCCTCTGACAGGTAATCCTAATTTATGCCGAATACCTCTGTAGCAGCGTATATCTTTCAGTCTCTTTATATTTCTAAATATTATCTGCCTTAACTCACCTTCAACTTTATATTTATTTCCAATTAACGTATTTAATTTCCTTATATCTTCATCTTTCAAATCTTTAGTTCTTGTATCGGGATTTACTTTTGCTTCTATAAGTATCTTATTCGATATTGCTCTTCCTATACCATACACGTAAGTTAAAGCAATTTCTATTCTTTTTTCTAAAGGAATATCTACACCAGATATTCTTGCTCTTTTTAAAGCCATTTGTAAAAAATTATAAAACTTAAGTACTTTTTCCTTGTCTCTGTTTGTGTTTCGGGTTTCTCTTACAATATATATATACTCTCCCTTTTCTACGTACAGTATAACAATATTCACATCTCTTTTTTACACTGCTTTTCACTTTCATTAAAATCAGAACTATTACAAAAATTAATATCTATAAATAATACGTCCACGATCTAAATCATATAACGGAATTTCAACTTTTACTTTATCACCTATATTTAATTTTATATAATTCATCCTCATTTTACCTGATAAATGAGCGATAATTTCATGGTCTTTTCCTTCCAAATCAAGTTTTACACGGAATTTAGTTCCAGGCATATTTTCTGTAATAATACCATCCACTTCAATTTTCTTTTTCGGGTCAATTATACTATTCATTTTAATAAAAAGAAACACCGCTATATGCGGCTGAAATTCATTATAGCAAAGGTATCAATTTGATTCAAGCTTATTTCTTATACAAATTAATTCTTATCTATAGTCAGTATTTCTGCAGCATCCTCTTTCACAACTACTGTATGTTCAAAAAGAGCAGATAAACTCCCGTCAATAGTTTTAGTAGTCCAGCCATCTTCAAGAAACTTTATCGAGCAATCACCTTCATTTATTATAGCTTCAATTGCTAAAGTCATCCCTTCACTTAATTTTATCCCTTCTTTCAGATTACCAAATCCTGGGATTTGAGGGTCTTCATGCAGATTACGACCAATTCCATGCCCAACCATTTGCCTGACTACATTAAAGCCTGACAGCTCAGCAATAGATTGAATCTCATATCCTATATCACCAATGGTGCTACCACCCTTTGATTTAAGTATTGCAGCTTGAAGACACTCCTTTGTACAATTTATCAATCTTTCAGCTTTCTTATTAATTGCTCCAACACCTACTGTTACCGCCATATCGGTATAAAATTCTTTATATATTATACCCATATCAATACTTATAATATCTCCATCTGCCAATATTTCATCCTTCGAAGGTATGCCATGAACCACTACATCATTTACACCTACACATAAAGTTGCAGGATAACCTCTATAATGCAAAAATGCAGGTTTAACTTTATTTTCTTTACAAAGATCAAAGGCTCTTTGATCTAATTGATAAGTACTAATACCAACTCTAGCTTTACTTTTTATATCCTCTACTATCCCGTAGAGTATCTTTCCCCCTTCCTTCATAATATTTATCTCATCTGTATTTTTGATCGTAATAGCCATATCTATTATAATTGTAACTCGGAAAATATTCTATTTGTAACTTCTTCAATTGATTTCCTTCCATCAATAACACACAAAATTTCTTTATTTTGGTAGTAACTCTTTAAATCAGATGCATAATCTGTGAATTCTTGAATTCTTACTTTAATATCTTCTATATTATCATCATTCCTGCCACCTCCATTTTTAGATGGCAATTTCGATCTTACTAATATTCTATTTATAATCTCTGATTTATTTATTTCTAATATAAATACTTTATCAACTTTCATATTTTTTCTGTTCAAATAATCATCTAGGAAAACTGCCTCTTCTACTTTTCTCGGAGCACCATCAAGAACAAACCCGCTTTTACAATCATTATCTTCTAACCTAAACTTAGTTAAAGCTCTTATCATTTGCGAAGGTATTAATTTCCCTTCTTCGGTGTATTTAGAAGCTTCTTGTCCCAACATTGTCCCTGCTTTCTTAGCTTGTCTCAAAATACCTCCCATTAAAATTGCAGGTACTTTTAACCTCTTTGATAGAACTTTTGCTTGTGTAGTTTTCCCACTACCCGGCGGTCCTATTAGAATAATAATCATCATACAGTAATAAAATATAGACCTTTTTATTTATATTCTTCGTAACTTCTCGAAACTATCATAGACTTCAAATTACGAATAGTATCTAGAACCACTCCAACAACTATTAAGATACTCGTACCACCAATTCCAGATAATATCGCAAGCTGGGCGCCTCTTCTTATTAATGACGGAATTAAAGCAACAGTAGCTAGAAAGATAGCTCCGATAACTGTCAACCTTACTAGAATATCCTTAATATATTTAGCAGTAGAGTTACCTGGTCTTATTCCTGGTATAAAACCTCCTCCCTTTTTTAAATTTTCTGCTTGTTCATCAGGATTTACTGCAATAAATGTATAAAAAAATGTAAATATAATAATAAAAAGAAAATATAGAATATTATATAACCACAAATATTCATTTGAGTACAGAAGGCTTAATTTATCGCTTATTTTGTAAAAAATTGAAGTGTTATTAGATGCATTTAAGAAAAATTGTACTATTATTTGAGGGAAAGTTATCATAGAAGAAGCAAATATTACAGGCATTACACCAGCCTGATTAATTTTTAGTGGAAGATAGGTACTTTGACCACCTACAGACATTCTTCCTCTAACTCTCCTAGCATATTGAATGGGAACTTTTCTTGTTGCCTCGGTAACATATACTATCCCCCCGATCATTATTAGTGCTCCAATTATAACTGCTGAAATCAGCAACTTATCATAATATATAATCTCAAAATCTTTAATAACCAGTCCCGGCAGAGATGCTAATATTCCAGCAAAAATAATCACCGATGATCCATTTCCAACTCCTTCTTCAGAAATTAATTCACTAATCCACATAAGTAAAATTGTACCCGCAGTTAAACTCGCTACCATAGTTGCTACTTCTAAAGAAGATGAAGTACCAACTAAGGATGGAAATTGTTTTTTTAACATAGTAAAAATTACAAGTCCCTGTAAGATTGATAAGGGAACTGTTAAAATTCTCGTATATTGATTAATTAATTGCCTACCTCTTTCCCCTTCCTTTGATAATTCATCTAGTTTCGGAATAACAGTTGTTAGAAGTTGTATAATAACTGAAGCATTTATATATGAAGCAAGTCCTATAGCTACAATTGAAGGATTATCCAATCTTCCTCCAGTTAGTAAAGTAAATACATTACCAAAAGGATTATCTCCAAAAAATTTTCTAAAAGCTTCACCATTTATACCAGGCAGTGGAATAGAAGCTAGAAAACGGAAAATACATATCATCAAAAAAGTATATAATACTTTCTTCCTAATATCAGAGTTACTAATTATCTGTTTAGTTTTCTGAATAAATTTCTGGAACAAATAAATATATAAATTACAGTTTAAATAACTTTTCCCTTGGCTTTAATTATTTTCTTTTTAGCGCTTTCAGAAAGATGTATGCCTTTTAAAACTAATTTTTTCTTTATCTCGCCAATACCTAATAATTTAATAGACATTTTTTGATTTTTCTTATCAACTAATCCTTTAGTAATCAAAGTCTTTTTAGATACAATATCATTATTTTTATATACCCTATCTAAATCAGTAATATTTAATACTATATTATTAACTTTTTCTTTAAAATATCCACGCAGAGATGATCTCTTACCAATTCCCTTAAGCTTCGGAAGTGATCTTATTTTAGACTCTCTTACCCATGATTTAAGTCTTCTGAAATTACTTCGACTTTTTTCACCCTTTTGTCCTCTACCTACTGTATGACCTCCTTTTCCACTACCTATTCCTCTACCTATTCTCTTTTTCTTTTTTGTTGTTATTTTAGATAATTTATTTAGTTCCATATTTTTCAAATCTATTAAATCTCAATTGTTTTAAAGCTTCTAATGTTGCATAAACATTCGTTATTAAGTTTCTAGAACCTAATACTTTAGTTAGAATATCTTTAATTCCTGCTACTTCAACTACTGATCTTATAGCACCACCTGCTATAACTCCAGTACCAGGTGCTGCCGGTTTCATAAATATTTTTGCTGCTCCATATTTCACTACTATTTCATGAGGAATAGTTTGCCCTTTCAAAGGAACTTCTATCATTCTTTTTTTTGCTTTATTTATAGCTTTCTCCTGAGCATCTCTTACATCTCTACCTTTCCCTATAGCTGCACCAACATGTCCCTTTCTATCTCCTAATACAACTAAAACACTCATTCGTAGTCTTTTTCCTCCAACCTTTACTTTAGCAACTCTTCTAATTGATACTAATCTAACATCAAATTCATCTTTTGGTTTCCTATCCTTATCTTTAAATCTAAATTGTTTTCTATCTCTTCTTATTTTCTCAAATGCCTTCTCTTTTTTTTCTGATAATTTCTCGCCCCTTTCAAAGAATGAACTTTTTACTTCCTTAACACTTGCTTTTTTTTCTTTTTGGATCTTATCTTTTTTCTCCATAAATAGTTATAATTATATATTAAAAATTAATACCTGCTTCTCTAATTCCTTCTGCTAAAGCTTTCACTCTTCCATGATATTTATACCCACTCTTATCAAATTTTATACTTTTTATACTTCTTTCTTTCATCTTTGTTCCTAACCTTTCACCAACTAATTTAGCTCTTTCCGTTTTTGTTTTACCTCTTTCTTTTATTGAAAAATTAGATTCGTTAAAACTCAAAATAGTCTTAGATTTTTCATCATTTATTACTTGCGCATAAATATATTTATTTGAACGGAACACACAAACTCTAGGTTTATTCAAATCCCCTTTGGATTTTTTCCTTGTGCGATCTTTTCTCTTTTTTCTATAATTTAAACCCTTCATTACTACAATATATATAAATTTAATTTTTACTCTGTACCAGCACTAGATACTTTTGCTGCCTTTCCTGCTTTCCTTCTTACATATTCACCCTTATATCTGATTCCTTTACCTTTATATGGTTCTGGCTTAGCAAAAGACCTAATCTCTGCTGCAACTTGACCTACTAATTGTTTATCTATACCCTTCACTTTTATATTCACTTTATCTATTACTTCAAATGTTATGCCTTTTGGTGCTTCTAAATCATATGGATGCGTTGCTCCTAAATGCAAAGATAAATTAGATCCTGATAGTTCTGCTCTATATCCTATACCCACAATCTCTAATTCTTTTTCATACAATTTTTGCACTCCTTCAATTATATTATTAATTAAAGTCCTATATAATCCGTGCAAGGATTTAACAAATTTACTTTCATTATCTCTTTTAAGTATCACTTTGTTATCTTCTATTTTAACTTTAATGTCCTTTCTTAATTCCTGCGTTAATTCCCCTAACGGACCTTTAAAGATAATTTTCTGTCCGTTATATTTTCCTGCATCTTCTTCAATTTTTATCTCAACTCCATTTGGAATTAAAATTGGTTTTATACCGATTCTTGACATATTATTAATATTATAAATATCAAAGTTCTATTACCAAATCTTGCACATTACTTCTCCGCCAATCTTGGCTTTTATAGCTTTTTCTCCAGTTAAAATACCCTTCGAAGTAGTTAATATAAATATACCCTGACCACTTAATACCTTAGAAATATTTTTATATCCAGTATAAATTCTAACACCAGGTTTAGATACTCTTCTTAGACCTCTAATTATAGATTTACCATCTTTAAAATACTTCAACGATAAAACAATAGATTTATTATTCGTTCTATCATCAATTAATTTATAATCATTAATAAATCCCTCCACTTTCAAAATATTGGAAATCTCTAATAAAATTTTAGTAGGATTAGGTATTATTACCTCTTCCTTTCCTCGTAAGAGAATATTTCTAATTCTAGTTATATAATCTCCAATTTTATCTATTACCATTGCAGAAAATATTATTTTCAAATATTAAATTTACCAACTTGCTTTCGTAACACCTGGCAAGTTACCCATATGGGCAAGTTTCCTAAAACATAACCTGCACATTTTAAAATATCTTATATATGCTCTCCTTCTTCCACAAATTTCACATCTATTATATACCCTTGAAGAGTATTTAGATTTAATCTTTAATCTCCTAGATTTTACTACTTGTGACTTCTTAGCCATATTAAAAATTACTTATATTATTACTCTACTCGTCTTTCTTCAATTTCTTTTCCTTCAGCCATTCTTTGAGCTTTTAACTTTTTCCTTTCTTTCTCTTCCTTTTTTATAGATTCTGCCATTTTATCAAAAAACATTAAATCTTTCTCTTTAGAAAAAGGCATTCCTAACTTCCCTAGTAATCTTCTTCCCTCATCATTACTTTCAGAGGTAGTTACAATAATTATTTCTAAACTTCTTATTTTATCAATTCGGTTAGGATCAATTTCAGAGAATATACTATAATCTCCTATCCCTAAACAATAATTTCCGTAGCCATCAAATGAGTTCCTCGAAACTCCCCTAAAATCTTTTACTCTAGGTAAAACAATTTTGACCAGTTTTTCATAAAAATCCCACATTCTATTCTTTCGCAAAGTAACTTTCAAACCTATAGGTAATCCCACTCTTATTTTAAAGTTGGATATAGCTTGTTTTGCTTTTGTAACTAAAGGTTTCTGCCCTGTAATTAATGATATATCTTCACCTACCTTCTCTATTACCTGCGGATTATTAACAGCTTCACCCAACCCAACATTTACAATAATTTTATCTAAAGTTGGCACTGCTAAGAAACTTTTTTTATTTAATTCTTTTTTTAATTCCTTTATTATTTTATTTTTAAATTCTTCTTTTAACTTATTCATTAAATAATACTAAGAAATTATACTCTTACACTTTCTACAATATCTTACTTTCTTATTATCTTCATATTTAAATCCTACTCTAACAGATTTATTGCAAGAAGGGCATATCAACATAACATTAGATATATCAATCGGAGCTTCAATTTCAGCTATTCCTCCTTCTCCTTTTTTTTCTCCTTTTTGTTTTTGATGCTTTTTCACAATATTTATTTTCTCAATAATAACTCTACTTTTAGTTTTTATTAATGCCAACACTTTCCCTTTCTTATCTCTATCTTTTCCGGAAATAACTTTTACAATATCTCCTTTTTTTATCTTCACTATCTAGTTTATTAATAAATAAATTTAAACTAACTTATAACACTTCAGGTGCTAAACTAATTAATTTTGAAAATCCTTTTGCCTTCAATTCTCTTGCAACTGGCCCTAATATTCTAGTCCCAATTGGAGTTTTAGATTTCAAATCAATAATTACTGCAGCGTTATCATCAAACCTTACATAAGAACCATCTTCTCTCCTATACTCCTTCCTTGTTCTAACAATTACAGCTAGTACTTTATCATGTTCATTAATACTTGATATAGGTAATGCCTTCTTTACAGATGCACTTACTATATCACCAATTCTTCCAAATCTTTGATAACCACCCCCTTTTGCTCTTCCTCTTATTGATATTACCTCTATAACCTTCACCCCAGTATTATCAGCTATTTTCAATTTACTATGTGATTGTACCACATTTTATATATAACAAATTAACTTTCTAAAACTATCCACTTCTTGTCTTTTGAAAAAGGCTTAGACTGAATAATTTTAACTTTATCATTAGCTTTGAGCTTTTTATTTGCATGAGCTTTATAATTTTTCCTTTTTGTTATCATCTTTTTATATAAAGGATGAGCACTTTTTCTAATTACTCTTACGACAACTGTATCTTTCATAGAAGCTCTTATTACTATCCCATTTAAAATTTTACCTTTTTTCTTTTTAATTAATTCTTTTTTATTTTGTTTTCTTTTTCTTATCATTTTTATTATTTTTTCTTAATTTATTTTTATTACTTTTATTTCCAATTTCACTTTTCTTAACTTCATTTTTCTTTTTAACTTCTTTCTTTTGTTTTAAGTCTCCTTTTTTGGACTTTTCAACCTTTTTATCTTTTGATATATCACTATTCTTTATCAAAGTATATAATTGTGCAACCTTTTTCTTCATTTGTTTTACTTGTGAGTAGTCTTTATCCTTACCGCATCTCACATCAAAAATAGTATCCGATAACTCTTTACTAGCACTTTGTAATTCTTTATATAACTCTTTTTTAGACATTTTAATTAATTTTTTATTTATCATTTCCCTTTAGTAATAAATTTTGTTCTGACAGGTAATTTCATACCAGCCCTTTTAAAAGACTCACGAGCAATATTCTCTTCTATACCTCCTAATTCGAAAATTATTCTACCCGGTCTAACAACTGCTACATATCCTTCAACATCACCTTTTCCTCCACCCATTTTTACTTCTGCAGGTTTTATTGTATATGACTTATCAGGAAAAATTCTTATCCAAAGTTTACCTTTTCTTTTTGTACAGTGCACAATCGCTTTTCTAGCAGCTTCCAGTTGCGTTGATTTTACCCAGCTTCTGGTTATTGATTTTAATCCAAATTCTCCAAAAGCAATCTTATTAGCTCTAAAAGATTTACCTTTCATTTTTCCTCTAAATTTTTTCCTATATTTTTCCTTCTTTGGTTGTAACATATAAATAAATTAAAATTTATTTAGTATCTATATTTCTATATACCCACACCTTTATTCCCTGTTTGCCTGCATTTGGAACTTGAGCTTCATTAACAGCATAATTTATATCTATACTTAAAGTTTGTAATGGTATAGATCCCCATTGCATTTTTTCTATCCTTGCAATTTCTGCACCCTTTATTCTTCCAGAAACCCAAATTCTAATCCCTTTAATTTTCCTAGTTTCGACAGCTTTTTCAAGCTCTTTAGCCATTACAAATTTAGGTGTAACACGTCTTTCTAACTGTTCACAAATTCTATCCGCTATTAATTGAGCTGATATTTCAGGATCTTTTACTTCTATTACTTTTAGATCAATTTTACTCCCGGCCATCTTATTTATTTTCTCTCTTATCAGTTCTATCTGCGAACCAGCTCTTCCAATAACAACACCTGGCCGTGCAACATGTATAACAATTTCAACCTTATTTAAATATCTTTTAATCTCAACTTTTTCTACTCCTGCTGGCTTTAACTCCCTCCGCACAAATTCTCTTATCCTATAATCGTTAAGTACTGTTTCGCTATATTTTTCCTTTGGCATATACCAAACAGAATTCCATCCTTTAGTTGTTCCTATCCTAAAACCAATTGGATTAACTTTCTGTCCCATAAATTAATAAAAATTAAATTAACTTTCTTTTAAACCAATAGTAACATGTGCATTCCTCTTCAATATCTTCTTATTTCTTCCTCTTGATCCAGCCCTACTTCTTTTAAATGTTGGTGCCTCATTTATATAAGCTTCAGTAATTATTAATTTCTTCTTATCCATATCAAAATTTATAACAGCGTTTGATATAGCTGAATCTAAAACTTTTTTTATTAATAAAGATGCTTTCTTATTAATAAAATCTAATCTCTGCACCATATCCAAAGCATTCTTCCCTCTGATCAAATTAATAACCAGACGTGCTTTATGTGCAGATGTCTTTAAATATTTTCCTTTTGCATAAACAATTTTATCTTCAGAAATATCTACTTTCTTCTTAGTTTTTTTTACTGTTTTTCTTTCAGTTTTTTCTTTTTCTCTTTTAATATTTCTTTTTACTTTATTCTTCATATAAAAATATATTTATATAATATTTCACTCTTCTGTTCGGCCAATTGTACCCGTAGCCTTAGCTATTTTACCTTTTTTGCTATGACCAGTAAATCTTCTGGTTGCTGCAAATTCACCGACTTTATGACCAACCATTGACTCAGTTATAAATACAGGTATAAACATTTTACCATTATGAATTTCAAGCGTTACTCCAACCATCTCAGGCGAAATAGACGAAGCACGAGCCCATGTTCTAATTTGCTTTTTTAATCCTTCATCTTTAGCTTTCATAACTTTTTTTAATAACTTTTCATCTACATAAGGTCCTTTTTTTGTTGATCTTCCCATTTAATCTATAATAATATTTAAATTACCTAATTTTTGCAAAAGGTCTTCTTCTCGTTGTTTTCCTTTTAATAATAAACCTGCTAGTCCTTTTATTTTTTCTTGTTTTAACATCTGTTCGTTTACCATATATTGTTTTTCTCTGGCCTCCAACTTTATGTTTTGCTTCTCCTCCTCCATGAGGATGATCATTAGCTCCCATTACTTTGCCTCTTACAGTTGGCCTTATGCCTAAATATCTTTTTCTACCAGCTTTACCAAATTTTATGTTTGAACAATCTAAATTTCCTACTTCTCCAATTGTTGCATAACATTCTCCATTTATTAACCGGATTTCCCCACTAGGCATTCTAAGTTGAATATACCCCTTATCTCCTCCCATGACAATCGCAAAAGATCCTGCTGATCTGCACAATTTACCCCCGTTGCCCTTTAACATTTCTATATTATGCACTTTTATACCACTTGTAATAGATTTAAGTTTTGTAGCATTTCCAGCTTTTAAAGGAACATTATCCCCAGACATTATCTCCATTCCTACTTTTAATCCATTTGGTGCTAATATATACCGCTTATCACCATCTTTATATTTCAACATAGCAATATTTGCAGTTCGATTTGGATCATATTCAATTGCTTCTACAAAAGATACTATATCCCTCTTATCTCTCTTAAAATCAATTTTTCTATATAACCTTTTAACCCTGCCGCCTCTATGCCTAACTGTTATTCGACCCTTGTTTCTAGCAGCTTTATATCTTAAAGTTTCAATTAACCTCTTTTCGGGTCCTTTTCTTGTTATATCTTCACTTCTCAATAAAACGGTATGTCTTAAAGATGGTGTTGTTGGTTTAAAGTTTCTTAGCCCCATAAAAATATTATTTAACTTTGAATAAATCTATATTATCAGAACTTTTTAAGGTTACTATAGCTTTCTTAAAATTTTTACGGCTTCCTTTTATTCTAAATTTCCCCCATGAAACCCTTTTCCCTCTTACATTGACTGTTCTCACTTTTAATACTTTTACTTTAAATTTAGATTCTATTGCTTTTTTTATATCTTGCTTTCCCGCATTCCTATTTACGTGGAATGTATATTGATTTTCTTCATCAACTAACTTCAGACTCTTTTCTGTTATTATAGGCTTTATTAGAATATCTCCTAATACTTTCTTTTTCATAATCAATAATATTTAACTTTCTAAGTAATTTTTTAGTTTATCCATACTTTGTTTGCCAATTCCTTCTATCTTTTTCCCTTTCTCAAACAACTTTTTTAAATCTTTTTTATTATTTATTCCTTGCTTTTTTAGAATATTCCTTAATCTAATTGTGAAATGGAAATCTTCTGATAATTCCTCCTTATTTATTAAGACTTTATTTTTTATAACACTTTTCTTAACTAATTTTTTGTCTATCTTATTTTCTTTTTGTTTTTGCAAGCCCCACTTATTACTTATGTTTTTTAAAGCACCTTTAAAAATAACAATATAATTATGTCGTAATAATATATAAGCATTTATTTCATCCACATTTAAAACATTAATTTTTTCGATATTCCTGCTTGCTAAATACAATTCTTTATTTTTACCACTATATATATAAAGAATATTTTTTGATATTCCTAACTTATTTGTAATATCTACTAATTGTTTTGTTAAATGCTTATTTTTAAACTCGATATTATCAATTACTAGAATCTTCTTATTCTTTAAAAACCAGCTAAAAACCCCTTTTATAGCTAACCTTTTAATATTTTTGTTTAATTTCTTCTTATAATTTCTATCTTTTCTAGGCCCGAAAACTATACCGCCTCCCTTCCAAATTGGACTTCTAATAGATCCATGTCTTGCTCTACCTGTCCCTTTCTGTCTCCAAGGCTTTCTACCACCTCCCCTAACTTCAGATTTTACTTTTGTATGAGCAAGAGATTCTCTTTGATTACTAAGATATACGTATATACACTGCTCTATTATTTTCTCATTAATTGTGCAGTTAAAAACTGTTTCATCCAGTTTAACCTTTTTATTTAATCTTTTTCCTTTTGAATCAAATAAACTTAATTCCATTTATTAATGTATTAAAATCAAATTTATTGTAATTTTGAACATACTCACTTAATTTCTCTTCAAGCGTCTCAGACTTCATCTGAACTTCATTTGAGTAATTTATATATTGTTCCAGCTTAATTTCAAAATCTTCCTTTTTTTCTAAATTCTTAACTGATATAATTAATTCTTCATGGCTTTTTACCAGATCATCTAATGAATCTAAATAATTATTAAATTCATTATTAACTTCCTCTGCACCATAAGGTATTTTATAATTAGTTTTTAAATTACTTATATTATTATAAGATTCTTTTAATCCACTTAATTTACTTTCAATATCCGTCAAATCATTTTCTCCATTTTCATTAAACTCAAATTCATTTAAGCTTTTGTTTATTTCTGTAAGTTTTAAAAGAACATTATTGGCACTATCCGTAACAAAATTTATATATCCCTTTGCATTTCTAATATCAATATACGTCTTTATCAAAAGAACAGATAAACCTATAAATGTAACTAATAAAATTACTAATAAAACATTTTTCACATATCAAGTATTAATATTTAAATATTCTTACTAATGAATTTCTTGCCCCTGGAACAGCCCCTTTAATGCATAGAATTGAATTCTCTTGATCAACTTTTACTATCTCTAAATTCAAAATTGTTTTTTTATTACCACCCATTCTCCCAGGCATTTTCTTCCCTTTTAATACTCTCCCTGGTGTAGTACCAGCTCCTATAGATCCACCTGTTCTTTCCCTATCTGACTGTCCATGAGTTCTAGGACCGCCTTTAAAATTCCATCTCTTCACAACACCCTGAAAACCCCTGCCTTTAACAACACCAGTAACATTAACTTTATCTCCTTCTTTAAATATATCTGCTTTTATTTCTTCTCCAACATTTATTTTCACCTCTTCTTTAATTATTTTATCTCTAAATTCAAAAGACTTATTCGGAACATATTTTAATTCTTTATATTTTACTATTTCACATTTATTAGGTTTCTTTTTTTTGCCTATTCCTAAAATAATAGCATCATAGCCATCTTTATTTTTAGTTCTTTTACCAACTATTCTAACATCTGATACATCTATAATAGTACATGGTACTACTTTCCCTTCTTTAGTAAATATCTGTGTCATTTCTTTTTTATAACCTAATATTGCATTCATATTTTCAACAAAATGAGGGGACAAGCCCCTCTTTATAATGGTAACTTATCCTATTAATTTAGAACAGTATTAACCAAATTATTTTCAAGATGTTAAACGTTTTAAATTTATCTTACTTTATCTCTATACCAACTCCTGCTGCTAATTGTAAATGTGTTAAAGAATCAATTGTCTTACTATTGGGATCAATAATCTCTACTAATCTTTTGTGTGTTCTCATTTCAAAATGTTCTTTTGACTTAACGAAAACACTTGGAGATCTATTCACTGTAAATCTCCGTATCCTTGTTGGTAGAGGTATAGGTCCAATAGTTTTTGCTCCAGTTCTTAAAGCTGTTTCTATAATTTGTAAAGCCGCATTATCTACGACTTTAGGATCGTATCCTTTTATCTTAATCCTAATCTTCTGCATACTAAAATTAATAAAGAGCTAATTATAATAACTTAATTAAAATGTTTTATCTTATTATTTTATTATCTTTGTTACTATACCTGATCCAACTGTTTTAGATCCTTCACGTATTGCAAATCTCATCTTTTCCTCTATAGCAATGGGAATAATTAATTTAACTTTAAGATTCACATTATCTCCAGGCATAACCATCTCTGTTCCTTTTGGAAGTTCGATTTCACTAGTCACATCACATGTTCTTATATATATCTGAGGTTTATATCCAGTAAAGAAAGCTGTATGTCTTCCGCCTTCTTCTTTAGTTAAAACGTATACTTCTGCTTCAAATTCCTTATGAGGTTTAATACTACCTGGTTTAGCCAAAACTTGTCCTCTTTCTACTTCTTCTCTTTTTACACCTCGAAGCAAAACCCCAACATTATCTCCCGCGATACCTTCATCCAACGATTTATTAAACATTTCTACTCCTGTTGCTGTTAACTTCCTATTTACTTCAGATAATCCAACAAGTTCTACAGTTTCGTTAATTTTTACTTTACCTCTTTCAATTCTGCCTGTTGCAACTGTACCTCTGCCTTCAATAGAAAAAACATCTTCAATAGCCATGAGAAAAGGTTGATCTATTGGTCTTTCGGGTATTGGAATATCTTTATCAACAGCAGCCATAAGTTTTTTTATCGCTTCTATACCTTCTTCTTCTCCTTTTTCGGCTTTTAAAGCATTTCCCCTTATTATAGATACCTTATCTCCATTAAACTCATACTTGTTTAATAATTCTTTTACCTCATCCTCAACAATATCAATCAGCTCCTCATCCATACTCTCATCAAAAACATTGATAAAAACAACAAAATTTTTCACTCCAACCTGCTTTGCAAGTAAAACATGTTCTTTTGTTTGAGGCATAGGACCATCAGAAGCACTAACACATAAAATAGCTCCATCCATCTGTGCAGCTCCTGAAATCATATTTTTAATATAGTCCTTATGACCAGGACAATCTATAATAGCATAATGTCTTTCTTCTGTTTCAGCCTCAACATGAGCCAAAGAAATAGTAACAGATTTAGCTCTCGATTCTGGTGATTTATCTAATTTATCTTTCCAATGTTCCTTTCTTTCTCCGCCAAATACATTTAATATACCTCGGACCATGGTTGTTTTACCATGATCTACATGACCCAATGTACCTACATTTACATGAGGTTTTTTACGTTCAAATTTTTTTGATTCTGCCATTTCAATAAATTTAAAAATTAATTTATTCTAGAGCTTTAATTTTACTACAATTTATATATACGTCAAGTCATTTTAGCAAAAATACTTCAAGCATACAATAGTTTTTAAACTATTTTTCTTCACTCTTTCCTAAGATTTCCAAAGTAATATTTTCTGGTACTTTATCATAATGACTAGGTTCCATATTTGGAACAGCCTTTCCTTTGGTCATTGATCTAAGTTCGCTTACCCATCCAAATAATTCTGCTAAAGGTACTTCTGCACTTATCTCCTGGAATTTACCCTTGTCTTCAATCCCCAAGATTTTACCTCTTTTCGAACTAATATTCCCTGTTATATCTCCAGCAAATTCTGTTGGAGTACTTACACTAACTTTCATTATAGGTTCTAAAAGTATCGGTTTCGCAACTTTCATGCCTTCTTTAAACCCCTTACTTGCAGCTATGATAAATGCTTCATTTGAAGAGTCTACTTCATGAAATGAACCATCATAAACACTCACTTTCACATCAACTACAGGGTATCCTCCAAGCACTCCGCTTTGCATTGCTTTCTTAACACCTTTTTCAATAGAAGGAATAAACTCTTTAGGTATAGACCCCCCTCTTATTTCATTTACAAACTCATTTCCCTTACTCCTACCTTTCGGCTCTAACCTCAAATAACAATGACCGTATTGTCCATGACCTCCAGATTGCCGAATATATTTCCCTTCTGCTTCTGCCATCTGAGTAACAGTTTCTTTATAAGCAACTTGAGGTCTACCTACATTAGCACCTATTCCATACTCTCTTTTCATAATATCTACTTTAATATCAAGATGCAGCTCACCCATTCCGGAAATAATCGTTTGTCCGGTTTCATCGTTAATTGAAATCTTAAAAGTTGGGTCTTCTTGAGATAATTTATGGAGAATAACTGACATTTTCTCTTGATCTGCTTTTGTTTTAGGTTCAATAGACATAGATATAACAGGATCTGGAAATGAAATAGCATCTAAACGTATAGGATTATTAGAGTCACAAACAGTATGCCCTGTCAAAGTATCTTTTAATCCTACCAAAGCTATGATATCTCCCGCTTTTACTTCCTTAACTTCCTCTCTATGATTTGCATGCATTAATAAAATTCTACCTATACGTTCACTCTTTTGGTTTGTTGAATTAAGGATAGTAGTTCCAGCTGATAATTTACCAGAATAAATTCTTACAAATGCTAATGTCCCAACATGCTGATCAATAACAATCTTAAAAACCAATCCACAGAAAGAATCTTCAACTGTCAAATTTCTTTCCAATTCTTCTTCTGATTTTGGATCAAACCCTTTAACAGGGGGTAAATCTAAAGGAGAAGGCAAATACCTGCATACTGCATCTAGTAACATCTGCACTCCTTTATTTCGTAGTGAGGATCCGGCAAAAACAGGATAAATTTTATTTTCTATAATACCTTTTCTTAAAGCTTTATATATTTCATCATTGGAGACATCCTTACCATTCAAAAATTTTTCTGCTACTTCATCATCAACATCAGAAGCTTTTTCTAATAATATTTCTCTATATTTGGAAACAGTTTCTTTTAAATCACTTGGTATATCAGTTTCTTCTATTAATTTACCCATATCGTCTTTATATATGTATGCTTTCTGTTTTATCAAATCTATTATACCCTTAAACTCATTTTCTTTGCCAATTGGATATTGAACTGCAACTGCATTGGCAGATAATTCATTTTGAATACTTTTCAAACTCTTTTCAAAATCTCCTCCAATTGCATCCAATTTATTTATATAGCATAATCTTGGAACTTTATATTTTTCTGCTTGAAACCAAACTTTTGTTGACTGCGGTTCAACCCCTTCTTTCCCATCAAAAACAACTATTCCTCCATCTAATACACGAAGAGATCTCTCTACTTCTGCAGTAAAATCAACATGACCTGGAGTATCTATGATATTAATTCTATGAATAACATTATCAATAGTCCAGAAACATGTAGTTGATGCAGATTGAATAGTTATACCTCTTTCCTTCTCCTGTACCATAAAATCCATTTCAGCTTCACCATAATGAACCTCACCGACTTTATGCTTCCTACCAGTATAATAAAGTATACGTTCAGTAGTTGTTGTTTTACCCGCATCAATATGCGCTATAATTCCAATGTTCCTATAAAGACTAAGATCTTTAACAGTATTATAATCGAATTTTTTAGCCGTCATAATTAAATAATAAAAATTTGATAATTCAGTCCTATTGATAATACCAAAATATAAGAAAAATGCAACAAATTAAAGATACTTAGATATTAGAAATTACTTCTTCAATTCTTTTAGTATTATCTTTTTTAATACCATAAGAGAAAGAAGAGCACATGTTCTTCTGCTTGGATTTATCTTTATACTTAGCATTTTCTCTATATCATCAAAGTCTATTCCCGCAATATCAGTAATTTTCATTCCTTTAACTTTCTCTGTAAGCATTGATGCAGAAGCCATTGCAATAGCACAACCTTCACCGCTAAATTTAATATCCTTAATTTTACTTTTTTCTATAACAACATCCAAAGATATACTATCCCCGCAAGAAGGATTCTCACCATGTGAGGATTTCGACTTGCTTTTAAGCTTTCCAAAATTTCTAGGATTTTTATAATGATCTATTATTTGCTCTCTATATATATCCATATAATCAACTAAACATTTTAATTACTTTTTTTAATGAGTTTATAAAAGTATCTATTTCTTCTTTTGTATTGTACATATAGAAACTAGCCCTCGCTGTAGAACTTTTCCTAAATCTAGTGTGCAAAGGCTGGGCGCAATGATTACCAGCCCTAATTGCTATCCCATCTTCATTTAGTATTTGAGATATATCATGTGGATGAGCACCTTTTATAGTAAAGGCAATCATTCCTCCACGTTTTAACTTTGTGTCGGTTAATCCAAAAACTTCTATCTGCTTCAATTCATTGAATCTCCCCAAAGTATAATCACATAATTCTTTTTCATGTTTTTCAATATTATTAATACCTAATTCCTCCAGATAATCGATTGCTGCTCCAAAAGCTATACCATCTGCTATATCTGGAGTACCTGCTTCAAATTTATAAGGAAGATTATTCCAAGTACTTTTCGAAAGTGTAACTTCTTTTATCATTTCTCCTCCCCCCATAAAAGGACTCATCTTTTCAAGCAGATCTTTTTTACCATATAAAACACCTATACCAGTCGGTCCACACATTTTATGTGATGAAAAAGCAAAAAAGTCACAATTAACATTAGAAACATCAACCTTCATATGTGGAGCACTTTGCGCTCCGTCTATCAAAACAAGTGCTTTAGCTTCATGAGCCATCTTTGTCATTTCCTTAACAGGATTTATCGTTCCTATAACATTAGATGAATGAACAAATGTAACAAGCTTAGGTTTCTTTTTTAGCAACTTTTTATATATTTCTAAATCTAATGTGTAATCATCCTTTACAGGTATGTATTCAACATTGAAATGGAACTTTTTCTGCAAGATCTGCCATGGAACAATATTGCTGTGATGCTCCATTTCTGTACTTAAGACTAAATCTCCCTCCTTTATAATATCCCCGCAAAGAGAGTACGCAACGAGATTTATCGATTCTGTTGTGTTTCTTGTATATACAATTTCCTGTTCATCTTCTGCTTTTATAAATTTTGCAACTTTTCTTTTTGACTCTTCATATTCTTCTGTAGCCTTCTCACTTAAATAGTGTATGCCTCTATGAATATTCGCATTTATGGTTTTATAATACTTTGTTAGTTTTTCTATAACTTGTATTGGTTTCTGGCTTGTTGCGCTGTTATCAAAGTAAATTAAAGGTTTTCCATTAACCTGCTGAGAAAGTATAGGAAAGTCTCCCCTGACTGATGTATCTATCATAAAAGTATAAAAATTATATTAAATAATATCTAATAATTCATCGAACCTGCTTATAATATAATTTGGTTTAGTATCATACGAAATACTTTTTATATTATCCTCATTAGTTAAATAAAGAGCCGTATTAATATTTAAACTCTTTGCAGGAAAGATATCATCTGCGAGCTTATCCCCTACCATAAGAATCTTAGATGGTTCTATTTTAGTAAAATCCAGTATATATTTAAAGAGTTTTCCAGTATTTTTAGGTTCCTGTACAATCTCGGTAGTAAAAAGATATTTGAAGAATTTCTCAATTTTGAGGTTAATGAGTCTTGATGCTTTTGAAATAAAATCACCTTCGGTAGCTATCGATAAAAGCATGCTTTTTTTGGAAAGTGTACGAAGTGTATTTAAAACTCTTGGATTTAGCTTAATAGCTTTTATCGAGTACTCCCAATATTTGTTTACAATATTAGTATAGCTATTTATAGATAATTCTATATTTAAATTCTTCATAACATTCATCCAGAATTCAATTCGTGCATAAGTATTAAAACCTTTATGAATTAACTTATTAAAATATTTTTCTCTGCATTCTTTAACAGCAGTTAAATATTTTTCTATTGATATTTGTTTTAACTCTCGAATATCTTGATATAGATTTTTAAATACTTCTTCCTTTGTTGAAGTTGTATTAGTTAATGTGTCATCTAGATCAAACAGAATCATTTTATATCTATTTGTCTGATTCATTTCATTACATATTAATTTAATAAATAAAATTATACTTTTAAAAAAAGATTATGTAAAAGTTATTATAGATACACACTGATACTAGATAAAGTATACAAATAATAAATTTAGTTAACTATCTCTTGGATTGTTAAAGACTGAGGTCTGAAGTATTTAACTCGGGTGGGAATGTTAATATACGATTGTTACCCGCCAGCGAATTTAAATACTCCAGCACTTTTGGGGTACTTTTTTGTGTAAAAAAGTACCAAAAGAAATCTTTTTCTAAAAAAGGTACGAAAATAATCTTTTATAAAAAATTATGAAAATTATGTTTATAGACTATTAAAGTATTGTGATAAAATAAATATAATATATAGAAGTTATCTAATCATAATAGAAGATATAAAAGACTTGACAGTTCTGTTAAAATATAAGAAATATTTATTATTATTTTAGATATGGCAACAAAACAAATAGAAGTAACAAAACAAGACGAACTTATGAAAAAGCTAGGCTACTCGGATAGAGCTATTAAATATTACAAGAAAAAATTAAATTTCAAGGAGCTCCCATTAGCCAGCGTAAAAGGTGAAGAGACAGGATTTTGCGGAGATTATATGTCAGTATCATTAAAAGTTAATAAGAAAGGAATAATAACTGATGCAGTTTTTGAAGCCTTAGGCTGTGCCGGTGCATGCGTATCCGGATCGTCTTTGACAATTTTAGTTAAAGGGAAAACTCTAAAAGAAGCAGAAAAATTGACATATAAAGATATTGTAAAACATTTAGGAGAGTTTCCTAAAAATAAGATTGAATGTGCACAACTTGCAGTAAAAGCACTAAAAAATGCGATAAAGAAGTATAAGAATAAGTAAATTAATAAATGAAACCTTTAATATAATAAACTTATATTGGTAAGCAATATCTCAAATTAATATCTCCAGATATTAATTTAGTGAAATTGCTATTTTTTATATAACGTAAAAATAAAACTAGTAGATCTGATAAAAAATCCGATTTAGACGCCCAATTACCTATGTTTTGTAATTTTTTACATCTTATATAATTAGTCAAAAATTTATTTCCCCATTCCTTCTCATAATTATGTAATAATTCAATATTATTATTAACTATAGCTTTATAAATATACTGTGAAGCCATCTTAGACGCCTCAATAATGAATTTGTAACCTTCACCAACAATGGGATTTACCTGTGATACCGAATCACCTATTCCAACAACATTTTTGTAAACAAATTTTGTTTTTACACTGGTTATCGGAATTACTCCAGAACAGAGTTTATTATTATCTTTTTTTACTAATTCTATATAAGGATTAACTTTAAATAGAGAATTAAGTATTTCTTCACAATTATTAATATTTACTTCATAAAGGCTTGCATATCCAAATATTGCTCGATTATCTTTTTTGGGAAATATCCATGCATAACCTCCCTGTAATAATTTCCCTACGAAAAAATGACATGTATCAGATTTATCAAAATATTGAACATTGTACTCTACTCCTTTAGCAAAGTTAACATCAGGATCCTGCAAACCTAACTTTTTAGTAAGAACACCTGTAATACCAGAACAATCAATAAATATTTTTGCAAAATATTTATTATTTTTATCATCTGATATATGCTTTAATAAATTATTTTTACCTTTTTTACATTTTGTAATATTAACTGAAGTTAATAATTTAACATTAGAATCTTTTAATCTTTTTAATAACTCTCTATGTATTTGAACTTTATCTAATATAAAAGAAATACCATATTTTGTTGAATTAATATGTTTTGAATGGAATACTCCTTTTGATATCTTTGAAGATATACACTTATTAGATAATTGGCAATCTTTAACATTTAAAAATGAACCTAATGTATGAAAAGGTATAGAAAGAATATCCTCTTGGGCATCAATTAGGCATATTTTCAAGTTATACTTTCTCAATAATTGAGTTGTATATAAACCAGCTATACCACCTCCAATTATTATAACATCATATTTTTCCATTCTTTTATATCATTAAATATTATATTCTATATAAATAGAATATCTGCAATAATGAAAAAACACAACCCTGCTATTGCCCATAAAGGAAGATTTGTGAGACTTGAGTGACCATTATCTATCTTGAGATAGTTGTAAGTCCATAACCTAGTTCTAAATATTCTCAAAATAAAATAACTATATAAATATTCAGTAATATTACCAATTGACGCAAAAAGTATACCTAAAATTGCAAACTTCAAACCTCCTAAAATTATTAGTATTGAATATACAAAAAAGATTGGAAAACAAAAAACCAAAAACTTTAATAGAGAAAATTTTAAGTCTAAGAATTTATTATCACTTTTATTAAAATACTCAAAGAATAATTCAAGGATTATTGTTACAACAAATCCTATAATAAAAAAGATGGTTGCTATAATATACCAGGCCACTTCTATTCCAAGAAAATTAAATCGTTCAACCTCGATATTTACTATTTTACCTATGGATAAGAATATAAAAGATCCCATTACCCATGGAAAGAAATTTATCTTACTTGTATACCCATTTATAGCTGACTGTGCATGATAAGTCCATATAGGTTTGGCTAAAGAAATATCCCATAAAAAAGACAAAATTGTTTCCCCAAATATACCTACAAAACCAGATATCACGAAAAACAATAGATATTTTATATCATAAATAATAGCTAAAATAATACAACTAATTGGAACCCACATCATTACTGTATAATATATTTTTTTTGAAAATCTTTTCCTATGAAGTAAATCATTCCTTTTTACTAAACTAATAACTTTTAAGAAAAAAATATAACCAATAAATACTAAAACAAATATTAAAGGTGGTGAAAATTTAATTAAGACTTGTTCAAGAATTTTATCTTTGTTCACAATAACTTTAAACAAATATTATTCAAAACACACTTCCTACACTCCACCTTTCTCGCATGACACCAATTTCTACCAATATGCCATAATGGTCCGTCTAACTTTGCAGGAAATTCTGGATGATATCTCCTGATTGTCCCTATCATATGTTTTATATTATCTTTTTTACAAAGTCCAGTTCGAAGGAGAACTCTTCTTACATGAACATCATACGCAATATCTACACCTTCTAAATTTTTCATTGGTATTTTCAAATCTCTGTAAAGAAGTAAAGCAGCCATATTTGATTTTTTCTGACCTATACCTTTAAATTCCTGAAGCCTTTTAATAACTTCTAAAGCTTTTGGAGAACTAGACCAAATATTTGATGCATTTGAATTATAATTTTCTTTTAATCTTTTAGCAGCAAGCCAAATCCAATTTCCCATATAATGGTATCTATGAAGAGCAGGTTTCATTTTACAAACATTTACAATATTATTTGAACCTTCTTTTATAATCCTTGGTATATTTAAATGTCCCAACCGCTTTTTTAATTGATTCGGAGCGCTCCATGCTCTTTCAGCCTGAATTCCTTGATCAAATATAACTGCAAAAAGGAATGCATTCGGATCAGATTTAAGAAGTTCATTTGCTTGGGGTATATTTGAATATCCACGTTCTAAAAAATCCACTTCCTTATCGTGAAGAATTGAATCGTACTCAAGAATTTTTGAATAATCTTTTGATTGTTTTTAATCATTTTAAATAAAATTGATAAGCTATTTCCCAACTATGTTGAATATCTAACATTTAATCAAGTATAACAAAAAAACACATCAAAGAAATTATAATAGATATGGTAACTTTTTGAATAATTTAAGTTTTTCATAGCAGAGCTTAATAATAATATTTTGTTAACTGGTACTTGGGTTGTTAAAATCTGAGGTCTGGAGTATTTAACTCGGGTGGAAATATTATTAAACGATTGTTAACCGTCAGCGAATTTAAATACTCCAGCACTTTTTGAGTACTTTTTTGTTTATCCTGAGTTCTAACCGAAGGGTGTAAAAAAGTACCGCAAGGGGTTTGGGGTTGGCAAACCCCAATGTCTTAATTTTCGTCAGATAAAACAAATACTATTTATATAGACTGAAGATAAAAATATTATTACATATTATTTCTCTAAAAACTGAACAAGCTTATCGTAAGGATAAGTATTTATCACATCTTTCTTTTCCAGCCAGCCACGTCTTGCCATAAAAACTCCATATTTTAGGTATCTTAACTGATTAATACTATGAGCATCGGTTCCAATTGAGAATTTACATCCAAAAGACTTTGCAAGTTTTGCCATCTCACCGTTTAAGTCAAGCCTTTCAGGATAAGCATTTAATTCTAGACAAATATTTTTTTCTTTTCCTTTTTTGCATACAGCTTCAAAATCAAAATCATACCCATCCCGTCCTAAAAGAAGTCTTCCGGTTGGATGAGCAAATATATTCACATATGGATTTTCAAAAGCTTTTAAAATTCTTTTAGTCATCTCATCTTTAGGCATTTTAAAATTCGAATGAATAGCAATTATCACTATATCTAATTGTTTTAAATATTCATCTGGTACTGTCAAAGATCCATCCTTATCAATATTTACTTCGATACCTGCTAAAACTTTTACAGAAGTTTTCAGAGCTTTTATCTTTTTAATATATTTTGGAATATCTTTACTTTTGACTCCTCCTGCTACTTCTAATCCTTCCGTATTATGTTCGGTAACGGCGATATATTTATAGCCTAAATTCTTTGCTTCATCTGCCATCTCTGAAACAGTATTCATCCCATCACTGAATTTCGTATGCATCTGTAAATCACCTAAAATATCTTTTTCTTCTATCAAATGAGGTAGTTTATTAGATAAAGCTGCTTCTATTTCTCCATCATCTCTTCTAATTTCAGGAGGAGGCACTTCCATTCCCAATTTTTTATAAATTTCTTTTTCTTCTTTACCTACAATATATCTTCCTTTTTTATTAAAAAGTCCATATTCATTTAACTTATAGCCTTTTTTTATAGCAATTTGCCTTACTTTTACATTGTGGTCTTTATTGCCTGTGAAGTACTGCAAAGCTGCTCCAAAACTCTTACTTTCAATTACCAGTAAATCCGCCTGAAATCCATTATCAAATTCAATCGAAGCTTTTGTATCTCCTTTATTAATTACCTCTGAAACTTCATTTAATTTAGAAAAAATTTCTATCGAACTTTTAGGATTTCGAGATACCATTAATAAATCTATGTCTCCAATAGTTTCTTTCCTCCTTCTTAAAGATCCTGCCACCTCTATCTTTACTGTACTTTTATCCTTTTTCATTTTATCAATAATAATATCAGCATATCCTAGTGCCTCATCAAGTCTAAATCTTTCAGATCGTTTTTTAAACGATTCGATACTTTTAATAATGTTTTCTTCAGATTTAATTCCAAATCCTTCAAGTTTCTGAATTTTATGTAATTTTGTAGCTTCCTCAAGGTCTTTGACATTTTTAATTCCTAGCTTATCATATAAAGTTTTTATTGTTTTCGGACCAACTCCTTCTAACCTTATAAGATTTACTATATCAGCAGGAATCATCTTTTTCAACTGTTCATAATAATTACACGTACCAGTTTCAATTATTTCCATTAATTTTTTTGCGATACTTTCGCCAACACCAGGTATTTCCATTAACTTTTTTTCATCTTTTATATCAGAAATTGGCTCGGGATACTCTTCTATTTCGCGAGCAACCCTTTGATAAGCACGGACTTTGAATACTAACTCATTTTCCATTTCAAGTAGGTCAGCAATTTCATAAAGGATTTGAGCTATATATTTATTTGTGATTTTTTTCATACATTTCATGATAAAATAATTTACATAAAATATTATAATACAGCTAATTATGAAAAAGAAGATAAAGATATATTTAGATAACTTAATGAATTTTATATTTACATATTTTGAAAGAATAGTTTGTTCTTTTTTACTTTTAATATTCTTCGTTATTATCTTTGTTGGAATATTCAAAATAAATGTAAAAGCACCTGTCAGATCAGATGCTATAGGTTACTTCTCTTACCTGCCCGCAATATTCACTTACAAAGATTTGTCTTTCAATTTTATGATAAAGCAGGGACAGCTTCTTACGGATGGTAAAAACGAGTTTACAAGAATCTTTAATCCCTCGGAAGTTTCGAGCATGTATCATAAAATGGAAGCTAATAAGTACTTAAATAAATACGGCATTGGAACAGCAATTCTTCTTATACCTTTTTTTCTATTAGGGCATTTATTTTCAATAATCTTTGGATTTGAGCCAAACGGCTGGTCGTATTTTTATCAGTATATCTGCTTCTGGGGAGGGCTTGTCTATTTTAGTTTAGGTATTGTAATACTAAAAAATATTCTTTTAAAATACTACAGTAAGAAAATAGTTTTATTAACAATATTTGCTATAACTTTTGGAACAAATTTATTTAATTATGCAACCTATGAGAATTTATTTAGTCATGTTTATTCATTCTTCCTTATAAATCTGCTAATACTGCTAACATTAAAATGGTGGAATACTCAAAAAATTAAATACGCAATATTAATCGCCGTAAATGCAGGATTAATAATACTTGTCAGACAGTTTAATATAATTTTTATCTTAATCCCTATAATTTTTGATATAAATTCAATCAATTCATTAAAAGATAGAATAATATATCTTTATAGAAATCTAAAACTATTAATCATAACTATTTTGATTTTTATTACGACTTTTTTACCTCAAATGATTTACTGGAAATACGCAACAGGTAAACTACTAACATTTTCTTATCTAGGTGAAGGATTCAACCTTATCAGACCTCAACTGTTGGAAATTTTGATCGGTGTTAAAAGAGGACTGTTTTTCTGGTCGCCAACACTTATATTTGCTTGTCTAGGCTTATTTCTAATTAAAAATAAATTGAAGCCTTTTAAATTTATTTTTTTACTCGTTTTGTTAATCCAGATATATCTCATAAGTGCATGGTCCTGCCTCGAAATGGGGTGGAGTTATGGTCATAGAACTTTTGTTGATAGTATGGGTTTATTTGCTATTGGACTGGCTTTCTTTTATTCTAAAATTAAGCATAAGAGATCAATGATTATAGTATTAGCGGTGACACTTTCATTTACATTTTTATCAACCTTCCAAACCATACAGTATTGGTATAAAATTCTGCCAGCATACAATGTAACTTTGGATTATTATCGCAGTATATTCTTAAAATTTGATTTAAATCTTGTGAACAAATGGAGATGATATTATCCCTTGATATTTCCGATAGGCAACAATTTTACAACTCTCTTAGAAATACCTGCAAGATCAACTGCTTCGCATACATCATCAACATTTTTATATGCAATTCCCGCTTCTTCAGCAAGTCCTGCATAAGACGCACTTCTTATATAAATACCTCTTTTATTCATTTCATCTTCTAATTGTCTACCTTGGACTTTCCTTTTCGCAGCACTTCTGCTCATAGTCCTTCCGCTTCCATGAGCAGTTGAACCAAATGTTTCTTTTTCAGCTTCATTCGTTCCTACAAGAAGATATGATCCTGTTTCCATTGAACCACCAATAAGAACTGGCTGTCCTACTTCTTGATAAATTTCAGGTATTTCCTTATTCCCAGGACCAAAACTTCTTGTAGCTCCTTTTCGATGGACAATTAACTTTTTACCATTGTACTCTTCTATCTTAGCAGTATTATGTGCAACATCGTAAATAAGTTCAAGTCCCAAAGATTCCATATTTCCCTTAAATTCCCTTATAAAAACATCTCTTACCAAATGTGTAATTACCTGCCTATTTACAAAAGCATAATTTATAGCACAATTCATAGATTTGAAGTATTCCTGACCCTCAGGACTATTAAACGGAGCATAAGCAAGATCCCTATCAGGAACTTTTATACCATAATTCTGCATAACTGAGTCAAATTTTCGAAGATAATCTGTAGCTATCTGATGTCCAAAACCGCGGCTTCCAGTATGAATCATTATACAGATTTGCTCCTCTTCTAAACCAAATGTTTTTGCTGCATCTTTATCATATATTCCACCTTTTGGTATATACTGAATCTCAAGGTAATGGTTTCCGCTTCCAAGGGTTCCAAGCTGGGGTATACCCCTTTTCATAGCCCGTTCACTTAAAAACTTAGTATCTGCTCCTTCAATTTTTCCATAACTTTCAATTCTTTCTATATCTTCATCTAATCCTAAACCTTTCTTCATGCACCACTCAACACCGTTTACCGAAATATCCTTTAGCTCATCATACGTAACACTTTGTCCGTTTCTTCCTACCCCTGTGGGAACATCTCTAAATAATCTATCAACTAAATCTTTAACTTTAGGTTTAACTTCCTTTAAAAAAAGGTTTGTTCGAAGTAGCCTCATACCGCAATTAATATCAAAACCTATTCCTCCAGGCGAAATAATACCGTCTTCTAAATCAAATGCAGCAACTCCGCCAACCGGAAAACCATAACCCCAATGCCCATCCGGCATGCAGAAAGCAAAGTTCTGTATTCCAGGTAAAGTAGCAACATTTGTTATCTGCTCATAAACACCCAAATCCATACCATCTAAAAGTTTCTTGGTTGCTATTATCCTAGCTGGAACCTTCATTCCTGTCTTGTAGGACATAGGTATTTCCCATGTTGTATCATCTATTTTTTTTAAATCTGGGATTTTTATGTTTTGCTGCATGATGTATTTTTACTAATATTATTTATTAAAGTGTTGGGTCTGATTTGTCATAATTCATAATAAATGCAAGAGATATTGAAACAGATAATAAGCTTAAGCTTATTATTAATGAAATCAATTGACGTAATGATAATTTGTACACTAGTTTTCTTCTTAAAATAATTGCTAAATTCCTGACAAATATTATAAACGATATTAAGAGTATTGAATAATAAACTACAGGGAATTTCATAATAAAGCTAAGAATTAACATTATTATAATTGAATTACTTATAGTTATAAGAATTAATCCTGGAATAGAAAGTGTTCTTTTAAGCAAAGCTTTAAATAGTAGTTTTATTCCAAGGTAGAAAGCGTATATAATTAAAAGAATTAAAATACATACTTCTGATATAAATATTGGGAAAATTGGGAAAAAAGAAATTATTAATACTAATATTATTCCGAAAATTAAATTTGATAAAACTATTGATAAAGATGAAAATCCGAAAACAATCAGAATAAGACTAAGGATAAAAGTTTTCTTGTTTTTTACTTTTTTTTGAATAAGAAGTCCTAAAACTCCAAATGAAGCTGAAGAAAGTTGATAGTTGCAACAGATTTCAGCTTGTTGTGTTATCATCATAATCGATTATTTAGTACGATTTATAATAAACTAATAACCAAAAACTCAAAATTACAATTTCCTTTCTCAAATATCTACTACAACTCTAGCTTCGTATCCATCTTTTTTCTTAACTACCTTAAACATATGCATGGTAATAGCTTTTATATCAGTTGTAATCCTATGTTTTTCAGGATCAACATTTTCTCCCCATATATTAGCATTTAATATATACATTTCTTTATATCTTTTAATTTTAACTTTAAACTTTGAAAATAATAACCCTTCACTGTCTTTATAAAATAATAATTCATTTAAAAAATCAAACAATAATATATCTAATTTCTTATTATGTAATTCTATACTTTTTGATAATTTAGGTATAACTTTTATAATATCTGCCATTGTCATAACAAATGCTTTCCCTGCATTTTCAAAAAGTTGTGATTCGTTTTTCCCTTTTATAGTAAATGCAGTATCAGCTATTGCTATGTCCTCATGGAATATGATATTTTTATTCTTCATATTAATAATATTATAATTGAATATAATATTATTGTCTAAATTCAATATACTGGACATTTAGATAAATGTATCTTATATTATTACAAATTTATGAAAGACAAAGATAAAATATTATATTCACAATTAACAAATTCAAATGTCTATGAAACTAAAAAATTGAGAAAGGGTAGAGTTACACTTTTAATTACCTTTATAGCTTTCCTTGTTTTAGATACTTTTTTAATAATTGAATATAAAGCAAGAGGAGTAAATGCTATCGGCTATAAGTTTCTCGAAAAAGTAAATAATGTTTTAGAGTCTAGTACATCTCTAGTAACTTCAATATGGGAACCTGAGTTAAATCACACAGATAATTTCACTTCAGTTTTGTTAGTAGGAATTGATTCAAGAAATGTAGAATTTAACGGTAAGGAATTCATAAATACAAAACCTGAAGGTCAAGCGGGAACTAGAAATACTGATACTATTATTCAAGTTGTATATGATCATTCAAATGGGAAAGTATTTATGATATCTGTCCCGCGTGATATGGGTGTGGACGTAAGAAAAGATTGTCTAGATTTTCATGGTAGTATTCACTGGATATATGATAAAGGGCAAGCTGCCAACTGCCCTGGCGGAGGAGTTCAAACTCTAACAGAAACTGTTGAAGGTATTACAGGTATAAAAATTCACTATTATGCGTTTATATCTTTACAAGCGTTTATAGATGTAATTAACGCAGTTGGGGATGTAAATGAATATGGAGAAAGAGGTATATGGATAGATATAGAGAAACCATTTTATGATTTATATCCTATTAATGATCGGGGATGGGAACAAGTGTATATCCCGGCTGGTCATCAATTTTTAAATGCAGAAATGACATTAAAATATGTTCGTTGCAGACAAACAAGTTCTGATTTTGGCCGTGCTGAAAGACAGCAGACAGTTATTAAGATATTAAAAGAAAGAATTATATCTTCAGAGACATTAACTAATCCAAAAAAAATGTATTCCCTTCTTTCTGCTTTTAAAAAGAATATGCTTTTTACTGAACCTAATTTAGAAGAAATAAGAGCTGGTATCTCACTTGCAAAAGATTTGGATACATCCGAAATAACAAATATTGTTTTAGATCCTGAATTTGGAGGGCATGAGGTGTATCTCAATAAACAACCGCATGATAGACTAACTGCTCAATATTATATGGTACCAACACACTGGAAAGAATGTCCGCAAGATGAATTTTGCAGAGTACAAGAATATATTCAGAAAATTATTAAATATCCAGAAGTTTTTGAAGAAAATGCTTTAATTTATGTATATGCTACAAGTTATGACTCACAAGGTAAGCCTGATCTAACGAATCAAAAGTATAAAATGTTAAAAGAAAATGGTCTTCCTATAAATTTTAATGAGAGTAAATATATTACAAAAATTTCTACAGAGAATGAAATTACCATTTACGACTTCACCGATTCATTAAAAACAAATACTCTCGATGAATTATCCAAACAATTAGGAGCTACTATTAAACCTGGCGAAGAAGGGAAAAGTATAAGGCTAAATAACGAAGATATTGCAATTGTTGTCAACTCTAAATAGATTTAAATTCTATCGAACTTCAGCAAATTTTAATTTAATCTTTTTGTTTAAATCTTTAGTCTTTTTATTTTCTAAAAGACCAGAATGCTTTAAAATCTGTTTAATTTCTTTGTACAATATTAATGAGGGAAATTTTTTAATATTCATACCTTTCGCAATTTTAGGAAATTTCTGAGCATCCAGCTTATAGATTTTAATCTTTAAAGAAATCCTTTTAAGTAAATCAGAATATAAAGGTGAATTTAATCTGCAGTCAAGGAAATTGTTATGCCATACATCTATAATTTTATATCCTTTTGAGTGAATTATCCTATCAAATTTTTCATTAGTTACTATTTCAGCTTTAGGTGGAGTTTTACCTGGCTGGCATCCGTATCTTTCCTGCCAAAGCCACCTTGCAGTCCTTGGGTCTTCATTTATCATTTTCTTAATTTTTAATTCTTCTTTCTTATCCCTAGCAAAAAGAATGCATCCAACAGGGCAAACATCAGGAAGCGTACATTTAATACACTCTGTGCATTTCGATTTATTAACAGCTACTCTCTTCTTCTTTTTATCAAAATAAAAGGCTTTAACAGGGCAGACTTCAATTCCCCCGCACTCTGGTGCTTCATCGCATAAATTGTGATTTATTATTATTGGCATAGAATAATTAATAAAAAATTATTTATTAAGTATATATTTTAAAGGCTTCCCAATTCTTAACATCATTGCAACAGGGTTACAAACCGCTTTCCTCTCTTTAGGGCAACTATCACACATATTAAATGTAAAATTTCTATAATCAGGTGGTAAATCTCTAAAGTGAATTTGTTTAAAACCAAACCTTTTAGTTGAAAACATATATTCCGGAGCTCCACGTATTAAATATAAAGTTTTAATATTTTTCTTTTGGGCATATAACAAAACATATTTCATAAGGTTTTCCTGTACAATTTCTATATTTTCTGTAGCAAAATAATATTCAAGTGAGTAATCTTTCCTCCATTTAAATATTCCTATTCCTCCAATAACTCTATTCTCTCTGTAAGCAAACCAAGCTTTCTCAACTCTTCTTGTTATTTCTCGGGATACTTCCTGCCCCTGTTCTAAAGCTAATTTTTCAATTAATGGATACTCTTTTATTTCTTTTATCTCTATAGGAAACTTAACTCTTTTAAAATCCAAAGTCATAACTAATGGAAAACAACTTTTATTATATCTAGGACAATCAAAACATAAAAATTCTTTTGGAATAGTTCTAGCGGTATCATACTCAAAACCAAATTTCTTAAAAAACTCTGGAATTTGCATACTTATAATTATCCTTTTACATCCATTCTTTTTAGCAAATTTTATAACTTCGTTAACCAAAGACGATCCAATTCCATGGTCCCTATATTTTTTTGTAACTGATAACCATTCAATAGAATAATCATTTTTTGACTTTAAAAACATAACTCCACCTATTATTTCCCCTTTAACTTTAGCTACCCAACCCTGTATTACATTTCCTAAATCTCCTGATTCAAGGCCAGCTTCTATAGCAATCTTTTGTATAGAATACCAATCATTTGATTTTTCTATTTTATATACAAAATTATCTCTCATAATTAATTATTGCCTAAACAAAATATAAGCTTATTATATTTCATTTTTAGATGTCGCCAAATCCGACAACAAATGGTAAAATATTACTACATAATTTATTTTATAAAATAATAAGATGGGTAAATATAGTACTGATTTAAAATTAATATTTTCTCAGTTAAATTTATCAGAAGAATCGGCAAAGATTTATTATGAATCTTTGAAACTTGGAAAAGCAACTGTTGCAGAAATAGCCAGAAATGCAGGTCTTGCTCGTTCTTCATGCTATGATATTTTGGATAGATTAAAAAGAACAGGCTTTATTTCAACTACCAAAGATAAAAATACAACTTATATAATTGCTGAAAATCCAGAGTTAATTTCTCAACTATTGAGTAAGAAAAAAGATAGTATAAAGAAAGCATTCAATCTTTATTATGATATATCAAATCATTTGAACATTTTAGGAAAAAGAGAGAAGAGTGGAAAAGTTGATGTAAGAATTTTCAAAGGATTTATTAGTATGAAAAATTTACTATTTGAGATGCTAAATAAATACAAATCAGAAGAATTCCTAAACATATGCCAGGGAGAAGCAGATAAATTTGCAGGTCTGTCCAGAGATCCCAAATATCTTAAAGAATATATACACGAAAGAAATAAATTTAAAATTAAAGAAAGAGCTATCTTGGAAGATATGAAATCTGCAAGAGAATTTAAGAAGATATATGAATCAAAGGATTTTCAAATAATATTAAGCCCTCAGCTTAGCAATCAAAATACAGCTCATATAGATAAATTTATTATTAAAGATATTGTTTTTATATTTAATTTTGAAGGTGATTACGCTGTTGTTATTAAAGATAAATATATAGCTGAAAATGAAAGGATAACTTTTAACGCACTTTGGAAAACTCTCAAAAAAAATAACTAACTTGTGGTTGGTCAAAGGTTGAACCTTTGACTGAAATGGACAAACTTTTATTCAATAGTAATTTTAATTGAACCTTCTTCCTTAGAATAATAGTCTCTTGCTGAAGAATACCTCCATTTGCACGGATCATTTACGAATCCTTGTAGAACTGGATTATTATGTATGTAATCTAATTTTTGGTTATAGAACTTTTGATTTTCAACTACCTCAGGCCAATTATTTGGTTGCCAAATTTGTAACCTATTCTCTTCTTTCTTTTTATAAGACTTATATAGTAATCTTCTAATATAACTCCTATTATCTGTTTTAACTAAATTAATAATTTTCTTGGTAGAATATCTTTTAAAATCACTAATAATATCATCAAGATTAATACTTTCTTGTGCATCAGTAAGTAGATGAATATGATTCGTCATAAAAACATAACCATTTACCACCAAACCTTTATTATCTATACAATAATTCATACTATCTGAAAGTACCCGCAAATAATCCTCATTTGTAAATATATCAATCCATTCTATAACTGTAAGTGTTAAAAAATATATACTCTTCAAACCCTTTATAATATGAAGCTAGACATATTAAAAATTACAAAACAATTATAATTAAATCCATTCCATTATGGTTGAATGTTCAACATTCAACCAACAATAAACAATTCCTCAATTATTCATTTGGGGGTAAAATTAGTTACAAGTGGTTATTATAAATAATATCACACCTCATTCCACAAATCTATAAACTCAACTTCTACCTTATCTTTAAAATGTTCTTTTATTTTTTCCATCAAAGCTTTCACACCTATAACTTCAGTTGCATAATGTCCTCCTGCGATAAAATTCTTTTTTATTTCTCTAAATAACTCTCTTATTCCTTCTCTTGGTTCGCCTGTTATATAAAGATCAATATTCCTATCTGCTACGTTTTGAAGATCAATCCCATGGGGAGAGCCTCCACCTGAAATTGCAGCAATCGTTTTGACCTTTTTATTTCCAAAATTATAGACTGTTATTTTATTTTGGAATAACTTTTTGCATTTTTTAATTATTAACTCTAAGTTTTCACTCCTTTTCAACTCTCCATACCATCCCCAATTTGCATCCTGAATTTCATATTGCTTCAAATTTGTTACTCCAAGCTTATTCAATATTAATGTATTATGTCCTATTTTTGGATGGGAATCGAGTAAAAAGTGATATCCAAAAAGAGATATATTATTTTCTATAAGACATCCAATACGGCTGTAAAAGGCAATATCATAATGCGGGTTGTCAGGAAGTCTGACACCATGGTGAACAATTACCGCTTGACATCCATTTTTATCCGCTAGCTTGAATATTTCTAGACTAGCTGATACTCCAAACGCAATTTTTTTTATTTTATCTATCCCTTTATATTGAAGCCCATTAGCATTCTTTTCATCAATCTTAGATACATTTACTTTAGGATCGTAATGCATATATTGATCAAGAAATTTATTTAAGTTATCAAGAGGTATCATATATATTTAGATAATAATTTATTTTTCTTCATTAATAATTGGTTTTCGAAGTACGCTAATGCCAACTGATGCTGCCCATATAGGAGTTAAAAGCAAATAAACACTAAGTCCTATCATTCCTAGATATTTAAGACCTGTTACTTCCCCAATACCATAACAGGAATAAAAAGCTCCAGTTATTATCCCAAACCAACCTATAGCTTTTCTTTCTTTTCTTAAAAAGTTATTTATTACTATTAACCATGTTCCTGCTAAAAATGTATCTAGGGAAGCCCATACTCCATGTTCTACAAAGTCATTTAAAAGAATAAAAATCGCATGATGAACATCTTTCATCTGCATTGTAGCCGAAGCATAATAATTCATCTGAGCTGATATAGACGACGAACCAACAGCTGCACCCAAAGCTCCTAATAAACAATAAGCAAGGCCACAAATAGTAGCAAGTGTAACAAATTCGTAATCTTTCTTTCTCAGCCACCAGTAGAGCATAAGGACTAAAGGAATTAAAGGTAGATAAAATCCAAACATATCCAAGATTGTACTGTATTTAGCAATATACCCCTTTCCCGCAAGCTCAGTAAGCATTATCCCTGGATATAAAAATATATCCATATTAAATTTAGTTGCAACAAGAGCCATAAATGTACTTACATTTGCAGTAAAAAAAGCAAATATGGCAAAGATAGATGCAAATTTTTGGAATCTTCTTGACGGCATGAGAACTAATTAAAAATTTAAATTTATATAAAATATATTTATGAATTCATAAGTAGTATAATATTAATTGTATTATTAATCATTAATCATTGCAAAAATCTTCTTTTTCAAAAATTTTTCTTATTTTATTAATTATATTTAATTTCTCATTAATAGCTTCCTACACATTATTAACAAATAATTTCATTTCAGATTACTCTAATGATCAAATTCAAAATCCAACAAAAATTGTAAACAAAGACAAAATAATTGAAGAATATTTAAAAGTTTTAGAGGGTCATAAACTTGATATTCTAAAAAATATTTCTACCAATAATATATATGATTATACAAGCTATTTATCAGGGGATATATACGACAGACCAGCTGGTACCCAGAAAGAAAAAGATACTGCAGATTGGATAAAAAGTAATTTAGTTTTATGGGGATACGATACAGAGATTCAAAGTTTTAAACTGCCGGATGGAAGGGAAAGCCAGAATGTTATTGCTGATAAAGTTAGTAATAATAATAATATTATTATTATAATTATCGGTGCTCATTATGATACTGTTTCACAAACAGGTGGAGCTATGGATAATTCCATAGGAGTTGCTGTAACATTAGAAATTGCTAGGATTATATACTCACATGAAATACCATTAAATATCAAATTTATCCTTTTCGGAGCCGAAGAATGTTTCACCTCAACATGCAGTTCATATCATTTAGGTTCAAGATACTATGTATCTACTTTACCACAAGAAGAAAAAGAAAATATAACCGGTATGATTAATTTGGATGTAATAGGAGAAGATACTGATATTGAATTTCATATAAAGTATGGTTTAAGTGATAATTTTAATGAAGCTTTAAAAACATCTTTTTCAGAACAAAATATTCAAGTTGTTACTAAACCGTCACAGAACTGGAGTGACCACAGATCCTTCGAAAATGCAAATATCCCAGCAGTTTTTATATTCACTTCAGGTTACTCCCTCGGCCATTCAAAAGATGATACTATAGACAAAGTTCATTTTGAAGTTACAGAAAAAATAACGAAAGGAATAGTATGGTATATACTAAATTGGAAAGAGTAATTTCTTGCTTATCTATTTTCTAAACTTATTATTTTTAATAAAAGTTTGTTTATTTTATTATAATTATTATTATCAGGTAATTTACTAGTTTTATATGCAATGTCAACCTTTTTAAATAATTCATCAGACATATTTAAAATTTGTTTATATGAAAATTTTGCTCTTTTAATTGATAGTAACAACTCTCTCTCCTTTCCTTTTTTCCAAGTATTTAATATACCAGTCTTTAATAAATTTATCCCTTCGTTTAAAAGTCTTATAAGATGCATAGCATTTTTAGTATCATAACCGTACTTCTTAGTAATCCTCTTCCTTTTCTCTCCCATGTAGCCTTTATAAGCACCTCCCTTCATATATTTTAATTGAGCATTTGCATAACCAATAAATCTATCCCTAATCAATTTCCTTGATAAAAATATTTTTCTATTTTTAATTAATAATTTTCCGCCTTTTGTTATCTTCAATATATTTCTAGGATTATTCCACAACATAACAAGCATATTAGGATTACATTCTCTTAATAAATGAATACATTTACGTAGTTCATATTCAACAATATCTTGTTCACCTTTTTTATATTCATTTACTAATTCTTTATTGTAATAACTATCTAGTCCTAAATAATAGGCATTTTCGAAACAGTAAATTTTTATCATATCAATATCGCATGTACCAAATTCAGGATCATTATTTTTAGATAAATATAAATTATGTGATATTGATCCACGATACGCTTCGTATATATACTTTTTCTTCATATTACAATATTTGATATTAATATATTTAAATAAATCTACGCTCCATGTCTGATCATTACCACATCTCCGTCTTTTACAATATACTCTCTTCCCTCCAGTCTAATTTTCCCTGTCTCTTTGCATCCTTTCCATCCTCCAAATTGGGTAAAATCTTCATAAGATATGACATCTGCAGCAACAAACTTTTCCTCGAAATCAGTGTGAATAGTACCAGCTGCTTTGACTATATTATCTCCTCTATAAATCGTCCATGCTCTAGCTTCTTTTTCACTTGCAGTAAAGAAACTAATCAGATTTAAAATACTGTAGCTGGCGTTTATTAAAGTATCAAGCGGTCTTTCTTTAAGTCCTAAATCATTTAAAAATTCTTTTTGCTCTGCTTTATCCAAAAGAGAAATTTCAGCTTCAAGTTTTATGTCCAGAGCAAATATATTCTCCCCTTCTTTAATATCTAATTCTTTCTGAAAGTCTTTTAATAATTCAACATTTATATTTTCCAAAGACTCATTAAGAAGATAAATAAGAGACTTATCAGTAAGAAGGAATAATTCTTTTCTAAACTTGTTTATGTCTTTCTCTTTTGACTTTTTAAAACTGTATACAAGTTTTCCTTCGTTTAAATGATCTTTCAACTTTCTAATGTATTCGCATAAAGGCAATAACTTTTTATCACCTTTTGATTCTTTTTCTAAAAATAATAATTTTTTATCAATACTTTCTAAATCCTTAATTATAAGTTCAGCTTCAACTATCTGGACATCTCTTTTAGGATCAATATTTTTATCAATATGCACGACATTTGGGTCTTTAAATCGTCTGATTACATGTACTAAAGCATCTACCTCTCTTATATGAGAAAGAAACTTGTTTCCAAGCCCTTCTCCCTTTGATGATCCTTTAACAAGTCCTGCGATATCGACAAATTTTACAACTGCTGGAATAATTTTTTCGCTTTTCTCAATTTTTGAAAGTACCTCAAGTCTTTTATCATTAACAGCAATTATGCCTACATTTGGCTCTATTGTGCAGAATGGATAATTCTCTGCTGGTACAGAACTAGCTGTCAAAGCATTAAATAATGTTGACTTCCCAACATTTGGAAGTCCGATAATTCCTAAAGATAAGTTCATAAAATTATTAAATAAAGTTTATATTATTAACCTTCAGATTTTAACATAAAAAGAAACAATGAATAAATTTGTTAAAAAAGCTTATAAACATTTAATATTAACATCTAACTTATTAACATTTTGATTATACAATAAAATATATTACGGGGTATACTTTGGTGCTATCAAGATATTAGCCTTTTGAAGTTCTTCTACAATCGGTAAATGTTCTAATCCGACTTTACCAATATAAAGATCATTTAAATTACCACCATTTTGTATAAACTTTTTTACTTTTAAATACCCTTCTAAGTAAATATGGTCTTTAAGATACCCTCCTCCTCTAAAAACTCTATAAGTTGTTTCCCAGCAGTAATCGCGATCTTCCTCATATTCTGAAACTTTTTCAAAACACTCTCTAAAATCAGCACCCTTATAGACTAAATCAACTGCCATCACTCTTAAAGCATATCTTTTTTTACTTTGAATATCTAATAAGCCGTACTTTTCTTCAAGATACGTAGCTATGCCTTCTTCAGTAGAAATATAATTCGGCAGACCTGAGACAAATATTTTAAGAGGCTGCATATTACCATTTAAAGCTCTATAAACATGACCCTTTATTTCGTGAATTATTAACTTTTTAATTTCAAAGGAGTCATATTTTTTAAACCTACCAACCTTAATGCATTTATTTACAGGCGATACTGAAACAGAATGTTGATTTCTTTCCAAAACAATCCAATTTTTAATTTTTAACTTTTTTAAATACTTTTCTATTTCCTCTCTTGTCTGAGTAGAGGTAAGAATTTTATTATTTCCTTTATTAATGATACTTCCCTTGGATTTTAAAATCTTATTAGCCAATTTTACTATTTTATTTTTAGGCTTCCCATATAAAATTGTAGATTTCTTTATAACAAATTTTTTCTTATTTATATTTTCAATTATCTCATTTTTAATTTTTAATTTCTCAATAGCACCTTTATACAAAGTACCAATCCTATCTTTACTGCATTTTATTTTGTTTAAATCAGAGGTTATAAGTTTAGTATTATAAGGAGGAAGTAAATATCTAAAAATGGGATTTCTAATTTTATTATTAAAAAATTTCCTTTTTTGTTCTTGGGAATTAGAAGCTTCTAAGTACCTCAAAGTACCAACTTTTTTAGATATTCTGATAAGTTCCCTGTCAATAACCTTATACTTTGATAAGTCCATACAAATAGATAATTAATATGAAACCTATCAGATTTTACCATAGTTGTATAAACTTTTAAATCAATTGTTCAGGTTGCATACATCTTACGAATTTAAGGTGCCAAATTTTAACTTGTTAAACATCTCAATCGGTGTCAATAATCCTAAACTTTCATGTGGTCTTATCT
>Ga0315294_10000043_pt1 | contig 123828 bp, 139 predicted proteins | sample YL17G13_40_MG_FD_203626 | JGI IMG/M metagenome (GOLD analysis project Ga0315294, IMG submission 203626) | Sediment microbial communities from Yellowstone Lake, YNP, Wyoming, USA - YL17G13_40 | ecosystem: Environmental > Aquatic > Freshwater > Lake > Sediment | place: USA: Wyoming | collected...
CCGGCGGAAAAGGGGCGGTGGCCTTCAATAAAAATTTGATGTCTCTGGGCCCTGTCGGCGGCAGCGGCGGCAAGGGAGGCAGTGTTTATGTTGAGGGTATTTCCGATTTGGGCGCGTTAAATAAATTCCGCCTTAAAAAAGAATTTAAAACTGAAAACGGACAGGACGGCCGTCCGCAATTTTGCGACGGCAAAGACGCGAGTGATTTAGTTTTGATAATTCCTGTCGGAACCGTGGTGCACAATTTAGAAACAGGCGAAAATATTGAAATAACTAAAATCGGCCAGCTTGCGGTAATCGCCCGCGGGGGAGCCGGAGGAAAGGGTAATTTCCATTTTCGTTCGTCAACAAATACAACTCCGAAAGAATTTGAATATGGAGAGCCTGGGGAATCTCTTGAAATCCGTTTTGAATTAAAATTGATTGCCGATGTGGGATTTGTAGGATTGCCAAATGTCGGCAAATCAAGCCTGCTTAATGAATTAACCAACGCCAAAAGCAAGGTGGCAAATTATCCATTCACAACCCTGGAACCCAATTTGGGAGCTTATTATGGTTTGATACTTGCCGATCTTCCCGGGCTCATTGAAGGCGCATCTGTTGGCAAAGGGCTCGGCATTAAATTTTTGCGGCACATAGAACGCACAAAAATCCTTTTTCATTTCGTGGCCGCAGATTCTGCCGACCCGGTTGAGGATTATAAAACGGTGCGCAACGAGCTTGGAGCGTATAACAAAATGCTTCTGGAAAAGCCGGAATATATTTTTTTGAGCAAAAAAGACGCGGTTTCAGAAGTAGCTGCCGACGAGACGTCAGAGAAGATTAAAGAATTAAATAAAAACATAACGCAGATTTCCATATTTGATTGGGACAGCATTGAGCTTGTCAGAAAAATACTTAATGATTTAATTTTAGAAAAGACAGAACAAAAATCATCTGACAAAAAATATTAACAGAAAAAAATCATATGTTGCTTAGAAATTGTTAATGTTTGGATTTTCATTTTAATTTCAAAGAGTATAATAAAAAAAAGATATGTTAGATTATGTTATTTTAGGAATTATTCAGGGAATTTTTGAATGGATTCCAATTTCCAGTCAAGGAATAGTAGCTATGGCCAGCCAATTTTTAATCAAGGAAGTTCATCCTTTAGAAATGGCTCTTTTTTTGCATTTGGGAACCCTTTTAGCGGTTTTGATTTATTTTAGAAAAGAATGGATTGAGGTTTTTAGATTTAAGAACATAAGTCTTCTCCGTTTTTTGGTTGTTTCCGCAGCAATTTCAGGCATCGTTGGTTTTGCTCTTTACGTTCTGATTAAAAATATAGCACTGGGGAATGGCTTGTTAGTTATTACAGGTTTTGGTCTACTGTTGACTGCTTATTTTCATAAGGCCAAAAGAATGCCCGGAATTAATTTAAACAAATTAGCGGTCATCACCGGAATTTTACAGGGATTGGCAGTAATTCCCGGGTTATCGCGGTCGGGCGCTACAATTTTCGGATTGAGCTTGGGGAAACTTAATCCCGAAGAAATATTAAAGATTTCTTATATGATGTCAGCGCCGGCAGTTTTGGGCCTGACCGGTTTTTTATTTTTTAAAAATCCAGTTTTAATTTCAGAATGCTGGCCAGCTTTAATTTTTAGTTTTTTAGCCGGATTTCTAACTTTAGATTTTTTACTTAAGGTTGCTAATAAAATAGACTTCTTTAAATTTGCTCTGATTTTTGCTCTTTTTTGTTTTTTGGGAGCAGGATTGGAGATATTATTCTAAAAGGTCGGTAATAAATCTTTAATAAAACGAAATAAAATATGTTATCACAAGAACCAATTAATCTTGAAAAAGTAAAAAAAGAAGATTTGGATAAAGAGATTTTAAGATTGGGTATGATTGCCGAACTCGATGCCATTTCTCTTTATGAACAGTTAGCGGCAATGACGGGAAAAGAAAATATTAAAAAAGTGTTGCTGGATATTGCCAAAGAAGAAAAGACCCATGTCGGAGAATTTGAAACCCTTCTCTTAAAAGAAGACGAGGAGCAGGCAAAAGAACTAGAAGAGGGGAAGAAAGAAATTGAGGAGCTAAAGTTTTAGGAAATTAAAACAATATGGAGAAATTTAAAATAAACAAAGAAAAATGTATTGGTTGCGGGCTTTGCGTTACCGAATGCCCTGACGGAACCGAACTCAAAGATGACGGCAAGGCTGAAGTTATTGACTCTCAAAAATTGGAGGAGTGCGGAGGGGAAAAGGTTTGTCCTTATGGAGCCATCGAAGAGATAAAATAATCTCTTCTCCACTTTCGCTTTCGCTACGCGAAAGTTCAGTCATTGAAAAAAAGAAAAAGTATGGGTGTGGAAAACCCGAATTTTTAAGAGGAATTGCCTTCCTTTTCGATTTGAGATAAAATATAAAGAATCCCTAATTTTTTTTCTAAAAATGTTACAAAACAAAATTGCCAAAGTTAAAAAAAGAGACGGAACAATTGCTGATTTTGACCAATCAAAGATTACCAATGCAATTTTTAAAGCAATTACTGCTACGGGGCAGGGCGATGGTAATCGTTCAAGAAAACTTTCTGACAAAGTAGTCCAAATTTTAAGCAGAAGATTTAAAAAAAATGAAATTCCCAACGTTGAACAAATTCAAGATATTATTGAAGAAGTTCTAGTTTTGGAAGGGTTTGTGGAAACTGCTAAGGCTTACATTATTTACCGCGAACAAAGAAGAAGAATCAGGGAAGCAATAACAATTTCTGAAGAAGCGGTAGAAAGAATGGACCAATATCTGGAAAAGCTTGATTGGGAGGTGCAGGAAAATGCCAATATGTCTTTTTCCCTCCAGGGATTAAATCATTATTCGGTTTCTTATATTGTTAAAAAATATTGGCTGAACAAAATTTATCCAAAAGAAATCAGAGAAGCCAACGAATCCGGAGATTTTCATTTGCATAACTTGGATACACTTGGTCCATACTGCGCCGGCTGGGATTTATATGATTTACTTTTAAAAGGTTTTGGCGGAGTGCCGGGAAAAGTTGAAACAAAACCGGCAAAACATTTTTGTTCTGCCTTGGGTCAGGTAGTTAATTTCATATTCACAATTCAAGGAGAAGTGGCGGGAGCTGTTGCTTTTTCAAATTTTGATACGCTGTTAGCTCCTTTTATTCGCTATGACAATCTGAATTATCAGCAGGTAAAGCAGGCGCTTCAGGAGTTTATGTTCAATATGTCGGTGCCGACTCGGGTAGGTTTCCAAAATCCATTTTCCAATATTACTTTAGACTTAAAGCCCTCGCCAACTTTTGCCAAACAGCCGGTGATTATTGGCGGCAAACTTCAAAAGGAAACTTACGGAGAATTTGAAGAAGAAATGAAAATATTTAACAAAGCGCTTTATGAAGTGATGCTAGAAGGCGATAAGAACCAACGCGTCTTTTCTTTTCCAATTCCCACAATTAATATAACCAAAGATTTTCCTTGGGATGAACCCGCTTTTGACGGAATCTTTGAAGCCTCGGCAAAATATGGAATAAACTATTTTGCCAATTATATAAATTCTGATATGGATCCTTCTGATGTGCGCTCAATGTGTTGTCGACTTCGTCTCCAGCTAACCGAACTTTACAATCGGGGCGGCGGAGGATTATTTGGCAGCGGGGCAAAGACAGGAAGTATCGGGGTCGTTACCGTCAACCTGCCGAGAATCGGTTATCTTTCCAAAACAAAAAAAGAATTTTTTGAGAGATTGGGAAAAATGATGGATTTGGCTGAAGAAAGTTTGGAAATTAAAAGAAAAACAATAGAGAATTTTATTGAAAAAGGCTTATATCCTTATTCCAGATTTTATTTATCGGATATTAAAAAAGCAAGAGGAGGTTATTACGCTAATCATTTTGCCACTATTGGTTTGATTGGCATGAATGAATCTCTCTTAAACTTCATTGGCGAAAATATTGCTTCAAGACGGGGAAGAAATTTTACTTTGGAGGTCTTAGATTTTATGAGGAAAAAATTGGTTAAATACCAAGAAGAAACCGGGAATATTTATAATTTAGAACAAACGCCAGCTGAAAGCACAAGTTATCGTCTGGCCCTAAAGGATAAAGAAAAATATCCCAATATTATTACTGCCGGAACAAAAAAAGTGCCGTATTATACTAATTCAAGCCAGCTTCCGGTAAATTACACCGATGATATTTTTGAAGCTTTAAAGCTTCAAGACGAATTAACCTGTAAATATAACGGCGGCAGTGTTTTACATCTCTTTTTAGGAGAGAGGGTTTCTGATATTCAAACGGTTAAAAATTTAGTGAAAAAGATTTTTGAAAACTTTGAGCTTCCCTATATTACCCTAACTCCTACTTTTTCAATTTGCCCCAGCCACGGTTATTTAGAAGGAGAACATTTTGAGTGTCCCAAATGCACCATCAAACAGCCCTGTGAGGTTTATTCAAGAGTGGTCGGCTACATCCGCCCCGTGAATCAATACAATATTGGGAAACAACAAGAGTTTAAAGAGAGAAAGACATTTAAAATTAGAAAACTTGAATTGGTTAAAACATGATCCAAATTGGTGGCCTCCAAAAATTAACTTTAATTGATTATCCTGGCCGTTTGGCGGCCACAGTTTTTCTCATTGGCTGCAATTTCAAATGCCCTTGGTGTTACAGTTCTGAATTGGTCTTACCAGAAAAAATTAAAAAACAACCAAAAATTTCAGAAAAAGAATCCCTTGAGTTTTTAAAAGAAAGAAAGAAATTATTAGAGGGCTTGGTCCTATGCGGAGGAGAGCCAAGTATTAATAAAAAATTGCCTGCTTTAATAAAAAAAATTAAAAAATTGGGATATTTAGTAAAACTTGATACCAATGGTTCAAATCCAAAAATGTTGAAGAAATTAATTAAAACAAAATTAATAGATTATGTAGCCATGGATATAAAATTGCCAAAAGAGAGATATCCTGAAATTTTTGGCAAAAGGGTAAAAATTGAAGATATTGAAGAAAGTATAAAAATTTTAAAAGAAGGGAAAGTAGATTACGAATTTCGAACGACCATGGTCCCCACTGTCTTAAACAAAGAAGATATTTTGAAAATTGCTAAATGGATAAAGGGTACCAAAAGATATTATTTGCAAAATTTTAGGCCGGAAAAAACCATTGATCCTGAATTTGAAAAGATAAAACCTTATCCCCAAGAATACTTATTAGAAATCCAAAAAGCCATCTCACCTTTTTTCGAAGTTTGCCAGGTAAGATGAAGGGCTTGACTTAAATTTATGCTTAAATTAAGCTAGATTAAGTTGTGGATAACTAAAGGTCGTTTTAAAAAATTTAACTTTTTAAAAATATTATGGAAGGTTACTGCGTTAAATGTAAAAAGAAACAAGAAATGTCTGACGCCAAAGAGGTAACAATGAAAGGAAAGGGCGGAACAAAAAGAAGGGCAATGACCGGAATTTGTCCCAAGTGTGGAACAAAAATGTTTAGGATTATGGGAAAAGTCGAAAAGAAAGCCTAAAATTAAAGGTTTCCGGAAATCTTTAACCCCCCACCAGAATTATTGGTGGGGGGTTGTTTTATTTGCTATTATTAAAAAATGAACTTTAAAAATAAAAAAATTGTTTTAGGGAGTATAATTTTGCTTTTAATTTTTAATATTTTATCCTGGTTTGTTGTTTACGATTTAAATAAGGCGCGTTTTTTAGAAATAACATTCTTTGATGTTGGTCAGGGAGATGCTCTATTTATTAAAACCTCTCAAGGACATCAAATTTTAATTGATGGCGGGCCGAGTTCTATTATTTTAGAAAAACTCAACAAAGAGATGCCTTTTTGGGACAGGACAATTGATTTGGTAATATTAACCCATCCGGAAAGCGACCATTTGACAGGACTTTTAGATGTTTTAAGAAGTTATAAAGTCAAAAATATTCTTTGGACAGGAATTCTGATAGATTCAGCCGGTTTTAAAAAGTGGGCAGAGTTAATCAAGCAAGAAAATGCTAAAATTTATATAGCCCAATCCGGACAAAAAATAACTATAGGAAAAACAAGTTTTGAAATTTTATTTCCTTTTGAAAATCTAGAAAATAAGTCAGTTAAAGACACTAATAACACTTCAATTGTTTTAAGGTTGGATTTTGGGGAAATTTCCCTTTTGTTTGCCGGAGACATATATAAATCAGCGGAAAGGGAGTTGCTTAACTTAGCTAAGCAACTCGATACCGATGTTTTAAAAGTCGGTCATCACGGCAGCAAAACATCAACTGCAGAAGAGTTCATTATAGTCGTCTCACCGGAAATCGCCGTAATCTCTGTCGGTAGAAACAATTCTTACGGTCACCCCCACCAAGAAACCTTGGACACTTTGGAAAAATATGGTATAAGAATATTCAGAACAGATTTTAACGGCGACATAAAAATAATTTCTGACGGTATAAATTATGGAGTTTCCAATTTTCAAAACTAAAACCAGCTCAAAATTAAAATTTGATTTAAATAACCCAAGAGAAAGGGAAAAGTATTTTAATTTGAAAGCGGGCAAGGACATAAAAAAATTAAGAGAATTTTTTAAAAAGGGAAATACCTTCGTTGCTTATTTGTTGGGTAAGAAGAATTCCGGAAAAGGAACTTATGCCAAAATGTTTTCCGAAATTATTGATCCGGAAAGAATTGATCATTTTTCAATTGGTGATATGATTCGGAAAATTGATAAAGAATTAAAAGACAAAAAAAAGAAAAAAGAACTGATTGAGTTTTTAGAAAAAAATTACCGAGGATGGTCGTCCGTTAAAGAATTAATTTTTTCCCTGGAAAAAAGAAATACCAAAATCCTTTTGCCAACAGAATTAATTTTAGCCCTGGTTAAAAGAGAAATTGGAAAAAGAAAAAAGAAAACTATTTTTATTGATGGTTTTCCCAGGGATTTGGATCAAATAAATTTTGCTTTATTTTTTAGGGATTTGATTGGCTACCGGGACGATCCTGATTTTTTTGTTTTGATCGATGTCCCGGAAAAAATAATTGATGAAAGAATAAAATATAGAGTAGTTTGTCCCATTTGCCAAACTTCCAGAAACTTAAAATTGCTGCCCACTTCAAAAATAGGATACGATACAAAAAGAAAAGAATTTTATTTGCTTTGTGACAATTCTCAATGTCAAGAGGGCGAAGAAAGTAAACTTTCTTCTTCCCCCTTCGCTAAAGCTCGGGAAATTAAAATGATTCGCAAGGAGGGAGATGCAGCTGGAATCAAGCCGATTAAAGAAAGATTAAAAAAAGATGAAAGATTAATAAGCCAAGCCCTTTCTCTTTATGGAATTCCGAAAGTTCTTTTAAGAAATTCTATTCCTAAAAAACTGGCTCCAAATTTTATTGATGATTATGAGATTACGCCAGAATACTATTACCAATGGAACGAGAAAAAAAAGAAAGTAATTGTTAAAGAAAAACCCTGGCTAGTTTTAGACAATGCAGGGGAATCTTCTTATAGTTTGCTTCCGCCGCCGGTTGTTGTTTCTTTAATAAAACAAATTACCGATATTTTAAATCTTTAGAAGGCGAAGAGGATAAATCCTCTTCTTAACTTTCGCTTTCGCTGCGCGAAAGCTCGGTAGGCGAAGAGGACTTTGTCCGTCGAGTCGAAGACGAGACGAAAGAAGAAAAACTTTTCTTCGCACTCTTCTTCGACTTCGCTTCGCTCGGTATTTGACAGAGTTTTTTACCAAGAGGTATAATTAAATTGGCTCCGGACTTTCTAGTTAGTAGTTTTGGTACAAATGTTTTTATAGGGAATCTGAAATGATTCCACCGCCTTGGCGGCGGACTAAGATTCCCACTTGAAATTTTTTCCAAAAACAACTTTCTAGGAAGTGGAGCCACCAAAAAATCCCCTGATTTTATTGAAGGAGATTTTTTGATTTGGTCGGGGTGTGGGGAATTGAACCCCAGTTACTACCACCCCAAGGTAGCGTACTACCGTTATACTACACCCCGAAGTTTACTTTCTTTTCCCCATTGCTTTAATGCATTTAGTGCAGGCCTTAACTCTTTTTCCCGAGCGTAGCGAAGGGGGGAGAAGAGATTTATCTCTTCGATCGCCGGATGGCAAACGCACCCATTGTAAATTGGGGTATTTTCTTTTTTTGACGGTTGGATTGTATTTTCCTCTAAGCTTTTTAAGTTTCCAAACCATTTGAGATTTTTTGCCGCAGATTGCGCAGATATTTGCCATATGTTTTTATTTTAAACTTTTTATTAATTTTTGCAAGATAGTTCTTGATATGTTATAAAAAAAACATGGACATTAGTATTATTTTTTTCTTAATCATTTTAATTTTTTCTATTATAATTCACGAGGTATCTCATGGAACGGTAGCTAATTATTTAGGTGATCCAACGGCAAAATACGCAGGTCGGCTTACATTAAATCCGCTGAAGCATTTAGATCCTATAGGTTCAGTTTTTTTACCAATTTTATTAATTCTAACAACTGGCAAAGGAATTGGTTGGGCAAAACCAGTGCCAATTAATCCTTATAATTTTCGTGACCAGAAATACGGCACTCTTAAAGTAGCTATTGCTGGCCCAGTCTCTAATTTAATCATTGCTTTATTTTTCGGTTTGCTTTTGAGGATTTTAATCTCTTTAAATTTTATTCTTCCTAGCATTTATTCTATTTTTTCATTTATTGTTTTTATAAATATACTTTTGGCTGTATTTAATTTAATACCTATTCCTCCTTTAGATGGCTCACATATTCTTTTTACTTTTTTACCCGATTCAATACAAAGAACAAAAATATTTTTAGAGCAGTCTGGATTTCTTATTTTATTATTTTTTATTTTCTTTTTCCCACCATTTTTTAATATTTTAAATTATATTACTAATGGAATTTTTACTCTCATTGTTGGTGCCCCACCATTTTAATGAGACTTATTGACTTTTGATTTAATTTAGATTAAAATTTAATTCATGCCGACTATTCATCAATTAATTAAAAAAGGAAGAAAGAAATTTAAAAAGTCTGGTAAAAGGCCGGCTTTGGAATTTGGTTTTAATGTTCTAAAGAACAGGCCAAAATTTTATCCTTCTTCATTCAAAAGAGGAGTTTGTTTAAAAGTTTTTACCGTCACTCCCAAAAAACCAAATTCTGCTTTAAGAAAAGTAGCCAGAGTGAGATTGACCAATGGAATGGAAGTTACGGCTTACATTCCGGGCGTAGGCCATAATTTACAAGAACACTCGGTGGTTTTGCTTCGCGGCGGAAGGGTAAAGGATTTGCCGGGAGTGAGATATCATATCGTCAGAGGCGTGTTAGATGTAGGGGGTGTTGAGGGACGTAAAAAGAAAAGAAGTAAGTATGGAGCAAAAAAAGAGAAATAATCCACTAATAGGTCAAAGAGGATAAATCCTCTTTTCCATCTTCGCCGAGCGCATAAAAGTTATGTACTCGGCTCGATGTATGAAAAGAAAGAAAAAAATTAAAAGAATTCCTCAACCTGATATTGTTTATAACAATATAATGGTTACCAAACTTATCAATCAGGTGATGAGACGCGGCAAGAAAACCATAGCCAGAAAAATTGTTTATGGCGCTTTTGATATTATAAAGGAAAAAACAAACCAGAGTCCATTGGAGATTTTTGAGAAGGCAATTAAAAACACATCGCCTTTATTGGAAATAAAGCCCAAAAGGGTTGGCGGAGCAACTTATCAGGTGCCGAGAGAAGTAAAGGGAGACAGGATGGTAACTTTGGCTATGCGTTGGATGATTGAGGCAGCAAAATCAAAAAAAGGAAAACCAATGAAAGAAAAATTAGCCGAAGAATTAATTTTAGCCTCAAAAAACGAGGGATCGGCTGTTAAGAAAAAGGAAAATACCCATCGAATGGCAGAAGCAAATCGCGCCTTCGCGCATTTTGCCTGGTAAAACGTAAATTATCTTAATTATGCCCAGACTTTATCCTATTGAAAGATATCGCGATATTGGAATTATTGCCCATATAGATGCAGGGAAAACAACCGTTACTGAACGGGTGCTTTTCTATACCGGAATTTCCCACAAAATCGGAGAAGTTCACGATGGTGAAGCAATTATGGATTGGATGGTTCAAGAAAAAGAAAGGGGTATTACTATCACGGCTGCTGCCATTACTTGTTTTTGGGCGCCGATTGGCGTCAGCACGCAGAAAGATACAGATAGAGACGAGGAACAACGCAAAAAAGAAGGAGGGAATGAGTATCGAATAAACATTATTGATACGCCAGGCCATATTGATTTTACCGTTGAAGTTCAAAGATCTTTGAGAGTTTTGGACGGAGCGGTAGTAGTTTTTGATGGAGTGGCAGGGGTAGAACCTCAATCCGAAACAGTTTGGCGCCAGGCAGACAAATTTCATGTTCCCAGAATCTGCTTTATAAATAAATTGGACAGAATGGGAGCCTCCTTTGAAAAAAGCTTGGAATCTATTTTGCAAAAATTATCTCCTTCGGCCTTAGCCATTCAGTTGCCCCTGGGCGAGGAAGAAAATTTTGAGGGAATAATTGATTTATTAGAAATGAAAGCGATAATCTTTGAAGGAGATTTTGGTCAAATTGTTAGAAAAGAAGAAATTCCCCGAAATTTCTTAGCCAAAGCAAAAAAATGGAGAGAAAAGTTGATTGAGAAAGTAGCTGCCGAAGATCAAATTTTGTTGGAAAAATATTTAGCCGGACATGAGATTTCAATTGAAGAATTAAGAAAAACCTTAAGAAAAGCAACTATTGATAACAAGCTTATTCCGGTTTTTTGCGGTTCAGCCCTAAAAAATAAAGGGATTCAGCCGATGTTGGATGGGATAGTTTTTTATCTTCCCAATCCCATGGACCTTCCTTCGGTCAAAGGCACGGATCCAAAAACCGGTGAAACTATTGATAGAGAGCCATCGGACGATAAACCATTTTCCGCTTTAGCTTTTAAGATTGCCAACGATCCTTACGTTGGCACTTTAACTTATTTTAGAGTTTATTCCGGTTCTCTAAAGCAAGGATCTTATGTTTTAAATACGACAACCGGTGAAAAAGAAAGGATCGGCAGAATTTTAAGAATGCATGCTCAAGATCGAGAAGAAGTAAAAGAAGTTTTTGCCGGAGATATCGCCGCCACCGTCGGGTTAAAAAATACTTCTACCGGTCACACCCTTTGCGACGAAAATCATCCAATTGTACTTGAAAAAATTATTTTCCCCGAGCCAGTTATTTCAATTAGGATTGAACCCAAAACAAAGGCAGATCAGGAGAAAATAGGTGCAGCTCTTAAGCGATTAATGGATGAGGACCCGACCTTCAGGGTAAAAGGAGATTTAGAGACCGGCGAGACAATTATTTCTGGCATGGGAGAGTTGCATTTGGATATTATTGCTGATAGGTTAAAAAGAGAGTTTAAAGTAGAAGCAAACATTGGCAGACCTCAAGTTGCTTATAAGGAAACTATCAAGGAGACGGCCGAAGCCGAAGGAAAATATATCAGACAATCTGGCGGTCGAGGTCAGTATGGCCATGTTTTTTTAAGAGTGTCTCCAAGAGAAAGAGGAACAGGATTTGAGTTTATTGATGAGATTAAAGGTGGAATCATCCCCAGAGAATTTATTCCGGCAGTTAAAAAAGGTATAAAAGAAGCGATGGATAAGGGAGTTCTGGCAGGTTATCCAATAGTTGATTTGTCTGTTGCTCTTTACGACGGATCTTTTCACGAAGTTGACTCTTCGGAAATAGCTTTTAAAATTGCTGGCTCCATGGCTTTTCAGGCAGCAGCTAAAAGATCAAAACCAGTGTTATTGGAGCCAATTATGAAATTAGAAGTTATTGTTCCTTCAGAATTTTTTGGCGATGTCATCGGAGATTTGTCAGCCAAGAGAGGAAGAATTGAAGAAACAAAAGATAGATTGCAAATGAAAGTAATTGATGCTAAAGTATCTTTAGCAGAAATGTTTGGTTACGCAACTTCGCTTCGCTCATTGACAGAAGGCAGGGGAACATTTACTATGGAATTTAATTGTTACGAAGAAGTCCCTTCAAATATTGCTCAAGAAATTATTGAAGGGAAAAGAAGGTAAGGCGATGAAGTTTGCCCCTTCGGGTTTGCCTTCATTTTTACCTGCACTTCCACATATAATATTATAATATGAATGGAAGCTCGGTCATTGACAAAATTTAAAGGTTCAATAAAATAATAATATAAATCAGCTTCTTAGCTACAAACTAATAAGCTAAAAATTATGGCAGAAAAAGAAAAATTTTTGAGGGGAAAACCTCACCTTAATGTCGGTTCTATCGGTCATGTTGACCATGGAAAAACCACTTTAACCGCTGCAGTTCTTAAAGCTCAAAAATTGGCAGGGTTTAAAGCAACGGAAAAAACCGTAGACCAAATTGATTCAGCTCCTGAGGAAAAAGCTCGAGGGCTGACAATTAATGTTACCCACGTTGAGTTTGAGTCAGAAAAAAGGCACTATGCTTGGATTGATTGTCCGGGACACGCTGACTATATTAAAAACATGATTACGGGAGCGGCTCAAATGGATGGGGCAGTTTTGGTTGTTTCAGCCCCGGATGGGCCCATGCCCCAAACAAGAGAACATATTCTTTTGGCTCGTCAGGTTGGATTGCCATCAATTGTCGTATTTCTAAACAAATGTGACGCAGTTGATGACCCGGAGATTATTACTTTAGTTGAGTCTGAAGTGAGAGAATTATTAAAGAAGTACGGTTTTCCGGGAGATGAAACAACAATAATTAAAGGTTCTGCCCTTAAGGCTTTGGAAGCGACTTCTGTTGAAGATGAAGCAATAAAACCCATTTTAGAATTAATTAAAGCAATAGACGAACATATCCCGGAACCCATCAGAGAGATAGATAAACCATTCTTAATGGCTATTGAAGATGTATTTTCCATTGCGGGAAGAGGAACCGTGGCTACTGGACGCATTGAGCGAGGAGTAATTCGTCAAAATGAAGAAGTAGAATTGGTCGGAATCAAACCGACAACAAAAATGATTGCTGTCAGCATCGAAATGTTTAATAAAATTCTGGACGAAGGAATGGCCGGAGATAATGTTGGTATTTTGCTTAGGGGGCTGAAGAAAGAAGATGTTGAAAGAGGACAAGTTTTAGCTAAACCGGGCTCTATGACTCCTCATACCGAATTTGAAAGCGAGGTTTATATTTTAACTAAAGAAGAAGGCGGTCGCCACACGCCTTTCTTTACCGGATATAAACCCCAACTTTATTTTAGAACTACAGATATAACTGGCGAAGTAACCTTGCCAGAGGGTACGGAGATGGTTATGCCCGGGGACACCGTAAATTTGAAAATGAAATTATTAGCTCCCATTGCTATGGAAGAAAAGCAAAGGTTTGCTATTCGCGAGGGAGGAAAGACAGTAGGGGCCGGAGTAGTGACGAAAGTTGTTAAATGAGAATTTATTCAGAAGAGATTTATCTCTTTGACTACTGAGCTTCCGAAGGAAGCGAAGTCGGAGAAGAAGACAAAGTCCTCTTTGACTAAGATGCCAAAAAAGAAAGTTGTTGTCACCGAAGAAGAAGTAAAATCAAAGATTAGAATTAAACTAAGATCTTTTGACCACAAAGTGATTGATAGTTCTGCTCGTCAAATTATCGAAGTAGTTTTGAGGTATGGGGCTGAAATATTAGGCCCGGTTCCTTTACCCACAGAGATTCATAAATACACGGTCAACCGGTCTTCTTTTGTCCACAAAGATGCAAGAGAGCAGTTCGAAATGAGAGTTCATAAAAGATTAATTGATATATTAAATCCCAACCAAAAAGTAATTGATGCTCTAATGAATTTGAATTTGCCAGCTGGCGTTGACATTGAGATTAAAATGTAAAAACGCAGATTAAAAGAGATAAGAAAATAGATTTACACGAATAAATTTTTAATATATAATTAAAATGTTAAAATCAAATTCGCCTTCTTAAAAAGATAAATAATTTGAATAGCCAAACGGTAGAAAACCGGGCTATTGCCCGGTTTTAAATTAAATGATGAAGTTTCTTTTAGGTCAAAAATTAGGCATGTCTCAGGTGTTCGATGAAAAAGGAAAGAGAATTCCCGTAACTTTAGTTGAGGCAGGGCCTTGCGTAGTCACTCAGGTAAAAACCAAAGAGAAAGACGGATATCAGGCCATTCAGCTCGGCTTTAAAAAAATTGAGAAAGAAAAGAAAATTAAAAAACCAATGCGGAAAAAACCTTTTCGTTGGCTGAGAGAATTCAAGGGCGAAGAAAGTAAACTTTCTTCTTCCCCCGTCGCTAGTGCTCCGGAGGGCGAAGAAGATAAATCTTCTTCTCTCCCCACCGAGCTTTTGCGAAGCAAAAGCGAAGGTAAAAAAGAGAACGAGGTTCTCTTTGCCTTCGCTACCGCTCGGGAGAATGGAGAATATAAAGTAGGAGACCAAATCGATGTATCAGTTTTTCAAGAAGGAAAAAAGGTAAAAGTTTCAGGGATTTCCAAAGGAAAAGGTTTTCAGGGAGCGGTAAAAAGATGGGGATTTAAAGGAAGAGCATCAGCTACTCATGGAACAAAACACGAGCATCGAACACTGGGATCTATTGGAAGCTCTTTTCCAGAGAAAGTTATAAAAGGAAAAAAAATGCCAGGCCGGATGGGGAACGAAAGAACAACAGTTAAAAATTTAGAAATTGTTAAGATTGATAAAGAGAATAATTTATTGGCGGTGAAAGGAGCAGTGCCGGGAGTGAATGGAACGCTTTTGGAAATTAGAGGTTAGATAGTCAAAGAGAGTCTTGCCCTCTTCTTCCACCTCGCTCCCATAAATGGGAACTCGGTAATGGAAGCTCGGTATATGAAATACGTTGTTTACAACCAACAAGGTAAAGAAATCGGCCAGACCTTATTGCCCAAGGAAATTTTTGACGTGAAAATAAATTCTGATTTAGTTCATCAGGTAGCAGTCAGTCAAATGTCAAATCAAAGAATAGTGATGGCTCAGACAAAAGACAGAGGAGAAGTTAGGGGAGGAGGAATAAAACCGTGGCGTCAGAAGGGAACAGGCAGGGCCAGGCACGGTTCACGACGTTCGCCTTTATGGCGGGGAGGCGGTGTAACCTTCGGGCCAACAAAAGACAGAGTTTTTAAGAAAAAAATAAATAAAAAAATGAAGAAAAAAGCCCTGTTTATGGTTTTGTCAGGAAAAGTTAAAAACAATTTATTAATTCTCTTGGATAAAATAAAATTAGAGAAGTCCAAAACAAAAGAAATTTCAGAAATTTTGGGAAAACTTCCCTGTAAAGAAAAGAGCTCTTTGATTGTTCTTCCCGGTATGGATAAAAACCTGATTTTAGCTGCTAGAAATTTACAGAATGCGGGAATTATGCAGGCTAAAGATTTGAACACCTTATATCTGCTTCGGTTTAAATATTTGGTTATGCCCAAAGAAGCTATTGAAACAATTAAAGAAACATTCTTAACTGAGCTTTCGCGCAGCGAAAGCGAAGTCGAAGAAGAGGATTTATCCTCTTCGCCTACCGAGCTTCCGAAGGAAGCGAAGGTAAGAAAGAGTGCAAAGAAAGATATTTCTTCTTTCGTCTCGTCTTCGACTCGACGAACGAAGTTCTCTTTCGACAAATAATATGGCAATTTTGGATATCTTTAGAAAAAAGAAGAAGAAAAAAAAACCTAGAGTTGCTGACTCGGCCTCCCGAGCGGTAGCGAAGGGGAAAGAAGAAGATTTATCTTCTTCGCCCTCCAGAGCTAAAGGTACTTTAACGAGGGAGGCAGCTATGGCGGACGAGAAGGAAAAACCGAAAAGGAGGGTTGAAGAGAAAAAAACCGAAGAAAAGAAAGAAGTTGAAAAGGAAAGTCCAAAATTAAAAAAAGAAGTAAGATTTGGACAAAGTTATAAGATTTTAAAAGGCCCCCACATTACGGAAAAAGCCGGGGATTTGACAGAAAAGAATCAATATGTTTTCAAGATTTTCCCGAGAGCTAATAAGATAGGAGTAAAAAAAGCGATAGAAGACACTTATGGGGTTGATGTTGTGTCAATAAAGATTATTAACGTCCCCAAAAAGAAAAGAAGATTGGGCAAGATTCAGGGGACAAGGCCTGGTTACAAAAAAGCGATTGTTAAAATAAAAAAAGGACAGAAAATCGAGGTGCTGCCGAGATAAATATGAAAAAATATAAATTAACCAAAAAGGAACCGGAAAAAAGATTACTTTTGTTTTTTAAAAAAAGAGCTGGTCGGGCTCGCTCCGGCAGAATTACCGTTCGTCATAAAGGGGGCGGCGTTAAACGCCTTTATAGAATTATTGATTTTGGCCAAGAAAAATTAGATATACGGGCTGTGGTAAAAGCCATTGAATACGACCCCAATCGAACTTCTTTTATTTGTCTTTTAGAATATGAAGATGGCGAAAAAAGATACCAGATTTGCCCTCAGGAATTAAAAGTCGGAGATACTATAATCTGCACAGAAAAAACTGAAGTGAAAATAGGAAATAGAATGAAATTAAAAAATATTCCAGTAGGAACACAGGTTTATAATATTGAAATTGAACAGGGTAAAGGAGGAAAATTAGTAAGAGGAGCAGGAACCTCAAGCAGGATTATAGCTCAGGAAGTAAGATACACTCATTTAGTTTTTCCTTCTTCTGAGGTAAGAAAAATTTTTGGTGAGTGTTATGCTTCAATAGGTCAAGTTTCATATCCTGAACACAAATTTATTGAAATAGGAAAAGCGGGCAGGACACGACTTAAAGGTATAAGACCAACGGTGAGAGGTTCAGCTATGAATCCTCCGGATCATCCTCACGGTGGAGGAGAAGGAAGAGCTCCAATTGGTATGAAACATCCCAAAACTCCTTGGGGAAAACCTGCCTTAGGACCAAAAACCAGGAAGAAGAAATGGACGAATAAATTAATTATTCAAAGAAGAAAAAAGAAAAAGAAATAACATGCCAAGGTCATTAAAGAAAGGTCCATATATAGATGAAAAGTTGCTGGAGAAAGTAAAGAAAGCAAAGTCAGGTGAAATTATTAAAACCTGGTCAAGAAGGTCAACCATTATACCCGAAATGATTGGTTTTGCTTTCGGCGTTCATAATGGAAAAGAATTTATTAAGGTTCAAGCGACAGAAGATATGGTTGGTCATAAACTTGGCGAATTTGCTCCAACAACTAAATTTGGACGACACGGTGGAAGAATGCAGAGGGAGTTGGAAGCAAAAGCCACTGAAAAAGAAGCTATAAAAACGGAAGAATAATCTTATTGAAATTTATGCCGGTTACCGCAAAATTAAATTATTTAAGAATCGCACCCCGAAAAGTAAGATTAGTTGCGGATTTGGTTAGAGGAAAATCAGTCAAAGAGGCTCAATCTATTTTGAATTTTACCGTTAAAAAATCAGCAACACCTTTATTGAAACTTTTAAATCAAGCCGTTGCCTCAGCCATTAATAATTTTCAGTTAAACCAAGATAATTTATATATTTCAAAAATTACTGTAGACGAGGGACCAAAATATAAAAGATGGCGACCCCGTGCTCGAGGTCAAACTTACGAAATTCAGAAAAAAACTTCCCATATTACTATTATTCTTGATGAAAAAGTAAAAACCAAGAAAAAAGTTAAAAAAATTAAAAGACCAAAAGAAACGATGGTTGAAGAAGCGAAAGAAAAAATTACTAAACTAAAAACTCCTAAACCTAAACCAGAAATTGAGATAACTAAGCCAAAAATCGAAAAAGGAGTAATAAAAAGAATATTTAGACGAAAGGCGTTTTAGAATATGTCGCATAAAGTTCACCCAAAAGCATTCAGATTAGGAAAATTAGCTGATTGGAATTCTCGCTGGTTTGATATAAAAAAGTTCCCTAAATATTTAGAGGAGGATTTTAAAATTAGAGAGTTATTTAAAAAGAAAATTGGTAAATTGGGGGTAGAAAAAATTGAGATTGAAAGATTTTCTGGCAAATTAAATATAATTATTTTCAGTGCCAGACCCGGTTTGATTATTGGTCGGGGAGGGAGCGGAGTTGAAGAATTAAAGAAAGAATTGGAGACCAAAGTTTTTAAAAACAATGAACCTAAAAAAGAGGTTAGGCTTGAAATTAGAGAGGTTAAAGATATTTGGTCGTCTGCGTCCTTGTCCGCTCAATATATCGCGCAACAAATTGAAAAAAGAGTTCATTTCAGAAGGGTTTTAAAACAAGCTTTAAGTAAAATTATCTTATCCAGGCAAGTAAAAGGGGCGAGAATTGAGGTGGCTGGCAGATTGAACGGAGCAGAAATTGCCAGACGAGAATGGTTGCAAAAAGGAAGATTGCCGCGCCAAACTTTAAGAGCTGATATTGATTTTGCTGAAGAACAAGCTTATTGTACCTATGGAACAATAGGAATAAAGGTTTGGATATATAAAGGAGAACGCTTTGACTAGTCGAGCGTAGCGAAGAATGGAAAAGAGATTTATCTCTTTGACTAGCCGAATCGCAATGAAGGCAAAGAGGCAAGCCTCTTTTTCACCTTCACTTTCACTACGTGAAAGCTTGGTGGTTGAAGAAGAGATTTATCTCTTCTACTAGTCGAGCGTAGCGAAGAATGGAAAAGAGATTTATCTCTTTGACTAGCCGAATCGCAATGAAGGCTGAAGAAGAGATTTATCTCTTTGACTATGTTATATCCTAAAAAAGTTAAACACCGAAAATGGCAAAAAGGAAGGTCAAAAGGTAAAGCGTCTCGGGGAGTCGCACTGGCTTTTGGCTCTTTTGGTTTAATGTCTTTGAGCACCCGTTGGATTTCGGCAAGACAAATTGAATCAGCCCGTCGTGCTATTCTCAGGTATCTTAAAAAAGGAGGAAAACTTTGGATTAGAGTTTTTCCGGACAAACCAATAACAAGAAAAGGGACAGAAGTTCCAATGGGAGGAGGGAAGGGAAGCGTAGACCATTATGTTTTTCCAATAAAGCCTGGCAGAATTATTTTTGAATTAGATGGAATAAAAAAAGAAATGGCCGAGGAGGCTTTTAAAAAAGCAGCAGATAAATTATCAATAAAGACAAAATTTGTTAAAAGATAAAATAAATTATAAGGCGAAGAGGATAAATCCTCTTCTTCACCTTCGTCCCGTAAACGGGACTCGGTTTATGAAAATTGACGAATTGCGCAGAAAATCTAAAGAAGAAATTCAAAAGGTCTTAAGAGATGATCGAGAAAAATTAAGACAGCTTAAATTTGATTTGGTAACAGGAAAAGTAAAAAATGTCAGAGAAATCCGCAAGGTTAAAAAAGAAATCGCCCAAATATTAACTTTATTAACCGAGCTCCGCGGCAGCGGAGCGAAGGTGAAGAAGAGGACGAAGTCCTCTTCGCCTCAAGAATAATCGTATGTCCAAAAAACAATTAATAGGAAATATTATTTCAAATAAAATGCAAAAGACGATTGTAGTTAGAGTTGAACGGCTGAAAGAACATAAAAAATACAAAAGAAGATTTAAAGTTCATAAAAATTACAAAGCCCATATTGAAGAAGAAGGAGATTATAAAGTTGGCGATAAAGTGGTAATTGAAGAATGCCGACCTGTTAGTAAAGATAAAAAATGGAGAGTAATAAAAAAGATCTAATTTTATGATACAGCCACGTACAATGTTAAAAGTTGTAGATAATACCGGAGCAAAAATTATTCAATGTTTCTGTGTTTTGGGTGGAACGAAAAAGCATTTTGCTCAAATTGGTGATGTTATTGTGGCCACCGTTAAGGAAGCTGAGCCGAGGAGAATTGTTAAAAAACACGACGTGGTCAGAGCAGTAATAGTTCGTCAAAAAAAGAATTTTCGGAGAAAAGACGGCACCTATATTCGATTTGATGACAACGCGGCCGTAATTTTAGAGGGCAAATCCAAAGACCCAAAAGGAGGAAGAGTTATTGGTCCTTTGCCAAAAGAAATTAAAGAAAAAGGTTTTAGCAAAATAGCAAATTTAGCGACAGAAACAATATGAAGGTAAAAAAAGGTGACACAGTTTTAGTAATTTCTGGGAAAGACCGGTGGAAAAAAAGTAAAATTTTGCAGGTTTTTCCGAAAGAAAATAGAGTGATGGTAGAGGGAGTTAATTTAAGAAAAAAACATCGTAAACCAAAAAAGTCAGGAGAAAAAGGGCAAATTATCAAACTCCCCGGTTCCATTTCTATTTCTAATGTAAAACTAATTTGTTCTAAATGCGGAAAACCAACCAGGATAGGGTATAAAGTCATAGAAAATAAAAAATATAGAATTTGTAAAAAATGTGGTCAGGAGACCTAAAACAATGCGATTAAAAGAAAAATATCAAAAAGAAGTAGTTGCCAAAATGATGGAAAAATTTGGCTATAAAAACACTATGATTGTGCCTAAAATCGAAAAGGTGGTGGTTAATACTGGCTGTGGTAGACAGGTGGCCGGCAAAACAAGCGAGGAACAAAAAAAGATTATAGATTTTATTTTGGAGGATATTAGTATAATATGCGGACAGAGAGCCGTAAGAACATACGCCAAGAAAGCAATTTCAAGTTTTAAAATTCGCCAAGGCATGCCGATTGGAGTAAAGGTTAATTTAAAGGGCAAGAAGATGACAGATTTTTTAGAAAGACTTATTCATCTTACTCTTCCTCGAACAAGAGATTTTAAAGGAATTCCTTCTGAATCCCTTGACCAACAAGGCAATTTAACTATCGCCATTAAAGAACACATTGCTTTTCCTGAAATTTTGCCGGAAAAAGTAAAAAACATTTTTGGATTAGAAATAACTATTGTTACCACGGCAAAAAGTAAAGAAGAAGCATTGGAATTATTTAGATTGTTAGGATTTCCCATTAAATAACATGGCAACAAAAGCGCAGATAGCTAAATCTTTAAAAAAACCAAAGTACAAAAGTCGAAAAGTTTCGCGTTGTTTTAGATGTGGAAGAAAGAGAGGATATATGCGTAAATTCGGATTATGTCGTATCTGTTTTCGAGAAATGGCAAATCAAGGATTAATACCGGGAATTAAGAAATCTAGTTGGTAAAAAATAGGCGAAGAGGACTTCATCCCCTTCTTCACCTTCGCTTCCATAAATGGAAGCTTGGTATATGACCGATCCAATTGCCGACATGTTAAATAGAATAAAAAATGCTCAAGCTGTTAGCCATTCAACGGTTGAAGTGCCGTTTTCTAATTTCAAATATGAAATTGCTAAAATTTTAGAAAAACATGGTTTTATTGAAAAAGTTGAGAAAAAAGGCAGAAAAGTGAAAAGAGTCATTGTAATTACCTTAAAATACCGTGATAAAATTCCGGCAATTTCAGGATTAAAAAGAGTTTCAAAGCCCGGTCAAAGGATTTACCTTGATTCAAGTCAAATAAAAAGGGTTAAAGGAGGTTACGGAATGGCGATAATATCTACTTCAAAAGGAGGACTGATGATAGATAAAGAAGCAAGAAAACAAAGATTGGGGGGAGAAGTTTTATGTGAAATATGGTAATCGTCGTTTATTTATATGTCCCGTATAGGCAAAAAACCAATTATAATACCGCCAGGAGTTGAAGTGAAAATAGATAACCAGAAAGTGACAGCGAAGGGTCCCAAAGGCGAAATTTCAAAAGAATTTCGACCAGAAATTAAGATTGAGACAAAAGATGATAAAATCTTTGTCTTTCCACAGCAAAAAATGCAGGAAAAGAAAAAATTGCAAGGTTTGCAGCAAAAAAAAATTAAGTCTTTTTGGGGATTAACTAGAGTGTTGGTTGCTAATATGATAGAAGGAGTTACTGCCGGTTTTGAAAAAAAGTTGGAGATAGAAGGAATTGGATTCAAAGCAGAGGTTTCAGGAGAAGAACTTGTGTTATACGCTGGTTTTAGCCATCCAATAAAGCTAAAAATTCCCCAAGTAATAAAAATTTCAGTAAATAAAAATGTTATTACTGTATCTGGAATTGATAAAGAATTAGTTGGCCAATTTGCTTCGGTCATAAGAAAAGTAAAGCCGGCTGAACCCTATAAAGGGAAGGGAATAAAGTATGCCGGAGAAATAATCAGAAGAAAAGTCGGAAAGAAGGCAGCAACAGCTGAGGGCAAATAAAAATAATATGTTAGAAAAACAAGAAAAAAGATATAGACGCCATAAAAAAATTAGAGCAAAAGTTTTTGGAACGGCCGATAAGCCTCGACTTTGTGTTTTTAGATCGGAAAAACATATTTATGCCCAATTGATTGACGACGAGAAAGCTAAAACTATTGTAACTAGCAGTGATTTAGAATTTAAAAAAAACCGTGGAACCAAAATTGAAAAAGCTAAAGAGGTCGAAGAAAGTAAACCTTCTTCTTCCCCCGTCGCTAAAGCTCGGGAGGTTGGAAAATTAATTGCAAAAAAAGCTAAAGATTTAAAGATTGAAAGAGTTGTTTTTGATAGGGGAGGATATAAATATCATGGTCGAGTGAAAGCTGTGGCTGAGGGATCGAGGGAAGGAGGACTTATTTTTTAAATTTTTAATTATTAATTAAGCGAAGAGGACTTCGTCCTCTTCTTCATCTACCGAAGCTTCAGCTGAGGTGGAGAAGAAGAAATCTTCTTCGACTTCGCTTTCGCTACGCGAAAGCTCGATATGAGAAGAGAATTTTTTAAAGAAAGAATAAAAGATGAGTTTGAGTCTAAGCTTTTGGATTTGGCGAGAGTGACGCGAGTTACGGGTGGCGGAAAGCGTCTTAGGTTTCGGGCAGTGATTATTATTGGAAACAAGCAAGGAAAAGTGGGAGTCGGGGTATCAAAAGGTTTAGATGTGGCTCAGGCAGTAGAAAAAGCCACCAGACTGGCTAAGAAAAATTTAATTGTAGTTCCTATAAAGGAAGATACAATTCCCCATGAAGTTTTTGCTAAATTCGGGGCAGCACAAGTTATTTTAAAACCTCAAAGAAAAGGAAGAGGTTTGGTGGCAGGCGGAGTAGTTAGAGTTATTTGTACTTTGGCAGGAATAAGAAATATTTCTTCTAAAATTTTGGGTAGAACCGGAAACAAATTAAATAATGCTCAAGCCACCATAAAGGCTCTAAAGAGCTTTAAAATCCAAAATCCAAAATCCTAATTTTTAATAACATGCAATTACACGAAATAAAACCAATTCATCTAAAAAAACATCGGAGGCGAGTAGGAAGAGGTGGTAAAAAGGGTACTTATTCCGGTCGCGGGATGAAAGGACAAAAGTCCCGAGCCGGAGGGAAATTTAAGCCGATAATTCGAGAATTGATTAAAAGATATCCGAAATTAAGAGGATACAGACAAAAATTAACCCATACACCAAAAATTGAGGTAGTGGTGAATTTGGAAATATTAGAGAAAAAACTTGAGTCCGGGCAAAAAGTTTCCCCCGAAATATTGCAAAAATACGGTTTAGTTTCTAAAATATCAGGAAGAACACCAAAAGTTAAAATTTTGGGCAGGGGAGAAATAACCAAGGCCTTAAATTTTGAGAATTGCGAGGTTTCAAAATCAGCTAAAGAAAAAATTGAAAAAGCAGGTGGTACAATTAAATGACATCCCATATCGACTAACTTAGTATTATCACTATGTGGTATCAAAAAATCATTCAAATATTTAAGACCCCTGATTTGAGAAATAAGATTCTTTTTATTCTTGGCATTTTCGTTGTTTTTAGATTGATGGCTAATATTCCCATGCCGGGAATTTCAGCAGAAAAAATGCGAGAATTTTTTGAAGCCAATCAGATTTTTGGACTTTTAAATTTATTTACCGGCGGAGCCTTAGACAAACTTTCAATTATAATGTTGGGACTGGGACCATATATAACTGCCACGATTATTATACAATTGTTAACAATGATATTTCCAGCCCTGGAAAAGATATATAAAGAAGAGGGAGAAGAGGGAAGGGAAAAATTTAATCAATACGGAAGAATTTTGACGATCCCCTTGGGGTTTCTCCAGGGCTACGCCATGCTTACTCTTTTTCAGCGTCAAGGAATAATTGAGACGCTTCCCTTTGGTTTAATTATCACTTCAATTTTAACTATTACTGCCGGAACCGTATTTTTAATGTGGCTGGGAGAATTAATTTCTGAAAAGGGAATTGGTAACGGCGTATCATTTTTAATTTTTGCCGGAATTATTTCCGACATTCCAAATAACATCAGACAAATGCTGCTTACCTGGGACCCTGCCAAAATTCCTTCTTATTTATTTTTCTTCGCTATGGCTTTGATTATTATAGCCGGTGTGGTTTTGATTAACGAGGGTCGTCGGAACATTCCGGTTTCTTACGCCAAAAGAGTAAGAGGTAACAAAATGTATGGGGGGGCGTCCACTTATTTGCCATTAAATATTAACCCGGCCGGAGTAATTCCAATTATTTTTGCTTTATCAATTATGCTTTTCCCGGGAATGATTGCTAATTTTTTGGGAGGAGCAGGCGGAATTGTCGGTACAATTGCTCAAAGTGTGGGCAGGGCCTTTCAGAATATGTGGTTTTACAGCATCTTATATTTTACTCTGGTTGTTCTTTTTACTTATTTTTATACTGCAGTTACCTTTGACCCCAAAGCCATCTCGAGCAACTTGCAGAAAATGGGCGGATTTATTCCGGGTATCAGGCCGGGAGAAAGTACTGCCAATTTTATGTATTATATCCTGAATAGGGTCTTGTTGGTTGGGGCTTTGTTTTTGGGCACGATTGCCATAATGCCTTCAATTATTGGGGCAATAACCGGGGTTATGGTTTTTCAGTTTTTAATCGGAGGAACTGCTTTATTAATCGTGGTTTCTGTGGTTTTGGACGTAATGCGTCAAATCAATGCCCAATTACAAATGCGGGAATATGAGACATTTTAATTTTCCATTAGCATGAATAGACTTTCTAAAAATCCAAGAGTTATTATTTTACTTGGTAAATCTGGTTCTGGTAAGGGGACCCAGGCTGATTTTGTGAGAGAAAAATTTGGATTAGATTATATTGGTAGCGGTGATTTATTAAGGGCTAGAGCCAAGAAAAAAGATTTTACAGGAAAAAAAATTGCTAGAATATTGGCTGTTGGAGGATTAATTCCTACGCCGACTATGTTTAAACTCTGGCTTGATAGAGTTGAGGAGTTAAAAACAAAAGATAATTTTAAAGGTCTTATAATGGATGGTAACCCAAGAAAGATTTTAGAAGCTTATTTAATAGACGAAGCTTTTGAGTTTTATGGGTGGGACAAAAACGTCAAAATTATTTTAATTGATATTTCTAATAAAGAAGCGATTTGGAGATTGACCAAAAGAAGAATCTGCCAAAAATGTAAAGAAATTATTTCTTTTGTTGGTCATTTCAGAAAAATTAAAAGATGTCCAAAGTGCGGAGGCAGATTGGTTCAGAGAAGCGACGATACGATTGGGTCGGTTAAAAATCGCTTGAAATGGTTCAGAACAGATGTTCAACTAATAGTAAATTATTATCGTAAAGCGGGAAGATTAGTTAAGGTAAATGGCGAACAATCTATTGAAGACGTTTTCAAAGATATTTTGAAAAATATCAAATAATTTTTTTATGTCAAATAAAATTGTTTGTGTTGTGGGAATGACCGGTGCAGGCAAGAGCGTGGTTTCTGATGAGCTGGTGAAAAGTGGTTTTGCTTTTTTTTAGGTTCGGACAAATTACTCTTGATATGGTCAAGGAGAAGAATCTTGAAGTTAACGAAGCCAATGAAAGAAAGATAAGAGAGGGCTTAAGAAAAAAATACGGCATGGGGGCGTTTGCCGTACTGAACATTCCTAAAATAGATGAATTAATAAAAAAATCTAATGTAGTTGGCGACGGACTATATAGTTGGTCAGAGTATAAAATTCTTAAAGAAAAATACGGAGACGCAATGTATGTGGTAGCGGTTTATGCTCCGCCAACGTTAAGATATTCAAGACTGAAAAACAGAAGTGTTGAAAATGATTAAAATCAGCGATTCAGAAATTTTACAGAAGAAGAGGCAAAAGCACGTGACTACGCGGAAATCGAAAACTTAGAAAAAGGTGGGCCTATTGTTATGGCATATTTTACAATTGTTAATACTGGCACGATCGATGAAGTAAAGAAAAAAACAAGGGAAATTTTATCCCAAATTAAAAATTCTTAAATGATTCCGATAAAAACAAAAAAAGAAATTGAAATAATGGCAGAAGGTGGAAAAATCTTGGCGAAAATTATGAAAGAATTGGAAAAAAAAGTAAGGCCAGGAATCACCACTAAGGAATTAGACAGGCTTGCCGAGAGCCTGATTTTAAAATCTGGAGGAAAATGTTCTTTTAAGGGATACGAAGGTTTTCCGGCTTGCCTTTGTACTTCAATTAATGAAGAAATTGTTCATGCTGTGCCCTCAAACCGAATGATAATCGAAGGAGATATTATTTCCCTTGATTTAGGGCTTTTTTATAAAGGATATCACACCGATATGGCAGTTACCTTGCCAGTCGGAAAAATAAAGCCAGAAGTTTTGAGATTGATTCGGGCAACCAAAAAGGCCTTAAAAAGAGGAATTAAAAAAATAAGACCGGGAAATAAAATTGGCGACATTGGCAATACTATTCAAAGATATGTTGAATCGCAGGGTTTTAATATCGTTCGCGAACTTTGCGGTCACGGCATAGGAAAAGAGATTCACGAAGAACCTCAAATTTTGAATTATGGAAAAAGACATAAGGGTTTTGAAATTAAAGAAGGGATGGTTTTGTGTTTAGAGCCCATGGTGACAATAGGTGATTGGGAAATAAAAAAATCGAAAGATGGCCATGGTTTTGAAACCCAAGATGGCTCTTTATCTTGCCATTTTGAACATACAATTGCTGTTATAAAGGGTGGAGCAAAAATTTTAACTATGCTAAAATAACCCAATGTCGGAAATTTATCTTTCGGTGATTATTCCAACTTACAATGAGGAAAAAAGGCTTACAGGAACTTTGCAATCAATCAATGATTATTTGTTTCGGCAATCTTACGACTATGAAATTTTAGTTGTGGATAACGGTTCAACGGATAAAACCGCCCAAATCGTTAGAAATTTGGCAGGTCAGATTAAAGGATTAAAACTAATTGAGGGATTGGGCGGTCGAGGTAAGGGTTTTGCCGTAAAAAAAGGCATGTTGATGGCCAAAGGAGATTTCCGGATTTTTGTTGATGCCGATAACTCCACTTCAATTGATCAGATTGAAAAGATGTGGCCGGAGTTTAAAAAAGGTTATGACGTTGTAATCGGTTCAAGAGATGTTGAGGGAGCGGTTTTGAATCCTCCTCAGCCATGGATAAGAGATAAAATTTTAGGAAAAGGATTTAAATTATACAGAAAGATAATTTTGGGTCTTTGGGGAATTCAAGACACTCAATGCGGATTTAAATGCTTTACCAAAAAAGCGACAGAAGAGATTTTTCCCAGATGCAAAATTAATCATTTTGCTTTTGACGCCGAGATTTTAATTATTGGGAAATCGTTAGGATATAAAATTAAAGAAATTCCGGTTTATTGGAAAAATGATCCCGGAAGCAAGGTTAATTTTAAAAGCATAATTAAAATGGCTATAGATTTAATTAAAATAAGATTAAATTTAATCAAAGGAGTTTATGACTAAAAATCCCAAAAAGAAATTTCCCTCCGAGCTGCGTTTTGATTCGATATCCAAAGATTGGGTGGTAATTGCTACTGGCCGCGCCAGAAGACCGGAAACTTTTAAAAAAGAAAGAAGAGTTAAAGAAGAGTTAGTGCAAGAGCAGTGTCCTTTTTGTAAAATTGACATCCAAAAAAAACCAACTCTTATTTTTGTTCAGGGGAAGAAGATTTCTGCCAATAAAATCCCTAAAGAATGGACCACCATTGTCGTTCCCAACAAGTACCCGGCTTTTATTCCTTACCCCAAATTAGAAGAAAGAAAAGAGGGGCCTTTTTATGAAAAAATGAACGCTGTCGGTTTTCATGAAGTAGTTGTTACTCGGGATCATCGGAAATCTTTGGGCCAATTTAAAATTGAGGAAGCGAAAGAAGTTTTCGATGTTTACCAGAAAAGATATCAAAATTTAATGGATAAAAATTTTGTTAATTATATTTCAATTTTTCATAATCATGGATTGGAAGCCGGAGCTTCCATTTCTCACCCCCATTCTCAAATAATTACCACTCCTTTAATCGATATTGATTTAAGCAAAGCTCTCAATAATTCAGAAAAATATTACAGAAAAACAAAAAAATGTATTTATTGTCAGATGAATAATTGGGAGAGAAAAATGAAGAAAAGAATTGTTTTTGAAAATAAATATTTTTTGGCTCTCTGCCCTTTTGCTTCCAAATCTGCTTTTCAGGTTATTATTTCGCCAAAAAATCATCTTCCTTATTTTGAAAAAGTTACGGAAGAAGAAAAATGGCATTTGGCAGAGGTCTTTCAGAAAGTCCTAAGCAAGCTTTATAAAGGGCTATCCGATCCTGCCTATAATTTTTATTTACATACTGCTCCCTGCGACGGAAAAAAATATTCTTATTATCATTGGCATTGGACGATATTGCCCAAAACTTCAACTTGGGCCGGTTTTGAAATAGGCACCAGAATGGAAATTTCCACCATTGAGCCCGAAAAAGCCGCCGCCTATTTAAGGAGTCAATGAATCTAAAGATTCATCTCCAGCTTCGTTTTAATAAATTAAAACTCGCTAAACAATGAAATTATTAGTTATAGCCAATTGGAAAATGAATCCTTCAACCTTAGCCGAAGCTGAGAAGCTTTTTGATTCAATAGGGAAAGGGATAAAAAATGTAAAAAATTCAGAGGTGGTAATTTGTCCGCCATTTGTTTATCTTTCTTTGCTTGTCAGTCAGGAGCCATCTTCCGTTGTAAGCTTTGGAGGGCAAAGTTGTTTTTGGGAAGAAAAGGGAGCTTTTACCGGCGAGATTTCGCCCTCAATGTTAAAGAATATAGGCATAAAATATGTAATTATCGGCCATTCCGAAAGAAGAAAATATCAGAAAGAGACCGATGAAATGATAAACAAAAAATTAAAAGCCGCTTTGAAGACGGGGTTAAAAGTAATTTTATGTATTGATAATATTTCTCAAATTAAAAAAGATTTAAGTGGTCTTATTAAAAAAGAATTATCGAATTTGATAATCGCTTATGAGCCAATTTTTGCTATTGGTACGGGTAAGCCTTGCCGTGTCGAAAAAGCCAATAAAATGAGAGTGTCAATTACCCGAGCCGCAGCGAGAGGGGAAGAAGAACGAACACGTTCTTCGAGTACCCGGGCCTTAGCGAAGAGTGGAGAAGAACGAATGTTTTTCGATAGAAAGGAGGTATTAAATAAAAAAATTCCCATCCTTTATGGGGGTAGCGTTAACTCTCAAAATGCCGGAGATTACATCAGAGAGGGAGGTTTCCAGGGGCTTTTAATCGGTAGCACATCTTTAAACGCGAAGGAGTTTATCAAAATAGTAAAAGATATTGATTTAAACTAAAATATCTGATAAAATAATTTGATTATGGAAAAAATATTGAACGGTTATTTTTTTAATCCAACAAAAGGAAACCTTAAGATTGACGGGGTGATTGAAGAGGTAATCAATTATATCTCTGAAAAACCGGAGAAATTTTATGATATTATTGTGGGTTGCGATTCGTCTTCTGAAGAGGAACCCCATTTTCCGGTAGCCTTAGTTGTTTTAAGGGTGGGCGAGGGCGGCAGGTTTTTTCTTAAAAGAATTGCTTATAAAGGAAGGCGTTTTTTCAATTGGAAACAAAGAGTTTTAGAAGAAGTTTTTCTTTCTTGTCAATTAGCTTTATGTTTAAAAGAAATCATTGAGAAGAGAATTAAAAATTCTAAAAAGGAAAACCCTTACTATCAATTTCGTTATATTCATGCTGACGTTGGAGAAAACGGCCAGACAAAAGATATGATTAAAGAAGTTACGGGTTTGATTAAGGGAAACGGATTTGAGCCGAAGATAAAACCGGAATCCTTTGTTGCTTCAACCGTAGCTGACAGATACTCTTAAAAAATTTCAAAGCTTTTTGATGATCTCGAGAAAATTAAGAGAACAATTTTTGAAATTCTTTGAAAAAAAAGGGCATAAAATAGTGTCCTCCAGCTCGCTTATTCCGACCGATTCCTCGGTTCTTTTTACCACGGCTGGAATGCAGCAATTCAAGCCTTATTATCTGGTAGAAAAATCCCCTTATGGTCAGAATGTCTGTTCTTGCCAGAAATGTTTTAGAACTTCTGACATCGAAGAGGTGGGAGATGAAAGCCATTTAACTTTTCTTGAAATGTTGGGCAATTTTTCTTTTGGGGGATATTTCAAAAAGGAAGCGATAAGTTGGGCTTACGAGTTTATTTTTAAAGAATTAAAATTGCCCCTGAAGGAAACAATTTTTACAGTTTTTGAGGGTGATAAAGATGTGCCGGAAGACGAAGAATCGGTTGAAATTTGGAAAGAATTAGGAGTTCCTAAAAATAAAATAAAAAAATGCGGAAGAGCAGATAATTTCTGGGGTCCGACCGGTAAGGCCGGCCCTTGCGGCCCAACAACCGAAATTCATATTAAGGGCATTGAAGTTTGGAATCTGGTTTTTAATGAATATTATCAAGATAAAAATAAGCAACTTACTCCATTGGTACAAAAGGGCGTTGACACCGGCATGGGATTAGAGAGATTAGCAATGATTGTTCAAAATAAATCCAGCGTCTTTGAGGCCGATTTATTCGAGCCAATTATCGGCGAGCTTCAAAAATACATGGGTCAGGCCCATGCAAATTTAAAAGGGGGAAGGATTATTGCTGATCATGTAAAGAGTGCAGTTTTTTTGATTTCGGATGGGATTTTACCTTCCAATGTTGAGAGGGGATACGTTCTGAGAAGAATTCTAAGGAGAGCAATCAGATACGGCAAATTGCTTAATTTACCTGCTAATTTCTTAATTCTTCTGGCTCAAAAAGTGATTGAAATCTACAAAAATGTTTATCCGGAAGTTAAATCAAAAGAAGCGGATATCTTAACAGTAATCCAAAACGAAGAAGAAAAATTTGAAAAAACTCTCCAGGAAGGATTAAAGCAGTTTGAGAACATTTCTAAAAAAGGGAATATTTCTGGGGTTGCTGCTTTTCATCTGTATGATACCTATGGTTTCCCTTTAGAACTAACAATTGAACTTGCTAAAGAAAGAAATTTAAATATTGATAAAAAAGGATTTGAAGAGGCCTTTAAAAAACATCAAGAGATTTCCAGAGCCGGGGTAGAAAGTAAATTTGGCGGAGTAGGAAAGGAAGCGACTTATGAGGCAACAAAACTTCATACTGCAACTCATTTGCTTCAGGCTGCCTTAAGAAAAATCTTAGGAGAGCATATCAGACAAATGGGTTCAGATATTACTTCTCAAAGATTAAGATTTGATTTTTCTCATCCTCAAAAGATGACAGAGAATGAAATTAAAAAAGTTCAAAGTCTTGTTAATCAGAAAATCAAAGAGGATTTGGAGGTAAAAAAAGAAGAGATGAATTATAAGGCTGCAATAAAAAGCGGGGCTTTAGCTTTCTTTAAGGAAAAATACCCGCAAATTGTAACGGTTTATTCAATCGAAGGCCCAGGACAAGTTTTTTCAAAAGAAATTTGTGCCGGTCCCCACGTAAAAAGAACTTCAGAATTGGGCTTATTTAAAATTATAAAAGAAGAAAGTTCTGGTGCCGGTATAAGAAGAATCCGAGCAACTTTACAATAAATAAATTTTTGATAAAATTATACTATGGCAATCAAAAAAGTAACAGATATTTTCCCCCCAAAAAAAACAGAAAAAGAAAAAGAAATTAAGATAGAAAAAGAATCTTCCTCAAGTCTTAAAATTTTCTCAACCCAAGTTCCAACTTCACCTCTTAAAAAAGGCTTAATTTTTTCTTTATTTTTTTTAATTTTATTAGGAGTGTTTTGTTATTTTACTTTACCAAAAGCTGAAATAGAAATTTGGCCGGAAACCGAAGCTTTAAATTTAGAAACAAAGTTAACCGTTGACAAAGAAACAAAAGAACCTAATATTTTGGCAAAAATTATCCCTGCCGAAATTTTTCAAAAAGAAAGAACTCTGGCTGAAATTTTCCAATCTTCAGGTAATATTTTAAAAGAAGAAAAAGCAGAAGGCATCATCAGTGTCTATAATAATTATTCTACCTCTCCTCAGGTTTTGATTGCCGCCACTCGTTTTGTTTCGTCTGATGGAAAAGTGTTTCGAACTTCGGTTAAAGTTACTATTCCCGGTGGCAGTTATGAAAAAGGAAAGTTTGTTCCCGGAGAAATAGATATTAAAGTAATAGCAGACCAGCCGGGACCAGAGTATAATATTGGCCCCACAACTTTTTCTATTCCCGGGTTTGCCGGCACCGACAGATATACTAAATTTTATGGCAAATCTTTTCAACCAATGGCAGGCGGTTTTCAAGAGGAAGTTTCTAAAGTAACAAAAGAAGACCTGGCTCTGGCCGAAGATTCTTTAACAAAACAAGCCAAAAAAGAATGCGAAGAATTGTTAAAGAACGAGCTGCAATCAGAGGAAATTTCTTCAAAATTTAATTATTTTTTAGAGGAATTTCGGAGCGAAATTGTTGAAAAATTTTCTTTGGCTGTTCCAGAAGAAGAAACAAAAGAATTTAAATTTCAAGTTAAGGCAAGATGCGAAACTTTGCTATTTCAAAAAGAATATCTTAAGAGTTTTGCCAAAGAATCAATTATTTATCAAATTCCCCAAGGAGAAAAGCTTTATGAAGAAAGTTTAAAAATAGATTACTTTCCCGAGAGCGTTGATTTGGATTCCGGTAAAATTATTCTTTCTTTAAGTATTTCAGCCAAAATTTATTCAGAAGTCGATGTTTATAATTTTAAAAATGCTCTTTCGGGGAAGTCATTGCTTGAAACTAAGTTATTTTTAGAGAATCAACCCAAAATTACCAAAGTTAGCGTCAATCTTTGGCCGTTTTGGGTAAGAAAAGTACCGGAAGATTTAAATAAAATTAAAATTAATTTAGTTTTTTGACCTCGTTAAATAGACCCTTGGTCTAAAATCTTCCAGATTTTAACGGTATTGACTAATTTAATAAATTTTGATAGACTAAAAAATTGTCTAGGCGAAGAAGGAATCTTCTTCGACTTCACTTCCATAGTCGAAAGAGAATTTCATTCTCTTTCTCACCTTCGCTTCCTTCGGAAGCTCGGTAATGGAAGCTTGGTAATTAATGGATAAAAAAAATTTAAGAAAAACCGGAACTGTTATAGAGGCTTTGCCCAGTACGAATTTTAAGGTGAAATTAGATCAGGGAGGAGAAATTCTCTGTTATTTAGCAGGAAAACTAAGAATGTTCCGAATTAAAGTTTTGCCCGGGGACAAGGTTAGTGTAGAATTAAGTCCCTATGATGAAAAAAGGGGAAGAATAGTATACCGCGGAAAATAGTCAAAGAAGATAAAGCTCGATAGGCGAAGAAAACTTCGTTTTCTTCTTCACCTTCGCTTTCGCTGCGCGAAAGCTCGGTAGTCGAATAGAACTTTGTTCTCTTTTCCATCTTCGCTTCCTTCGGAAGCTCGATATATGAAAGTTAGGTCATCGATAAAGAAAATTTGTAAAAATTGTAAAATCGTCCGCAGAAGGGGACGAATTTATGTTATTTGCAAAAAAAACCCAAAACATAAACAACGCCAAGGATAAATTATGCCACGTATAGCAGGTGTTAACATACCAGAAAACAAACAAATAGAAATTGCTTTAACTTATATTTATGGAATAGGTCGTTCTTTGACTAGAAAAATTTTAATAACAGCAGGGATTGAACCGACAAAAAAAGCATCGGAATTAACTTCTCAAGAAGTTGCCAAACTTAAAGACATTATTGAAAAAGACTATAAAGTAGAAGGTGAACTTAGGAGAGAAATAATGACGAATATCAAAAGATTGAAAGACGTAGGAACTTGGAGGGGGATTCGTCATATAAAAGGATTGCCAGCCAGAGGGCAAAGAACAAGAACTAACACCAGGACCGTGAGGGGAAATGTAAGAAAAACCGTAGGGTCGGGAAGAAAGCTGGCCGCCACCCCAACGTAGAATTAATTTTCAGTAGGATGTAATTGATGTCGGAGAGGGGTCGGGAGAACCCTCCGGTTCTCCCGTGTAAGAAAATATTAAAAACCGAGGGTTTTTAAAGAGCGAGCCCGAAAGCCCAAAGAGGGCGCCCGCCGTAAGGCGGGAGGAGGGCGAGCGATTAATTTTGTATTACCATTATGGGAAAGAAACGCATCATTAAACAAAGCGAAGAGGAATTATTAAAAGAAAGAGAAAAAGTAGAAGCGAAAGTAAAAAAAGAGGTCAAAGAAACTCTAAAAAAAATTAAAAAGGGGAGAGTTTATATTTTTTCTTCGTATAATAACACCATTATTACTTTAACCGATCTCGGAGGAAATGTTTTGGGTTGGGCAAGCGCCGGGAGCATTGGTTTTAAAGGAACAAAAAAAGCAACGCCATTTGCCGCTTCCAGAGTGGCTGAAGCCATCACTCAAATTGTCTATAAGATTGGAATTGAGAAAATAGAGGTCTTGGTGAAAGGAATTGGCTCAGGAAGAGAATCGGCAATTAGATCATTAGCTGCCAGGGGACTGGAAATCGTTTCGATTAAAGACATGACTCCGATTCCTCACAATGGTTGTCGACCACCAAAGGTAAGGCGACTCTAAATTGGCGAAGAGGACTTCGTCCTCTTCTTCACCTTCGCTTCCATAAATGGAAGCTCGGTATATGAAAGATTCTAAATGTAAAATTTGTCGTCGATTAGGAATAAAGCTTTTTTTGCGAGGAGAGAAGTGTTTATCGCAGAAATGTCCGATGATAAGAAAACCTTATCCGCCCGGTCCCAAAGCAAAAAAAAGAGTAAGGGCTCTTTCTGAATATGGTAAAGAGTTAAAAGAGAAGCAGAAATTAAAAAATTGGTATAATTTAGAAGAAAGACAATTGCGAAGATATGTAAAAGAAATCTTAAAGGCGCGAGGTAAAGTCGTGGATGCCGAAACAGCTTTGATTAAGATCTTAGAGAGTCGTTTAGATAATGTAGTTTTTAGATTGGGATTTGCTCCCTCTAGAACTGCTGCTCGTCAAATGGTTTCCCATCGCCATTTTATGATAAACAATAAACCAATTGATATCCCCGGTTATTTGGTTAAAAAAGGCGACAAAATTAGTATTAACCCCGGCTCCGCGAAAAAAATCATCTTTCAAAAATTGCCCACCCTTTTAAAAAAACATAATCCTCCATCTTGGCTAAAATTAGATACCAAGAACTTAGAGGGAAAGGTCACAGTTTCACCAAATTTAGAAGAGGCTGCCTCTCCGGCAGAACTCTCGTCAATTTTTGCATTTTATTCAAAGTAAGTCGAAGAGAACTTTGTTCTCTTCTCTACCTTCGCTTCCTTCGGAAGCTCGGTAGTCGAAGAGGACTTCGTCCTCTTCTTAATCTTCGCTTTCCCGAGCGATAGCGAAGGGGGAAGAAGAAAGTTTACTTTCTTCGCTCTCGCTACGCGAAAGCTCGCTATATGATTAATTTACCCCATCCGCCAAAAATCGTTAAAAAAGAAGGCAATAAAGCCATTTTTGAAATAGAGGCTTTGCATCCGGGTTACGGTGTAACCATAGGAAATTCCTTAAGGCGAGTTTTGTTATCTTCGTTAGAAGGAGCTGCCGTTACTCAAATGAAAATTAAAGGCATCTCTCATGAGTTTTCAACAATCCCTGGAGTTTTAGAAGATGTAATTACAATTATGCTAAATCTAAAACAATTAAGATTTAGATTATTTGCCGTGGAGTCCCAAAAAGCAGTGCTTAAAGTAAAAGGAGAAAAAGAAGTAAAGGGTCTTGACCTTACCCTCCCGGCTCAGGTAGAGCTAGCGAATAAAAATTGTCACCTTGCCACTTTAACTTCAAAATCTGCCGAATTGGAAATGGAAATTCAAATTGAAAAGGGGATTGGTTATTCTTCTCGAGAAACCAGACAAAAGGAAAAATTAGAAATTGGAGCTATTCCGGTTGACGCCATTTTTACACCGGTAAAAAGGGTGAGTTATAGGATTGAAAATATGAGAGTTGGCGAAAGAACAGATTATGACAGGGTGTTTTTAGAGATTGAAACAGATGGAATTATAGCTCCCGAACAAGCTTTTTGGCAGGCTTCCGAAATTTTAGTAAAACATTTCTCTTTACTTACCGAAGCTTTAGCTGAGGTGGAGAAGAAGGAATCTTCTTCGACTAGAGAGACCTTAAAACCAAAAACTGTTTCGGAAATAAAACCAACCGAAGGAAAAAAACCAATAGCAAAAAAGAAGACCCCAAAGCAAAGAATACTTGTGACGCAGCAAATAAAACATGAGAAAAAGAAAAAAAGGAAGAAAACTAAGTAGGGAAAAAGATCAGAGGAAAGCTCTTTTGAGGTCCTTGGCCGCAGCTTTAATATTGAAAGAAAAAATTAGAACTACCGAAGCAAAAGCGAAAGAATTTTCTGGTTTTGTTGAAAAACAGATAACTCGAGCCAAGATTGGCAGTTTGCATTCCCGAAGATTATTGGCAAGGTTTTTCCCTCCAAAAATAGTTAAAAAATTAGTTGATGAAATTGCTCCGAGATATAAAGAAAGAAAAGGAGGATATACTAGGATTATAAAGTTGGGGCCGAGAAAATCAAATGGAGCAAAAATGGCTATTATAGAGTTAGTAAAATAACAAGGCGATGAGAACTTCGTTCTCATCTTCACCTTCACCCCGCTGCGCGGGGCTTAGTATGCAAAGAGAAACTCATACAATTGATGCTACGGGAAAAGTTCTGGGCAGATTAGCGGCTGAAATAGCCGTGCTTTTGCGCGGAAAACATAAATCAGATTTCGCGCCCTACAAAGACATAGGCGATGTTGTTATTGTTAAGAATGTTGCTCAATTGAAATTTACCGGAAAAAAAATGGAGCAAAAAAAATACTATCGCCATTCGGGATATCCGGGAGGATTTAAAGAGATATCTTTAAAGAAACTATTTGAAAAAAATCCAAGCGAAGTTTTTAAAAAAGCAGTTTTTGGGATGCTGCCCAAGAATAAGTTGAGAGCAAAAATGATAAAAAGATTAAAATTTGAATAACGCGATTTATGAAAAAAACAATGACAAAAAAAACGAAAAAAACCGTTGCCACCAAAAAAGCCAAAAAGCCCTTGAAAGCAAAAAAAGAAAAATATTTTGAAGGCGTAGGAAGAAGAAAAACAGCCATCGCCAGGGTTCGCCTTTTTCCCCATTCGCTTTCCCGAGCGATAGCGAAGGGGAGAAAAGAAGATTTATCTTCTTCGAACTCGTTGCACGAAAGCTTGGTTAACGAAAAACCTTTAGAAGAATATTTTCCAACGATAGAACTTCAGCAAGCAGTTTATGCTCCCTTAAATTTAATGAATTGCCTGGAACAATTTAAAGTTTCAGTAAAAGTAAAGGGAGGGGGGACGGTTTCACAAGCTGAAGCTGTTAGGCACGGAGTGGCTAGAGCTTTGGTTTTGTTTAACCCCGACTTAAGAAAAAAACTAAAAAAGGCAGGTTATTTAAAAAGAGATCCGAGAATGCGGGAAAGAAAGAAATTCGGCTTAAAACGCGCCCGGCGCGCCCCCCAGTGGTCGAAGAGATAAATCTCTTCTTCAGCCTCACTGCGGTTCGGCGGTCAAAGAGATAAAAATTTATGTTTCTTAGAGAACTCATTGATAAATTTTATTTGGATAGGCAAAAGGACAAAAAACAGCATCACTTTTACATTACGGATGCCGGCAAATGCGCCAGGGCCTTATTTTTTAAATTCAAAAATGTGCCCCGGAAAGAAATGGAAGCAAATATTTTAAGATTATTCGATCACGGCGACCACATTCATCAGCTTATTATGAAACCTCTTTTAAGCATTAGAGAAATCCATGTGGTTGCTGCCGAAGTAAACATTCCTCCTCAGGAATTGATTTCGGGCAGGGCCGATGCCATAATCAGTAACGGAAAGAATTTATATGTTTTAGATATCAAGAGTATGAACAGTATGATTTTTAAAAACTTGATTGAACCAAAAGAAGAAAACATTGATCAAATCCAGCTTTATTTACATTATTTTAAAATTCCCAAAGGAATACTGCTTTACGTTAATAAAGACAACCAGCAATTAAAGGATTTTATAGTAAATTATGATAAAAAGCGCTCCCTTTCTCTTTTGGACGCCTTAAATGATGTCAAAAAAAAGATTGATAAAAACATTATTCCCGATAGGTTGCCAGATTACCCTCACAACTGGCAATGTAAATATTGCCAATTTAAAGAAGTTTGCCCTATAGCTAATGCCGGAGAGATTAATTGGAACGATTTTAAAAAGAAAGTCGAAGAGGATAAATCCTCTTCTTCGACTTCACTTCCTTTGGAAGCTCGGTAGTTGAATTAAGGGAGAAGAGTGCCAGAACCGTATAAATTGTTTCCGCTCAAGAGGTATAACTTTTTATCAAATTGATTCCAAAACATTTCCAAGGAGCTTCCGTTTTGCGGAAGTTTTTTTGTTTCAAAAATATCTATAATATTTAGTTTGTCTCTGTCGTCTATTTCGCTAATTTTAATATTGTCTCCGGCAATAAAGATTAAATAGTTAGAGTTTATCCAAAAAACATCGGTTATTGCTTCTGATAAACGAATTAAAAAAAGTTTTTCTCCTGCTTTTTTTTGCGGCGGATCGTTCTTATCGCTTAAAAAAAGAATCCAGATTTCATGATTTGAGAAATACGCCAGTTTTTTATTGTCCGGAGAAATTTTCAAAGAATTGATTCTTTCAAAAAAATTCTCAAAAACTTTTAGATCGGGATTAAATTTATACAAGTCACCATTTAATTCTCGTAAAAAGATAAAACCTTGAAAGATTTCTAAAACATATCCAGTTTCTTGTTTTATTGGGAAGGGCATGGCGGTAATTCTTGCTCCGTTTTTAAAAAGATGACCAAAATTATCTAAATAATAGATATCATTATCAACTTGTTGATAAATAACAATATCTTCGATGGGCGGAGAAGGAGATTCTCCCTCGGTTAAAAGTGGTTTTATCCCGTCAAACCCTTCTAATGTGAAATATTTAATTTCTTCGCCCGCGCTAACCTCTAAATAAATTTTCTTTGAATCTTCAGAAAAATCTAAATTAATCAACTGAGTCTCTTTCGGAGAAATGTCCTCTTGGCCTATTAAATGGCTTTTTATATTTTTATTTAAATCGTAAAGCTTTAAAACCCAGCCGGGTTTTTCTTTTACCGAGTCCAATTTACTGGACGAAGTCGAAGAAGAGGATTTATCCTCTTCACCTTCTTTTAGAATTATTTTTCTTTGGTCTGGAGAAAACCAGAATTGTTCCACTTGACCAGCCAAGACGCTAAAATTGATATTTTGAGGAAACAAAATTATATTTTTGACTTCGGTTACCTCTTTTTCTTTTATTTCCAAGGTTTTTTCCCAAGAATGATGTTCTTCTTTTTTCACCTCTACTTTATATTTTTTTGGCAAAAGATTTTCAATTAAAACAGAGTCAAAGAAAAAATCGGTTCTTTTATTCAATTTTTCATCAATATAAACATCAGTTTGTCTTGGCAGTATTTTTAAGAAAAGACCGCCGGTTTGGGTAAATTTTTTATTTTCTAAATCAATTCTGTACCCTTGGGAATATAAAACTATTGAAGGAGCAATTAGAATAAACAAAAACGAACAAACTAAAAATATAATTACCCGAGTTCTTTTGGCCATATTTTTCTATTATATCCCGGATTTGCTAAAATTAAAACATTGATGTATATTAAAGATGTATATTTAATATAACTGGCTTCCTTACGGAAGCTCGGTGCTCAAAGAAGCTTCGCTTCTTTTCGACCTGCGTTTTTACTTCGTAAAAACTTGGTATATGAAGAAAATTGGCATTGATTTAGGAACTTGTAATTCTTTGGTTTTTCTTCCTAAAAAAGGGGTGGTTTTACAGGAACCCTCGGTGGTTGCGGTTGCTCTTGAGGAAAACAGAATTTTGGCAATCGGGGAGAAGGCAAAAGAAATGATCGGGCGTACCCCTGACACAATTAGAGTTTATCGACCCCTCAAAGACGGGGTGATTGCTGATTTTAGGGTAACTCAGGCAATGCTTAAATATTTTATTGATAAGGTTTGTGGTTTTTGGCGGTTTTTGAAACCGGAATTAATGATAGGAGTGCCGGCCGGCATTACTTCTACGGAAAGGAGGGCAGTGATTAAAGCTGCCCTAAATGCCGGAGCAAAACAGGTATATCTGGCTAAAGAACCGATTTTGGCTGCCATTGGTGCAGGTATTCCGATTAATTCTTGTTCCGGGAATATGATTGTTGATATTGGCGGAGGAACTTCTGAGATAGCCGTAATATCTTTGGGAGGAATAGTTACTTGCAACTCGATTAGAATTGGTGGAGATAAAATGGATTTGGCCATTTCAGATTATATTAAGAAAAAGTATAATTTAGCCGTTGGCGAACAAACAGCCGAGGATATAAAAATAAAAATTGGGACTGCTTTGCCGGAGAAAGAAGCTAAGGTGCTGGAAATTCGGGGCAGAGATTTGATTTACGGGTTGCCTCGGACAATTAAAATTTCTTCTAATGAAATTTCAGAAGCGATTTCCGATATTTTGGGAGAGATTATTCATCTGATTAAAACGGTATTAAGAGATACGCCTCCCGAATTGTCGGCTGACATAATTGATAAGGGGATGATTCTTTCTGGCGGAGGAGTTTTATTAAGAAATATTGCTGAGCGAGTTTCTCAAGAAACCGGCGTCCCCTGTTTTTTAGCCGAAGACCCGCTATTATGCGTTGCTAAAGGGACAGGGGTGGTTTTAGAGAATCTTGATGTCTATAAGAAAAGCATAATGTCAAAGCGTTAAACTATGATCATCGGCCATCAAAAACAACGGAATTTCTTAAGAAAAGCAGCCGAGTCAAAAAGATTTTCTCATGCTTATTTATTTGCCGGTCAAGAAAAATTGGGAAAAAAAACTTTAGCTTTGGAATGGGTTTCGTTTCTTTTAGGCCAGAGCGCCCGCCAGAATTTTAAGGAAGGAAAGCATCCAGATTTGATTTTTATAACACCCGAGAAAAAAGAGATTCAAATTTCCCAAATAAGGGACTTAATTTGGAGACTTTCGCTTAAACCGTCCTTAGCGCCTCTCAAAACAGCAATTATAGACAACGCCCACCTAATGAATCAAGAAGCCCAAACCTCTCTTTTGAAAACCCTGGAAGAGCCAAAGGGAGAGACGCTTTTAATCTTAATTAGCGACAAAGCGCAATATCTGTTTCCAACAATTCTTTCTCGCGTTCAAATTATTAAATTTAATTCTGTTAAAAAAGAAGAAATTAAAAACTATTTACTAAATCAGGGTATTTCAGAAAAAGAATCAGAAGAAATTTCTGATATTGCCTTAGGAAGACCGGGGGTAGCCTTGGATTTAATTTCCGATAAGGAAAAATTGGAAAACTTTAGCCAAAGAATAAGAGAGCTTAATAAAATATCAAATTCGCCGTTTTATTTTCGTTTTCAATATGTAAAAAGCTTAGTCAAAGAAGATAAATCTTCTTTTCCACCTTCACTTTCGCTACGCAAAAGCTCGGTAGCAGAAGATTTGGAAAACATTAAAGATACTTTAGATATTTGGTTGAATTATTTTAGAAGCATTTTGCTTTCCCGTTTCTCACCGAGCTTTGACGAAACAAAGCGAGGGGTAGTCGAAGAGGGCGAAGCCATCTTCTCCAAATATTCAACGATAAAAATAAAGAACATTATTAATTATATTCAAACAACAAAATTATTATTATCAAACACTAATATTAATACGAGATTAGCTTTAGAAACATTAATGATCGAATTAAATTGAAAATTTAATGAAGATTGAAATGAATTTTAATTCATTGAATTTGGAACTTTAATATTTTAATTTTATGGAGGGTTACAAAACAATTATTCAAAACATTAAGCCTGAATTAGACAAGGTAATTAGTTTTTTAGAAAAAGAACTAAGCAGGATTCGGACAGGCAGAGCGACACCCTCTTTGGTTGAGGATGTTGTGGTTGAATGTTTTGGCCAAAAATTTCCTTTAAAACAGCTGGCAGCAATTTCTACTTCCGAGCCAAAACAAATTTTAATTCAGCCCTGGGACAGGTCTTATATTGAGGGGATTGTTCATGCCCTGGAAAAAACAGGAACAGGAGCTAATCCAATTGTGGACAAAGAAGTAATTAGAATTAATTTACCGCCCTTAAGTGAAGAATATAGAAAAAATTTAATTCGGATAATTTCGGAAAAGGAGGAACAGACTCGCAAAACGATAAGAAAATGGAGAGAAGAGGCCTGGAGCAAAATTCAGGAAAAAACAAAACAAGGAGAAATCAGAGAAGATGATAAATTCAGAGCTAAAGATGAGCTTCAGAAGTTAGTCGATGAGTATAATGAAAAAATTGAGAAATTGGACGAGAAGAAAAAAAAGGAAATATTAGAATAGCTAATCACAAATATGGTCTTAACCATTATTATTGCTTTCTTCAGTATAATCGCCTTATTAATTATTCATGAATTTGGCCATTTTATTATGGCCAAAAGATTTGGCATTGAGGTTAAGGAATTTGGAGTAGGTTTGCCCCCGAGATTATTTGGAAAGAAAATTGGCGGAACCGTCTATTCTTTAAATCTTTTGCCTTTTGGAGCTTTTGTAAAAATTCCGAGCATGGAAGGGGGGGATGAGAAAAATAATAAGGAAAACTATCAGAAATTAGAAAATATTCCTGTCTGGCAAAGAACTTTAATTATTTTAGCTGGCGTAGTTTCTTATTGGATAACGGGCATTATTTTATTGAGTATTGTTTTCAGTATTGGTACTTTTCAGGCGATTTCCGATGAAGAGCCGGACCCTTTAATTAATCCTAGAGTTCAAATAGTGGCAGTCGCTCCAGGTTCTCCGGCAGAAGAAGTTGGCATAAAGATCGGCGATACAATTAAAGAATTACGAATTGCGGATTATGGATTAGAGGTTAATAAAGTGAAAGAGGTGCAAGAGTTTGCCGAAAAATATAAAGGAGAAAAAATTGTTTTAGTTATTGAAAGAAGTAAAGAAATTTTTGAGATTTCATTAAACCCTAGAGTTTTCCCGCCGGAAGGAGAAGGGGCAATGGGAGTGTCTTTAGTTAGAACGGCAGAAAAGTCTTATCCAATTTTCCAGGCTGTAATTTTAGGAGTAAAAACCACGATTAATTTGACGCAGGTTATCGTTGTTGGTCTGACAGAGGTTTTGCTAAGCCTAATTCAAGGAAAAGGACTGCCGCCAGGGGTTCAGTTTATGGGGCCAATAGGAATAGGTTCTTTGGTTGCTCAAGCTGTTCGGGTTGGAGCAAGTTATTTTCTTAATTTTATTGCCATTATTGCTATTTATTTTGCCGTTTTTAATTTATTGCCCATACCGGCTTTGGATGGAGGCATGTTATTGTTTCTCGGAATTGAAAAGATTAAGGGCAGTCCAATAAATCAAAAAATTGAAGGGAATATTACTGCCGGATTTTTTGTTTTATTGATTGCGTTAATGGTTTTGGTTACAATAAAAGACATCGCCAGATTATTTTAATTTATTTCAATAATCAATGAGTTTTCAACTCATTTCAATCTTCGATGAAACAGGAATTTGAAAAAAAGCAACTTGTTAAAAAATCAGAAAAATTTTCTCAATGGTATACCCAAGTCATACTTAAAGCGGGATTAGCTGATTATGCTCCTGTAAAAGGTTGTATGATATTTAAACCTTATGGTTTTGCTATCTGGGAAAACATTCAAAAAGTTTTAGACGAAGAAATTAAAAAAGCCGGAATTAAAAATGCTTATTTTCCTCTTTTTATTCCCGAAAAACTTTTGAAAAAGGAAAAAGAGCATGTTGAAGGTTTTTCGCCAGAGTTAGCAATTGTCACCATAGGCGGAGGAAAAAAACTTAAAGAAAAATTAGTTATTAGACCGACATCTGAAACGATAATGTACGAGATGTTTGCTAAATGGGTAAAATCTTGGCGGGATCTGCCCCTGATGATAAATCAATGGTCTAATGTTGTTCGTTGGGAAAAAAGACCTTATTTATTTTTAAGGACAACTGAATTTTTATGGCAGGAAGGTCATACTGTCCATGAAAGCCACCAGGCTGCAAAAAAAGAGGTAGAAAGAGCTTTAAATACTTATGTTGAACTTTATCAAAAAATTTTTAGTATTGATGGAATTTGGAATAAAAAATCTGAATCAGAAAAATTTCCTGGTGCTTTAAATACTTATACTTATGAAATGTTAATGCCTGACGGCAAAGCCATTCAGGGTTGTACCTCCCATGATTTGGGCCAAAATTTCGCTAAAGTATTTAATATTAAATTCTTAGACAAAAAAGGAAAAGAAAAATTAGCTTGGCAGACTTGCTGGGGTTTATCGACAAGAAGTATTGGAGCGTTAATTATGGCTCACGGTGATAATAATGGCTTAATCATTCCTCCTAAATTAGCTCCTATTCAGGTTATTATAATTCCGGTTTTTCAAAGAAAAAAAACGGAGGGAGAGTCAGAAAAGATATCAAAAAAAATAAAAGATATTCTGAAAGATTTTAGAACTGAAATTGATGCCAGAAAAGAATATTCGGTTGGCTGGAAATTTAATAACTGGGAATTAAAAGGAGTTCCCCTGAGAATAGAAATTGGTCCAGAGGAAATAAAAACAAAAAAAGCAACTTTAGTTAGAAGAGATAATGGAAAGAAAGAGTTAATTTCTTTTAATGTTTTATCTTCTAAAATTAAAGAAACTTTAGAATTAATTCAGAAAAATTTGTTCTTAAAAAGCGCCCGACACTTAAAAGAAAACACAAAAGAAGTTTTTGATTATAGAGAATTTAAAAGTATAATGCAAAAAGAAAAAGGATTTTTAAAAGCTTTTTGGTGTGAAAATCCAAAATGTGAAAGAAAAATCAAAGAAGAGACGAAAGCCACGACCAGGTGTTTATCTTCTGAGGCTTCAGAAGAGGAAGGAAAGTGTATTTATTGTTTAAGGAAAGCAAAAAATAAATGGATTTTTGCTCAGGCATATTAATGTTCAATGAATCTTCGATTCATTTTACCTTTGAGTTCAATGAATTAAAAATTCATTTCAATGTTTAATAAAATCTTAAAATTATTTGCTGAAGATATTGCTATTGATTTGGGAACAGCCAATTCTCGTGTTTATGTTAGGGGCAGGGGAATAGTTATTACCGAACCCTCGGTAGTGGCCGTTAACCAAAAAACCGGTCAGATTTTGGCTATTGGTGAAGAAGCAAAAAAAATGGTAGGAAGGACTCCGGCCTATATTGTGGCAACCCGGCCCCTGGTTTCCGGGGTCATTTCTGATTTTGAGGTAACCGAACAAATGCTCAGATATTTTATTGAAAAAGCTCACAAAAAAAGATTTCTTTTAAATCCGAGACCCCGGGTTATCGTTGGCATTCCTTGCGGAGTAACTGAAGTTGAAAGAAAAGCGGTTTGTGACGCGACTAAAAATGCAGGAGCCAAAAATGTTTTTATTATTGAAGAACCGATGGCCGCAGCTCTTGGCGCTCGTCTAGCCATTCAGGAGGCAGGAGGTAATTTTATTGTTGATATTGGCGGCGGGACAACTGATATTGCCGTAATTTCTTTAGGAGGAATAGTAATATCTAAAACTTTAAGAGTGGCCGGAGATAGACTTAATCAAGATGTTATTCAATTTGCCCAAGACGAATATAAACTATTAATTGGAGAAAGAACGGCAGAAATGATTAAAATCGGAATAGGATCAGCTTATCCCTTAAAGGAAAAGAAACAACTTCCAATGCGGGGCAGAAATTTAGTAACCGGTCTTCCTGAAGAAATTTTGGTTTCCAATGAAGACATTAAAACAGCTTTAGAAAAATCAGTAAAACAAATTGTTAAAGAAATAAAAACGGCTGTAGAAGAAACTCCTCCGGAGCTGCTAGCTGATATTATGGTTTCAGGGATTCAGATGGTGGGCGGAGGTTCTCTTTTGAAAGGATTAGCTACTTTGATTCAAAAAGAAACAAAAATTCCTACCAAAGTTATTGAAGATCCCACCACAGCTGTTGTCAGGGGAGCAGGAATGGTGCTTGAAAATCTTGATCAATTGCAAGAGGTATTAGTTGAAATCGAAGATTTAGAACTGCCAAAATAAAATGATTACAAAAAAAGAGTTGCGACGTATCGCAAAATTAGCCAGACTCAGCATAACCAAAAATGAGGAAGAGAGGTTTACAAAGGAGCTTTCTTCGATTTTGAATTATGTTGAAAAGTTAAAAGAAGCAGATGTTTCCGGGGTTGAGCCAACCAGTCATCCCTTTGGTGTTGAAAACGTGATGAGGAGTGATAAAAATCAGAAACTTGCTGCGTCAAAAAGATTATTAGAATTGGCGCCGGAAACCAAAGACGGTTATTTAAAAGTAAGGTCAATCTTTTAGAAGTCGAAGAGGACTTCGTCCGTCGAGTCAAAGACGAGACGAAAGAAGAAAAACTTTTCTTCGCACTCCCGAGCGACAGCGAAGGGGGAAGAAGAAATCTTACTTTCTTCGCACTCTTCTTCACCTACCGAAGCTTCAGCTGAGGTGGAGAAGAAGGAATCTTCTTCGAATTCGCTTCCTTCGGAAGCTCGGTAATTGGTTAATGGAACTTACAAATCTTACAATCGCTCAAATACATCAGGGTTTAATAAAAAAAGATTTTTCTGCTTCTGAACTTTGTAAAACTTTTTTAGATAAGATTAAAGAAAAAAATAAGGAAATTTTTGCCTTTCTGACCGTTAGCGAAGATTTAGCCTTATCAAAAGCAAAAGAGATTGATGATATGATTTTGGCGGGATACGAGATTCCTTTGTTGGCCGGTGTACCTTCGGCTATTAAAGATAATATTTTAGTTGAAAATATTACTTGTACGGCTGGTTCAAAAATTCTTGAAGATTATATAGCTCCCTATGATGCCAGAGTGGTTAAAAAACTTAAAAATCAAGGAGTAGTAATTTTAGGAAAAACCAATTTGGATGAGTTTGCCATGGGTTCTTCTACGGAAAATTCGGCTTTTGGACCGACTCGCAATCCCCTTGATTTAACCAGAGTTCCCGGCGGGTCTTCTGGTGGTTCGGCTGCGGCCGTGGCAGCCAGATTATCTGTTTTTGCCTTAGGTTCAGATACTGGAGGTTCAATAAGACAGCCTTCTTCTTTTTGCGGAGTAGTTGGTTTAAAACCAACCTATGGCGCAGTATCACGTTATGGGTTAATTGCTTTCGCTTCTTCTTTAGACCAAATAGGCCCTATTGCCAAGACCGTAGAGGACTGCCAGATTGTTTTTAATGCCATAAAAGGTAAAGATGAAATGGATTCAACCAGTGTGGAACCTTCAAAAATTGAAAATTATAGGGCGAAGAGGCGTGCCTCTTCTTCACCTCCGCTGCGGCGTTCGGTAATTGAAAATTTACGCATTGGTGTTCCTAAAGAATATTTTGTCAAAGGTATTAATCCTGAAGTGGAGAGGGTAATTAAGCTAGCAATTAAAAAATATGAGGAGATGGGCGCTTATATCAAGGAAATTAGCTTACCGCACACAGAATATGCTTTACCTTGCTATGCCGTAATTTCTTGCCCCGAGGCCTCGGCAAATCTGGCAAGGTATGACGCCATTAAATACGGTGAAATTAAAAATAAAAAATTAAAAATAAAAAATTTATTTGATTATTATTTAATTGCCAGAGGAGAAGGTTTTGGAGCAGAGGTAAGAAGAAGGATAATGTTGGGAACTTATGCCTTGTCTGCGGGCTATTACGAAGCTTACTATTTAAGAGCTCAAAAGATAAGGACTTTAATAAAAAATGATTTTGAAAAAGCTTTTAAAGAAGTTGATCTAATTTTTGCCCCGGTTTCTCCTTTCTTACCGTTTAAAATTGGAGAAAGAATTAATGATCCTCTTTCAATGTATTTGTCTGATATTTATACTGTCTCTGTTAATTTAGTCGGATTTCCCGCTCTTTCTCTGCCAATAGGCAAAGCAGCCCCCCTTCAAAATGGTGGTGAGGGGTTGCCGGTTGGCCTCCAAATTATTGGAAAACCTTTTGAGGAAGATAAAATTTTAGAAATAGGAAAATTATATGCCAGCAATTGAAAACTTTCCTGAAAATTTAATATCATTTTTTATTTCTCCGTCTTTTACCGAGTGGCTGTTAATTATTAAAATTATTTTTATAGTTTTGTCTTTGCTGTTCATCTGTTTTATTATTTTTGCGCTTATGAAAACTTCTTGGTTAAAGTTTCGTTTTTTATATGATGCAGTTGAACTTTTAACTTATCGACCGTTTGGAGTTAGAAAAATGGAAAAAAGTTGGAAAAAAATTGTAGTAAGAATAGATACGGGCTTAGAGTCAGAATATAAATTGGCAGTAATTGAGGCGGATAATATGCTAAATGAGATATTAAAGAAAATGGGATATGGGGGAGAAAGTTTAGGAGAAAGGTTAGAAAAGTTAACCGCAGCCACTCTTCCTGATATTGAAGGAATTAGGGAAGTCCATCAAGCCCGCAATAATATTATTCATGACCCTAATTACAAATTATCTTTAAATGAGACAAGAAGATTGTTAGACATTTTTGAGAAAGCATTTAAAGATTTGGAAGCTTTTTAATCTTGATTTTTCTTTAAAAATAGAATATAATGATATCGCGGGGTGGAGAAGTAGTATCTTGCGAGGCCCATAACCTTGAGACGGCCGTGCAATTCGGCCCCCCGCAACAAATTTCGCCGGCGTAGCTCAGCGGTAGTAGCAGGGTCTTCATAAGGCCAAGGTCACAGGTTCGAGTCCTGTCGCCGGCACCATGCGGGCGTAGATCAATTGGTTAGATCGCATCCCTGTCACGGATGAGGTTGCGAGTTCGAGTCTCGTCGCCCGCGCCAAATTTCCCGCTCATTTTGATGGGCGGGTTTTTTGTCCAGTTATCCCCAGTTTTCAACTTGAAATCAGGATAAAATTAAGTTATAATTAATATATAATTATGACCAAAATGAATCTAAATTTACTCAAAATTAAAGCGAAAAAAGAGATAGAAAAAGTTAAAGATTTAAAAAAATTAAACGAAATTTTTAATAAGCATCTGGGCAGAAAAGGAGAGCTTGCTTTAATTTTACGTTCTTTAGAAAAACTTACCAAAACCAAAAGAATAAAAATCGGAAAGAGCGCAAATGAACTTAAAAATTTTCTCAAGATTGAGTTTGAGAAAAAATCTCAAGAAATAAAAGAAAAAATTCAGAAAGAAGCTGAAGAAAAAGAGTGGATTGACATTACGGTTCCGGGGAAAAGGCCTGTTTTGGGCCATTTGCATCCCTTAACCATTACTAAAAGAAAAGTTGAAGAAATTTTTCAAGCAATGGGTTTTTCTATAATTGAGGGACCGGATATAGAAACAGAATGGTATAATTTTGATGCTCTAAATATACCAAAAGAGCATCCGGCCAGGGATATTTGGGACACTTTCTATCTTAAAAATGGATTATTGCTGCGAACTCATACCAGTCCGGTGCAGATTCGTTATATGGAAAAAAACAATCCTCCTTTAAGAATAATTGTTCCTGGAAGCGTTTTCAGGCACGAAGCAACCGATCATTCCCATGAGTTCCAACTTTATCAAATTGAAGGACTGATGGTTGATAAGAGAATTTCAGTAGCTAATTTAAAAGCCATTGTCGGAGAGTTTTTCCGCAGATTTTTTGAAAAAGACGTTAAGTTTCGATTAAAACCGGATTATTTCCCATTTACCGAACCCTCTTTTGAAATTGGTATAAGCTGTGTTATATGCAACGGTAAAGGATGCTCTGTTTGTAAAAAAAGTGGTTGGCTTGAAGTGGCCGGAGCCGGCATGGTTCACCCCAATGTTTTTAAAAACTCAAAATTAATTCCTAAAGATTGGCAGGGGTGGGCATTCGGTTTTGGCTTGGAAAGATTAGCTATGCTTAAATACAAAATTAACGATATCAGATTGTTTCGTTCAAGCGACCTAAAGTTTCTACAACAATTTTAATGGCGAAGAGGACTTCGTCCTCTTCTTCATCTTTGTTTCCACTTTGCGGAAACTCGATCTATGAATTTTTCTTACAACTGGTTGCAATCATTTTTTAAACAGAAACTGCCTGTCCCTCAAAAATTAGCTGAGCTTTTGACTCTTCACCTTGCTGAAGTTGAAGAAATAAAGAAGGTTGGTAGCGACTTTGCTTTAAATATTGATGTCAGGCCCAACCGGGCTTCCGATTGTTTTTCCCATATGGGAATTGCCAGAGAAATTTCAGCAATTTGCGGTTTAAAATATCAGGATTTACCCAGTAAATTTAGAGAATTAAAAAACAAAAAAGCTAAAGATTTTGTTTCAGTAGAGTTCAATGAATTTCCAATTCATTTCACCGTGGAGGTAAAAGATAAGAGAGCCTGCCCTCGCTACAGTGTCAAAGTAATCACTGATGTTAAAGTAGGTCTCTCACCAAAATGGATTCAGGATAGATTAAAAGTTTGTGGGCTGAGGCCTATTAACAATATTGTTGATATTGCTAATTATGTGATGTTAGAGACTGGTCAACCTCTTCACGCCTTTGATGGTGAAAAACTCGAAGGCCAGAAAATAATCGTCAGATTTGCTAAAAATAGAGAAAAAATTGTTACCTTAGATGAAGAGAAATATGATTTAAGTAATGATATTTTGGTAATCGCTGATGTTAAAAAACCAGTAGCCATTGCCGGAATTAAAGGCGGAAAACTTCCAGAAATTGATAAGAAAACAAAAATAGTGGTTTTGGAGTCAGCCAACTTTAACCCTCAAGTTATAAGAAAAGGTTCTAAAAAATTAAATCTCAAAACCGATGCTTCTTTAAGATTTGAGCACGGCATAGATCCTAATCTGACAGAATTTGCCATAAATAGGGCAGCTTTTTTAATTCAAAAAATTGCTGAAGGTAAAGTTAGTCATGGACTCGTTGATGTTTATAATAAAAAGGTTTTTCCGCAGAGAATCAAGTTAGATTTAAATTATGTTGAGAAATTGCTCGGAGTAAAAGTTCCAAAAAAAGAAATTAAAAACATTCTGAAAAAGCTGGGATTTCAATGTAAATCTACCAGAGATTATTATCTTGAGATTCGAGTCCCTACCCGAAGATTAGATATAAGCATTCAGGAAGATTTAATTGAGGAGATAGGCAGAATCTATGGTTATGATAAAATTCCTTGTATTTCTCCAATATCTTCTTTGGTTCTGCCACAAAAGAATTTAAATATTTTCTGGGAAGATTTTACCAAAAATATTTTAAAAGAAGCCGGATTTACTGAAGTTTATAACTATTCATTTTTTGGAGCAAAAGAAGCTAAACTCTTCGGATACCGAACAAAGCGAGGTGAAGAAGAGGACGAAGTCCTCTTCGCCTATGAAGAAGAATTAATAGAAGTAGAAAACTCTTTAAGTCAAGAATATAAATATCTAAGGGCTAGTTTAATTCCTAATTTATTAAAAAATGTGGAGAAAAATCTAAAATTCTTTCCAGAAATGAAAATTTTTGAATTAGGAAAAATTTTCAGAAAAGAAAATGAAAAAAGAATGTTAACGGGTGTTATGATAGGCGATGTTTTTTATCTGGCAAAAGGAGTGATTGATTTACTCCTAAATAAATTAGGAATTAGCGATATTTGGTATGATGAATACCCGAATGAATTAAAAAAATCAAAAACCTTCTGGCTACATCCACAAAAATGTGCTGAAATTAAGGTTGATCACCAAAAAATTGGTCTTTTGGGAGAAGTTTCTCCAAAAATTCTGAGCAGATTGGATATAAAAGAGAGAACGGTTTTGTTCGATATCGATTTTGAAAAACTATCTCAATTGGCTTCAGAAGAACATGAATACCGGCCGATTTCTAAATTCCCGTCAGCCGTCAGAGATATAGCGGTTTTAGTCTCGAAAAATGTAAGAATAGCAGAAGTTCTAAATAAAATTTATGATACTGGCGGAAAGATAATTCGGGATGTTGACCTCTTTGATATTTACGAGGGAGAGGAGATTCCTGCAGGGAAAAAGAATTTGGCTTTTCATATAATTTATCAGGCCCAGGATAGAACTCTTTCTTCAAAAGAGATAGATGAATTACAAAATAAAATAATTAAAATTCTGGAAAAAAATCCAGAGTGGACTGTGAGAAAATAGAATTATGGCGCGTAAACCAAAAACAACAAGAAAAGAGTCAACTTACGAGGCAAAAGACATCTATGTCCTAGAAGGCCTTGAACCAGTCAGAAAAAGACCGGGAATGTATATTGGTTCCACGGGACCGGAAGGTCTTCATCATTTAATTTGGGAGTGCGTTGATAATAGTTTAGATGAGGCAATGGCTGGCTACGCTAAAAACATTGAACTAATTCTTTTGCCCGGGAATAAAGTTAAAACAACTGATGATGGTAGGGGAATTCCAGTTGAAAAGCATCCTCAAACAAAAAAATCTGCCCTGGAAACGGTAATGACTACCCTTCATGCCGGAGCAAAATTCGGCGGTAAAGCCTATCAAGTAGCCGGCGGACTTCATGGGGTTGGAGTTTCGGTGGTTTGTGCTCTTTCAAAATGGATGAGAGTCGAAGTTTGTCGCAACGGTATCCGGCATTGGCAAGAATATGTGAGAGGAAAAGCCATAACAAAAGTAAAGAAAGGTGAAAGATGCAGACAAACCGGCACCTCGGTTTATTTTGAGCCTGACCCCGAAATTTTCAGCGATATTAAATTTGATTTAAAGAAAATTTTAAATCATCTTCGTCAGCAGGCCTATTTAAGCAAAAAAGTAAGAATTATCGTTGTTGACCAGAGAGAAAAACCGGACAAATCCTACACTTTTTATTTTGAGGGAGGGCTTGCATCTTATGTTAAACATTTAACCAGGGGAGTAGGAAAACTTCATCCGAATATTTATTATGGTTCGGGAGAGAAAAATGGAATCTTAGTTGAGTCCGCTTTTCAATATACCGAAGAATACGAATATTTTGAGGAAAGTTTTGCCAACAATATTTATACTGGCGAAGGCGGGACGCATTTAACCGGCTTTAGAACCGCCCTAACGAGAACTTTTAATGATTATGCTAAGAAAAATAGTCTTTTAAAGAATGACGATGACAATTTATCGGGAGAAGATGTCAGAGAAGGATTTAGCGGCGTAATTTCGGTAAAATTGAAAGATCCTCAATTTGAAGGTCAAACAAAGGCAAAATTAGGAAATACGGAGGCAAAAACAGCGGTTGAGACAATAGTTTCTGAAACCCTGTCAGATTTTTTAGAAAGAAATCCTCAAGACGCCCGGCTAATTATTGAAAAATGCATTCTTTCTTCAAGAGCCAGGAAAGCAGCCAAGGTTGCCAGAGACACTGTTTTAAGAAAAGGTATCTTGGAAGGATTAGCTTTGCCTGGTAAATTGGCTGATTGTACTTCAAAAAAACCGGAAGAATCAGAGCTTTATATTGTTGAAGGGGAGAGTGCCGGAGGTTCAAGCCGCCAAGCCAGAGATAGAAGGTTTCAGGCAATTCTGCCTTTGAGAGGAAAAATTTTAAATGTTGAGAGGGCACGATTGGATAAAATTTTGTCTTCAAAAGAAATAAGATCTTTAATCATTGCTTTAGGAACAGCGATCGCCGAAGATTTTAATATAAAAAAAGCCAGATATCATCGGATTATCATAATGACTGATGCCGACGTTGATGGTTCGCATATCAGGACTCTTCTTTTAACTCTTTTTTACCGTTATTTTAGACCTCTTATTGAAGCAGGTTTTTTATATATCGCCCAACCGCCTCTTTATCGTATTCAGGTCGGGAAAAAAATAGAATATGCTTATAGCGAGGAAGAAAAAAATAAAATTTTAGAAAAAATAAAAAAAGAAAGGACAATTGGTTTATCTCTTCAAAGATATAAAGGTTTGGGAGAAATGAATTCCGACCAGTTGTGGGAAACTACCATGAATCCTGAAAAAAGAGTGTTTTTGAAAGTAAATATTGAAGAAGCGAAAGAAGCGGATAGAATTTTTGATATTTTAATGGGAGATGAAGTTCTGCCTCGAAAGAAATTTATCCAAGCACACGCTAAGAAAGTCAAGAATTTAGACGTGTAATATATAGTTCTTAGCGTGTCGAAAAGAGCTTCAGCTCTTTGAGCGCACGCCAAAAAGGTTAAAAACCTTGACGTTTAGCCATCTTTCGGTTAACATTTAAAAACCGAGCCCCGCATACAGCGGGGCGAAGGTGGAAAAGAGAGCGAAGTTCTCTTTGACTTATGAACATAGCAAATATTCCAAACAAAGCCATCACTTTCTTAAAAGAGGTTAGGCTGGAAATGAAAAAAGTTAATTGGCCGACCAAAGAAGAAACCATAAAATATACCTTGATTGTTATTGGAATTTCGGTTGTTGTGGCTATATTTTTGGGTGGATTTGATATTTTATTCACCGCCTTACTGGAGAAGTTTGTATTATAATTTAACCTACCGAGCTTCCAAAGGAAGCGAAGGTGGAGAAGAGAACAAAGTTCTCTTCGACTACTATGCCCAAACAGCAAATTTCTCAAGACAGAAATTGGTATGTTCTGCACACTTATTCCGGTTATGAGGATGCCGTGGCCAAAGCTTTAAAACAAAGAGTTGAGTCTTTGGGTATGGAAGATAAAATTTTTAACGTTATTGTTCCTAAAGAAAAAAAGATTAAAATTAAAAATGGTAAGAGAAAAACAGTTGAAGAAAAAGTTTATCCGGGTTATGTCTTGGTAGAAATGATTGTTACTGACGATAGTTGGTACGTGGTCAGAAATACCCCAAATGTTACGGGGTTTGTGGGAGCAGGGACAACGCCTGTCCCGGTTTCTAAAGAAGAAATTGAAAATTTAAAAAAACGAATGATAGAAGAAGAGCCTCAATATAAGATAGAAGCGAAAATAGGCGACTTGGTAAAAATTATTGATGGGCCCTTTAAAGATTTTGATGGCAAGGTTTCCGAGATTGACCAAGAGCGAGGAAAGGTTAAAGTGTTGGTCAATATATTTGGCAGGGATACTCCCGTTGAGCTGGATTCATTACAAATAAAGAAGTTGTAAAAAAAACATGGCAAAAAGAGTAAAAGCAATCGTAAAACTTCAAATTCAAGCTGGTCAGGCAACGCCTGCTCCGCCGGTTGGCCCGGCTTTGGCTCAGTACGGAGTGAATATATCCGAATTTTGCCAAAGATTTAATGACGCCACAAAAAAAAATCAGGGCTTTACAATCCCGGTTGAAATTAAGGTCTATGGAGATAGAACTTATGATTTTGTATTAAAACAGCCGCCGGCTTCTGAATTATTGAAAAAAGCAGCCGGTATTGAAAAGGGTTCCGGTGTTCCCAATAAAACAAAAGTGGCCAAAATAACCAAAGCCCAACTCAGAGAAATAGCCAAGACCAAAATGCCCGATTTAAACGCAAATGATATTGAAAGCGCAATGAAAATTATTGAAGGCACCGCTCGCAATATGGGAATAACTATTGAGTGATTATGCTAAAGATATCAAAAGAAGAATACTATTTGAATATTGCCAAAGAAGTTGCCGAGAGGTCAACCTGTTTTAGAAATAAAGGTGGGGTAATTATTGTCAGAGAGGATGTTATTGTCGCCACAGGTTATATCGGTGCTTCCAGAAAAACAAAACTTAAATAAAATAGTTCTTTAAATTTAAAAATTTAAATAGGGAGGAGGAAAAAATGAAAAAGAGAAAGAAACGAGGATGGATTGAGGTAATATGTGGGCCAATGTTTTGCGGCAAGACCGAAGAGCTAATCCGTCGCCTGAGGCGAACTGAAATAGCACGGTTGAATGTTCAAGTATTCAAACCTTCAGGCGATAATCGGTATTCCCCAGATGAATTAGTAGTTCACCCTGGAGCTGGGGTTATTCGTCATACGGCAATTGCGGTCCCCGACACAAGAACCTTATTAAAGTTGGTTGATCCTCGCACCAATGTCCTGGGTATCGATGAGGCTCAGTTCTTTGATCGGACTATAGCCGATGGGTGTAACGAGCTGGCCAATAATGGCATCCGAATCATCGTGGCCGGGCTTGACATGGACTTCAGAGGCGAGCCCTTCGGCTCCATACCCATCCTTATGGCCCAAGCAGAACAGGTGGACAAATTGCATGCCATCTGCACTTTTAAGGATCCAGATGGCAGAATCTGTGGGAAAGAAGCGATGTATACTCAGCGCATCATTAATGGGAAGCCAGCGCCTTGGGATGCTCCAACTGTTGTAATCGGTGCTGAGGATGTTTATCAAGCTCGGTGCCGGAGGCATTTCAAACGTCCTAAGAAACTTTAGTCAGACTCTTTGAATTTAAGGCCAATCCCGCCAAGCAGGATTGGCCTAAATTTTTTAATGTGTTATTATACCTTAATAAGAAAGAATCTTTATCCAGGAAAACTCATTGTTTTGGAAGGATTGGACGGTTCGGGTCAATCAACCCAAGCAGGAAAACTTTTTGATTTTTTAAATTTGTCCGACCAAAAACTTAAATTTGGCCATACCGGAGTTCATTTAACCAAAGCCCAACTCAGAGAAATAGCCAAGACCAAAATGCCCGATTTAAACGCAACTGACCTTGAAAGCGCAATGAAAATTATTGAAGGAACGGCAAAGAATATGGGAATAGCTGTTGAGGATTAAACCTCAATAAACTAAATACCGCAATTATACTCCGCTAACAGCGGAGTTTTTATTTAAGTAAAAGTTGGGCTTCGCTAAAAAATAACAATTAAAATAACAATATCGTTATGAAAATCAAATTAAAAGGAGATTGGGGAACAAGAGAAGTCTGTCTTAATGGATATCGTTTATCACCCACGAAAAGCCAAAAAGTTATTAATCATTCTCCAGATGGCTTTAATTGGGGATATGGCGGATCAGGGCCATCACAGTTGGCATTAGCAATTCTTTTGAGTTTAACCAAAAAAGATATTGCTTTGGCAAACTATCAGGATTTCAAATGGCAAGTGATAGCAAACTTACCAGAATCAGATTTTTCAGAAGAGATTGACATAGCGAGATGGATAAAAAAAGTATGACACAAGAAGAAGAAAAAGAAGTGATCCGGGTATGCGGACCAAACTATGAAGAATCAGACATACCAACATTTATTCGCAATCGGGATACAGAAAGAGAAAAAGAAAGTTTTGAAAGAGAGAATGCCGAACATCAAGCACGATTAGAAGAAATAGAAACAGAAGAATTTTCAAGGCGTGCCGATTTGGACGCCGAAAGGGAAAAAGCATTATAAAAGGTCGTCAAATTAAAAATAATAATCACAATAACAATGAAAAATAAAAACAAAAAAACAAAAGCACTCGTAAAAAGAACTGATAAGAAACTCCTTTGGTCTGGTGCGAGGAGATTATTTGAAAAGCCGGTAAATCCAAAAGAGATAAAAGAAAGAAATCTTATTTTGCTAACCTCGCAAGTTCTGGAAGTCAGTCCGTTTGGTGTAAATATTTTGGGAAGTATTCCCTACATCAACAAACTGGGATTGGCCGAAAAGGTTAAGCAATATGACAGAAGCGTAAAGTTCGTTTATAACTGGTTCAAGGTCAGCGAGAACGACACCGACAAAGCCGTCTGCCAATGTAAATTGGTAAGCGGAAACAAAGATCTCTGCGATTGGATCTTGGGGGAATCTTCACCGGCAACGATGAAGATGGGGACGCTTGCTGGCTATCAGAACCATCTGGCCCAAACAAGATCTAAAAATAGGGCCATTTTAGAGGTCTTTGGAGTGAGAATCCACGAAGAGATGATGATCAATATCCAAAAGTTAGCGCAGAAAGAAGGTATGAATAAAGAAGATGTCAAAGTATTAGAAAGTGTCGGTAAGGTTTCTGCCGAAGAGATCCAAAATGGAAAAATAGTTAAAGAAAAACAGGAAGTCAGAGTTCAAACATCTCTTATCCCACCCACTAAAAAGATAGAAGAATTGAAGGCAATGTTAAAAGGCAATACTGACAAAGAGAAGATCACTGACTTAAAGAAAAGAACCAGTTTAGTGTTATCAAATTTCAACATAACAGAAAAGCACGCCGGGATCTTGGTCGCTTCCCTACTTAATGGTGAAGTAAAAAAATGAAAGAGATAACTTTATACAAAGGAAAAGAGAAAATAAGTTTTGATGAGAATAGGCACATATTCTACGACTCAAAAGGAAATTGCCTGCTCTCCGTTACCGGAGTTACCGGCACAATAGACAAATCTGGTGCATTGATGGGTTGGGTGGCAAAAATGATAGGCCTTTACCTATTACAGGAAAAAGAAAAAGGGAACGATAAAATCACAGAGCAACTAATTGACACGGCCAAAAGAGAATACCGGCGCATTAAACAAGAGGCAGCAGATATCGGCCAAGCCATACACGATTGGATCTCCGAATGGATTAAGGGCAAGAAACCCGAAATGCCGGACAATGAGAAGGTAGTCAATGGGATCACCGCCTTCCTAAAATTCCAAAAGGAACACAAAATAAAGTGGTTGGAAAGTGAGAGATTTGTATTCAGCAAGAAAAATAAATTCTGTGGAATCCTTGATGCTATCGGGAAAATGGGAAAAGAGTTGGTGCTGTTTGATTTCAAATCAAGCAACGCTATCTATCCGGAAATGTTTTTGCAGGTAGCCGGCTATAACATCGCTTATCAAGAAGAAACTGGAAAGAAAATTGATAAAAAGGTAATCATAAGATTCGGCAAGGAAGATGGAATGTTCCAACTCAAAGAATTGGAAAACGGCGGCAAAGACGAAAAAGCGTTTCTGGCCTGTCTTGAATTAACAAAAAGGTTAAAGGAGTTGAAATAATATGAGCCAAAGAGAAATAAAATTTAGAGCAAGATTAGCCGAGAATGATTGGTGGTATTTTGACTTATGGGATTTAGTTAAAAATGATATAAATTATGATCCAATAAAATATCTTAATGTTCATACAATAAGTCAATTCACTGGCCTTAAAGATAAAAACGGAAAAGAGATTTATGAGGGGGATATTTTGAAATCACAAATTGATAATAAAGTTGATATTGTGGAGTGGTATGGTGCAGGATTTATAATGAAAAATCTGAAAGAAAATATAATAAGTATAGATTTAGAAGTCATCGGCAATATCTACGAGAATAATAAAGAGTTATTAAAATAATATGGATCAAGAAATCTTAAAAGTTCCGGGAATAATATCAAAGGTAACCACAATGTCTGATGGCGGCTTGAGATTGCAGGTAGATACGCAGGAATTAGGACCTGAAGACGCAGGTGAAGTAATGATGTTAAGAAATAAACTGGGAGTATTTGTATTTGCAGAACAAACGATAAATCCAGAAGATATTAAGGATCTTCCTAAAGTTGAATTAGAAGAAGGTGAGAAAGCGCCGTCAGCGCGATTAAGGGCGGCGCTTTATGTTTTCTGGGATCAGCACAAAGTTCAAGAACCGTTTGATATTTACTACCGCCGGCAGATGGAAAAGTTTATTGAAACGGTAAAAGAAAAGTTGAATTAAATCAATAACTAAAAATTATGGAGAAAAAGTTAATTCCTAATTCAACACAAATATGCCGATAGTTAATAAAAATTTGCTCATTATTCTCTATGAGAAGCAAAAAGGAAAATGTGCTTATTGTAATTGTAGTTTGTTAGAAGAAGCCAAAAATGGAAAAAATTTACACTTTGACCATATAAATCCAAAAAGTAATAACGGAACAGATGAACTTGAAAATTTATGTTTAACTTGTAGTTGGTGTAATCGTGCCAAACATAATAAAACAGTAAAAGAATTTTTAGAATATATAAAACCTTATTTAGATGGAAAAGTAGCAAAGCAAGATTTAAGTTCATTTAAAAAATATAAAGAATTAGATAAAAAATTCAAAGATATAAAATGAAAGGATATTACATAGAAATAACGAATAATCTTCTTGAGCCGAAACACCGGAAGAGAATGGGAACTGCAATTTGGGAATTTATGTGGTGTTTAGATAAAATAACCAAGATAGATGACGATGGATTGGGATGGGTTTATGGGGGACGGCCAATCAACCTAAAAGAAATAAAAGAAGAAATAGGAATTACTGAACCCAAAATCTCCAAAAACTTAAATAAACTTAAAAAAGAAGGATATTTAGACCTGTTAAGAACCCCTTATGGAATTGTGATTAAAGTGTGGAAATCTAAAAAGAGATTTGCCCAAAAGGTTAAATCTGATTTAACCAAAAGGGAAAATCCCTCCACCCTAAAGGGAAAATCTAATATAAGACAAGACACTACAATACAAAAAGACAAAACACTTGTTATTAAAGATTTTAAAAATTTAGAACGACTAAACGAAATTAAAAAACCATTTTTAGAAAAATCACAAATGCTATTATGATCGGTGACTTAATAAAAGTAAAAGTAAAAACTATTTGGCAAGGTCAGGTAGGGATCAGAGATAAGTATATTAAACAAGCCAATGACGAAATGAAGGGGTTGCAGATTTGGTGTAAAGGGAAAGCAATGGAGATCTCGGCGAATAAAGTTGGGAGTGAGATTATAACCAGATCTGAAAAACCATTTAGAGATAAATACTCAAAGGAATTTCATTATCTTTTTTACTTTAATTGGAAACCAGAAATTACTAAACAAACCTCTTTATTTTAATGAAAAGTTATTATGTAGAGTGTTGGAAGTTATGCTGCTGGTGTATTCAGAAAATTAAGAATAAGAAAAAGGCAAAACAAAATGAGTAAGATAAGCAAAGGAAATTATTACCGGTTAAAGACAAAAAAGTGGCTTGAAGCCGATGGCTATTTAGTTGAAACGCTGGAAAAATTACAAAGAATTTTTGTGAAAGGTCAGGTTTTTTTCGCCAAGAAAGACATCTGGGGTGGAGATCTGGTAGCCAAAAATAATAAAGAAATAATTTGGATTCAATGCAAAACGAACAAAGTAGATATTAACAAAGGTCTAAAAGAATTAAACGCTACTATCTGGCCGTCCTTCGTCAAACGCTGGGTTGTCATCTGGCCATTACGAGCCAGAGAGCCGGAAGTGGTTGAAATAAAATGACAGATGAAGAAATGACAGTCGTAGATACAATGAAACAATACGGCGGAAGTTTTGTCAAAGCATTGGCAGAATGTTTTTATCACGCCGATCCGATAAATTTTAACAAATTAAAAGACGCATTTTCTGAATACTGGTCGCAGTATGAGAAGATGGCCGACAGAAAAAAAGATGGAGAATGAAAAAATAATTCTTGATTTATGTGGTGGAACTGGCGCTTGGTCAAAACCATACAGAGAAGCAGGATACGATGTCAGGAATATCACCTTGCCCGATTACGATGTCAGAATCTATAAACCGCCCGAAAATGTTTATGGGATATTGGCAGCACCGCCTTGCACAATGTTTTCTTTGGCGAGAACAACAGCAAAAAAGCCGCGCAATTTATCGGAAGGAATGGAAATAGTGAAAGCGTGTATGATGATAATTTGGGAGTGCAGACAGAAAAACAAATTGGCTTTTTGGGCATTGGAAAATCCTATGGGAATTTTGAGGCAATTTTTAGGAAAACCGGCACTCACTTTTGATCCGTGTGATTACGGTGATCCTTATACAAAGAGGACTGATATTTGGGGATACTTTGATCTACCCACAAAAAAAAGAGTTGAGCCGGAAATTTTTGTTATTGCCGGTAGAAAATACTCAAAAATTCACGCCAAGACAGGTAATAGTAAAAAGAGTAAAGAGATCAGGGCAATAACTCCCAAAGGATTTGCAGAAGCATTTTTTAGGGCTAACCAATAATATGGAAATTACAGATCTAAAAAAAGAACTTGAAACTTTAGGAGAAGATGTGGCCTTGAAGAAGATTCGGGCCGCAGAGATAGAAACAGCGTTAAAAACGCAGGAAACGAATCTCAAATACATCTCTAACAAGGTTTCTGAAAAGCTGGGTGATGTTTTGGAAAAAGATAGTTTTCTGACTTTCTTCAAGAAACCCTACGCCATCATTCCTTTTGGAAAGGATAAAGTTTTGGTGGCCGTGCCGAAATTTATCAAAGGATTTCAGATCGGTTGGCTTTGGAAAGAAACAGATTCCTTTTATATCTACCAGTTTGATCAGTATTCGGCTTGGTTATCAGACGCGCCAAAAGAATTTTTAGACGAGATTAACTTCAAAAAGAATTTTGAGTTAAGCGTAGAAGGAAACATCATTCACTTTAATCCGGAGTGGAAAGAGGCGATCAAAAAGAAATTGGGTTACCATTTGCGAGAAGTCGGGGAAACGCAGGCAACGATTGTCAGAGGGCATATTTTTGATGTGATCGCGGAAACGATAGAGAACGGTTGCTTGCCTTTTACTCCACGACCGGTTGCTAAAGCAGATTTAAGAGAACCAAAATCAAAAATTCAATTAAGACCTTATCAGGAAGAAGCACAAAAGAAATTTTTTGAAACCGGTGCTTTGGGAGTATTCCATCCTACCGGCGCAGGAAAATCTTTTATAGCTTTATATTTGATTGACTGGTTGAAGGGTAAAAAAATCATTGTCGTTCCTACCAGAACTCTGATTGAGCAATGGAGTTATTACATTGATACTTATATTCCTCACGCAAAGCAGGAAGTTAAGATCGTTACTTATCAGGGTTTCCGGGATAATAAGGAAGAATACACGCTGGCTATTTATGATGAGTGCCAAAGGTTGCCGGCGGACACCTTCGCCAGATTAGCCGTCATTCCTACAAAATACAGAATAGGTTTGTCGGCCAGTCCGCACCGAGAGGACGGCAGAGAAAGCTATATTTTCGCTTTGACTGGCTTCCCGGTGGGTCTGAATTGGAAAGATTATATGGAAACAGTCGGGAGATCCTATCACCCAGTTTATGTTCACATAGTTCGTTCAAGCACCGGCAAAATAAATAAAGTTGAGGAATTGCTGGACAGAAATAAAAAGACCTTCATCTTCTGCGACACGATTGAGTTAGGAAAGAAGATCGCGCGGCAGTTTGACATTCCGTATATTTATGGCCAGACATCAAATAGATTGCAGGAAATACAGGAAAACAAAGTTTTAGCGGTGTCAAGAGTAATGGATCTGGGAGTTTCCGTCAAAGATCTCCAAAGGATAATTGAGGTTGATTTCCTTTTCGGATCTCGGCAGCAAGAAATCCAAAGAACCGGCCGATTGATGCATTCGGAAAAAACTGGACTTCGGCACGATATTATTATGACAGAGGCAGAGTTCTCTCAATACGGCAAAAGGTTGTGGGCGCTTCAAGAGAAAGGTTTTACCATAAAAGTCAATCACTAATTTGATGAAACAAGGGAAAAAAACAATTCTGAATATCGCAAAAATGCCGAAAAAGAATTTATCAGTTGATCAGTTTCTTACTTTGGCTAAAAGGGTTGAACCGACAGCAAAATTGCTTTCGCGTAAAAAGATTTATTCTTTAGAGCAAGGGGCTTTTCTCGGAGTTCATCGGGATAAAAAAGGAAAGTGGCATCGCCTACACTTAAAAAAGATTTGGATTAAGTATTTTAGTAAGAGCTATGGCACTACGCACAAGGTTGGTAAAGAAATATTAATCGCAAGTTTTCCTCTACCAAGAGGGTCGGTAATTCAATAATTATGGCAGAAAGCGAATTACATAAAAAATTAAAAGGAAAAGCAATAAATTGGCTTAATCAAACAGGTTGTAGCATAGTGGCAGAGGAAGTGAGTTTTAGGGGAGATTTATTTGATGTGGTGGGAATTAAAGATAATGGAATTAAGTATTGCGTTGAAGCGAAGGCAACTCAAAAAGATTTGAATGGGGATAGACAGGTTAAAAATACGACTGACTACGGCAAAGGAAATTTTAATTTTTATTATTTAGTTTTACCAGAAGAATTGAAGCCGGGTTATGAATGGTCAGATTGGGGAATAATCCGGATGTTAAAAGCCGAATATGATTTTGGCGCAGCAATCTTCTTACCGCACATAGAGAGGAAAGCCAAGAGATTTGAATCGCTTAAAACCTTTCCAGAAACAATAGAAATAATAATGGCCGTAGCTAAAAAATTAACTAATCAAATTTATTATGGTGAGAATAGATAGAATCATTAAAAGAACCGCCGGCGGATTCCATTGTTGGGTAGAAACTCCGATCGGCATAATTAAAAAGCTCTGTAAAGATGTTCCGCAGGATCTGTGGGATATTTTTGAGGGACGGCGAAAAGCGCCGAATCCAATAGATATAATTCGTAATCAGCAAATTGAGAACGAAAAACTTTCTATTAAGTCGCCATTTCTTCCTTCAGAATCAAAGGTCGCAGAGATTAAAATTAACTGGTGGCAAACATTATGGTTAAAGATAAAAGAGATATTCTGGAAGATCTTTGGAATGAAACATTAAGAGAGGTAGTCAATTCCGAAGTCAAGATCGCGTTGCTTAAAAAACACAAGCCAGACGATGTAATCTATGACAAAATTGAGGTCAAAAGAACCTTTGACGGAAAGCCATATCCTCTAAAAAAAGATTACACGGCCAAGATACTTTTGGAAGATGAGGAAAAGAAGTGGCGCGGCAATTTGGAAGTGTTGGATACTATTAAAGAATTATTAGGAAAAGAAAAATGACAGACGCTACTGAAATAAAACCTAAATTAGAACTCACAAGAGAAGAGCATCAGGAACTCCGGATCTACTTTTTCATTGGCAGAAAAAACATTATTGAATTAAGTGTATTTCCTATGCCACCGCAAAAAGAAGAAAAGATTATCTTCGCATTGGCTTACAAATTAGAAGAAGCGTTTGAAAAAGCAAAACTCAAAGAACAGGGCTTTGCTTTGACTTTTAACGGCCAGAGTATGACGGTGAGGGAATTGCTATCTCAATTACAGATTAACGAGGTCGTATCGCCGCCTACCAGCGAAGAACCGGCAAAAATAGAAGAGCCAATCCCACCGGCGCAATTAAACTTTGAAGAGTTCAGAGCAGGTCTTTTATTTACCGCTAATGAAGATGAGATTGTTTATAAAAATCCGGAAGACAGAGAAACTCTTAAAAGGATAATTGAAACATTAAAATACGCGCCTAAATAGAATGAACTATTTTCAACTAATTTGAACTACTTTAGTAAGAATCTATGGCAAAACATAAATACAAAAAAGGGCATAAAAAGACTGGTGGAAGAAAGAAAGGAACAAAGAATCAAGAAACGATAGCAAAAGAAAAAGCATTGGAAACTTATCAGCAAGAGATGTTGAAACTTCTATTGCCTTTGGTTAGGTCGCAACAGCAATTAGCGAACGGTTTGGTTGTGGTATTACGGCCCGGATTGGTAAAGAATCAAAAAGGGAAACTTGTTAGATCCGGAGAATTAAAGCAAGTCAGAGATCCGGACGAAATAGAAGAGTTATTTAACAGCGAGGGCGTTGGAAAAGATTATCATATTGTTTTTGCGAAAGATCCGAATGTCAAAGCGCTATCTGATATTTTTGATAGAGTATTTGGAAAGCCAAAAGAACAATTAGATATAAATCTTGGTTGGAAAAGAAAGAAGTTAGAGGACATTCAAGACAAGATGAATTTGGTTATAGATTTCGTTAGTAGAGAAGCCAAAAGAAAATGACAAATACTTTATACCCTTCTTTCCTATATCCGAAATTCGCTTTTGATTCCAAAGGTGATTTTATTGATTGGGATTATAGCCAACAGCAATTAAGATCTTTGATTTTTAACGAAGAGCAGGCGATCCAAACAGATCCGGCTTGGTTAATGGCCAGAGAGGTTTTTGTTCAAGATGAGAAGCCGTTTGAATTAAGTCCCGGAGAATTGGAAATCTTTAAGTTGATCATCGGCAGGACCTACAAGAGATCAGTCGTTCTTTGCTCAACTCAATACGGAAAGACATTGACCATAGCCAGAGGAATTTTAGTCAGAATAGCCAACCGAGCCGAAGAATGGTTGATAATCGTGCCTGATGTGAAGCGCGGCAAGATTCTTTTGAATTATATTATTAAGGACACGGCCGAGAATGATTATTTCAAAGACAAACTGATCGGGGTGAAAATGGAAGATCGCACGGCTTTGGAAAGATTGCTGGAAGAGAGAAGCAAACTTAAACTGACTTATCAAATAATTGAAAAAGAAAAAACAAGGTATTCGTCAATAGAAATCGTTTCAGCAGACGCGAGAAGAAGAACAGATACCATCAATTCCATTATGGGTTTTGGCGGAAGGAATATAATCTTTGATGAAGCGCCTTTGACAGATGACGAGGTAGATGCCGGTGTGTTCAGAATGATAGCAGGAAAAGGCGAAGATACTTTTCTGGTTAAAATCGGCAATCCTTTTTACAGAAATCATTTCTTAAAAGATTGGCGAAATCCGAACTATATGAAAATTTGGATTGATTACCGGATAGGTTTGGCAGACGGCAGATACAATGAGGAGTTTATTAACGAAGCGAAATTAAAACCGAAGTTTGATGTTTTGTTTGAATGTAAATTTCCGTCAGAGGAAGCGATAGATACTTTGGGTTGGTCGCCATTAATTACTCAAACGGAATTGGAACAAGCGATGACAGATGATTTTAATCCTTTTGGCTTTCCAGCAATGGGCGGAGATCCGGCAGACGAAGGCGAGAATGAAAGCGTGATAGTAGTCAGATGGCGCAATGTGGCGAAGATAGATTTTGCTTCTAATAAAATCGCACTGATGGAATTTTGCGGAAAGATGGCCCAGACGATTGATCGCTATAAAATTGATGTGAGAACTTGCTCGGCAGATAAAGTGGGAGTTGGCGCTATGATCCCGGCCGAAATGAAACAGATAGGCAAACCAATTCAAGGAGTTAATGTCGGTGAGGTTTGCGAAAGTCCGGAGAATCAAGTTCAGTTTATAAATAAAAGAGCAGAGTTTTCTTGGGCCGTAAGAGAGTGGATTAAAAGCGGTGGAAGATTGTTGCGAGATCCAAGATGGTATCAGTTATTGAATATCAAATACAAAGAAGATCTCAAACGCAGATTAAGAATTATGCCGAAGGCCGATATGAGAAAGCAGGGGATCGCCAGTCCGGACGCTTTTGACGCTTTGCTTTTAACCTTTGCGCGGCCGCAGATTTATTATACAAAGACCATCGCAGAGGAATTTTTTGAAAAGAAAATGCGAGGGCAATCGCAGAAGAAAAGGCCCAAAGATAAACCTTTTAAGATGACCGGATATTAAATCTATGCCGCAACAAAAAGTAATTCCAAGTTTTGTTATCAAATGCCCGAAGTGTAAAGTGCCGTTTCTTAAAATTTATCCTAACGGTGATCAAACATTTCTAAAATGGTATGATGGCAAAATGAATTTGACTTTTTGTCGCGGAATTTATGAGATTATTTGTTTCAAATGCAATACAAAGATAGATGTGATGCAACAGCTATTGACAAGTATCTTTGATACCTTAAAATAAAGTAATAGGCAGATCTCGTTTTAAGCCGAGATCAATCAATCCCTCGTGGGAACTGATTGGTTTCGGCTTTTTTTGTTGAGATGAAAATAAATGAGGTTCAATTCAAAGAGAAAATAAAGAGAGATGTCCAAAACTATTTTAAGAAAAATAGAAAAAAAATGATAAAAGAACTTAACCAAAGAGCTAAAAATTTATTATGGCTGCTGAAACAAAACCAAAAGTAGAATCGGAAATATACATTCCAACCGTAGAACAAAAAAAAGAACTTGATTTTGTCTATGGCGAAGTTGATTTAATGATCAAGGAGAGGAATAAAACATATCGCCAATTTAACAATCGGACATTAATACCATTCGTAGACGATTCTGAAAAAAGAGTTCAGGGATATGTGCCGGGCAGGGAAGAGCAGGATAAGGAAGAGTGGCAATCAAATGTTTTTAATCAATCAACGCGCAACAAATTGAAAGCATTAGTTGCTGCTGTTGCTAATACTCCACCGAGCCTCAAATATAGAGCCGTCAGTTTAAAAGACGGCGGTTTGGATTTAAGAAGGGCGGAAATAATGAAAAATTTAGTCCAGCACTCGCGCTACAAAGCCAATCCTGAAACAGAGATCTTCTGGGAAGCGTGGACCTGCGCAACGCAAGGAACTGTATTGAAGTACGATGGCTATTTGAAAACAAAATACAAAAGGAAATTTATTAAAAGTTATAATCTGATCAACGGCAATTTAACATTTGAAGAAAAAGAAGTTGTGGTCAACGACGAGTGCGTTGATATTTTAGTTCCGATTTCAGAATTATTCATTAAAGATTTTTACATCCACGATATTCAAGAGCAACCGGCGATCGCTTGGATCAGGTATTTGGATAAAGAGGCCTGCGAGCAGGAGTTCGGGCAGTTTGCAAATTGGCATTGGGTTTTAGAAAAATCAAAAGTTGGCGATTATCAATCTGAGACTGAAACATTTTTCTACAAGAAATGGAAAAACCGAGTGGAATCGGAAAACGATTACGAAGTTGTTAAATACTACAATCGTTTCAAGGATAAGTATGACATTGTGATCAATGGAGTTCTGCTTTTAGAAGCGCCAATGCTCTGGGGAAGGAAAGACAAAGTGTATCCTTTTTCAAAAGCTATTTTTGAACCCTTTTCAGGAAGGTCGTTTTTCTACGGAAACTCTTTGCCAAACGCCAATATGGATGTTCAAGATACCATCAACACTCTTTACAATATGTCTTTGGATAAAACCTACCGATCAATGAATCCACCTTTGCTGGCCGGAATTAAAAACAAAGATTTATTAGAGATGGAAAACGAAAGGATCGGAATGGAGAACACGATTTATGTGGAAGATGTCAATCAGGTTGTCTATCAGAAAATACCCGGCATAACCGATTCTGAAATGGCAATGATAAAATGGGTGGCGCAAGGAATGGATCTCGGAACAGTTGATATTAACCAGCAAGGGATTGCTGGCAGAGGCGTTACGGCCAGAGAGATCGTGATCGCCAACGAGAGCGCCAAGAAACTGAAAGGAATCTTCTTTATGTCTTTGACGGATCTCTGGATTCAGAAAACAAAATTAAGATTTTTGAATATCTTACAGAATTACACTCAACCCCAAATTGAAGAAATCATCGGCCCAGAAGGAACTAAAACTCTAAAAGAGAGCTTTAGAAAGTTCTTGGTTGAAGGCAGCGAATTTCCTGACGGCTCTACTGGAACTTTAGAAATACAAATAGTAAAAAGTGCAAATGAACTTCCGAACCAAGCCGAGTTGGATATCCAAGAAGAGAAGATGAGATTACAGGGAAGAAAATATGAAAAGATCGCAATGACTTCCGACTATATTGACAATTATGAATATGATGTTCAGGTAATTTCAGAAAGTTTATATCAAAAAGACAGTGCCGAAGCGCAAGCAGTTTTCCAAGAGAAATTGAAGATAATGATGATGGCTTTCCCTCAAATTTACAATTCCAATCAAGATGTTTTATTTGACGATATGTGTAATGCCTACGGAGATGACAAAACCAAATATAATTTAACACCACCTGTTCCTATTGCGCCGGAAGTGCCACTTGAAACAAAACCAAAAGAAAAGGTTGGCGCAGGCGCTGGCGGATTATCGCCAATGAAACCTGTCTAAAAGGTCGGCTAACTTATGAGAAATTTTTTAATCAAAATTTTATTTCGGCTTATTAAAGTTCCGATAGCATATGATCCGTATGATAATGAAAGAGTAAAAGATTGGCTCGGTTTGCAATATCCGTTAAAAGAATTTCAAGATTACATTGCTGCCAGAAATCTTTATATTCTGCAAATGTTAGGGGAAGGAGTGATAAGAGATGATGATTATATGATCCTTGTTGGTCAACGATTAGAGTTAAACAGATTACTCAATGAAGCTAAAACGAATTTTAGAAAAGCCGAGAAAGAAAGAAATAGAAAGAAAAAACAAAATGAAGCTCTTAAAAAGCAAAAAAGTTAATATCGCAATTTGCTGGAACTCTTTAAGGAGTATGCCACCCAAAGAATTTCCATCAATCACAGAATTGGAAGCTACCACCGCGATCCTTGAAACATTACAAGAGCCAATTCCAGAATTTGTAAAATCGGTTAAAGACGGAGATCAGATGACTGATGACATTGTTACCGGCAAAATAAAAAATGAAGAGATAGATAAAAAGAGAGCCGAGTATTTCAAAGAAAGTTCAAAACTTGAATTAGAGAAAGGGCAGGAAGAAGTAACGGTAGGGTTTGAGAACGAGGAGTTTAACACTTTTTTTCAGCAATTTGAGAGATGGGGAAGGTTATGGTTTATAAAATTAGAGGTATTCTTGGAATTTAGAAAGGATATGTGTGCTACCAATTCAGCGCCAAATATAAAAGAAGAGGCGCAAAAAAAGTAAATTAACAATTAAATTACGCAGAAGTCAGGGACTTCTACCTGTCCATCAGGAGGGGGTGGACAGATAGAAGTCCCCAGTCGGGACTTCTTCCGTAAGGGTGCGAGGACTGCGCACTTAAAATAAAGGTCTTAAAAATTATGGCAGAAGAAAAAAAAGATCTAAAAGATGGTGGAGAAAAAACCACCAAAGAGGTTGATCTCTCTAAAAAGAAACCTACCGGCTCTGGAACTGGTGATCAAAAGCCAGAAGAAAAGGTAGAAGTTTCCAAGTCCGAGTTGGAACAACTCCGGAAAGATGCTGGGTTAAAGGAGAACTACCGTCAAGGTATTATCCGCATTAACAAAGCCAGAGGTCTAATCCTTCCGGGGTCAGAAACCGAAGAGCCGCCAACAAAGAAAGAAGAGGAAGAACTTGATGAGTTCGGCGAACCCATCAAGAAAAAGAAAACGGAAGAGTTCGTTACGAAAAAAGAACTCGCGAAAATGGAAGAAAAGAAGGCCATCGCAGAGGCGTGTAAGAATGACGAGATCGCCGAGAACTGGGTTGACATTGTGGTCTTTTATGTGCCGCCAAAGGACGCTTCCTACGAAACAAAGTTGGAAGCTATCCAAAAAGCACACAAGCTATGGCGCGCAGATAAGGGCCTAACTGACAAACCAGCAGACGATCAAGGCAAGAAAGACACGGCCGAGCTGGCAGGCGATAAGGGATTAAACAAGGGCAAGGAAAAAACCGATCAGCAACCAGAGAAAAAATCTATCCTTCCAAAGAAGGAAAAGATGACTGATTGGTATAAGTAAGAACTAACAAAAAATGTTCACACCATTAAGATACGAATCAGGGAAGATGATGAAGTTGCCTTTGGCTATCAGTCAAACGATAGTTAAAGGGACTGCGTTGGTTTGGGCGAGTGGATACCTTTCAATAGGGACGACTACTTCTACCGATGTTCGTTTCGTTGCGATGGAAGATGTAACTACAAGTGCTTCAGAGCATACTGAAATCTTGGTTCTTCCAGTAGAAGGTGTTGAATTTGAAGTCGGGTGCGATGGCGTTGTTTCTATCGTTGATAGAGGCACATACGCCGATCTGGCCACAGGTGCTACGATCAACCCCGATCTTTCAAGTTACGATGCTTTTTACATCAGCGAGATTGTCGGAACAGAGGAAGTTTCAACTACGGTGCGAGGACATTTTGTTCACGCTTTAGAATAAACACCTATGATTACTAAAGAAGATTTTCCAGCGTTAACGGATGATTTACAAACCATCTTTAACGAGGTAGCGAAAACGAAAGTGGCGGAAATGAAGGGGAACAAAATTTTCAATGTCTTTGACACCAACCGGTTGACATTTGATCACCTCATTCTTCACGGAATGAAAGGTGTTCAAGAGGTAGTTCCCGGTCAGGATTTGCCGAGCATAACATCAGAACAAGGAGATACAATCACTTGGACACAGCGATACTTTGGCGCAATCGCGCCGGTTACAAAGCAAATGAGGAAGTTTGATCTGTATAACCAGATTGAAACTCTCATTAAATCTTTGCCGGACGACGCGTTCAACAAAGTAGATCAAAGTTTAGCTGATGTTCTATTGTATGGTTGGGCCACCTCTTATACCGATGTTTATGGCAAAGCAGTATCCGCAGTTGGGCCAGACGCGGCTTGCCTATTTACAGCGAGCCACACCAACAACATCAACGCCACCGTTTTCTCTAATGTAATCACGAGTAATCCGGTGCTATCGCGCGCCGCGATTGTAACCGCAAGAAGGTTAGGTTTGATTCATCAAGATCCTAATGGCATAATCCGACCAGTCAACCTTGACACCATAGTCGTTGCCCCCTCTAATGAGGATTTGGTAGAAAGAATCCTGCTCTCAACCAGTATGTCAGGAACTGCCAACAACGATATAAATCCGTTGAAAGGCAAGATTAAAAATGTCATCGTCTGGGAAAGATTGGAAACGCGATCCGATGCTACGGACACTTCAGCTTACTGGTTTATGTTGGATTCCTCACAAGTTGGGGAAACACTAAACTGTCTGTTTTCTGAAAGACCGTCATTGGACGCGCCGGAAGAAGTTTATGAGAATAAAAACTGGGAGTATTCTCTTGATTTCTTCTATGCTTTAGGTATTGGTTATCCTGCTTACATCTTCGGTTCAAACGCTTCCGGTAGCTAACGATTTCCGCGATTGATATTAGTCCAGTTTTCTTGTGCTGGTTTGTGGGGCGGCCATCCTTTCCGAAGTCGCCTCACAGGAAAGGAAGTCAGCACAAAATTATTAAAGGTCAAATAAGAAATTAAATAACGATTCAAATTTATGGCAATAGATTGGGCAAAATTAGTATCGCAAGGCAGAGCCAAAGCTATTGGTATTCCGTGGACAAATGAAGAAGCCAAAGCGGTTTTTACTTTGAAAATCCCTGCTGAATTTGTCAGAAAGGGGATTTTGACAGTAGAAGAATACGAAAAGGCGAAGCAAGGCGCAGAACCGTCAAAAGACAAAGTGGCACTTCTAAAAGAAGCGGAAGAGTTAGGAATTGCCGTAACGCCGGACGCTACGGTAGAGAGTTTGAAAGAGGTGATCGCGGCAGTTAAAGAGAAGAATCCTAAACCGCCAGAACCGAAAACCAAAGCAAAGGCAACGCCAAAAGCGAAAATTAAAAAGACAATAAGAAAGAAGAAATAATAAAGGTCGGGGTGGTTTCCTACAACCCTCAATATGGCCCACATCTTTCCTTTTCCAAGATCGGGCTTTAGAGTTATGAGAAGGCAATTACTGAAACTTAAACAAGGGAGATCCACGAAAGCCGAAAGGCGCTTCGCGGAGATTCTCAAAAAGAATCACATTCCCTTTAGGGCCAAAGTAATTGTAAATAACAGAGAAATTGATTTTCTTATTGGTAAATATGCGATTGACATTGACGGTCATAAGCAAGATAGTTCAAAGAACGAATCATTGTTTAAGATCGGATTAGTGCCAATCCACATTTCTAATAAGGAATTACAAAACGATGAGTTTAACACATTTACAAAATGGCTTATTCGCCACTCCTCTTATCGGGGCAGGACTGCTTGAAATGTTTGAATCTGACAATATCTTTTTCGTAGATGGCGATCACGGTAGCGATGGCAATGATGGAAAATCTCCGGAAACTCCCAAAGACACCATTCAGGGCGCGGTTAACGCTGCTTCGGCCGGTGCTGTGATTTATATCAGAGCAAAGAAACCGACTGCGTTGGCGGCAGATCCTAACAGTTACGCTGAAACGGTTATCATACCAAATAGCAAACCAAATATCTCGTTGATCGGCGTAGGCAGAGGCCGAACACAAGGCGGACTTCCTCAAATCAAAATAGGTGCTGGTTCAACAGCAATGATTGATGTGAGATCGCCCGGTTGTTTAATCGCTAATCTCGGCATAAATGGTGCTTCGTCAACTGGTGGTGGGATATTATTGACCGACGATGGAACTGATCCAGCTACTAACTATTCAGCTTGGGGAACAAACATTGTTAATTGCCACTTCAAGAATTGCGCAGGAACTGCCGGTGCTGATACTGGCGGCGCTATTCAATGGGGTGCTAATGGCGGTGCTTGGCAAACTCGGATTGAAGGTTGTAGCTTCTTCAGATGTATGGCCGGAGTGATGAACAAAGGAACAGGCGGATCAAGACCAGCAGATGTCGTTATTGAAGATTGTATCTTCTACACAAACGATACTGCGATGGTAGATTGCGATATTTACCTGATGGGTGGATCTGGAGTTGATGGATTGCTTATCAGAAATTGCACCTTCGCTTCAAGAACTATTCCTGCTTACGCTGGCACATCAAGATACCTGAAGTTAACCGGTTGTTCAGACGGATTGATTACCGGTTGCACTTTCAACTGTCTTGGTAGTGTAACAGGAACTGAACTTACTTGGGGTGTAGCAGGAACTGGCGGATTTATTCCGGCCGGAATTGGAATATCAGGGTGTTTCGGAGTATCAGCAACTGCTGGAGATCACGCAATTATCGTGAATGTCTAATCTTTCCTTGTGAGATTTGCGTCTTTGCCGGTTTCTATCGCTTAAAGCAAACCGGCGTGAAGATAATAACAATAATAATTTCAAAGCTATGACTACAAAAGCGTGTAAAAAATCAGGCAAGAAACATACGCCGATCACTTCAAAAGCCCAACGAGGTAAATTTGGCGCTGAACTGGCCAGACGCAGAGCAGGCAAAGAAAGAAGAATGGCCGGTATCACGACAAAAGAACTCGTATCGCATTTAGAAGAATCGGGTGGCAAGAAATTGCCTCAATACGCAAGCGGTAAGAAACGAAAAGTTCTTTACCGCGCTTAAAAGGTCGCGAATAAAAATCTTAATAACAATTAAAAATTAGACGACTATGCCTCAACATTTTACTTATTCAAAAGGAATAGTTTATACTCCGATATTGCTCAATGCAATCGGTGTTTCAACATCTCCATTAACTGTATCCTCTAATGCTCAATTAGTTGCCGGTGCTAAAGCGGTTGCTATTGAATTTACCAGCGCCGCAACCACTACAAGGTCAGGAGTATTGACCATAACTGTTTCAATGGATGGTGGAACTACTTATCAAGCATATAGTATGTTGATAAGTAATGCCGCTAATAACGCTACGGGAACTCTTACCAGAGTAGCTTCAATAACAAGGGCTACGAGTGGAACTGATATTTGCTGGATGACACCAGAAACTCTTGGCGCAATTACTCACATAAAAGCAACATTAGTGATTACAGATTCAACGCCAGTCGGGACAATGACGGTTAGAGCAGTAATTTGCTACTAATATGAAAATAGTGGCAGTTTCGGGCGGTTTTGATCCAGTTCATTTCGGGCATATCAGATATTTCCGATCGGCGAAAAAACTGGGAAAGGTTATCGTGATCTTAAATTCAGACAGGTTTTTGAAAAAGAAAAAAGGATTTGCCTTAATGCCTTATAAAGAAAGAAAAGAGATCTTGGAAGCGATCCGGTATGTAGATAAAGTGATTCCTTGCATAGATAGGGATCAGTCAGTTTCTAAAACATTGGCAAAGTTGAAACCGGACATTTTTGCCAAAGGTGGGGATAGAACAATCAAGAATATCCCTGAAAAAGATGTGTGCAAAAAGTTAAAAATTAAAATGAAATTTCTGGTGGGTGGAAAGAAAGTCCAATCATCAACAAGATTATGCCAAAACTTAAAATCCTTTGGTCGTCAGTAACCCCAACAATAGAATCAGGATACGGAAGAGTGAGTAGGGAAGTTGTAACGCGCTTGGTTGATCGTGGATATGATGTGATGTATCACGGTTATCAAACGATGGGAAAACTTCATACCATAAATGGCAAGATTAAAATGCTTGATTGCGGTGGTCCGGAATACGGAATGAATGTGCTTGGAAGATATTTTGAACAATATAAGAGAGATATTCTGATCACCCTTTATGACTTATGGGCCTTCTTTGGAAAAATAGAAAAGGTCAATGCGGCGTGGATACCTTACTTTCCGATAGATGCAGAACCGGTTTCAATCCCTCAATCAGATCCTCTGCGATATGCCTATAAAAGAATTTGTTTTTCAAAGTTTGCATTAAGGGAATTAAAAAAAGTCAACTTGGGTGCAGAGATAATTTATCACGGAGTTGACACCAAAATTTACAAACCATTCACGGAAGAAAAAAAGAAAGCGATCAGGAAGAAAACAGGGATTCCGGAAAATGCTTTCTTGGTAGGAACGAATGGCGCGAACACTTGGGATAGAAAAGATTTTCCGAGAATGATCAGGATATTTGCAGAGTTCGTTAAAAAGAATAACGCCAAAGACGCATTGTTTTACCTTCACGCCAATCCAGACGGATTGGAAGGCAAGGCGTATTCTTTAATTGAATTAGCCAAACTTTACGGTATTCCAAAACAGATGAGATATGCTCATCAAAAGAATCAGCTTTTTGATAGCGGTTTGGCGAAAATGTATAACACTTTAGATGTTTATCTTACGGCTTCAAGGGCCGAAGGTTGCGGATTGCCGATATTAGAGGCGCAGGCCTGCGGAGTGCCGGCAATCGTTCCAAACAATTCAGCGCAACCTGAATGGGTAGAAGGACACGGTTGGGTAGTTCCTTGTTCTGATCATATAGTTACTTTGACCACTCCTCTTCATAATAAATGGTATTTGATGGATGTAGAGAAGGCGGTTGAGGCCCTGACAGAAGCGTATCAGAACAAAGAATTGCGCTTGAAATACGGAAAAGAAGCGAGAGAGGCAATGCTTCAATACGACTGGGATAAAATCGTTGACGAGCAATGGCTTCCGTTCCTTCAAAAAGTGGAAGAAGAAATCACTACCGGGATTGTCAAACAAGAGGCGGAAGGAAAAGTTTATAATATGCGGATAAACAAGATTGATCGGACAGTAGTGTATATGGTCGTTATTTTTCAAGAGTATGGAAAATATCTGGATCTGACGAAAGACGATGTCTGGTTAGATGTCGGCGGCCATATTGGCACTTTCTCCATAGACACTTCGGACAAAGTTAAACAGATCTACACATTTGAACCAGAGTTGGGCAACTACGCCATTTTAGAGAAGAACATTGCCGAAAATAAAATAGAGAATGTTTTGATTTTTAATGAAGCGGTTGTCGGCAATGACGATCAGGAAAGAGAATTTCATTTGGACGAAAGCAGAAATACCGGTGGACATTCCTTCATTGCGGCCGAAGGCAAGAAAATAATAAAAGTGAAGTGCCGGAACATCAACGAGATTTTGAAAAGTTATAACATTAACAAGGTAAAAATGGACTGCGAAGGCGCAGAATACGAAATTATTAAATCAATGGATCTGACCAATATCAAGGAATTGATAATGGAGTTTCACTTCAACCTTTTGGGATTGACGAAGTTTGAAGAACTGGTGGCCCTTTTAAGACAGAAATTTGAGGTAGTTCAGACAGACAAAGTGATCAATCCGTATGGTCAGGGTAAAATTTATTGTGGAAGTTCCAAGATTAAAAACAAAGGTCGTGAGGAACAAAAAATTATTAACTAATTTATTGAAAAACGATGGCAGCAACATTCAATTGGTATCAATACAACGGCGCGGCTACGGCAGAAACTTCTTTGGGAACAGGGGGTAACCTTGTTAACTTCAAAGCAAACGATACCGCCGGAACAGCGCAATACGATACCAACCCGATCACCGCAGGTGCTAACTCAATGTTAATCTACCTGAAAGGTGCGTGGGGCGGAACATTCAATAAAATTGATAACCTTCAGTTCTGGCAGTCAACAGCGTTTTCGCCAGCAACAGGATTGTCAATTTATTGGCTAACCAACGGAACTAACGCTTACGCAGCGCCTTCAACAGCGACTACGGTCGCGGCTAACGCCGTTCCTACATCTGATCCGGCCGCAGAGAACATTTATATCGGCGGAACAGCAGCAGGTTCATTGGCGGCAGCAGGCAAAAGCGACTATGTTCCTTTGCAGTTACGCACCACTACTGCGGCGGCCGCCGGAGATACATCTCTCGCGGAGTTCACGCTTCAGTATGACGAATCCTAAAAGCGAACGCTAAATTCAATTAGCTTTTAGGTGGACGGCGAATCCCATCGCTACTTAATTTTATGGAAGAAACAAAACCAACGGTTAATGAGCAAATAGATAATTTTCTAAAGATACGAAGGCAGTCGCTTTACGATTTAGAAAAAGCGATTGAGGGCCTCTACGCAATGGGAGTTAGATTCCACACTCCGGGCGAAGATGGCTTACCTGAAGTATCAGCAGCGCAGTATCTCTTGCCGAGATATGAATTTACTTTAGAGGATTTTGAATGGAAGGCGGTTTATGATGACGGCAAAGAGATGGATCAGTTTGGCGAAAAGGAAAACCATTTCGGCAACATTGATCAAAAAAAGTTAAGCAAAATAATGTATATCTCAAACTTTGAGATAGACACTAGCAATATAGAAAAGAGGGCAATAATCACTTTCAATTTCAAAGACGGCACATTTGATTTCTTGAATTGTGGCCCGATGGAAGTAAGAGGCAAACTCACCACTCCCTGCACAGAAGATAAAAAGTTGATCCTCTTTAAGAGAAGGAGAGAAACTTTTACGGCCGGTGTGGAAGGAAAGACCAAAGAACTATTGCCAACCGGCGAGAAGATCCTTTATACAAGATACTATCTCGGTTACGAAACGCCGAGTGGTAAAAAAGTTGTAATTTGTATCTATCCCAATGACGACATCGGGATAGAAGAACTTAAATAAATGCCAGAATCAATTACTCCAACACCAGAGATTTTAACCAAATACTCCGTAGTCAACGGAAAACTTTTGATGACTGCAAACGCAGATGTGAGAGATAAAATTGAAGTTGAAATTGGTGATACCAAACAGGTTGATTTCTATCCGCAGGTCAAGATCCAAAGATGGGACAATGAGGTTAATTTTTCGGCAAGATTGAAAGAAACCGAAATAGGTTTGGCGACAATAAGTTTTGATAAAGACCATATCATCTGGAGAAAGGGAAAAATAGAATCCCATTTCTACAATCTAACAGAAGGCGAAGGCGGATATGAATTTCAGGTTAATTTAAAAGAAGACCCACGACCAACTAAAACTGGAGATTACAAAATAGAATTTACCCTAAATACAAAAGGATTAGATTTCTTTTACCAGCCTCCTCTCATCCAAGAATACCAAAACGGCTATTCAGAGGAATTTAAAAAAGAGATAGTAGTTTCCGAAACCCAAGTCAAGGATTTAGATGGAAATGTTTTAGTGGAAAGACCCGAAAAATGGGTAGGAAGTTGGGTTGCTTATACTTCTGAAAATAAAATAAACTGGGTCGGTGGGAAAGTTTATGGAACTAACCAAACAGGAGTATTTTTCAGACCGAAAATTATAGACGCAGAAGGAAAATGGGCTTGGGAAGAATTAAAAATAGAAAATGGAATTTTATCGGTAACTATTTCTCAAGATTTTTTAGATAAAGCGATCTATCCTATCAGACACGCCGCAGGGTTATTATTCGGATATGATACTGCTGGTGGAAGTAATGAGAGTCAGCATCCAAATGATTGTATTGGTTCTTTATTTACGAGTCCCGCAGGAACTAATATCGTTTCTTCTTTATCATTTTATGGTTTTGGTAGTTCCTCTTCAGGAGTAAATCACGCAAAAGCACTTGTAGTATTACATAGCAACTTAACCATAATTGAAAACGGAACAGGGACAGAGACTGATCTAATTCTTGATTGGGCAACAAGAGATTGGATACAGTGTGAATTTGATACTCATCCTGCTATATCTGCCTCTACCGATTATGTTTTAATGACTGTTCATACCAACGTAATGTCTCCGAATAGTATATATTATAACACTGGTGATGCCGACCAAGGACACGGAGAGGCCGATAATAATTATGCTTCTCCTACTAATCCAACAGATATTACTCATTCAACCAAGAAATTCTCCATTTACGCTACCTACATACCTTCAGAAATAACAACCTATACCAAAAAAACAACAGCAAGAACAAGGGTAAAAATAATAGGCACTTCTAAAACATTACAAAGTAGAGGCAAAATAAAAACGGCAGCTCTTTCAAAACTATTACAGATGAGAACAAAGATTGAGTATCTCCGGTCAGTTTTATGGCAAGCAAGATCAAGAGTAAAAACTGCTGATGTTATGAAAGAAATAACTTCAAAAGCAAGAGTTAAAAGTGTGGATCTCACAAGAAAGATTACTTCAAGGGGCAGAATTAAAACAGCAGACCTCACAAATAAGATAACAGCACAAGCCAGAATGAAAACTGCTGGCGTGAACCAAATAATTCAAAGTAAAGCAAAAGTTAAAGCAGGGGTAATAACTAAAATTTCAACAAGAGGAAGAGTAAAAACTCCGGATCTTATTACGAAAACAACTTCGCGAGCCAGAGTAAAAACTGCCGATTTAAGCAAGGCACTTCAATCAAAAAGCAGATTAAAGATAGCAGATATTATAGCACCAATCTTAACCAACAGAGCCAGAGTTTCAGGATTGACAGGTGATAAATATACACAGATCCGCGCTAAAGTAAAACGGTTAGGTATTTCTAAAATTCTTCCAGTAAGAGGTAGGATTAAAACCGCAGATCTTTCAGCGCAGATAACGACCAGAGGAAAGATTAAAACTACGCAAGAAAAGAAAACGACTGCCAGAGCCAGAATAGAACAATCCAATCTTACGAAAGCCATTAGATCAAAAGCAAGAATAACTGGAACAAAATCTAAAACATTAACAATAAGGGCCAGATTATACATACCTGATAGCCACCATCTCCTGTTAGGAAAGGCGAACATAGTTGATATAGGTAAAACTTATCTTTATCTGCCTGCAAGTGGAAGTTCAGAGAACATTCCGGTATCTTTTGAATGGTATATTCCATCAAACAGATGGGGAAATAATTTGAATTTTCAGTTGCAGATAGATAAATCAGATGACACCTTCGCAGATTTGGAAGTAGAAAAAAGGTCGTATCAGGATTCTGGATTTGAGTATTGGAATGGATCAGCGTGGGTAACGTTTCCGACTTCCGGAGTGGCAAATTCTTACGCAGGAAATCTGGCCCGGTTCATTACCAACCTAACAAATGGGTTGAAGTATTGGCGAATTAGGGCCTTCGTAGGATAATATGAAACAAGAACTACAACAATTATTAAATTGGGTAAAACCTACCACCGATTTACAATGGGCTAACGATGTAAAAGCCGAGAGTTTAGATTTGAAATTTGATAGTCAGTTAGTTCAGATGAAAGAAAGTTTAGGCACTAATTTGCTGGATGCAGAGAAAAGATTAGATAGATTTGTAAGATTTCCTGACTATGAAAGATACAAAATAGAGAATTTCTTTGAAAACAATATTAAATTTGATAAAAACGGGCTGTTTGAGGGTAATTCCCTAAAAGAGTTAGTTGATAATGAGTGGGAACAACGATATGAACTCGCCCAATGGGAAGTAGGAAAGATAAAACAATCATTGGAAAGAATAGCCAAAGAACAAGAATTAAGGAAAAGCGGGTTTTTACAGGTTTTAGGAATTAAAGACAGAGCAGAAACATTCAAGCCAAACAGTAGGGTGAGAGTTCCTATTGGGACAACATATTATGTTGACCCTGTTAATGGGTTAGCAACACACTCTGGCACAAAACTTGATGGAACGATTGATTCAACAGCAGATACTACTCATTTTGTAGATGATGCCTTGACTGGAGCAGATGATTATATTAATGGAGGTTATTTTTTTAATGTTACAAGAGGAATCGGTGCTCAAGTAACTGATTTTGTCGCTTTAACAGATACTGTCACATTAGGTTCTGCTATTGCTGGTATGACGGCAGGAGATGTTTATTATATCTTGGATAGCTGGAAAATTTTAGATACTTTCACAGAAGCAGCCAGAAGTGCTGGTGATAGGTGTGTGGTAAAAAGGATAGCAGTTGATTGTGCTAATGCATCAACTTTATTACAAACATCAGCAGGAACAATGGTAGCTCCGATAGTCCTTGAGGCGGATTATGATGACGAGTATCATACTAAGACAACTTTGATACCAACTGCCACTTTAGTTTTTGGGTCAAAAACAGTTATTTTTTCTTCAACTGTTGCTGCTGTCTTGGCAGCGGGAGATTGGATTTATGTTGATGGAGATGATGTTAGAGATTTTGCCTATGAAGTATCTACTGTTTCTACAGTAACTGTCACTCTCTTTTTACCATACAAAGGAAATCAGGCTGGGGCAGGGAAGACAGTTTATAATATACAAGACAATTCTCTTTGGGGGACTGCCGCAAGTGCATATAATTGGAGTTGGAGTAAGTCCTGTTGGAAAGTCCAAGGATTTACTCACCTTTCAACAGCAACAAATAGCATTAGCCTGACTGGTTGCACGTATAATCATTTTAAGGATTGTAAGATTACGCCAGGGACAAATGATAGGTGTATAAACTTCTTAGACAACAGGTTCTTCCTTTTTGCGGAAAAATGTTATTTTCTTGGGTCTTATGGTGTTGCTCCTTCCACCGCAGACGCATTTGGGACAATCATAATGAAAGACTGCCTCCAGAGTTCTTATATGATAGGGGGGAATAACATCAATTATGCAAAGGTTATTATCAAGGAGAGTGAATCTACCCACGCCACACAAATAGGAACTTCAACACATTGGCAAGATTGGTATATCAGGAATATGAAAATGCCAGCGGATGATAATGGTGTTGACCCATATATTACGGACACAGGAGAAATACATTATGAAGATTTCTTTAATACACTGGGAGATACAAGGATTTTGATGCAACAATTTGGTTCTTCCATAAATACTGACTATATTTTTCAATCAGAGGAAGGGACAGTTAGGGTTGGTGGAGCAACAAGGTCAATCAAAGTAAGCCCGACGGTCTTAATGGGAAATGCTTGGGAGTTTTCAAAGCTATGTTTATTTGAGATTCCAATCTATGCAACCACAGATTCAAAAACATATACAATATACTTTAACCTGCCCGATGCTAACTTTACCACAGACCCAACAGCAGGAGAGTTATATTTAGAATTTGAAGCGTGGGGTCACGCCACGAATAAATGGAGGAAGATAACCAAATCAACAGGAACAATAATCGGTGATGGAACTTGGAGAGCATTAACGATAACTGTAGCACCAGCACTATCAGGAATGGCTTATTTGAGATGTTATTATGCCAAAACGAAAGAGGCAGAATCAAACATATTCTATGTTGACCCCTTGCCCGTTATTTCTTAAAGATGAACTATGACACAAAATCACATTCAAGGAGTATTAGGAGAATTCAAGCCAGTTTTAGATAAGGAAGGAGGAGAATTTACTACAAACCAAATTTATGGCATCTTGGGTGAGTTTTTACCAGTATTAGATCCGGCACAAACGGCCGGTCCGGCAACCGTAAGTATAAAAATAACATCGGGTGCGAGAATACAACAGGTAGGCGTAAGTAGTTTAATGTCAATGAGAGCAAAAATAAGCATCGGCGTAACTACTTACGATAAATTAACCACCGCCAGAGGAAGGATCAAGCAGGAAGGAATTTCAACAAAGACAACCATCAGAGGAAGAGTAGAAACTTCTGATCTTACGACAAAATTAACAGCGAGAGGTAGAATTGAACAATCTAACATTAGCCGACTACTTCAGGCAAGAGGAAGAGTGGCCCAATTAGATATTAGTCAGTTAATCCAAATTGGCGGAAGAATTGAGCAATCAGACATCAACCAATTACTTCAAATAATGGTAAGAATATCCGGTGGGGCAGTAGAAGGGAAACTTCAGGCAAGAGGCCGAATGAAACAAGAAGGGATAGCCGAACTTTTACAAACAAAGGGGCGGATAGAGCAACTTGGTCTTCAAAGCATATTAAGTGCACAAGCCAGAGTTTTGAATGAGAATATAGCAAATTTACAGACACAGGCAAGGATTTTAGGAACGAAAACGAAGAATGTTCAGGCAAAATCAAGGATCAAAACCCTAAATGAGAAACTGATGTCAATAAGAGCCAAAGTTAAGCAGTTAGGAGTTGCCGATACCGGCGCAAGAGCCAGAATTATCATAGACGGATTATGGTCTGACATTTGGAATGTAACAATTACATTGGGAACTGTTCAGAAGTTTTTAGGAGCAAAGGCCAGAATTATCGCAGGCGGTATGTGGTCAGACATCTGGGATGTAACGATAATTATTGGAACGGTAACGAAATTGTTAGGAATTAAAGTCAGAATCAAAACAGAAGGCGTGGTCAAAGCCATTCAGTTGAAGGCCCGAATAAATTTAGGAGATATTATTCAAACGATCCAGTCCAAAGCAAGAATTAAAACGATTGATCTAACAACATTAGTTAATTTACGATCCAGAATTGAAAAGGCAGATTTATCAAAGGTTTTAAGAAGCCGGGCGAGAATCTCTAAAATTTCGGAAAAACTATTAAGCGTAATAGCAAAAATTTTGGCAGAGGGAAATTACAGATACATTTTAACCAGAGCCACAATAAAAAATCTTGATATTACACAGTTTATTCAAGCCAGAGGGAGAATTAAGCAGGTTGATCAGCGATCAGTTTTGCAGGCGCGCGGAAGAACGGAAGTCGTAACGGAAAGTGTTTTGCAAGCCAGAGGACAGGTGAAAGGTTTGGCAAATGAAAAATTTATTAGGGCAAAAGCAAGGGTAAAGAATACTCTATCGTCTATCTTATCTGAAAGGGCGAGAGTGAAGAAAGCAGCAGAAAGTTCAATCTTGAAATCAAGGGGCAGATTGAAAACTACTGGCGAAGAAAACTTACAAAGTAAAGCCAATATCCTTGAATTGGCAGTTTCAAAAAAATTAGAGGCAAAGGCGCGAGTGAAGAAAGCCACAATAGGTTTAATGCAAGCAAGAGGAATGGTTAAGGTTTTTGGGACATCAAAACTTTTACAATCAAGGGGAAGAATTGCCGTAACCAACGCAAAGAGTTTTACCGCCAGAGCAAAGTTAGAGTTTGAAATGTTAAAAACACTTCAGATGAGGGCGAAGTTAATAACATTTGGCAACATTAGGACAATTTCGGCAAGGGTAAGAATCAGAGGTATAGAAAACATAAGGTTAATGACTATGAGAGGAAAGATCAAAGTGGCGCAGTTACAGGCAATGACGATGCTGGCGAAGATTATAGCGATTTCTTTAATAAAGCCGTTTATGAGAATTAGTGGAATTACGCCGTATTTCAGAATAACTCCATTAGTTTCAGTTTTAAGAACATCGGGAGTAGGATCTCCAAAGATGGTATGTAATTCTTGCGGTTCAACTCCCACACTAAAGGTCAATCAATTAAATTTTAATCCAATAATAAGATGAAACATTTAGCAACAGACAACAAAGAATTAGTAAGAGGGCGACCATTCACTTATCTTACAGCAGAGGGTGCGAGTGGCGCAGGCAGTATAACGGTAGAAAATATCGTTGATTTCGCCGTTAATCAGGTTCTTCAAATCGGCGAAACCGGAGATGAGATTAGCGAGATAATCAAAACTCACGCTTCAACTGCGCCGGCCACAACTACGATTACTTTAGCTTCCAATTTAACCAAAACCCACTCCCCTTACACAAAAGTTTATATTCTGCTTTACGATCAGATTGAGTTCTCTCACGCGGATACGGAAACTGGGACAAAGACGGCTCTTACCATTTCAACCGGTGTTTATGCAAAAACAATCACACCAGATAGATCAGAAACTTCCTTTGACGACACGGTTTATTCAACTGGATATTACTTTTCAAAATTCAAGAACTCAATAAATGGCAATGAATCTGGCTATACCGATCCGATTCCGTTTGCCGGCTTGGCAAAGAATACAGTCGGTTTTGCGATCAACTGGGCTTTGAAGAGAAATAAAATGCCCGGCTTCACAGAAAACATTGACTATCAGTTCTGTATAGACGATGTCAATTCCTGCCTTCAATTCATTACTGGCAAACTGAAAGGTTGGTCAAAACTTCTGAAAACGAATTATGTCGCCGGCCAGACGACAAGAGGTATCCATAAGATAGCATTGCCTTCCGACATTTGGGAAAACAGGGGAATGAAATCAATCTTGGGAGTGAGGATCGGAACAGCAACAGATTTAACTCCAAAGACAATGCCGGAAATGGAAAAGGAAATGGAAGGAGTTGTAGTTACGCAGGTCAGAACGCAAGCAGTCGCTGGACAAACTACTTTAGAGATAGACAATTCCTACGACTTTGAAGATTCCGGATCGGTTAATATCTTTATTTTAGGAACACTTTATACGATCACCTACACCGGTGTAACGAGATCTGCTACGGCAGGAGTTCTAACAGGAATACCGGCTTCGGGAACAGGCGCAATTACCGTAACCATTCCAGTTGATACTTATGTCTGGTATGGCGAGGAAGAAGGCGAACCAGAGTATTTTTCAGTAGATGGCGATGGAAATCTGGTATTCTGGCCATTCTGCGATGCTTCCTACGACAATTTGAATGTCTATATGGATTACTGGACCGGTCCGACTTCCGTTGATTCTGATGCAGACGGATTAGACACTTTCAGATATGACGCGGTGAAGCATTGGTTAACTTGGGCCATCAGAAGTCAGTCAAAGAACGATGGTAAAAGAGATCTGAAAGACGGAGATTACATTCAGTTCAGTCAGATCTTGGCCGATTACATCAGAGCCGAAGTGCCAGCACACAGAAAAAAGAAATATCCGAGAGTAAATTCAATAACTTATTAAGATGAAATTAGAAACTATTCAAATTCGTGATTTAAGTAACGGCATTGTCCAGAAAGTTGACAATCTGCTTGCGCCGAAGAACTCTTTGAGTTTCTCTTTGAATTTACTTTTTGATGAAGTTTTAGGAAGAGCAGTTGTCCGGCAAGGAACGACTTTGATCGGTGCGCAAATACTTGACGGCGCAAACATATTAGGATTACATCAATTCATTTTGTCAGGTGGCACAAAGTATTTTTTAGCAGTTAGAGATGGCGCAGTTAGTGCCTCATCTTACAGGTTAGTTGGCGGAACTTGGACTTACATAAGCACGGCTTTCACGAGAGGAATCAAGCACAGATTTTTGACTTATCTTGATACCGTTGCAATTTTTAATGGCGTAGAAGCGATGTCATCGGTAGATGTCGCTGCTTGGTTTGATACCGGTGGAAACCTTGATATAGGAAATATGCCAAAAGGAAAATTCGGAATAGAGTGGCACGATAAGGTTTTTACAGCAGGAGTTACCGGCAATTTAGATAGATTATATTATTCTTCAACTCCGATTGCCGGCGTGATCTCTTGGACTGTTGGCAATGGCTATATGGATATTGAACCATACGAAGGGCAGGGTGCGATAACTGGATTGGGAAAAGTTCCGGGTTATGTATTGATTTTTAAGGAGAGAGCATTAAAAAGATGGAATGGATCATCAACTTTTCCTGACGATTTATATTCTTTAGGAACTCCATCGCAGGAAAGTGTGGTTTTTGGTAAGACGACCTGTTTTTATTTCAGTTCTTCTTATAAAAAATCAATAGGATTTTACGAAACAAACGGCGAAACAACGAGAAAAATATCAAGACCGATCCAAAAAGTAGTTGAGGCGATTTCATCTTCAAACTACACAAATGTCGCAGGGTTTTCAGATGGAGAGATAGTGATGTGGTCAATCGGCGACATTACTTACGATGGGATTGTTTATTCAAATGTCGTGGTTTTATACCATATAGACAGCAAAACTTGGGCCGTGTTGAGTTTTCCGACAGAGTATAGAGTTTTTTCTCAATATATTGACGGCACGACTTTGAAGATAGCTGCCGGCGATGATGATGGCCAGATAATAGAATTATTTACTGGAACGAAAGATAACATTACCGGATCTTCCAACATTCCTATCCAATATGCCGCACATTATCATCCGATGGAATTAGGAAGCAGAGGAAAATTAAAAACGATTTCAAAGATAGTGCCTTACACAGAAAGCGGATTGGGTTGTAAAGTTTTCGTCAGATTGGATAAAAAGAAAGGATTTGATGAGAAAGGTTCAATCACCGATCCATTTGAAAACGAAATTACCATTGATGAAAATGCCCATCTTTTTGAATTTAGAATGGCCGGCGCAGGACTTGGCGGAATAACAGAAATAATCGGCTTTGACATTCTAACTCCGGAACTTACTGAATCAATAAAAAAATGATAGATCTAATAACAAAAACTGAATACGACATTTATTCGCTGGGATTTGATAAACTTCTTTCAAGAGCATTAACTCCTTTGGTTTTGGGTTTAGAATCAGAGTTACCAGTTCCTTCTTATTTGACAAGCGATTTCTATGGAGTATCGCCAAGTTTATTGGCTTCCGGAGAACTGACTGGAAATCTATCAATGGTTTCAGGATATTTGAAGAGTTCAAATTTTGTTTCAGGAAGTTCGGGTTGGAGGATTTTATCTACTGGCGATGTGGAATTTAATTCAGGAACTTTCAGGGGATCTTTGATAGCAGGTTCAATCCATATTCCGGATCAAAACACAACCTTTAACTCTTTTCATACTGATACCTATGGAAATTCGTGGTGGGGTTGCCCTCAAACCAGTTTCAATCTAAATCCTAATAATGCTGTGGCTTATGTTTTGAAAACAGGAGTAGCCAAATTCACCAAAATTACAATTACCGGTGGGGCTGATGTAAGTTTTATTAGTGATACATTTGACACTCAAACAAAACAGATTTTAGGAGATTTCACTTTTGGGGCATCTGGGGCGATTAAGATGTTTACCGATGCAAATAATGGCTTATGGATTTCACCAACTGGGATTTTAGGAAAGAAGGCAGGAACGACAACTTTTGCGATTGATATTTCTGGTAACGCTACTTTTGCTGGGACTTTGATTGCGGCGGCAGGAACACTTGGAACGATTACGGCTGGAACTCTTGCCGGTGTAACTATTACTGGTGGAACAATTCAAACAGCAACAAGTGGGGAAAGAATAGAGATGAGTGGATCTACCAATAAGATTATTTTTTACGATTCTGGTGGTCAAAGCAGAATAGAAATAGGAGGAACAGATATTCTTTATTTTCGTGATGCGGCTGGCGCTTATGGCGGATTGCTTCAAGCTACGACTGAATTTCGCATCGCTGGGGCAAAAAATTTAAGTTTAGAAGCCGGAAGTGGTTATAAAATAACATTTAATAGAAAAATAGAACCAACCACGAGTGCCAATTTAGGTTTCGGAACATCAGATAAAAGAATTGGTATTGCTCATTTTGGAGATTATATTTATTCTTGGTATACCATACTTCCCCATACAGATTATTCTTATTCTTCTTTAGGGGAATCATCAAGATATTGGTGTTATCTTTGGGCTAAATATGTAAGGTATAAAGATTTGGCTGCTTTTCAAGAACACGATGATATTGCTTTAATAAAAAACATAAAAGATAAAACAATTAAAAGAATACAGGTTGATGGGTATGACAAAGATAAAAAACCAATTAAGAGAGAAGAAGAGGTTAGGGTTTGGGATGAAGAAACAATGCCTCCAGAGGTTTACAAAGATGGATTTTATGATGCAGGAGCTGTTCAAGGTTTCGCTATCGGAGCATTAAAAAAAATAATAGAAAAGGTTGAACAATTAGAATCAAAAGTCAAATAAAATGTTTGAAGGTTTAGAAAAATTTATAGATTTAGGTGGAACGGTCGTTGTGGCCGGAATGGCGTTTTGGTGTATGGTCCAGATCTTGAAAGCCAAAAAGAATCAAGTCAACGGAACAAGTAAAGATATTTTAAAAGAACTTCAACTGATGAACACCAATCATCTAAATGCAATCTGTAGAACGATAGAAGATGGAAATAAAGAATTAGTAGATACGATTCATTCGGATAACACTAAAATAATAGAATTGCTTGGTAGAATAGATGGTCGTTTAGATAAATAATAAAAAGGTCGGAAAATTATTAAAAAATTTTAATGCTTAAAAGATGAAAACATTACCAGACGGTAGAATCCAAGTAGAAAAAGGCGATACTCTTTATGGTATCTATGGGCCAAATTGGAAAGCGCTTTCCGGCTATACCGGTGATCCTACCAAATTACCAATAGGAACTATTTTACCTGCCAAAACAGGTGGAACTGTGAAGGCAGGTACAGTAGTAAAAGAATCAGCGCCAGCTCCAGCACAAACTTCTACTGGCGGAGTAAATTGGACTGCTTATTATCAGGGTGTTTTAGCTAATCCAACAGCAACAGAATCGGCAAAGGCGGAAGCAAGACAAAAATTGGCAGCTATTACGCCTGTAAAGAAAGGAGAAGAAGGGAAAAAAGAAGAGGAAAAAGTTCCTGACTGGCTTGCCAGTAATGATTATTTCAAACAATTATCTCCTGACGATCAAACATACCTAATAAATTACTACAATATCCTGAAAGTCAACGATACCGAGAAACAGAATATCTTAAAGCAAGCATTTATAGACGCGCAAGCATCTGCCGATCCTTATTTTAAAGAAAAGATAAGAATGGCCCAAGACGAATTATTAAGGGCTTTGGGAGAGCAAAAAACTGATTTGGCATCAAAACAAAAAGATCTGACACAAAAGATTGAAGATATTAAAACTGATTTAGCCACCGGCACAGGAAGATTAAGTATAGATGAGCAGGCAGAATTGGCAAGGCAACAAAGGAACTACGAATACGAACTGGAAAATTTAAGAGAAACTGCCGCTACATCCGGATTGACTTTTTCAAGCAGAAGGGCTTTGGCAGAAGGCAGGTTAGCTACTGAACAGACAGATATTGTAGAAAGCACCAAAAGATCTTTCCAAAGACAGATAGAAGATCTCCAAACAGCAGCAGCGAGAGGCGATAGGGATGCGCAGAATCTATTATCAGATTACGAAAGGATTTATGGCGAGAATGTTACGAAATTAGGCAGGGCAACAGAAACATATTTAGGAACTACTGGTTTGCCTTCTGACTTGAAAGGATACCGACCATTGGGCGGAGTTGTTGGGACTTTGGAAGAAGAGAAATTGAAAGATATAACGCAAAGGGCCGAAGCATTAGCTAATTTAAGAAATCCATTTTTATAAACTTATGGCAAAAATATTACCAGACGGTAGAATCCAAATAGAATTAGGCGATACTCTTTCCGCTATTTATGGATCAAATTGGAAAGAACTCTCCGGATATACCGGTGATCCAACAAAACTTCAACCCGGAACAATTTTACCTGCTAAACCAGCCGGTTCTTTAGGTGGATCACTTACTGGGGAAACAGAGAAAACCTTACCAGTACCTACATTAGACAAATTATCAATGTTTCAAGATGTGTTGAGATTAGTTACCCAGAAAGCAGGGCAGGAAGCAAAAGTAGCAGGCGCGACAGCATTACCGGAAGGAATGTTAAAACCGGAACAGGTTTCAGGCGGAACTTTCGCAGATATTTTGAATATGGTCAGTCAACAAAAGACCAGAGGGATTTCAGAAATTTACAAAACTACAGTTGAATTGTTAGACAGGCAGCAACAGGAAGCCGATAGCCACTTAACAATGTTGATAAATACTGGCGCAATAGCAAATCTTGATGATGATACTTTAACTAAATTGGCGGAATCAACTCATACCCCGATTGATTATTTGAAGGAAGTGAGAAAAGTCAAAAAGGAATCCGCAGTTGAAGAAGGATTATCTATTGAAGATGCTGCGACTTATGCTGATATGGTTTTAACTGGCCAGTTAGATCTAACCAGCGTTCCTTCGGGCGAAGGAATGAGAGCAGAAGTAGGAAGGATGTTATCGCAGGTTTATCAAAATCCGATCGCCAACAGAATTGAAGTTTGGAAAGGAAAGAAAGAAAAGTTTTTAGAGGAAGGTGAAGAATCCGGCTACGCAGATCCCGGAACGAGAGAGGATCTCATTAGAGAAATCAAAAATGCTTTACAGGATTACAGCGTAGATGAAATTAAAGAAATGGTTTATGCTTTAGTGCCTGATGTTTGGGAATTTAATGTCCAAAGAAGGTGGAGAGCAAAAGCCGGAGTAACAATCATTAACGAATAATATGTCAATTTTGGATACCTTAAATAAAATTGAGGAATCCAAGAAGAAAAGAGAAACTGCTGGAGAAATTATTGGTGTGGAGAAAGAAAAACTGCCACCGCTTTCAGAAGTTAAATTGAAAGAGCAGGCAGTAAAGAAAACAGAATTTGAGAAGCAGATGGAAGAAGTGAAAAAAGCACCTTCTTGGATACAAATCTTACCGGGAGAACTCCTGCGGACAGCAGGGGGAATCTTAGGTTATGAGCCGGGAATGCTTGCGGAATATAAAGAATTAACCAAAGGTCAGAAATGGTATGAACAAGTTTGGGGAGTGGCAAAAGAAGTTCCCGGAGCAATAGAAAAAGTTGGCAAAGAAATTGTCAAAGCGCCTTTTAGAGTTGCCGCGACAATAGTTGAACCGTGGATAAACACGGCTTATGGGTTAGAACCTATTGAGGAAAAACCAATCAAGTTGCCAGTTTTAGGAGAAGTTCCGACAATGTTTTATTCTTACCAGCAAATGAGAAAAGCCGGTATGTCGCCTTTAGAATCTGGGTTAATGGCAGGATCTCAAACTGCTTTGGATCTTGCGATTAGTGCAGGTTTTGCGCAATACTTTTTGAGTAAATTTCCAGTCAAAGTCAATTCAGGAGAATTTACACCAACCGTCAAACCAGATGGAAGTTTGAAAATGACATTTGGAAAATCACTCAAAGATACCAAGCCCATAATGAAAGAGGCGAAGTATTACAATATGGGAAAAGTCAGGAATCCGATTGGCGGAACTTCTGATATGGTTTTAGAAGTTGTGCCTACGGCTTCAAAAACAATTAAGATTACCGGATATAATATAAGCCCTTCTCAATTTCAATATAATCTCAATCAAATAGGAAGAACATTAAAAGAAATCGGGATTACCTATACCCAGCAACCGCCAGAAGTCAGAAGTATTATCTTGCCAGATACCGTAACTGATTTGATGGCCGGTAGGTTAACAGCACCACCGCCTGCTGCTGGGTTAACGGTTGTGCCACCTCTGGTAGTCAAACCGCCAGTAACGCCAGCGCCTGCACCGGTAGCACCAGAAATGATTACACCGCCAACACCAAAAACTCAATTAGAAAAAGTAAGCGAGATTATAACAAAAGTAGAAGCAACTAAAGCGGTCCAACCGACAGCACCAAAGTTACAGATCACCGCCAAAGGGAAAAAGGCATTAGGTAAAGAATTAGTGCCAGAGGAAAAAGTTGAATTAGAAACCGCAGAAGAAATGGAAAAATTAAGAGCCGAAGCTGAAAAAGCCAGAAAAGAAGCACTTTCATCAACTTTTGAAGAAGCAATTTCCAAAGCAGAAAAAGAAGGCGCAAAATCAATTTATAAAACTCCTTACACCCAAGCCGATTACATAATAGCAAAGATATTTGCCGGCGAACCGATTCCTGAAGAATTAAATAGTTTAGCAGTAAATATGGTAGAACAAGGAGGATTAGAGCAAGTCCCAAAAGGGCAGGGAACGGAAATTGATATGGCAGGAATGTTTTTTGAAACCGAAGAAACAATCAAAGAAGGCAGAAAATATAGTTATAAATTCCTTTCGCCGGAAGATGGCGGACTTGATAAAGCAACCTATGAAGAATTTTATGAGAAGAATTTAGACGAAGTAAGCAAAATGGACTGGAGAGAATTACAGGAAGGAAGTGGAGTTGAAACTAAATTAAAAATGGGAGATCTGATTTCTTCAAAAGAGATCCCTGATTTCAAGACAGTTACCAAAGGTAAAAACAAAGGAAAAGTATTGGAGATTCCGGGCTTTGGAATTGTCCAAGATATTTTTGATGATGGCAGTATGATCGCCATTACGAAAGACGGATACCAAAAACTTGATTTTTATGGAGTGAAAGAAGTTTTAGAAGCTGAATTAACAGAAGGTGATAAAACTAAAATCGCTGAATTAAGAGATCTGGAAGAAAATCCACAGAAAATAAAAAAGGCCGTTCCAAAGGAAAAGCCAGTTGAAAAAGTTAAACCAGAAAGAATTTACGCACCTTCAGAGGAAGGCGCAGTTGCGATTTCAGTAGGTGGAGTAACCTCAATTCCTTCTTCCAAGATACCACCGACAGCACCTACCTTGCGGAAACTTTTGGAAGACTTATCAAACATTTCAGCAAAAAGCACACCGTTTTCTTCGGAAACTTTGAAGATCCCATCGGAGGTTTTCAAGAAATATAGAAATTTAATTGAAGAAGTTTTTTCTGCCATAAATAAAGATGATACTATTCTATCTTTATTATACAAAAAAGCAGTAGATAATGTCAATAGTTTAGCGAAATTATCAAAAGACCTCGCACCAGATGGCCAAGTTAGGATTGATATTAAAACTCCAAATAGTATTGTTGAAAAAGTAATCATAAAAAGAATACAAGGCGATGAAAATTATACATTTGACGATATTAACGATGTTTTGAGAGCAACGGTAGTTGCTAAAGATAAGATGGAGATCTCGGAAATGATCGCGAAGATTGATGAGAAAATTATTATCGGAGATACTGATTACTTTGCCACTCCAAATAAGTATGGTTATAGAGGTCGGCATATTGATATTAAATTGGAAAGTGGTCAGATTACAGAAATTCAATTTCATACTCCGGAAACATTAAAAGTAAGGACAGAACTTTATAAGACGATCTATAAAAATAATCGTATTTTGGATAAAATCTCTCCAGAAGTTCTGAAAAAAAGCAATGGAATTGCCAACCATATTTTAGGCGAAGAGGGAGTGGAGATTACCGGAGAGGTCAAGAAACTGTTGGGAATAAAAGAAGTAAAGAAGCCACCTGTTATTAAACCAGAAGTTAAGTCAGAGAAAATCAAACCTGAACCGACGGAAGAAGAAAAACCGATTCCTTATGAATTAACCGGTAAAGGAGAGAAATTTGTAGGAAGAGTAAAAACAATAAGAAAGATGGCGATTAAAGAATTTCCTGCCACAGAAAATAGAGCAAGGATAGAAAAGAAGATTTTTGATAACTTTTCATCATTTGCCCTTACATCCTATGCCTTACCAATTTTAAATAGTATCGCCATTGATGGAAACAAAATTATCGCAACTGATTTGGAATCAGGTTTGGTCTATACCGGCAAAACCGATTTCAAGAAAAAAGTGGTATTGCCGGCGAAGTTTTTAAAAGGGAAAGGAATCCCAGACATTGAAGAGTTAATAGCCAGAGTTCCTACTGAATTTAAGTTTGAAGATTATCCAATGATTCCAGAATTGCCGAGAAAAGATTTGATAGAAAGCACTATTATCCGACTTGATCCAAAAACTTTAACAAAAGCGATTTCCTCAATAAAAAAAGAAGAACGCTGGGGTGCTGGCAGGCCAGAGATACAAGGAGTATATTTCCATCCGACTTCTGATGGTTCAGGAATGGTAGTTGTTTCAACTGATTCATTTAGGTTATGGAAACAAACATTGCCAGTTCCTACCGGCAAGGATTTCAAATTTATCTTGCCAAGACAAAGTGCTGTTAGATTACAGAAAATTCTGGATAAAGTCAGGCCCGATGGCAATTTGATAAGAGTTAAATTTACAAAAAACCAGATAAGTTTTGAATTTGATAATTTTACATTTTATAGCAAATTGATAGAGGGAGATTATCCAGCTTATGACGCAAAAGATATTGGATTACTCGGTAAAAAGATGGAAACCACTTTTGAAGTAAATAGAGAAGAAATTTTAGATGTCTTACAAGAAGCCAAACCTTATATTGCAAAACTAAATGATGTCGGATTAAGTGTTGATCCAAAGAAAAATACTCTAAAAATTACGGCCACTACCTTCAAAAAAGAGATCCCGGTAGTCATTGAAAAAAATGTTAAGACAAATCCGGCAGACGATCAGTATATTTTGATGCAGATAAAAAATGATGTTGGAATAGAAGGAACAAGCTATTTCAATGTTAATTTCTTAAACGATTTCTTAAAAAATGCGCAATCTGAAAAGGTTACTGGTTCTTTGATGAAAAGCCAAGATGCACTTACTGTTTGGAAGGAAGTTTCTATTGAACAAGAAGCAAAATTCGTCAGAGATTTGGGAAAGAGAGTTTATATTCCAGCCGAAAAAAGTAAAGAATTTATTATGGACCTATTGGAAAAGTCCTCCAGCAAACCTTATATCAAGAGAAAACAATCCTTTGTAACCTTGCAATTAAAAGACAGGGGATATTTCTTCGGGAGAGAACAAACCGTTCAAGGGCCGGATGATATAGCCGATTTGATGAGGGAGTTAAAAAACCACGATAGGGAGAAATTTTATTTAGTTGATTTGGATAAAAATGGAAAGATACTTATGATTGACAATGTTTCAGTTGGAACTGTAGGCTCGGCTATGATTCATCCTCGTGAAGTATTAAAATCGGTTATCCTTTCTGGATCTAAAAAAGTTTATCTTGTTCATAATCATCCTTCTGGAAATGTTCAAGCGTCAGAAGATGATATTATAATAAATACAAGACTGAATAAAGTATTGAAAGAATTAGAAATTGAACCTCAAGGGCATCTTATTATGAATAGAGTGGGTTACGGATTTTTGTCGCCAGAAGGAGATTTTACAGAAATGAATATGCCCTTAGAAACACGCCAAAGAGCAAAAATGAGAATGGTAGAAATAGAACAAAGATTTCAGGATTTGCCAGAAAAGATAGATAAGCCAATAAGGCGAGCAGATGATGTGGTAGATGTGATGGGATTGGTTCTCAATCGGGAATCTCCAACTATTGTCGGTTTATATTTAGATGCTCGGAATAAAATAAACGGGATTGAAATTATAGATTTTTCTTTAAAAGATCCTCACAAAATAGGAAGAAGAATAATGCGGAATTCTGTTTTGAACAATGCCGTTGGTATTATTTTGGGAACTAATAAAATTTTATCTGGTGATCCAACTATCGCCGCCTTTCAGGTAATTGAAGATAAGTTAAAACTTCTTGGTGTAGATTTGATAGATGTAGTAGATCTCCAGAAGTCAAGTTTAATTTCAAGAAAACTCATTGGTAAAGATAGGGCAACAATGCCCTATGAAGTTACGAAAACATTTGATAAATATGCCGTAAGAGAGCCAGAAGCCGAATACGGAATGTTTACTCCCGAAGAACAAGAAGCCCTTACTTATATCCAAAAAGGAGAACCAGTTCCTGATAATTTGAAAAGTGCAGTTCAAGGATTGATAGATAAAGGAATAATCAGAACGGCAAAAGTTAAAGTGTCACGAGTAAAAAAGCTGGAAGAGATGACCGAGTTGGAAAAGAGAGTTGTCCAACAGGCATTTGTGATTAAGAAACTTTCACCAACAATTTTCAATCGTATAAAGAATGTTATTAGCGGACACAAGAGAACTAAAATTTACGATCTAACAGAAGCGCAACAAACCGAATTATTAGAATCTCTTATAGATTTAACTCCTGAAAAATTTGGAAAGATAAAACTGGTTAATGAAGAAACTTTAGAAGCAATGAGAGATTTTATCCCACCAAGCGTTTTAGAAAGAAGATTTATCACTACCGGCGACATTATGAAAAACCTTGACGAAAAGCAGGTAGATTATCTGGTTTCATTATCCAGACCTATCAGAAATGTTTTAACTAATGGAACTTTAACTCCCGATCACCGGAAAATTGGAGAGAAGATCTATGACACCATCAGCGAAACCGAAGAAAACTACAAGATAGAATATCAGGAATGGCACAATAAATTTAGAGGACTTTATAATGAAGCCAGAAAAGTTGATAAAAATGTGGATCTAAATGTCTTTGGCTATATAGAACAAAGTTGGCAAGTTCCAGCAAAGACACAAGAATTAGCCGAGTTTCTTAAAACCTTCTATGCAGATTCGCTGCCGGTAATGAAACCGAGAAGAATCCGCCAGAAATACATCACTCATACTGCGCCTGCTTTCTGGGAAAAAGTCAATTCCGTAGGTTTAAGAAATACTATCAAAGAAGTCGTTTCAGAAAGTATTGATCAAAGAGAAGGAATTTCTCCGGCAATTATGGCAGCTTTGGAATACATCACATCTAAAGTAAAATTCAATCCTTATGCCTTACCGAGATCTCAATACGCGGCTTACAGCAGGCAATTAAGGAAAGCCGTGCCGGGCTATGCTTCCTTGTATTTTTACAAGAAAAATTTTGATCCAATAATGCCGAAGGTTTTAATAATGAAGAGATTTTTACCCGGTAGCACGCAGGTTTATGTTACCAAATATCTTCAGACAGTTGGCGGTAGACCATTAGATTTCAGATTATGGCAAAGTCCAGTAGGTAGAACTCTTAAAAAAGCAATAACTTTAGGAGTGAGATTTGAATACGGAACATTGTTAGGGCTTAACTTTAGTTCGGCTCTTGGCAATATCGCAGGTGGAACAATAACTAATATCGCCGATATGAAAGCCGGACAGATAGCATTGGGACACCAGAGATTAGCAACAAAACAAGGAATAAAGATTTTGGAAAAATATAGATTAACTGAACAAACACTTTACCTTGATCCGGTAGGCGGAACTTGGGATAAGTTAAGCAAATTGGAAAAGGGATTATTCGGTTTAATGCAGGGCGGTGAATTCTATTTAAGAGGATCAACTTCTTTGGGATTGATACCCAAAAATGAATTTAAGACAGGCGTTTTAAGTTCTGAAACCAGATCCATTATCAGAAGGCAAATAGGAAGGACGCAAGGTTTGTTCGGACCAGCACAAGCAGCATTAATATCTCAAACGACATTATTAAGGCCTGTCTGGATGTTCAAGCATTGGATGGTAAATGAGATGGAATTGCTGCACAGTTTTTCAAAAGATATGGTTTCAACGATCCGGAAAAATAAAAGTTGGTATGGAAGAACGGTTAAAAACAAAGGATTAGTCAGTATTACGAAATGGGCTTTGTTGATGTTCTTATTATATGCTTACGGCCCGGAATTTTTGAAGAAAGAAGTCCGGCAGGTATTAGGAGTGCCGGTATCTTTATTCAAGGGTTTCTTATCGTGGGCTGATAGCGTTCCTTTGGTTGAGGATACTTTTACCGCAATGAATATCATAGTCAGGTTGGGAAATAATGAGATAGCGGAGGCAAGGGAAGATTTCCAAAGTTGGTTGCTTTCAAAACCGGCATTTTCAAAGTTTAGGAATTTCTTTAATGCTTACACAAAAGGAATGACCGTTACTCCTGATGGTTATGTTCAAGAGAAAATTGATAAGACAGAGGCATTCAAGAGATTATTTGTAGGAAGTTATACCGTCAGACAACAAACAGAGAAGAGATTGAATGAGGAATTAAGCAAAATATTGCCAATGGATACCTATACCAAGTGGGATTATACCTTTGGCTCAAGAAAAATTAAGACAGATTATCAGCGAGAAAAAGAAAAAATAATGAAAGCGATTGAAGATAAAGGATATTGGAATCCGGAAGAACAAAGTATAAAAATAGACAAAGAAATTGAAAGAATGTATGGAGTTTATAACGGCCAAGTTAAAAACAGGTTAGATAAATGGTTTGAGGAAAGAGATAAATTAACTGGCGAAACTTCTACCCAAGATGAAAAAGATTCAATGTTATTAAAAACAACTATACAAGATACGGATATTGCTAATTGGTTTGAAACAGCTTATGAACTGCGAACAGTCCCCAGAATTCTGCGGAGAACAAGATAGATGTTTATTTTACCATCAGCCAAACAAAGAAAAAATAAAGAATAACAGCTATACCGAAAGCTAATCTATCGTCCCATTTATTTTGTTCCTTATTTTCTTTCATTTTTTAATCATAATAACAATTACAACGAGTTGTCAAGGAAAGGTCGGCATAATAGTTCTTTTAAGGGGAGAGAAGGAATCAGCATCACCCTCGTTAGCCAGAGGTGTATGAAAAACGGCTGTTATTTTCTTCTCTCCTTAAAATAAAATTAAAAATAATATGATATTTTTCAAGAAGAAACCAAAAGTTAATATAGAAAGTTTAGGAGTAATTGACGATCCGAGATCTGAAGAGGAAAAGAAAAAAGATTATAAAGCAGAAGAAATTTTAGCTGCTTTTGCGCCTATTGAGTGGAAAGAAAAGCCGGAAGCGGAATGGCGAAAATATCCTGTTTTTTACCAAGACCAATCAAGCTCTTGTGTAATTCAAGCAGTCGCCAAAGCATTAGGAATTGAAAATTATTTGGAAGAAGGAAAATTTATTCATTTGTCTGCCAGAGATGGTTACACAAGAAGAATGAATTATCCGGATCAAGGAATGTTTTTTTTAGACGCAATGAATATCGGCTACAAATTTGGTTTAACCATAGAACAACTAATACCATCTCAAGGTTTAGACGAAGCAGCAATGAATATCTCATCTGACAGAAGTCCTTTAACTGAAATGATAGCCAAGATTGTCAAAGGTGGTAATCACTTCTCTTTTTCGCCAGATATTGAGCAGATAGCTTCCATTGTTGAACCGACCGGGAAACCAGTTGTAATAGGAGTAAGGTTCGGACCTGATGAATGGTTCGGAAAGAAAATCCCTCAAATTTTGAATAGTCAAGGAATTTGGGGACACGGAATTTGCGTTACCAATACTACATTATATCAAGGTAAGAAAGCTCTGATTATAGAAGATAGCGCCTACTATGATCCAACTAATGAGGCAGTCAGGATAGTTACGGAAGATTGGTTTAAGGCAGGCAGGATAACTTGGTCAGGATATTATCAATTTCTGAAGAATGACGGACTACCAACAAGGCCCACTTACCAATTTGTGAAAGATCTTAGATACGGAATGGTTAGCGATCCGGATGTTGTTAAATTACAAGAGTGTCTGGCTTATCTGAAGTTTTTTCCGAGTAGTGTAGAATTTACCGGAAACTTCTTTGGAAGAACATTAAAAGCAGTAAAAGATTTCCAAGAAGCCAACGGTATCACGCCGGTATCGGGATTCGTCGGCCCGATCACCAGAAATAAATTAAACGAATTATTCGTCTAATATGAATACAATAATTCAAAATGATGTCTTGCTTTTTATGGCCGTGATTCTCGCGCCATTCGGAGTAGAGTTAGTCCATACGAATCTCTGGGGTGGATTGGCGGTGTGTGTGTTCGCTGCTGCCCTGATATTCGTGAGAACATTCTTCAAGATAGATACGGCAAAAAAAGCAGGCACATTACCTAAATAATGCGAATAAAAAAATAGTCGGGATTGCGGTAATACTCCTCTTTTTGTCCTTGTGGATCTGGGGAATTAAGTCCCTTACTGTCACTCCCACACCAGATCCTGTTGAAAATGGCGTCTGTATCGCTTACCCCTTTGATAAGAAGCCCTATTCTATCGCCCTAACTGCCTCGCCAGCGAAGTTTGATACGCTAAATGATATAAGAGCCATCATTCAGGATAAATACCCTGAAATAGACGCTTTTGCCTTCTGCGAAAGCACTTACCGGATGACTGTGTGTTCTTATGCCGGATGTCAATCTGGACTGGGATTATGCGGTTTCATTCCGTCAACTTGGAATACCACATTAGAAAGAATGAAAAAAGCAGGGGTTGAATTTCCTGCTCGGTGTGATATTCCTATTATAAGTATAAAAGGATTTGAAACCGATAAATCTCATCCGGTCTTTGATGCCGAGTGTAATTTAATTTTGTGCCAATGGCTACACGCGCAAGATGGCGATGGTCATTGGTTATCTTCAAAACAATGTTGGAAAAATTTACATTGAAAGGTCGTTAAATAGTTTTAATTTTTGTTTCTAAATATGGTATTCTATAACCAAGATGAAGAGGAGGAAGAAGAGGAGGAAGAAGAGGAACAAGGATAGATTTTAAAAGCCCTCGCTAAAACGAGGGCTTTTTTATTGGGACTTGACAAAGGTTTTGGGTTATGGCAAAGTAAAATAACAGCGGCGAGTTTTTTTGTTATATGGCCAGACTATGAGAATCTTTTAGATTCTCAACAGCTCGCCGCTGGGTCTGGCCTTTTTATTGGAGGGCAAAGGTCGTGAGAAAGAATAATGCTTTTAGGAGGGGAAGCGAAATGATATGAAATTTATAGAAGCTCTTAATAAATTCAACGAATGGAGAGAGTTTAAGGTCGGCAAAAGAACGGTAATGGGATATGATATATCCCTCCGGTATTTCTGCATCTTTGTAAAAAATGCCGAGATAGAAAGCATAAAATTGGAAGATTGCTTGGAATGGCTAAAATGGATAAGAGATTTGGGTTTTGCTGTAGCCACTTTGGAAAAGAAAGCCATTGCTCTTAAAAAATTCTTTGAATTTTGGTGGGAACAAGGAAAATTGGTTATCAATCCTTCTTTAATTCCGTTGCCGCCAAAGTGTTTTAAATTTCCAAGAGTAGCGAGTGAAGAAGATTATAAAAGGGTTTTAGCTGTTATCCCTCCTGACTCCGGATATTATTGGCACATTAGAAACCGGGCATTGATTACTTTACTATGGGATAGCGCAGCAAGAATCGGAGAAGCACTTTCTTTAAATGTGCAGGACACAGATACAAAAAATCAGAAGGCAGAGATTCATACTGAAAAGACAAAAGGTTTTTTGCCTTTCAGACAAATTTTTTGGACTGAAGATACAAATAACAATATAATGAAATGGATTGAAAGAAGGAAAAAGGAATTAACAATGTGGAATTTAAAAGAAATCAAAGATCCGGATGCGCTTTTTGTTAGCATTCACGGCGGAAAGGGAAGCTGTATGGGTAAGTCAAACAGAATGGAAATGGCAGCCGTTACTGAAATGATAAGGAAATACTCAAACAAAGCCGGATTGGAAAAACCCTTGAATCCTCACTCTATGAGGCATCATCGTGGCAGAGAGTTGGCGATGCAAGGCGCGAATAATTCTGTGATCTCTTCTATTTTGGGACACGCAAACTTATCCAGTTCTTATCCCTACACTATACTTGCTGGAAAAGATTTGGAAAGCCAATTTAGGAATTTTGTCGGGAAATAGTCAGTTTTAACGATTTAGTCAAAAAACATAGGTCCTAATTGTTCAGTAGAGCCACGATCGGGCAGGGGGACGATACTTTATACCTCTTTGTTGTGAGGTCTTGACAATACTTCTTGATAACCTATAATGAAAGTAGGGTGTGGAAAACTTATGAAAGAACAAAAAGAAAGAAAAATCAAAATAAAAGAATCTGAATATCAGATATTGCGTCGTGATAGAAAAGCTAAAAAGGAAATTAAGGCTTTAGTTTTAATGTTGTTTGACAAAGTCAAAAACTGGAAATAACTTCTTTAAAAATCTATAATTAAAGTAGATTATTAGCGGAAGTATAATTATGGTAATCCCATTTGTTGAGGGTATCACAAACAATATGGGCATAACAATTGAGTAATACACCACTATATGATTTTATCTGACAAAGACATTAAAAAATATATAAAAGAAGGGAAAATTAAGATTAATCCTAAACCGGATTTCAAAGAGCAATTGGGTCCTTGTTCTCTTGATTTACATTTGGGCAATGTTTTTAAGATTTTTAAACTATCGGACTATCCTTACTTAGACGTTAAAAGGAAGATTGATTTTGAAGATTTTATGGAAGAAATAAAAATAAAAGATGATGCTCCTTTTATCCTGCAGCCCAAAGCTTTTGTTTTAACAACAACAAAAGAAGATTTTGCTTTAAGCAATGATATAATAGCTAGACTTGATGGCAGATCGTCCTTAGCCAGGATTGGGGTTGTGGTTCATTTAACCGCAGCCAGATTTGATCCCGGTTGGCGAGGAAAGGCGGTAATGGAATTAGGGAATTTAAGTCCCATGCCCGTTGTCTTATATGCTGGAGTAACTAGGATTTGCGCCTTGACCTTTGAAACCCTTTCTAGCCCCGTTGAAGTTCCTTATTTGAAACAAAAAGATCATAAATACGCTGGCCAGAAAAAGCCCCGCGCTAGTAGAATAAATGAAGAACCCAAAAAATGAAGTCGCTTTTAACCTCTAATTTAAAAGTAAAATTTTTGGGAATTACCCCACTCTTAAAGGATAAGGGCGAGGTTTTAAATCCTCAGCAAGTTGTGGCCCTCTCTGCCTTACTAACTTTTAAAGGAAAGGCAATAAAAGATCTTTTTAAAGAAATTAAAGAAAGGGGCGAAAATCTAAATGAAAAAATAAAAATAATTTTACAGAAATCTTCTTTGCGGGGGCATGCGTCTCTATCTACCACCCCCTCTCTTTGTCTGACTTACGAGGGAAGCAAATTTTTAGATTCAGCTTTAACCGGCATTATTTTTTCTTCATCTTTAACGACTTCAGGAAGAAGAAATCAAATTACTGAAAAGGACATTGTCTTTCCAGATAAAATTTTTTTAAATAAAAAAGCAAAAAAAATCTATCAAACTGCTTCGGAAAGAAATATCAAGTTCTTTAACCTCCTTTTATCTAAAGGAGTTTCAAGAGATGAGGCAAGTAAAATCCTGCAATATGGACATTACGGCACCGTCATAATTCAATTACCAATCGAATCAATTATCGGATTAAAACGAGAATACGAGAGAGAAAAAGAATGGATGCCGGAAGAAATTGGCATCCTTCTAAAGGAGATCGAGAAAGAAACAAAAAGACTCGGAGTAGATTTGCTTTATGCTAGTAGGGCGGTTGCTCCCAGAAATATTTACCCTTACCCTAATATCTTTAAAAGCCCAAAAAAATCAAATTTAGTTAGAGAGCTTTGGAAAACTAAAAAACTGATTGACGGTTCAATGATAATATCAATAGATGCTGTAATTTCTACAGAACTAAAGAAAAAATTAGCTGATTTAGAAAGACAAAGAAAAGAAACCTTTTATTCTCTAAAACAAATTAAAAAAGAATGGACGGGGCTTTTGTCTTCGCTTCAAGAAATTCTCCGGGATTACAATTTAGCTTTAAGAATTAAGGTTTTATCTTCTATTCCTTGGCGAGTTTGGGGAGAGAAAAAGAGACATCGAACCTGTCTTCAAATCGTTGAATCAATTTATTATTGCATTGAGAGAACGGCCAATAAATTTAAGAAGCTTAAAAAACAAATTAAACAAGGTCAAACTAATAAAGTATTAGTAAAAGAAATTGAAGAAGTTTTTTCTATCCCGCCTTCAATAAAACAAAATAAAGAACTTTTATCAGAATATCTCTCGGTTGCTCTATTGGCTTTTGATAGTTATCAGACTTTAATTAATTTAAAAATTAAACCCAGAGAGGCAATCTTTTTAATTCCTCGGGCAGTCAAAATTGATATTTTGCAAGAATATGATTTATATAATCTTTTAACTGGCTATTATCCTTTGCGAGTTTGTCAAACCGCTGAAGAAGAAATGAGAAGAAACACTATTAAAGAGGCAGTTCAAATCAAAAAATCTTTAATTAAAAGAGGTTATAATTGTTTAGCAAAGCTTATAGGGCCGAAATGCGAAATCATTGGTTTTTGTCCGGAAGAAAAAAGCTGTCCGATGATTTTATCCTCTGTTAAAAACTATAATGAGAAATTTCACCAAGAAATGAAAGATAATCTTAAAAAAAAATTTGAAGAAAATCTCAAAAATTTAGGCAAACCCCGTTAGAAATTTTGAAAAACAAGAAAAACCTCTTAATATTTAGAATTAGAAAATTTCTAACGGGGCAAATAAAATGATTTTAGGAGTAAGAAAACTTTTAGAATTAGTTAAAAAAAGGAAATTAGTTGAAAATCTTTCTGAAAGAGAACTAAAAAATCCGGAAGGGGCTGGTTTTGATATTAGAATAGGAGGGTTGTATCAAGTGAAGGGAAAGGGATTTTTAGGAATCGAAGAAAGAAAAACACCAGAAATAAAATTAATTGCTAAATTCAATAAGAAGCGACCAAAGAAAATGGTTCTTCAGCCGAAAACTTATTATTTAATGAAGACCGTTGAAAAGCTAAATTTGCCGGAGAATCTTTTAGCTTTATTTACTCCTCGTTCAACTCTTTATCGTTCAGGTGTCTATATTTTCGGCGGTCAGACCGCTCCGGGTTACAGGGGAGAGTTAACTACCGGCATTTATAATTTCCGCGATGAAAAGTTTGAATTAGAAATGGGAGCCAGGGTGATGCATATTATGTTTTTTGAAGTCAAAGGAAAATCAAATCTTTATCGCGGACAATGGCAAGGCGGCAGAGTGACTACTAACGGAAAAGAAAAACAAATATGAAATTATCAAAATTAGACCCTAAAATTTACGCTTTGATCAAAAAAGAAATTCAGCGCCAAAAAGATGGCTTGGTTTTGATTCCTTCGGAAAATTACGCCAGCCCGGCCGTACTCTCTAGCATGGGCACGCCTTTAAGCAACAAGTATTCCGAAGGTTATCCAAAAAAGCGATATTACGGCGGCAATGAATTTATTGACCAAATTGAACAAATTGCTATTGACCGGGCAAAAAAATTATTTAAAGCAGAACATGCCAACGTTCAACCGCATTCCGGTTCTCAGGCAAATGCCGCAGTCTATCTGGGTTTATTAAATTACCGCGATAAAGTTTTGGGAATTGATTTGTCAGCCGGCGGACATTTGACTCACGGCTCTCCGGTTAATTTTTCAGGTAAATTATATAAATTTGCTTATTATGGAGTTAATCCAAAAACAGAAAAGGTTGACTTAAAAGAAGTTAAAAAAATCGCCCTCAAGTTTAAGCCAAAGCTAATTATTATCAGCACTACTTCTTATTCAAGGACACTTAATTTTAAGGCCTTCCGAAAAATTGCCGATAAAGTTGGAGCTTACTTGATGGCAGACATTGCCCATATTGCCGGTTTGGTGGTAACCGGTCTTCATCCTCACCCTTTTCCTTATTGCGATGTGGTTACCACCACCACTCACAAAACCTTAAGAGGCCCTCGTGGCGGATTAATATTGTCTAAAATCAAAGATAGATTGGATGCAAAAGGAAAACTCAATTTAGCTCAAAAAATTGATAAAGCTGTTTTTCCGGGGACGCAGGGAGGACCCTTAGATCATGTTATTGCTGCCAAAGCCGTTTGCTTTTTGGAAGCAATGAAACCTACTTTCAAAAAATATCAAAAGCAGATACTTATTAACGCCAAAGCTATGGCTGATGAATTCATAAAACAGGGGATAAGAGTGGTTAGCTGTGGCACAGACAACCATTTAATGGTCATTGACGTTTCTCCTTTTGGAGACAGTTCTAAAAGAATCCAGGACGAATTGGATAAAGTTGGAATTTATGTCAATCGTAACGCCATTCCGTTTGATAAAAGACCGCCCTATAATCCTTCGGGCATCAGATTGGGGTCACCGGCCATTACCAGCCGGGGATTAAAAGAAAAAGAGTGCCGATATATTGTGCGACTGATTGTAAAATTAATAAAGAATATTAACAATCAAGAATTAAAAAACCAAATAAAAAAAGAAGTTAGCAGAATTACAAAAAAATTCCCCATCTATGCGGATTTTCAATGGTAAAAAAGAAGCTGAAAAAATCTTATTGGATTTAAGAAAAAGAATATCTAAAGAAAAACTTAAGCCTAAATTAGCCGTAATCCTGGTTGGCGAGGATAAAGCATCGAGGCTCTACATAAAATTAAAAAGAAAAGCGGCCAAAAAAATTAGTATAAAATTAGTTCTTTATAAGTTCAAAGAAGCCACAGTAGAAGAAAAAATTATTCAAAAAATAAAAACTTTAAACAATAATTCTTCAATTCATGGAATTATTGTTCAATTGCCTCTTCCTAAAAAATTCAACCAGAATAAGATTGTCGGGGCAGTAAATCCCAAAAAAGACGTTGACGGTTTTCAAAAAAACAGTTGGTTTTCGCCGGTTTTGCCTTCTACAATTTTATTTACTATTAAAAAAGCAACAAAACTTTTCAAAAAAAAGAAGGTCGTGGCCCTGGTAAATTCAAAGATTTTCGGGCAAACGCTTAAATCTTTTTTTAAAAAAGAGGGAATAGAATTAGATTATATTTTAAGGAAAAAGCATTCTTTTTTTGAAAATAAAAATAAATTGAAAAGGGCAGATATTATTATTACAGTTTTGGGTTCCCCCAATGCAATTTGGGGCGATATGATAAAAAAGAAGGCAATTTTAATTGACGCCGGCATTAGTAAAATTGCAGCAAAAAAAGTGGTTGGCGATGTAAATAAAGAAAGCGTAAAAGAAAAAGCCGCTTTCTTAACCCCGGTACCCGGCGGCATCGGCCCCCTAACGGTCGCCTTATTATTAAAAAACACATATTTATCAGCAAAAAATTATGGAAAACATAGCCAGGTTAGGCGAAGAAGATAAATCTTCTTCTTCACCCTTCGCCATAGCTCGGGTAATTGACCAAACATTTCTTAAGAAAGGAGCAACTGAGGAAGAAATAAAAAAGGTTTGCCGAGAAACAAAGGAATACGGTTTTCGGGGTTTTTGTATTTTCCCGGAATATACAAAATTAGCCAAAGAATTTCTTAAAGACACCGATATTAAGGTTACGACCTTGATCGATGAGCCAACCGGCGCCAGTTTGCACGAAGAAAGGATTAAAATGGTCAAGAAAGCTAAAGATGAGGGTTCCGACGAAGTTGATGTGGTAATGAAAATAGATGATTTTAAGAATGGAAAATACGACGAGGTTTTAAATGATTTAAAAGAAATCTGCAAGATTCTGCCGACAAAAGTAATTATTGGTTCAGGTTACCTGACTGACGAAGAAATTAAAAAGGCATCGGAAATTGTTAAGGTCTCGGGAGCAATTTGCGTAAAAACTGCCACCATAAACGATCCTTTAGACCGGTCGGAGTTACCGGAAAAGGCAAAACATATCAGGATTATGAGAGAATCGGCTCCCGGCTTATTGGTTAAAGCGGCGGGCTCCATCAGAAATTTGCAGGACTTGGAAATGATGGTTGCCTCGGGAGCTGATATTATAGGCACCAGTTCCGGAGTTGAAATAGCAAATGAGGCAACAGAAAAAGAAACAAAAGCAACAAAAGACGGCAGAATAGTTGAATAAAATTAAAACATAGTCATGAAACTCTTAATTGCCAGTCATAATCCTGCCAAAGTAGAAGAGTACAAACATTATTTATCCGATTTACCATTAGAGTTTATCTCTCTATCCGATTTAAATATCAAAGAAGAAGCGCCGGAAGATGGCAAGACCTTCAAAGAAAACGCAGTAAAAAAAGCCAAATTTTACCATAAATTAACCGGCTTGCCGGTGATTGCCGATGACGGTGGATTAATGATAGATGCTTTAAACGGTGACCCGGGCGTAAAAAGCCGACACTGGTTAGGTTATAAAATGACCGATGAAGAGATGATTCAGTCTGTAATTGAGAAGATGAAAGATATTCCAGAAGGCAAAAGAGCTTGCCATCTGGTCGGGGTATTAGCTTTAGCAATGTCTGATGGCAAAATTCATACCCAATGGGCACAAATTGATGGGGTAGCAGCTCAAATACCGACCGGAAAAAGATTGAATGGTTATCCTTATCGCTCATTTTTTTACCTGCCAGAATTTAAAAAATTCTATCTTGAATTAACTGATAAAGAACACGAGCAAATGAATCACCGGAAAATTGCTTTATTAAAATTGAAGCCATATTTATTAAAATTAGTTAACGGATATTAACATATGTATAAACCAATTATCGGCCTGGAAACCCACGTAGAATTGAATACAAAAACAAAGATGTTTTGTTCTTGTCCGAACGATCCTGATGAAAAAAGGCCCAATGTTAATATCTGTCCGACGTGTACTGCGCAACCAGGGACGCTTCCTGTGATAAACGAAGAGGCAGTAAAAAAGGTAATAAAAACCGGTTTAGCTTTAAATTCTCAAATTCCCGAATACTCCAAATTTGACAGAAAGAATTATTTTTACCCCGATTTACCAAAAGGTTATCAGATTTCTCAATTGTATCAGCCTCTCTGCAAGGAGGGATTTTTGGAAATTGATGGAAGAAAAATTAGGATACGAGAGGTTCATTTAGAAGAAGACACTGGCAGATTAGTTCACCCCGAAGGTGCAGACCATTCTTTGGTTGATTTTAATCGCGCCGGCATTCCTTTAATGGAATTGGTTACCGAGCCCGACATTACTTCAGCCAAAGAAGCAAGAAGGTTCGCTGAAATCCTGCATTTAATTTTGCACTATCTTGATGTTTCCGATGCCGATATGGAAAAAGGTCAAATGCGAGTGGAGGTTAATATTTCTCTTACCGAGCTTCCGTTTACGGAAGCGAAGGTGAAGAAGAGTACGAAGAAAAGTTTTTCTTCTTTCGTCTCGTCTTCGACTCGACGAACGAAGTTCTCTTCGCCCAGCAAAAATGAAAAATTGGGCACAAAAGTTGAAATTAAAAATTTAAATTCTTTTCGGACAGTAGAACGAGGGATTGATTACGAAATTAAGCGGCAGACGGAACTGCTGGAATCGGGCAAAAAGATTGTCCAGGAAACGCGCGGCTGGGACGATGTTAAAGGAATAACCGTCAGTCAAAGAGAAAAAGAAGAAGCTCATGATTATAGATATTTTCCCGAACCGGATTTGCCGCCGCTTCATTTTTCAAAAGAATTTGTTCAAAAAATTAAATCTGAAATTCCGGAACTTCCCGCCCAAAGAAGGGAGCGCCTTAAAAAAGAATATGGTTTATTGGACAAAGAGGCTGAAATTTTTGTTTACCATAAAGATTTAGGAGAATATTTTGAGAAAGTAGTATCCGAACTGCCACCCAATCTGTCACAGGAAAAACTTTCAAAACTAATTAAACTCACCTCTAATTATTTAATTTCCGACTTGCAGGGATTATTAAAAGGACAATCGGTTACCGAGCGAAACGAGGTGAAGAAGAGGGCAAAGCCTTCTTCGCCTGCCGCCAATAAATTTTTAATTACTCCGGAAAATTTCGCCGAATTCATCACATTAATCTACGATGGAAAAATTTCCAGTAAGATTGCCAAAATGGTGCTCTTGGAAATGTTTAAAACCGGAGCCGACCCTTCAAATATTGTTGAAGAAAAGGGATTAACTCAGATTACCGACGAAATAGAAATTGAAAAAATTATTGAAGAGGTGATTAATAATAATCCAAAACCAATAGAGGATTACAAATCAGGAAAAGAAACCGCTTTCCAATTTTTAGTTGGCCAAATAATGGCAAGATCAAAAGGAAAAGCCAATCCTCAAATTGTAAATGGACTCTTAAAGCAAATCTTGACAAAAATTAAATAAAATTGTAATATAAAGATTGTTCTTAAAAAAATTTTATTGGAAAGGAGATAAAAGTGAAAAGATTCGTAGTGGTTTTTTTGTTTTTGGTAGGGTTGATTTCGGCCATACTATTGGGTGCATATATTTTTGCCCTAGTTATTTTTGTTTTTTCTGACGTTGATTACCCTGGGGACATTGCCTTTGTCCCCAAGTGGATTTTTCTTTTTTCGCCCCTGATTTTTTTGGGGGGAAGAAAGGAGGTTCAGCGTTTTCTAGGCCGCCGAAGAATTTTTTTCTAAAGGCGGCAAAAGGGAGAAAGCCAAAAATTATTTTTTTGTTCTTGAGCTTTCTCCCTTATTTATTTTTTAAAAACGCTTTTGTTAGTTTTTCAGCTTCTTTTTGATTTTTTACCCAGATAATTCTTTTATCTTTTTTAAACCAGGTCATTTGGCGCTTGGTGTAATTCTGGAGTTCAAGCAAGGATTTTTCAATAAATTCCAAATCATTTATTTTTCCTTGCAGATATAGAGCGGCCGTTCGGTAATGGATGCCGAAGTCTTCAATTTTTTTCCAAGAGAGACCAGATTCTCTCATTTTTTTTACTTCTTTCAAAAACCCTTGCCTTAACCATTCAAAGAATCTTTTCTTAATTAGGTTTTTCAATTCTTCTTTTTCTTTCTTAATTCCCAACATTAAAACAGGATAGGGAAGAGGATTTTTTTTGGAAACAGGCACCGGTTTTTTTGTTTTAATCACAATTTCCAAAGCCCTGATTAATCTTCTTCTGTTGTTCTTATCAATTGTTTTTGCCCTTTTTGGGTCAAGTTTTTTCAATCTATTAAAAAGCTCCTCCGTGCTTACTCGTTCGAGACCCAACCTCAACCGCCAATCTGGCTTAAGTTTCGGAATAATTATTCCATCAATTACTGCCTGAATATAAAAACCGGTTCCCCCGCATAAAATCGGAATTTTTCCTTTCTTAAAAATTTTATCTATTGCTTTGAGAGCCAGTTTTCGATATGGCGCTACCGTAAATCTTCTTTTTGGACTGGCTACATCTAAAAGATAATGTGGGATATTCTGCATTTCTTTTTTGGTTATTTTGCCGGTACCAATATCCATTCCTTTATAAACCTGCCTTGAATCAGCTGAAATTACTTCTCCATTGAATTTTTTGGCTAATCTTACTGCTAATTCCGATTTTCCGGAGGCAGTGGGCCCCAGAATAACAATCAATTTTTTCAATGGACTAACTCCGGGTTTTAGATCGTTGGGTTTTTTAGCATATTGTTGAATTATTTCTCTTAATATTTTTTCTCTTTTCTTTTTTTCTATTAAAGGGACACTGTCTTTCATTTTGAAAGCGGCGGTTCCCGAACGAGGGGAGTATTTAGAAATATAAGCCCAGTCAAATTTATTTTTTTTGAATAATTTTACCGTATTCCGGAACTGTTTTTTGGTTTCTCCGGGGAATCCGACAATGGCATCTGTTGAAAGTTTAACCGGCGTGATTTTGGCCCGTATTTTTTTGACCAAATTTTTATATTCTTTTACAGAATAATTTCTGTTCATTTTTCTTAAAATTTTGTCATCCCCGGACTGGACAGGCAAATTTATATATTTTCCGAATTTTTCACAATTAGCTAAAGTATCAATCAGTTCATCGGAAAAATTACTGGGGTGAGGAGAGGTAAAAAGAATTTTAAAATCACCGGGAATATCATCGATCATTTTTAAAAGTTTAGCAAAATTAATTTTGGGATTGGTAGGCGTCGATGAACTTCGTTCATCTTTACCTTCGCTTTTGCTTCGCAAAAGCGAAGGTGATTGATAATCATTAACATTTTGGCCCAAAAGCCAAATCTCTTTGAAGCCATTTTTTACCGCGTTTTCTACTTCCTTTAAAATTTCTTTATGGTCGCGGCAAACTAGAGGTCCTCGCACAAATGGAACAACACAATAAGAGCAGAAATTATTGCAGCCATTAGAAATAGGAACAAAAGCCATCGATTTTTCTCGGTATTTCGGCTGATATTTCAACAAATCTTTAAACTTTAAAATTTGATCAAATCCCTTAGCAAATTTTTGTCTATCTTTTTTTAAAATACAACCCGTGAGAATAGTTTTAAGTTTTGGTTTTTTGTTTTTAAGCGTTTTGAATTTGGGGAATAATCCATAAACCCTATCCACTGCCGATTGTCTGACAGAACACATATTAACCAGAATCAAATCCGCCCCATCTTTTTTTGGGGCCTCTTTATAGCCCTTTCTTTCTAAAGCAACAGCAATCCGTTCAGAATCAGCTTTATTCATCTGGCAGCCGTATGTAATTATAAAATATTTACTCTGCATTTATTTACTCTTAAAGTTAAAAGTGCCTTAGGTTTTTTGAAGAAATTTCAATTTATTTACCTAAAGCACTTTTTTGTTCTTCTACTGAGGGATATTGGTTTTTTCCTATGCTGCTGCTGGAATCTCTTTCTCTCCCTTTCTTTTTTCATTTTCAGCCTCCCTTTTAATCTTTTGGTTAATCTTTTTCCATTTTGGCCATAAAATCTGGCCTTTCTCGTTTGCCCATTTAACAGTAGCGTCCTTTTCATTTTCTGCAGCCTTTATCATTGCCTCGATGTCCTCGATACGACAGCCTTTTTTCAGCAAATATTCCAGTCGAGCATATATGCTGCTGGACATTCTGCACTGAAATTGGTTCCGAAACTGCTCTATTTCTTCAGGTCCATCTCTTATTCTGTAATTATAGCTTTCTGTTAAGATTTTTGTCGTTTCTTTACTAAGGGAGGCCGAAACCTCTTTCCTAAACTCAGCAGCTGTTTTTATCATTTTCATTTCATTCCCCTCCTTTCCTTTGTTTTCTAGTAGAAGATTTTTAAAAGAGCTCGAATTTATTTCTTCGCCTGTTATATTATACTACCTTCAGTGTATTTTAATGTATTTCCTCTTTTTTCTCCTTTAAGAAATATCTCCATTGTTCTAAAAATTCTATAAATATCTCAAAAGGCAAGTCCACCAAAGCGCTGAAAAAAACAGCTATGGCGTTATATTTTTTCCATTTATTTGATAGCCACTGGCCCAAACCAACAATCGGCAAAAATAAAATATCAAAAATAAAACTGAAAAATCCGGCTTTCTTTTCTTCAACCGTAAGCTCTTCTCCTCTGTTTCTGATTGCCAATCCGGTAAAAGCAACTAAGGCCACAGATATAAGATTAATAACAACCGAAGTTGGCGGGAATCCGGCCCATTCAAAAATTGCCACTATAACTCCTATTGAAACTGAGGCTCCTATAAGATACAAAAGAGCGATAAAAAATTTAACCAAAAAACCTCTTTTTTTAGAAACTTTTATTTCGTAAATATCGGTTTTTTCTGTTTCATAGATAATTTTCATTGTTTCAAGCAATACTATTTCTAAATTACTTTTTGAGGGGGGCTTGATTGTTGCTACCAAAAGAAACATTAAAAAAGTTGATTCTAAAATATCTACAACTATGGTCAGGGGCGAAAAAGTCCCGGCAATCATTTTAGCTAAGGGAATTTCTAAAACATAAAGAGCAGCAATATTGGTTAGAAAAATAGATAAAGTGGAGTAAATGGCTGCTCTGGAAAGGCGTTGCTTTAACGTAGACAATCTTTTATTATAAGCTTTTTTAATTAATTCTTCTAAATCTTCCGGTTTGGAAATTTTCTCATAAATTTTTGCAGGGTTTTCTCCAGAGATTAAAATGTCTCCCAATAACAAATAAGGAGTATCATATCTTTCGCAGATTTTATAAAACTTGTCTTTTAAATGGTGGTTTAATTCTTTTTCTAAACTTTCCCAGATTGAAAAAATATTTTGAGCTATCTGGTGGAGTTTTGCGGTTGGGAGATCAGCCCACTGCCTTTCCCTCTTTTTTAAAAGATGATAAGTAATTATTGGTGAATCCAATTTAAAAAGAGCTCTTTGGCAGGCCACATAAATTTGCCTGTTCTTTTCTTCTTCTGTCATTCCTCCAATTGAAACTACTCCTTGTTGTACTCTTATTTTATCTATCATTGATTCTGTCATATAATCAATCAAAGCTCTTTCTTTGTTAGAAGGAGAAAGAATTTCTTCGATTTCACAAGCAGTAATACTGAGCAGCCAATCATAAAGTTGGATCTTCTGTTTTTCAGAAGAAGATGATGGGTTGTTTTCTAAAATGTAAATATATTTGTTTAATATTTTTTCAACATCGCCAATTTTCGTTTCTTCAATGTTGTCGTTGGGAAAATGACCTCCTCTGATTAATTCCAAAATAAGGGGTTCTGAAATAGTTTTTCCTTCTTTTGCCAAAAAAAGTCTCCGTTTCAAAGTTCTGGCAATAGCCCCCCTTTTCATTAAATGTTCTTCTTGCCAATCAACAATTGCTCTTAATTTTTCGTAAAATGCGGCAACTTTTGAAGCGACTTCATCAACGTGAATAAAGGACACATTTTCTTTCTTTTCAAGAGATTGGTGCCAAGCTTGATATTGTTGAATTAATTTTTTAGTTGCTTGAGAAATTTCTGGCATAGATTATTTGATTTTAGCTAAAAATTTGTTTAATTTCATCAAACCAATATCTCCTTCCCCCCTTTTTCTTATTCTAACCGATTTTGTTTTTAATTCTTTATCTCCAACTACCAGTAAATAGGGGATTTTTTGAATTTCTCCTTCCCGAATTTTTCTTGAAACGGTTTCATTTTCATCTTTTATAACATTGCGAATTTGCCCGAATTTACCACTAATTTCACTAATTTTTTTTAAAACCTCTCGGGCGTATTTTTCGTGCTTTGAACTCACCGGAATAATCCAGATTTGTTCGGAAGAAAGCCAAAAGGGTAGAGCGCCGGAATAATATTCAAGTAAAACTCCAATAAATCTTTCCAAGGAGCCCAAAAGGGCGCGATGAATCATAATTGGTCTTTGTTTTTTACCTTTTTGGTCAATATAAGTCATATCAAAACGTTCCGGCAAATTAAAATCAAGCTGAATTGTGGTGCATTGCCATTCTCTTTCTAAAGCGTCTTTAATTTTTATATCAATTTTAGGACCGTAAAACGCTCCGCCTCCGCGGTCAACTTCGTATTTCAAATTCAGTTTTTCTAAGGCATATCTCAGAGAATTTTCGGCTTTTTTCCAAATTTTTGGCGTCCCTACATATTTTTCAGGTTGAGTAGAAAGATAAACATTAAATTCTTTAAAACCAAAGGTTTTCAATATTTTATAAGTCAATTTAAGGGCTGAGAAAAGTTCATTGGAAAGTTGTTCGGGAGTACAAATAATATGAGCATCGTCTTGGGTTATCTGTCTTACCCGGACCAATCCGTGTAATGTTCCCGATCTTTCATAGCGATAGACCGTTCCCATTTCAGTATAACGCAGAGGCAGATTTTTATAACTTCTGATTTTTGTTTTGTAAATTGCAATATGAAAGGGACAGTTCATCGGCTTTATTTGATAATCATCTTTTTCTTCTTTGCCGATTTCTGCCATATGAATAGGAGGCATCATATTATCTTTATAAAAATCAGTATGTCCCGAAACTTTCCAAAGATTTAATTTGGCTATATGAGGAGTATCCACCAATTGATAACCATTTTTCAAATATTCATCTAAAGCGTAATCCATAATAATTTTTTTTAATAATGCTCCTTTGGGATGCCACAAAATAAGGCCAGGGCCGATAGTTTCATCAATATGAAATAAATCCAATTTTTGGCCTAAAATTCGGTGATCTCTTTTTTCGGCCTCAGCTTCTTTTAAAAGATGACCCTGCAATTCTTTTTTGGTTTGAAAAGCAATTCCATAGATTCTGGTCAGCATTGCGTTTTTTTCAGAGCCTCGCCAATAGGCACCGGCAATTTTAGTCAACTTAAAAGCATCCGGGTTAATTTCTTTAGTAGATTTCAGATGAGGTCCCAAACATAAATCAATAAATTTTCCAGATTCATAAACAATTATGGGTTGCTTGGCTAAGCTGAGCAATTCTAATTTATAGGGTTGATTCTTGAATATCTTTTTAGCTTCGGATTTGGTAGTAATTTTCTTTTTAAAGACAATATTTTGTCTTATGATTTCTTTCATTTTCTTTTCAATTTTTGGTAGGTCTTCAGGCGCGACGCTTTTTGACAAATCAAAATCGTAGTAAAACCCATTTTCAATTGCAGGCCCAATGCCAAACTTGGTTCCGGGATATAATTCCTGGACCGCAGCAGCTAAAATATGGGCAAGGGAATGACGAATAGTTTCAATTTTCATAAACCGAGCTTCCGAAGGAAGCGAAGGTGGAAAAGAGAATGAAGTTCTCTTTGACCAATTAATTATTAATTGTTTAGTCTTCTATAATTTCTTCAATTTCCTCACAGATTATCTTTGGTACTCCATCTCTAGAATCCAACCTGCCGGAAACTATAACAATTTTATTTTCTTGAAAAACGGCAGGATTTTTTTCAATTACGCCGGGAAAAACAACCACTTCAATTTTACTGTTTAAATCCTCCACATTAATAAAGAGCATTGGTTGGCCATTTCTGGTAATTATTTTCTTAATCTTAGAGATAATCCCGCCAATTTTAATTTTAATATTTCGTCTAAAATTGTTATTTACAACTTCTGATATGGCAACAACTTTTTTTGCCAAAATTTTTTCAAAACCATTTAAAGGATGAGAACTGATAAACAGTCCCAACAATTCTTTTTCCCAGGTTAATCTCTCTTTTTCTGAGGCAGGAGTAGAAGCAGCAAAATGAATTTTATTGTTAAAATCCGTTTTATCAAACAATCCTCCTTGACCGTTAGTTTTTGTTTTTTGATTTTCTCTGGAATATTCTAAAAGTTTTTCTGAATTGGAGAACAACTGATTTCTTTCTGCCATTTTATCAAAAACACCGGCTTTAATTAAACTTTCCAGGGATTTTTTATTAAGGTCTCTGGAATTAATTCTGGAAATAAAATTTTCAATTGAGACATAGGGACCGTTTACCTTTTTTTCTTTAACTATTACTTCCACGATATTAGACCCAACATTTTTAATTGCTGACAAGCCAAAGCGAATTTGATTCTTTTTGGGAACTACGCTGAAAAAAGTAAAACTTTCGTTTATATCGGGCGGCAGAACGACAATATCCATTTTTTTGCATTCTTCGATCAAGACGGCAATTCTTTCCACATCATTTCTCTCTGAAGTCAAGAGAGATGACATAAATTCTACCGGATAATGGACTTTCAAGTAGGCTGTTTGATAAGCAATGGTGGCATAGGCACAACTATGGCTTCGATTAAAACCGTATTGGGCAAAAGGTAATACCCATTCCCAAATCTTTTGGGCCGTTTCTTTTTTAATACCATTTTTAATCATTCCGTTAATTAATTTTTCTTTTTGTTCCAATAGTAAAGATTTTATTTTTTTGCCAATAGCTTTCCTCAAAACATCGGCTTCCGAAAGAGTAAATCCAGCCAATTCCTGGGCAATTTTCATTACCTGCTCCTGGTAAATACAAATTCCGTAAGTATTTTCTAAAATTGGCTTTAGTTTTGGATGAAGATATTCAACTCTTTGCTTTTTGTGCTTTCTGGCAATGTAATCTGGAATTAATTGGATGGGACCGGGTCGGTAAAGAGCAACCATGGCAATAATGTCTTCAAATTCGTTTGGCCTTAATTGTTTTAAATATCGCTGAATCCCTGCTGACTCCAATTGAAATACTCCTACCGTTTCCCCTTTTTGTAAAAGCTTATAAATCTTTTTATCGCCAGAAGGGATATCTTCAATATTAATATTAATTCCGTGAATGACGTAAATTCGAGCCAACGTGTTTTCAATAATGGTTAAATTCTTTAATCCCAAAAAATCCATTTTTAAAAGGCCCAGGTCCTCAATTGAATGCATTTCATACTGGGTGACAATAGATTGGTCGTCTTGGGTTGGATGTTGGAGAGGAACAATCTCTTCCAAAGGAGTATTTGATATGACAACACCGCAAGCATGAGTAGAGGCGTGTCGGGCAACCCCTTCTAATTTTTTTGCCGCGTCAATTAATTTTCTAGCTTGTTGGTCTGACTCGTATAAAGAGCGAAATTCTGCCACTCTTTTCATGGTCTCATCCAGGGTCATGCCAAAAGGAATCATTTTAGCAACCTGGTCGCAGTAAGAATATTTATAGTTCATGACTCTTCCTACATCTCTGACTACGGCTCTGGCAGCCATGGTGCCGAAAGTAATAATTTGAGCTACCTTGTCTTTGCCGTATTTTTGGACAACATAATTTATTACTTCATTTCTTCTTCTGTCGGCGAAATCCAAATCAATATCGGGGAGCCCGGCCGCCCTACCGGGATTAAGGAAGCGCTCAAACAAAAGATTATATTTTATCGGGTCAATATTGGTTATATTCAAAACATAAGCTGCCAAAGAACCTCCCACAGAACCGCGGCCGGGACCCGTGACAATTCGGTTTTCTTTTGCCCAGTTGACAAAATCCTGGACAATTAAAAAATAAGAGGCAAATCCGGTCTGTTTAATTACGGAGAGTTCGTAATTCAATCTTTCAACAACTTCTTTGTTTGGTTTTTCTCCAAATTTTTCTTTTAAACCCTTTTGGCAAAGTTTTTCTAAATATTCTTCCGGTTTCTCTCCGCTTGGCACTGCAAATTGAGGAAGCTTAACCTTGCCTAATTCAAACTGGAAATTGCAAAGATCGGCGATTTTTTGGGTATTCTCAATTGCTTCTGGCAAGTCTTTAAAATCTTTAATCATTTTTTCCTTGCTCTTCATTGAAAAGTCGTCGACTTTTAAAGTTAATCTTTCCGGATCATTGGGAGCGGAGCCGGTATTAATCAGCATTAAAATATCTTGAGCTTCAGCGTCCTCAGATTTTAAATAATGAACATCATTGGTAGCGACCAAAGGAATTCCCAATTTTTTTGAAAACGAGACTAAAACATCGTTTACTTTTTTTTGTTCTTTAATATTAGGATGGTGCTGTAGTTCTAAATAAAAATTATCTTTGCCAAAAATTTCTTGATATTTTAAAGCTAATTCTTCCGCCTCTTTGATTTTTTTTGCTAAAATCAATCGGGGAATTTTTCCCTGAACACAAGCAGTCAGGGCGATTAGCCCTCGACTGTGTTGTTTTAGCAGTTCTTCGTCAATCCTCGGTTTATAATAAAAACCATCCAGATGGGCCCTGGTTATAAGTTTGACTAAATTTCTGTATCCCTCCTCGTTTTTAACGAGCAAAACCAGATGGTATCTTTTGTCGTCAATATTCGGTCTTTTATCAGACATTTTTTCAAGAGCCACATAAAGCTCCGCGCCAAAAATAGGTTTTATTCCTTTTTCTATTGCTTTTTTGTAAAATTCCACCGCTCCATAAATATTTCCGTGGTCGGTAATGGCTAAAGAATCCATGCCTAATTCCTTTACATAATCTAAAAGTTCATCTATTTTTGGCAGACCATCCAATAAGGAGTAGTGGGAGTGGACGTGAAGATGGGTAAATTTCATGGACCGAGCTTCCGAAGGAAGCGAAGGTGGAGAAGAGGATGGAGTCCTCTTCGCCAATTTATGATAATATTATCTAAGTATATTACGATGCAAAAAATTTTACAAGAAGAGAGAAAATTGTGGAAAAAAGGATTTAAAAGAATAGTTGGTTTGGATGAGGCAGGCCGTGGCCCTCTCGCCGGACCGGTGATAGCCGCTGCTGTCACAGTTGTGCCAACGGAATTAAAAATTAAAAACCGAGCTTCCGAAGGAAGCGAAGGTGGAGAAGAGAACAAAGTTCTCTTCGACCGTCAAAAATTAAAAATTATTTTGAAAGAAATTAAAGATTCTAAGAAACTTTCTCAGAAGAAACGTGAGAAACTGTATGAACTTATAACTGAGAATCAAAATATTAAATGGGAGATAGGCAGGGTTTCAGAAAAAGTGATTGATAAAATTAATATCCTGGAAGCCACGAAATTGGCAATGATAAGAGCCATTGAAAAATTAAAAATAAAAAATAAAAAATTAAAAACTGAGCTTCCATTTATGGAAGTGAAAGTGAAGAAGAGGGCGAAGCCCTCTTCGCCTGTTGATTATTTGATTTTAGATGGGAACTTCAAAATAGATTTGCCAATTCCTCAAAAGTCAATCGTTAAAGCAGATGAAAAAGTTTTTTCCTGTATGGCATCCGGAATCATTGCCAAAGTTACCCGTGACAGGATAATGCAGAACTACCATAAAAAATATCCTCAATACGGCTTTAATCAACACAAAGGTTATCCAACTAAATATCATATTAAAATGCTTAAAAAACATGGCCCTTCAAAAATTCACAGAAAAACTTTTGGTCCATTGAAAAGATTTTTTTAATATGCTATTATTTTTCTATTACCACATTTATGGGTGTTCCAAAACAAAAACATACTAAATCAAGAAGAAATAAGCGCCGGATGCATATTTTCGCCAAAGCGCCGGCTTTGAATAAATGTCCAAAATGCGGAAGACCGGTTTTATCCCACACGGTCTGTTCTAATTGCGGATATTATAAAGGAATGGAAGTGATTGATGTTTTAAAAAAATTGACTAAAAAAGAGAAAAAACAAAGAGAGAAAGAAATTGCAGCAAAAGGAAAAGAAGAAAAGGGGGCAGAGAAAAAACCGTTAAGCTGGAAAGGATTATCTAAAAAATAATTCAAAACTATGGCTAGCCGTCATCTATTAAGGTCCATCGCCATGCAGTCCCTTTATGAGTGGGATTTTTCAGGCAAAAAAGGGGACTTAGAAAAAATTATTAAAAAAAACACTGAAGAATTCGGACCGGGATTAGAAGATACTAGTTTAGTCTGGCAGATAATTACCGGCGTCGTAAAACACCTGTTTAGTATTAATAAGATTATTGAAAAAGCAGCTCCCGAATGGCCGATTGACCAAATTACTATTGTTGATAGAAACATTTTAAGAATCGGCCTTTATGAATTATTGTACGCAAACAAAGCCGAGGTCCCTCCGAAAGTGGCCATAAACGAAGCCATTGAATTGGCCAAATCATTTGGAGGAGAAAGTTCGGGAAAGTTTGTTAATGGTGTCTTGGGAACAGTATTTAAAGAATTAGGCGAAACAAAATAATCAATGAATTAAAAATTCATTTCAATCTTCAATAAATTTTCAATTTATTTCGATGAAAGATTTTTCAATACTTGAGAAGCAATTAAATCTTAAATTCAAGAACAAAGATTTGTTGGTTCAGGCATTTTGCCACCGTTCTTATTTGAACGAAAATCCAAATTCTAATTTAGAACAGAATGAAAGATTGGAATTCCTGGGCGATGCGGTTTTGGAGCTGATTGTCACAGAATATCTTTTTGAAAAATATCCAAAGAAACCGGAAGGGGAATTGACCAACTGGCGAGCCGCCCTGGTTAATGCTAAAATGCTTTCAGAAACTGCCAACGAATCAGGACTTAACGATTATCTGCTTCTTTCAAAAGGAGAAAAAAAAGAAACCGGCAAGGCAAGGCAATATATTTTAGCCAATACTTTTGAGGCTTTAATAGGCGCTGCTTATCTTGATTTAGGATACAAAAAATGTCGAGATTTTATTGAAAAGAATTTAATTATAAAATTACCAGAAATTATTGAAAAAGGTCTTTTTAAAGATACCAAATCCCGCTTTCAGGAAGAAGCCCAGGAAAGAAGGGGCGTTACTCCTACCTACAAAGTTGTGAGAGAATGGGGCCCGGATCACTTCAAGCACTTTATTATCGGAGTTTTTCTTAACAATGAATTAGTGGCTGAGGGCGAAGGGTCTTCAAAACAGGAAGCTGAAGTTGAAGCATCTAAAAACGCTTTGGAAATTAAGGGGTGGTAAAATTATATGTTAGTAATCAGATTTTTAAGAACTGGCAAAAAAAATCAACCATCATTTAAGATAGTGGTTGTTGAAAAAACCAGGTCGTCAACTTCCGGCCGCTTTGCGGAACAGGTTGGCTTTTATAATCCTTTAACAAAAGAAAAAGTTTTGAAGGGAGATAGAATTAAATATTGGCTTTCGGTTGGGGCTCAACCTTCAAATACGATTCATAATTTATTGGTTTCAGAAAAAATTATTGAAGGAAAAAAAATTCCAAAACACAAAGAGCAAAAATCAGAAAAAAAGAAAACTACCTCAAAAATTCTAATTCAAGAAAAGCCGGAAGAAGAAAAGGCCAAAAATCCAGAATAAAAATGTGCCGAAGAAAATTTCTATTTTATTTTTAATTATCCTCCTTGGAGGTTTATTTTTCCCTGCTTTGATTTTAGCCGGTGATTATCAGGTAGATGGTAAAAATGTTCATTATGAAGGACTTGTTCCTTGTGGTAAAGCTAAGGTAAGCTCTGGGGAATCAGATGAAGTAACACAACGTTGTCAATTCTGTCATCTTTTTG